>Ga0180221_1000035_pt1 | contig 333065 bp, 285 predicted proteins | sample eDN5th37CKraftMG_FD_151339 | JGI IMG/M metagenome (GOLD analysis project Ga0180221, IMG submission 151339) | Enriched Miracle-Growth compost microbial communities from Emeryville, California, USA - eDNA 5th pass 37_C Kraft MG (version 2) (version 2) ... | reverse complement strand
TCGATCACCGCGTCGATCTTGCGCAGCAGGTGATCTGCTGGAACAAGGCTCTCGAGCGTCACCATCTCGATCGCCGTCTGAACTGGAGCAGGTTTCTTCAACATGCCCCAGTGAATCAAAAACCTCCGGCTAACGCCAGAGGTTTGTCAGCAGTCTGAAGGGGGCTTCGGCCCCCTTTTTGTTATGGGACGTTCTCCGCAGGCGACTTCCACATGCAAGATTAGTTGTGTGCTGGGCCTGTCAGGAGTGTCATCCGAGTCCATATTTGATAAAACGACATCGTGCTTCGGATCGAGAAGAGGTTGCCTAATGGCGGCGGTGGTCTGAACGCACTGGAGCAGGCAGTCATAGCCGCCTCTGTTGCTAGGCGGCGTAGATCTGATCTGGAGAAGCGCATGGAGGAATTGCGTCTCAAGTCCCATACTCGCCAGGCCACGTGGCGACGGCAAAACCCCGAGAAGTACCTTGCCCACGTGACGGTGCAGAGGGCACTTGCCAGCGGAGAGCTGGTGAAAGGGCGGTGTGATATCTGTGGCAACCCGTCAGTGGACGCTCATCACACCGACTATGCGCAGCCACTAAAGGTCCGCTGGTTATGTCGGCAGCACCATGTCCGGCTTCATGCCACAGGCTGTGAGGGGGACCTATTTCCGGTTCGCAACTAGAGCGTCGCAATAGTTTGCGCTTGTTGTTTCACGCAGCCCGTCGATTTAACGTGAGGAATGCACGACAAAAAGGAAGCCACATGAGCGAGAGCGACAACATAGTGATCGGATACCACGGGTCTTACCGAGAGATCACGCAGTTCTCGGCGCTCAGATATGAAGGTGTTGGCGGTATCTACTTTACGCTCGCGGCCGACGTGGCTTGGTCGTACGCGAAAGATGCCTACATCGACGAGGACAATGTTCCGACGGTAATGACAGCGAGCTTGCGTATTCGTAAGCCATTTCCGATGACTGGTATCGAGTTTCAGGAGCTGACAATCGAGCGAATAGCTGAACTGAAGGCCCAAGGGTATGATGCAGTCTATGGGATGACGGCCCCCGGTGAAGAGGTCGTCGAAGTCGCTGTTTTCGATCCAGACCAGATCGAGATCACTGCGGTCGAAGCGCGTTCAGAACCAGAGCCGTCTCTGCCAAGGTTCTGAATACCATCGCGGTAGAGAGCTAAGCCTGTCTTGCCTTGCGGGCAGCTTCGCGCGTTAACTTCCAAAGTGAGCGCTCCCCATCACCGCCTCCACACCACATTGTGACCCTCTCTCGATCGGATGTCATCGCCTGCTCCGCTGCGGTTAAACGGACTTGCTGATAAGATCGTGCCACTCAGGTCACCCTGATGGAGGGCGCATGATGTGGCGCAACAGCGAAGACGGCTATGGGCTGGTGGCGATCCTGTTCCACTGGATCGGCGCGTTTCTAGTCATTGGCCTGCTGGTGCTCGGCTATGGAATGGTCCGAACCAGCGACATGCTGCTGCAGTTCAACCTGTATCAATGGCACAAGTCCCTCGGCTTCCTCGCGCTCATCCTGGTGACCCTGCGCCTTGTCTGGCGGATGGCGAACCCCAAGCCGCGCGAGCTCCCCGAGCTTCTGCCCCTTGAGCATCTGGCCGCCCGCAGTGCGCACAGGGCGCTCTACCTGATCCAGGTGCTGGTACCGCTTGCAGGGTGGGCGGTGGCGTCCGTGTCGCCGCTCGCGATCCCTACCTTCTTCTTCAATCTGGTGGTGATCCCGCATCTGCCGATGTCGGCTTCCGACGAGGCGGAGACCTTCTGGGCGACGGTCCATGCATCGCTCGCCTATGCGGCGGCGGTGCTGATCGCGGGGCACGTTGCGGCGGCTCTTCTCCATCACTTCGCAGCACGGGACGACACCCTGCGGCGCATGGTGCGTCCGCTTGTGAGGGAGAAACGTGCCGTCATGAGGAGATTTCGATGAAAAGCCTTTTGATCGGGTGGTTGCTGGTGCTCGGCTTGCCGGGATGGGCCGCAGCCGACGAACTGTATGAGGCCGCAGGCCGCTATCAGATAGATCCCTCCTCCAACATCACCTTTCTCGTGTCACAGGTGGGCGGGGGCGGGATCAACGGCCGCTTCGACCGCTTTTCCGGCAGTTTCAACCTGGATGGGAGAAACCTCGGCCGCTCGAAGGTCGAGTTCATCCTTTTTCCGGAAAGCGTGAGCACCGGGCAGAGCCGGGTGGACAACTTCCTTCGCTCCGACGCCATCTTCGACGTCGCCCAGTACTCGCAGATCACCTTCCGCTCGACGCGAATTTCACGCACCGCCGAAAACGAAGCCATCATCGAAGGCATTCTCACGGCCAAGGGAAGATCGCGAGCCGCGACCTTCCGCGCCCAACTTCAACAGCGGAGCGCGGGCAGCATCGCCTTCCGTGTGTTGGGCGACATCTACCGGACCTTCTATGGAATGGATGCCGGAACGCCGATCTATTCCAACATCGTGCATTTCGACATGGTCCTGCACGGCAGGCGGTCTTAGGAGCAATTCCAGGAAAAGTGGAAGCCTGTTTTCCGTTCGGAGTTGCGCTAAAACAAAGACTTAGATCATTTCAGCGTTTCAGTGAAATACTGACATGATCTAGCTGCCACAAATCGTCGGCAGCGCCACCGAGGCGGACGAAGCTTTACTGCCCCACGGCAGCAGCGTCTTTCGCCCGCTTGTTTTCATACATCAGCAGGTTGGCGCGGCGGGCGACGGCGGTCAGCCGTTCGCCTGGCTGAGACGTGGCGCAGCCGATGGAGAAATTGAGCTCCATCTGCGAATAGTATTGGTCGTTAAGCTCAACCAGCTTGAGAGTATCAAGGGTATACGGAAATTATGGAACAGCAAACTACACGTTCGTTGTCGGCGAGACTGGATCACTAGATATCGAGGACTATGAATTCCCTGACGCAAATGTCGGTGAAGTCTACGGACCTCACTACCTTTCTGGGTCGGGCGGGAGCGGAGACTACGAATACGAAGTTACTGGCGGCTCCATTCCAGGCAGCTTAAAACTGAACCGCGACGGAGTAGTTTCGGGCAGGCCTGTGGCTGTTGGACTCTATACCTTCACCGTCGGCGTGCAAGATCGCGACGACGTCAGTCATGCGACAGGTTCAGCCACCTCCCTTCCACGCTTAAGATGAGAAGCCCCGTCACCGATAGGCGCTGCCATCGGCTGCACGTGCCGGGTTGCCGACATAAACGCCCTTTTCAGGCACAGCGATCTTGTCGAAGTTCCGCGCAAGCTCATCCAGAGCGCGGCGCATCTCCGGCCCTTCCAAAGCGGGGCCGTGTCCCGTGACCACGAGCTCGGGTTCGAGATCGGCCAGCATTTGCACGGATGATCGCGCGCTTGGCCAGTCGGGGGTAAAATACATCGGTGGGCCATGCATTTCGGGAGCCTGGGTTGCCACGGCGTAGGCAGATTCCTGGCGCGTCGTGATGAAGGCATCCCCGGCGATCAGCACCTTGTCCGCCTTCCGCCAAAGCGAGATGTGTCCCGGAGCATGACCCGGCGTGTGGAGCCACTGCCAACCAGGCAGATCGGGAATGCCACCGTCCGGGGGAAGTATCCTGAGCCTGCTGCCCACATCGACAGGGCTAGTCGGATAGAACGAGGAGAGCCGCGCCATCAGACCGCCGCCGACACTTGGATCCGGGTCGGGATAGTATGCGCTTCCGTTGAGGTAGGGCTCTTCCAGGGGATGCGCGTAGACCGGAACATCCCAGTGCTCCGCCAGTTCTTCGAGCGCTCCCACATGGTCAAAGTGCCCGTGCGTCATCACGATCGCGGCGGGACGTGCCCCGACGCCAAACCGTTCTTCGGCGGCCTGCATGATCAAGCCTGCAGTACCCCTCAGCCCCGCATCAACCAGAACCCACTTGCGGTCGCCCGCGCCGGGAAGGCCGATATAGATAACATTGACGATGCCAAGTCGCCGGTAAGCAATGTCGGGTGCGATCTCATGTGTATGGTCTTTCCGTGCAGCGTCAAGTCGCGCGTCAAAGGCCTGCTGGTCGCGGTCGAGGGGTATCTGAGCCATCAGGGAGTTCTCCTTTTTCCACCCCAACATGGGCAGCTGGTGATGGTTCCAGTGACGTGGAGAAGGCCTTGGAGCATCGAACTCCTAGCACCTGATGGCAGCGGAGGCCCCCCGCACCTCCGCGCACCAGACATCAGCTGACAAGGATGTAGACCACCTTGAGCGTGTCCGGTTCAACAATGACGATCCGGCCGTCGGGCAGCAAGAAGAACTCGTAGCCTTCGTAAGCCGGAACGATCTCTACAATTTTCGGTGGAAGCGGGCGAAGCTCGATCGTGCGTGGGACTTCAACACCGATGTTGACGTTCACCTCAGTCGTTACAGGCTCGACATCGACCTCAGTGATGACCTTGCGGATTTCCACCTGCTGTTCACTGGAAATTTCGACATTGGTCGAACCTTCGTCGGACTTTTTCACCTGCCCCGGAGCGGCCTGCTGGGCATCACCCGGTTCGCCGGACTTCTGCTGCTGTCCTGGTGCGGCTTCGGTTGCCGAACCCGCCTCGCCACTATTTTGCATCTGACCTGGGGCTGCTTCGCTGGCAGAATTGTCGTTCGGTTGCTGACCGGCTTCTCCGCCACCGCTGGCAGGTGCATCGCTTGCGCTGCCGCCGGACGATTCCGCTCCCGAAGAACCGGGCGAGGTCGATTGAGCATCGGCACCGCCTTCCGAGCTGGCGCCCGGCGAAGCAGCGTCGCTGCCGGTCGCGGCGCCACCCTGGGCTGAGCCGCTACCTTCTGCGCCACCGGATGGAGCCTGATCACCCTGAACAGGGCGCGGAAGTTTGTTGTCCTGCGCATCCTGCGCCATGACCGGCATTGCCAGCAGGGATACGCCAGCCAGGAAGGCAGTCGTGAATACGACTGGATTAAGCTTTTTCATCGTAATTCTCCGTTCAAAAGAGCGCGCTCGTTCAGTCATCACTGAATGATATGGATGACCTTGCGGGTCTCAGGCTCGACAACCAGGGTGCGATCGTCGACGACCACGTAGCTGTAGGGCAGGTCCTGGGCCTCGATCCTGTGAAGCTCGACTGTTTCGGGCAGCACTGCACCGACAGAAACTTCAACATCCTTCAGTTCGATTGGCTCGATTGGATGGGCGGTTACATATTCACGGATGGTGATTTCCTGGGCTGGCTCGATCACCACCGTCTGAGCGTGAAGCGTAGTGGCGATCATCGCCGCCAAGGTCGCAAAAGCTAGTGTTTGACGTTTCACAATCATTCCTTTCATCGCTGTACTTCCGTGTGGAAGCTGCGAGGCCAACCTGAGCCGCGAGCCAGAGTTCCGGATCTAGGACCGATGCGGCGTCATGTGGGGCGAAGGACCGTTAAATGACTGGGCCTTTGGTCCCAGAAAACGCGACGCAGAAGGCCGTAGCTGAGCTTTGCAGGAACGAACGGGGTCTGCCGGCGCTTGGCGCTACAAAAGGAAAGGACCCCATCATGGACAAGAGCATCTATCAGGCCCGCTGGATTCTTGGACCGCTGTTCTGCTTGTGTTTTGGAATTTTCGTCGGCATCGGTATGATAGGCGGTTAGCACCGCAGGCTGGAAGAAAGCGTCAACGCGGCAGAAGGCCATTGCTGCGGACAAGTCATTAAGGATGGAACGTGGCCAGAATTTCTCTACCCGCTCTTTGGCCGGCTTTCATCGTTGCCAGCCTTGCGCTCGTGATACTGCCTTGGCCTCCCTCAGGCACGGATATAGCCTTCGCGCAGGGAAACAGCGGTGGGAATGGTGGCGGCAACGGTGGCAACAACGGTGGGGGAAACAGCGGCGGTAACAATGGCAACGGCGGCGGGAACTCCGGTAATGGCGGCAGCCAAGAGAGCAATGGAAACAGTGGCAATAACGGGAACGCCGGGAATGGCCGTGACAGCAACAGCGCAGGTGGTAGGAACCAGGGCGCGGCAGGAAACCGAGGCACCGCGAGCGGTAGTAACAACGGAAGAGCTGGTGCGGGCACGCAGCGTTCGATCACGCATAGCAATGGAATGACCGAGACAATCCGCAATGGGCGCTATGAGATGCGAGACGCGCAGAAGCGCGTCATCGTCAATCGACAAGCGACGATTATCGATTATCTCCGGCTCAGGCGATGAGCATCGTCGTCTCGCAAGAAGCTCGCGGCAATCATCGCGGCTTCCGTCCGGTTTTGCGCCTTCAGTTTGGAAAGAACGTGGGACATGTGATGCTTCACGGTCTTTTCCTGCAGGTTGAGCTGCTTGGCGATCTGTTTGTTGCTGAGACCGCTGGTGACAAGCTGCAGAACCTCACGTTCCCGTTCGGTCAGCGTCTGGAGCGGATTGGTGCTGGGCCTGCCTTGCGTCAGATCTGATAGAAGGCGCGCCGAAAGCGTCGGCGACACGTAAGTTTCACCGGCCGCAATCAGCCTCAAAGCTTCGGCAAGGCCGCGGGCTCCGATGCCCTTCAGAATATAGCCCTTCACGCCGGCACGCAGAGCAGCAGACACGTCATCGCTGGATTCCGACACGGTCAGCACCACCACCTTTTGTGCGGGGTTTGCCCTCAGGATCGGTTCCAAAGCTGCCTTGCCATCGCCTGGCATGGAGAGGTCGATCAGGAGAATGTCCGGCTTCGCCGTGGCAGCTATTGCTATTGCATCGTCGCAGCTGCTTCCTTGCGCAACGACGCTGAAATGGCCCATCGCTTCAAGACTGCCGACCACGCCCTCCCGCAGCAACGGGTGGTCGTCAACGATCGCGATCGAGATTCTCGCGGTCATCCTGCTCCTCCTGAAGAGTAAGTTCCATGGTAAGACTGGTACCAGACGGCCCAGTCGAGAGTGAGAACCTTCCCCCGAGACTCTCGATCCGATCGCGTAGCCCGGATAGGCCAAGGCTGTCATTGCCGATAGTGTCCGGGTCAAATCCTGGCCCGTCGTCACTGACATTGATCACGAGGCTGGAAGGGGCGGACGAGCCTGTCACGGTCAACTTCGCGCCGGGCGCATGAATATGCCCGTTGTTCAGGGCTTCCTGAACAAACCGGTAGAGGCATATGCGGTGGGGCAGCGGCAAAGCATTGGTCAAGGGACCAAGCTGGTGTTCCACCTTGCAGGCTGTCCGCTGTTCATGGGCCGTGATTGCTTGCTCAATGATTTCTGCCGGGGTGGCGCTCTCCAGTTGCGGCAGGACGAGGCCGTGGCAGATGGCGCGGATTTCACCCATGGCATCATTGAGGATTGATCGAATTGCAGTCACCTCGCGCTGGCGCAACGTCGGAGACGCCCCCTCCTCCAGCACGAGGTCGCTATCGAGCTTGAGGGACGCGAGGGCGACGAGCTGGGCAGGACCGTCATGGAGGTCGGCTCCCACCCGACGCAGAAAGCGCTCGTTTCGAGCAACCGCGCGCTGCGTGGCCGTTTGCACCCTGTTGTGCAGGGTGCGGTTGGCTTCCAGCGCCTCGGTAAGGTCGCGCACCCTCAAGCTGAGGTCGGAAGCCTGTCGGTCAATCGTGCGACTGGCACGATAGACGATGGCGAAGAGCGCGAGGAAAATCAGCAAGACGGCTCCGGCCACGGCCATCCAGCTTGTCAACAATGCCTTGCACAAGGTGCCCTGAAGGTCGCCGGCAAGCTCATAGAACTCGATCACGGCGACAACCGTGCCCGACCATGGCTGGCGGATCGGGTTATAGATTTCGAGCAGAGGGACATCCTCAACGCCACGGCGGATTCCGAGATGGTCGTATCGATCGTAATTCGCGACGAGCTTTCCCATGAACGCGCTTTCAAGATGTTCGCCCACGGGAAATCTGCGGCCAATCAAATTAGCCTTGTTTGAATAGAGGATTGTTCCGTCTGGCCCCCACAGCCGCATTTCTACGAGCTGGGAACCAAGCGCCCCGTGCTGCAGGGTTTCGTCAAGCGCGCGCCGCACGACAGCGTCGAGTTCAGTCGCTTTTTGTATGTCGGGCAAGAGGGGCGCGATGACACTGTCCACGTAGAGCGCTGTCGTCGCAGCCGCATTGCGTGTGACTTCATTGCGGATCAGGCTTGTAACGACACCGCCTATAATGGCTACGGCTACCAGGCTGATCAGCATCCCCAGCAGGAGAAACTGCTCCAGGAGCGATCGTTCTGACCACCCTCGGCGGAGGTGGCCGACAAGGTTCCCCTTGCTGGATGAATCCGGAGTGGTGCCGAAAGCATCGCTGTCAGCCTCGCCTGCGGCTAGTTGTGGTGGTGCTTCGTTCAAGAGAGCAGCCCAATGCGTGTACACCGCTGGGCAACGTACCAGACAAGGGTCTGTTCCACCTCGAATAGACCTAGCGAAGCGCATAAAGATACGCCGCGATATCGCGGGCTTCCTGTTCCGATATGCCTGTGGAAGGCATGGCCGTGTGCGGCTCCATCTCGCGGGCGGATCGAAGGAAGCGGATCATGTTCTCGCTGGTGTTCGGCACCACGCCGGCGATGTAGAGCCTCTGCGAGAGCGTTCCGTCAAGGCGCGGACCGACGAGGCCCTGCGCACCCGGTACGCCGGGAATTGTATGGCAACCACCGCATCCATTGGCGAGCATCACCGGAACTGCGCGCTCGATCCTGCCGCCCGTCGCCAGCTCCACCTGTTGGCGAATTCGGCTGTCTCGGTAAACGAGTATTCCGGCTGTAATCAGCACTGCAAGGCAGACCAGAGCCAGGCCAATCCAGCGCACCACGCGCGGAGTGGTTCCCGCGCTCCCGGTGAAACCGTGCCGTTTCGGTTCTAGGCGAGCAGCTTTGCCATGCGGTGAGCTCAGCAACCAGTACTGTAACGTTATGAAGCCCACCATTCCGGCGACCGCCAGCCCAAGGGGACGGAGCATGTTTCGGTCCGGCGCTTTGCGCCTAGCGGGTGCGGAGCGCATAGGAGCCTCCCGATTGATCGATCTGCCGTCTGCCGCTCTCCCTGATCCAGAGGCCGGCCACCCAGAGTGCTGCGGCTCCATAGATCAGGCCGGCTGGCACCCACATGAGGAGCCCGGCCAGCTGCTGGTCTTCGAGCGCCGTCAGACCCCAGAGCTCGGGAGTCAATGTGTTGGACGGGTACCATAAGCGGGGTGAAAACAGGAGCAGCACTCCAAGAAGGGAGGTGTGGAGCGAGGTGAGAAACAGATGCAGCACCGACATGCCCAGCCGTGTCCCACTCCTGTGCGGAAGCATCACCCACCAGAACAACAGCGCGCTGGCAAGGAAGCTCGCATGCTGGAGATAGTGAAGCGGGCCTTCCCTGAGCGCGGCCTCAAAGAAACCCGGCACATGCCATCCCCATATGGCGATCGCGTGCAGGAGGGTGGCAACGCCCGGCCGAGCGATGTAGCTCCAGAGGCTCCGCATCCACGGATTGCGCAGGAGGGATCCTGTCCCTCCCAGCATAGAGCGTGGAAGCGCCCAGGCCATCGCTGCTCCGGGTGCGGAAGCCGCGATCAGAGGCGCTGCGATGACCATCATGATTTCGTGCTCGATCATATGGGCGGAGAACACGCGCTGGCTCAGCCAATGGAGCGGAGTGACGAGCGCCAGGACCAGCGCGAGCCATCCGGCTGTGAAAAGCCCGGCGTCGCGCAGCCTCGTCCCCCGTCCGCGGTTGCTCCTCCGCCACAGCCGAAATGCTCCGGTGCCATACAACATCGCTCCAGTCAGCATTGGCAACAGGAGCGCTGGCCCAACGGTCCAGGTGCTCTGGGGATCGTCCCCAAAGCAGATGGATGCATCAAAGAGCCAGCTCCAGTTCATCTTGTGCACTCGTCAAGAATGAGCGACGCAACGCCCTGCATGAGGATGACGGTGGCGAAAAGTGCCGCCATCAGCACGCCGATCATCGCAACGAAGCGCTCGGTATCAGATTGGCGTTTCCGGGCCCGCCAGGACAGGGCGAGGCCCACAAGGGCCAGCAGGATAAGGCAGAGGGCCGCGAATGGAATGATCGGCAGTTGGTGACGGCACTGCCAGTCGACCAGGGCATAGTTCAGCTGCGTGGAGATAGCCCATGCGGCGGGTCCGGCAAGCATGCCGGCCCAGGGTATTCCTGTCCCAAACGCCTGCATCTCAGAACCTCGGAGCCCAGTAGATCAGGAAATAGATCGGCAGCCAGGTGACAACCACGAAGTCCCAGTAAAAGGCGTTGTCCTGCACATCGCCAAACCTCCGGCCGCTGTAGCCATGGCGGGTGAACATCAGCACGGCCAACACGATCGTGTCGCCGACATCCGTCAAAAGATGCGCGGTGTGCAATCCCAGAAGCACCCAGAGCATCGATCCATAGGCGTTGGCGTCCCACAGGATGTTGAGCGTTGCAAATTCAAACCAGCGCACGATCAGCGGCGCAATGCCGAATGCGCACATGGCCAGAAGCCCTATCCGCACCGGCCGCATCTCACACTTTTTTGCATGACGGTCGAGCAGGTGGTTCGGGATGAGGCTGAGGAGCAGCAGGATCGTGACGGTCGTACCCGCCCAGAGATCCGGCGGGCGAGCACTCAAGGGCCAATCGGGAGCAATGTAGGCGAGATAGAGATAGCTTGCGGCGGCGAGCGCAAAGCCGGTTCCCTCAAGGGCCATGAACCCGAGCGTGCCCCACCAGGTGGGGCTCTTCGAGCCGGAACCGAAGGTTGGCAGGTCAGAGACATCGGCTACCGGACGCTGCTTCATTCCACGTCCTCCGGCACGTCCTTTGGCCAGAACCAGCCAACCAGGGTGATCGCGATTGGAACAGAGCCCCATACCACCGCCCACGGGGTGAAGATGGAGCCGATGAAGGTTCCGCCGACAGCGAGCGCGGCCGGGAACGGCCAGATCGAGGGTGCAGCCGATTTCTCGCGAACCTCGGGGTGCGCCTCGGCTACGCTTGAGATCAACAGTTCCCGCGCGTCTACCCGCAGACCCTCGGCAACAGGTAACGCCCATCGCTCTGCCCAGAGGGGTTCGGCATGGGTGACCACCGGAATCTTCGTGAAGTTGTAGCTTGGCGGCGGGGACGATGTCGCCCATTCCAATGTTCCTGCATCCCAGGGATTGTCACCTGCGGGTTTACCGTTTCGGGCACTGAGGATCAGGTTGATCGTAAAGAGCACGAAGCTGAAGAAGAACAGCAGCGCCCCGGCGGTGATGAAGAGGTTGATGTTTCCCCAGCCGAGCTCCACCGGATAGGTATAGACCCGGCGCGGCATGCCCCAGAGGCCAACGATATGCATCGGGAAGAAGGCAGCGTTGAAGCCGACGAAGGCAAGCCAGAAATGCCAGCGCCCGAGCCGTTCGCTCATCATGCGGCCGGTGAGCTTGGGGAACCAGAAGTAGGTGGCGCCAAGAAGCGGGAAGACGGCTCCGCCGATCAGGACATAGTGGAAGTGGGCGACGACGAAATAGGTGTCGTGCACCTGCAGATCGAGCGGCACAGAAGCAAGCATCACGCCCGTGAGCCCGCCAGCCACAAAAATGAAGAAGAACCCCAGCACGAAGAGCAGCGGAGTCTTCAGGATGGGTCGCCCTTCCCAGAGCGTGGCGAGCCAGCAGAAGATCTGCAGGCCATTGGGGATCGCGATCAGCATGCTTGAGGCCGTGAAGAAGCTTGCACCGAGCTTGGGCAATCCCGTGGTGAACATGTGATGGACCCATAACCCGAAGGACAGGATGCCGACGGAGATCAGGGCGAGCACCAGCGGCAGGTATCCGAACACTGGTCTGCGGGCGAACGCCGGAATGATCATCGATACCATTCCGGTTGCCGGCAGGAAGATGATGTAGACCTCGGGGTGGCCAAAGAACCAGAACAGATGCTGGAAGAGCAGTGCGTCGCCACCTTCGACCGGATTGAAGATATGCGTGCCGACCAGCCGGTCGAGGATAAGGAAGGTCGAAGCGATCATGACGGCCGGCATGGCGAAGACGATCACGAAGGATGTAACCAGCATGGCCCAGACATAGAGCGGAATGCGGTCGAGCGACATGCCCGGAGCCCGCTGCTTGAACACCGTCACGATGGTGGCCACGGCGACGGCAAGCGAAGACACTTCCGTATAGGTGATCATCTGCGCCCAGACGTCCGCCCGTTTGCCGGGTCCGAATTCAGGCCCGGAGAGCGGCACATAGCCGAACCAGCCCACGTCCGGCCCGATGTTGAGCGCGAATGACACCCAGGCAAAAATGCCTCCTGAAACATAGATCCAGTAGCTGAAGGCGGTGAGCCGTGGGAACGCGATGTTGCGCGTTCCGACCATCAGCGGCACCAGATAGATGCCCGTCGCCTGCATGATCGGCACGGCGAACAGAAACATCATCGTGATGCCGTGCATGGTGAAAAGCTGGTTGTAGAGGTCCGGGCCGATCAAACCACGCTCTGGGCCGGAGAGCTGCACACGCATCGCCACCGCGTTGAGCCCACCAAGGCAGAGAAAAACAAATGCCGTGATGAGATAGCGCCGTGCGATCACCTTGTGATCCACGCTGGAAAGCGCACCCACCAAGCCCTTCGGTGCATCCCAGGTCTTTGCCAGCCAGTGCCGCAGGGCTTCGGCCTCGAGTTCATCGTCGCGGACCCCGTGACGTTCCGGCATGACATCGGCGCGGCTCATTTGAGCGTCTCGACATAGGCGACAATGGCATTGAGCTCATCGCCGGTGAGATTCATCGTTGGCATTCTGGTGCCGGGCTTGATGCTCTGCGGGTCGGCAATCCACGCGGCGAGATTTCCGCGGCTCATGGAGAGCGTTCCGGCTGCCAAAGTTTTCCGGCTGGCGACATGGGTAAGTTCAGGTCCGGCGTTTGAAGCGGCTACGGTTCCCTGAACCTTGTGGCACATCACGCAGGGCCGGTTCAGAAAGAGATCGCGACCCTGACGCGCCAATTCCGAACTGGGTTCGGCGGCATTCTGGAGCTGAGCTTCATACCACGCATCGAACTCCACACGCGGCTGAGCAATCACCAAAACGCCCATATGCGCATGCTGGGCCCCACAATATTCGGCGCACTGTCCCCGATATGTGCCGTTTCTATCCGCCTGCAGGGTCAGCGTGTTGACGACACCCGGCACCAGATCGAGCTTGCCGTGGAGAGCTGGCACCCAGAACGAGTGGATGACATCCTGCGACTTGAGGACGAGCCTGACCGGTTCTCCACTCGGAATGTGGATTTCGTTGGCAGTCGTCACGATCCTGCTCGGTTCGCTGTTCTCGTAGCGCACCGCCCACCACCACTGATAACCAGTCACCTCGATGGTGAGCTCGGCATCCGCGCCAATGCCAGCCAGGGTGCGATTGGCGAAGAAGCTGAGAACTGTGAGGCAGACGAGGACGAGGCCGGTGGCAACAACCGCCATCAGGACGGCCCGGCTGGCAGCATGTTCAGATTGAACATCCGTCTCGAGGGGATCTGCAGCTTGCCGCCGACGCCGCACCAATGCCACCGCTAGCACGCCCATCACCATGAGCCATATGACTGTGCAGAGTGCGGTGAAGCTCCAGATCAGGCGGGCGAGCTCCTCCCCGGCTGGCCCGTGGGGATCAAGCGCCGACTGCACGCCGCTGCAGCCGGTGAGAAATCCTGCGCAGGATGTGAGCCCAACTCGCGCCAGCACTTTCATGGCGAGCGCCCCAGCGTTGTCGCATCGGGCAGCCGGTTTTCTGATGGATGCGGCATCAGATCGTCATTTCGACCGGGGGCTGCCGCTTTCGAACTCTTGCCTGCAAGCGAGCGCACGTAGGCCGCGAGCTCCCAGATCTGATCGTCGGGTACACGGCCACCGAAGGCGGGCATGCCGTTCGGCCGTCCATCGCGGATGGTTGCATGGATGTTCTCGATGGAACTGCCATAAATCCACTTGTCGTCCATGAGGGCTGGCCCCATGCCGCCTCCGCCCCTGGAATGACAGCCCGAACAGTTGAACCAGTCGAATAGGCGCTTTCCTTCGCTCATGTGGAATGCGTTGTCGGCGAACCGGGCTGCCTTGGCATCCGTGTCGACCGGTCGTTCGCCTCCAGGTGCCAAGCTCGTTACCGGAACCGCCTGGTCGCCCGCACCCTTCACCGGGTCCGGACGCGTGTCACGCTCCTCCCTCTGGCAACCCGTCAGAAGGATCGCCACGCCAGCAAGCAGCGCGAGCGTTCGCATCTTCATCTTGCGCCTGCCGTTTCAGCCCCGTCGATCCGGGGCACGCCATATTCTGCGAGGATGGCCTCAATCTCGGTGCGGTGCTGCCGCAACGCCTGGTTGACCGCATTCCGCAATTCGCGATCTTCGTGACGCACGCCCATGGAGATGTCGAAAATCATCGGATTGAAGGGAAGATCGACCATCGGCAAGACTGGCTTCAGCTTCAGCCCAACCCTCTGGCGGGCGGCGAAATATCCGGCAACCGGACCCCATGCGATGGCAACATCGACATCTCCCTTCGCGACGGCATCGATGATGGGCGAGGACGGATCCGGCCTCGAATAATCACCGTAGACGGGAAAGCCCTGCAGGTTGCCGACGACGCCCCTGCGTGCAAGCGATTGTACGGGCGGCGCATTCGCGCCGTCGTCGCCAATTAACTGCACGCCTATTCTCAAGGTGCGCAGGCGCGGATCATCGAGTGACCTGATGTCAGGACCGTCCTCGCGCGTGATGAAGACATAGGTTGAGCGATAGTAGGGAGACGTTGGTCGAAGCATATCGACCGCCATGGGTATCCCCGGCACAAGATCGCAGAGACCGGCCTTCAGCGTATTGCGAATGAACCCGCGCCGCTGCGCCCACCAGACATAGGTGACGGTCGCATCCAGTTCACGTGCGACGATGTCGACGATCCGGTTTTCAAACCCCCCTCGGCTTTCATTCGAAAACGGCAGGTTGTTGGGGTCAGCGCAGACGCGAAGCTGGCGTTGCGGCGCGGCACTCGCACCGGCTCCCATGAAGATCAGGAGCAGTGCGACGACCCGCAGGGCGGTGCTCAACGCTCGCTCAGGGAAGCTTGAACACATAGAGTGTACCTCCCGGTGCGGTGACGTCCTTCAGGTCGGCCATGACACCGGCAAAGCCGAGTGCAGCAGTGCGGTCGCGCGGATCTAGGTCGCCGGAAACGACGGCTCCCGCCCATCCCCCGACACCCGACAGTATGGCGATGTACTCATGGCCGTCCGGGCCACGATAGGCGATTGGCTGGCCGATGATCCCCGACGACGTCTTGAACTGCCAGAGCAGGTCGCCGGTCGTGGCGCTGACCGCCTTGAACCAGCCTTCCATCGTGCCATAGAACACCACGTCGCCAGCCGTTGCCAGCGCCCCGCTCCAGACCGGAAAATTCTCCTTGATCTTCCAGGCCGGCCGCTCATTGGCTATGTCCCAGGCGGTGAACTCGCCACGGTGGCCGCCCGGGCCAGGGATCATCCGCACTTCCATGCCGACATAGGGCGTACCGGCGATGTAGTTCACGTCCACACCCTGCTCATCCATGCAAAGGTTGGCGTGCGGAATGTAGAGGAGCCCGGTGCGCGGAGAGAACGCCGAAGGCTCCCAGTCCTTCACACCAGAGGCTGTCGGGCAGATGTTGCGCACCAGCTTGCCGGTGCGGGGCGCCTTCCCCTCGTTCACGATCAGGCGGCCCGTTTTCAGATCAACGCCCTTGCTTGAATTGACGGCGCCGAAGGGCTTTGCGGAAAGGACTTCCCCGGTTGTTCGATCCAGTATGTAGATGTAGCCATTGCGCTCGGGACGGACGAGCACCTTGCGCGGCTGACCCTTCCAGTCCATGTCGAGCAGGATCTGTTCGTTGATCCCGTCGTAGTCATGCATGTCATGGGGCGTCCATTGGTAGAACCAATGGGCCGCTCCCGTATCCGGATCGCGCGCGAAGATACCCGCAGTCCATTTGTTGTCGCCCGGTCTCAGATCAGGATTCCAGGGACCAGGATTGCCGGTCCCGTGATAGATCAGGTCAAGGTCCGGGTCGTAGGAAATCCAGCCCCACATGTTCCCGCCGCCTATCTGCCAGGCATTGGGCGGCTAGGTGGAAACGCCGAGATCCTCCCCCTTGTCGCTGTCGTAGAACGGCTTGAATTCGGACCCGATGAGCACGTCCTTGTCCGGTCCCGTGCTGAAGGCGGTCCAGACCACATGGCCGTCCTTCGCATCAAGCGCCTTGACCCAGCCGCGCACGCCCAGTTCGCCACCGGAATTGCCCACCAGCACCTTGTCCTTCACCACCAGCGGCGCCATGGTGATGGTCTCGCCGATGTTGATGTTGCCGACCTTGTTGTTCCAGACGGCTGCGCCAGTCTCTGCATCAACCGCGATCGTATGGCCATCGAGGGTATTGAAGAAGATCCGCCCATCCGAGAAGGCTGCACCGCGATTGACGACATCGCAGCAGGCGGCACCCTGCGACGCCGGTTCAGGATTGGGCCGAAACGCCCATTTCAGCGGTGCACCAGGCTTCGTGAGATCGAGGGCATAGAGGATGTTCGGATAGGGCGTGACGATATACATCGTGTTTTCGACAACGAGAGGTGCTGCTTCATGGCCCTTGTTGACGCCGGTTGAGAACGTGAACGCCACCCGGAGGTCCTTGACGTTCTCCTCGTTGATCTCGTCCAGTTCGCTGAAGCGGGTGGACGCATAGTTCTTGGCTGGCATGGTCCATTGGCCGTCATCGGCCGGCGCAGCAGAGATCGGAGGCGTGATGCGGGGGGATGAATTCTGGGCAGAAGCATCCGCAGTCAAACCCAGGCAAAATGCTACTGTCGCCACGAACGCAATTCGCGTCCCACTGGGAAGAATTGCGCCCCGCGTCCTCAGCCATTGTGTTGCCGAGGGAACTCCCGCGAAATCAGACAAGATTTTCATCGCCATCGCCTAAGAGCAGCTTCATTAAAGCTCCCGACAGACTGCTTTGTTCCATTCCAGTAGACGGCAACTCACGGCTCAGCTCAGCAAGCTGACCGCAATGGAAGGCCCCTGGTTCTTCGGAACATCATGACGCCAACGCGATTGGGCTTGTGACAGACAAGGAGAACCGAGATGTCCAGCAAGATGCTTCCCGTTCCGCCCCAGAACAGAAGTCCCAAAGGCCCAGGAGATCACAAGTCCGCCAGTGCTGACGATACGCAGCACGGCACACATGGCGCGCCGGATCCCGATCGTCAGGGACAGCAGGGCAACTGAAAGGTGAACACCACCCATCAGGGATACCAGCAGGATCGTTGATCATGTCCACATCCAAAAAGCATCCGAACACAATCAGACAGGGCGGTCCCGGCGCTTCACACGAAAATGCCAAAGAGCCGTTGGAGATCAACAAGCCGCCGGCAGACAGGACTGATCAACGGGAAACCAGCAACCGCTCAAGTGGAGGCGGAGAGAAGGACAAGCGCCACTCACACAATCCCACCTTGAAGGATTGAAGCTCATCTATGCCGGCGGCAACGTCTCATTCGATAGCAGCACAATCGTCGTGAAAGCAGACACGTGCTTCCCGGCACCGGTGTCCTACGACAATAAGGTTCCGCCCCAGCCCAACCAAAGGCTGGGAATGGGGCGGCTTGGGCATGCTTGTCTGTCAAACATGGCCCGCAATCAAGCGGGCTGTTTCTCCTCAAACTTCTCCGTATCGACCAGGGCCGAGATGAGCACGCCGGCGACCAAGGACCAGAAAGGCGCACTAATGCCGAGGAGCGTGACGTTGGACATGGCGACGGCAAGTGCGACGAATGCACCGGTCTGATTGCCTAGCGACTTGCCGAAGGCGTTCTGGCAGGCCGACAGCAGCACGCCGATCATGGCAAGGCCGGAGACCGAGGCGATAAGTGCGGAGGGCAGGCTCAGCACGATCGGAACGGCGGCTCCCGCTATGAGGCCGAAGAAGGCGAATAGCACGCCGTTGACGACCGTCGCAGCATAACGGCCGTCCTTGTCTTCACCAGCTTGATCCGATGAGCATATGGCAGTCATTGGGCCGGCAACATTGGCGTTGTGGCCGCCAAGGGCACCGGCCGCAATGCCGCCAAAGCCGGAGATGATGGTCATTGCATTAACCGGAGGTCGATAGCCTTCCGCCAAAAGCACGCCGGTCGCCTGCGCGTTTTCAGCGCCGATCACCAACAGCGCAAGCGGAACCGCGATTGCAAAGAATGCATCAATGGAAAACGCCGGCATCGTGAACTCAGGCGCGGCAAACGCGATGTTGGCCGCACCACCCCCGACTGCCCCGGTCGCAAATGCTACGATCAAGCTGGCGACCAGGGCTGCCAGCACCGGGGGGATCGTCCGGCTTACCCGCATGGAGACGAAAAAGGCGAGGATCGCAGCGCCGGCGATAAGCGGCGCGGTGTTGAGTGCCGTCACGGTGCCCGTTGCAAAACGGATCATGGCGCCAGCGATCATCGCCATGACGATGGGCATTGGCAGCCACCGCATGACCCTCCCAATAAGACCGGTGACGCCGAGCACCAGAACCAGTACACCCGCCAGGATGAAGGCGCCGACCGCCTCGCTGAACGGGATCGTCGCAAGCGAGCCGGCAATGAGGGCCGCACCGGGGATCGAGTAAGCCCCATTGATCGGCTGCTTGTAATAGAGCGCCAGCAACAGGCTGATCAGGCCACCCAGCACGTAGATCGAAAACAGCCAGGCAACGGTCTGGCCATTGGTCAGATGGCCGGCCTCGGCCGCGCCGATGACGATCAGGGCTGGCCCGGAGCAGCCGAAGATAGTGGCCACCACTCCAGTGCTGGCCGTCTTGATACCGAGATGCTTCGGCAGGTCGCGCAGGCCCGACGCAAAGCCGGGTCCACGTTCAATCAGGCGCTTTTCAGAGTAGGTCTGTTCTATCGTGTTCATTCTCAATCCTCCCGGAGCGGATACGAGGCCGCTCCCTCCTCTTGGAACATGAACCGGGCTCACGCCCGGCCCCGATTGAGCTTCTCGTCGATCAGCGTCCGACGAAGTTCGGCGCGCGCTTTTCGTGAAAGGCCAGCACGCCTTCGCGGAAATCTTCCGAGGTCCGGAGACGGCTGTAGCAATGGCCCTCGACCTCGATGGCCGTCGTGAGCAGAGCGTCGTCCGTTTCGTTCAGGAGCTTTTTCGCCGTCCGCTGGGCCAGCGGCGAGAAGCGGATCAGTTCCTCGACGAGCGCATCGACAGCCGTCTCCAGCTCGGCATCCGCTACGATTTCGGACGCGATGCCCCAGTCATAGGCTTCCTGGCCCGTGATCCACTTGGAGCGCATCACGATGTTCTTGGTGCGGGTGACCCCGACCATCTTCTGCAGGCGGGCGGAGCCGCCCGAGCCCGGGATCTGGCCGAGCTTCTGTTCGGGCAGAGCGTAGCGCGTGGTATTGGTCGCAATGCGGAAATCGCAGGCAAGCGACAGTTCGAAGCCAACGCCGAAGCAGTAACCGCGATTGGCCGCAATGACCGGCTTGGAGCAGCGGGCTGGTGATGCGATGTTCCAGGCGAGCTTCGAAACGTGCTCCGGGCTGGCCTCAAGGAAGCCCTTGATGTTGCCACCCGACGAGAAATGCTTACCCGTGCCGGTGACGACGATGATGCGCACACGGTCGTCCTCATCGAGGGCCTCGAAGACAAGGCGCAGCTGGTCACGGGCGAGCATTGACACGACGTTGTATGGCGGATTGTCGAGCGTGATGTCGGCACGCTGACGTGCCGGGTCGATCGTGACCTTGAAGCCGTCGAGTTCGGCCAGGCGTGGGTCCTGGAATGTGGCGTTGTCAGCCATGGATTGTCCTTTCATGGGTTTGTCGGTGTTCCAACCGCTCACTGATGTTCGGGAGTGCGTTCCTCGGTGTACTCACCGGCCACCAGAAGGCGGCGCAGCAGTTTTCCGACGGGAGATTTCGGGATCTCTTCGACGAAGACGAAGCGGCGGGGACGGCGGAAGTTGGCGAGGCCGGAATCGCGACAATGGCGGTCGAGATCCTCGGCAGTGACGGATCCGCGCCGCTTCACGAAGGCGACGACGATCTTGCCCCAACGCTCATCTGGAAGGCCAACGACAGCGACCTCTGCGACGCCCTCGTGCAGTGACAGGCAGCTTTCCACCTCGACTGGCGAAACATTCTCGCCGCCGGTGATGATCATGTCGTCGGCTCGCCCGGTGACGAAGAGATCACCGTCCCTGTCGACAAAGCCAGTGTCGCCGGTGAAGTACCAGCCGTTATGAATTGATTTGGCATCTGCGTCAGGTCGCTTCCAATAACCCTCGAATGCCTCATCGCTCTTCATCAGCGCGATGATCTCGCCTTCCTCACCGATGGCCGCCAGCTCATCCGGGTTGCGACTGCCGAGCTTGACGACGCGGATTGTCTGGTTGATGCCCGCCCGGCCGGCAGAACCCGGCTTCGAGGCGGCCTTCTGCTCGATCGTGAAAGTGTAGATTTCCGACGAGCCATAATGGTTGACGAAGAGCTCGGGCCGGAAGGTCTGGTCCAGACGATGCAGCAGCCCGTCGGTCATCGAGGCGCCGGCATAGCCAAGCTTGGTAACGGAGGCGACGCGTTCTGCCGCAAACCTCTCGTGATGTAGGAGGTCGTGGTAGAGCGTTGGCACCAGATAAAGATTGGTGATCTTCTCCTGCTCAATCAGGTCAAGCGCCCTTGCCGCATCGAAGCGCGGCAGGCAGATGAAGGCACCACCGATGAGCGAGGAGGCGATCAGCGAACGAACGCCCATCGTATGGTAGAGCGGCATGACGCCCAACGTGCGTTCGCCATGCCGGTAGAGGTTCTGCGCGACATGGGCGACAGCGCCGGCCCGTTCGGCCCGATGCCGGCGGGGCACCCCCTTTGGCTTTGAGGTGGTTCCGGACGTGTAGAGCATCAGCGACCAGTCGGCAGCGTCGGCGGCAGGCGTCGCTTCGGGAGCGCAGCCTTCCATGAAATCGGCAAGCGCGTGAGCGGAGAATTGCGGCAGATTTTGCGCCCGCCGCGACTGGCGCACGGCCTCCTGCGACGAGACTTCATAGAACACGGCCCTGGCGCCTGAATCCTCGAGGGCAAAGTCGATTTCGTCCGCCTTCGCGCGCCAGTTGAGCGGCGTAACGATCAGGCCGAGAAACTGGCAGGCCCAGTGCAGGGACGCATTCTCCCACCGGTTCTGCATTACCGTGAGCACATGGTCACCGTGCTTCAGGCCGATCGTGCCGAGAGCTGCGGCAAGTGCCGAGACCTTGCCATACCATTGGCGATAGCTGAGCCGGATGTCGCCATCGACGATGGCGAGCGCATCCGGGTCGCGCTCGACACTCGCGATGAAGCTCGTTCCAAGATCAAGCATTCGTTTTCTCCTCCTTCCGTAGTTCGTCCGCTGCGGCGAGTGCCGCCTCGATGATGCTCGCGTAGCCGGTGCACCGGCAGAGATGGCCGGTGAGATGCTCCCGGATCTCGTCCCGGTCCGCGTCGGGCGTCTCGCGCAACAGGGTGTCGAGCGACATCAGGATGCCGGGCGTGCAGAAGCCGCATTGCAGGCCGTGATGGCGACGAAAGGCCGCCTGAAGCGGGGAAAGCTCGGCCGGATTAGGTGACAACGCTTCCACCGTCCGCACGTCACTGCCACGCACCTGCTGGGCAAGCGTCAGGCACGCGCGAGCCGGCCTTCCGTCGATCTGAACGGTACAGGCCCCGCAGACCCCGTGCTCGCAGCCGACATGCGTGCCGGTGAGCCCAATCTCGTGACGAAGCAGGTCCGAGAGCAGCATCCGATTTTCAACCTCGACGCTGACCGCCCTGCCATTCAGGGTGAAGTTTACCGGGTGCCTCCGGGTGGCATTCATGCGCGGCATCGGCTTGCCTCCTTGAGAGTCTCACGGCCAAGGCTGCGGACCAGGTCGCGCCGGTAGCGGGCGCTCGCGTGAAAGTCGTCGCGGGCATTGAGCGACCAGGCGATATCGTTGATGGCGTCGTCGAACTGGCTGTCATCGAGAGGCGGCAGCGAGAAGACGCGCGGCCGGTCATCGACGCCTGCTATGCCAAGCCGCAAACCCCTCTCGTCAGCGACGGCGGCACAGGCGACGATGGCGAAATCCCCATGCCGTCGGCCGACCTCACGGAAGGCATAGCCGCTGCCGGGTCGCGCCCTCGGAAAATGAACGGCTTCGATCATTTCACCCTCGGCGAGGTCTGTGGCCATCATGCCGATAAAGAAGTCGTCCGCCTTGACCCTGCGCTTCTGCTTGTGGCCGCGCAGGCTTACCCAGCCACCGAGCGTGACCAGAGAGAGCGGCAGTTCCGCACTCGGATCAGCGTGCGCGATGGAGCCGCAGACCGTGCCGCGAGACCGCGTCTGCACATGTCCGATCCAGGGGAAGACGGCGGCCAGTAGCGGCAGATCCCGCCCAAGGCTTGTCCAGGTTTCCAACTCGGCCTGTCGCACGCCCGCGCCGACGCTGATCTCGTCGCCAGAAGTCTCGATCCGGCGCAGAGCCTCAAGCCGCATGATGTCCACAAGCAGGGCGGGACGGGCAAGCCGCATGTTGAGCATCGGGACCAGCGACTGTCCGCCCGCGATCACACGCGCTTCAGGGCCGCCTTGGCTGAGCGCAGCGAGCGCCTCCTCCAGCGTGTCAGGACAGAGAAAGTCGAAGGATGCAGGTTTCATCCGCGCCTCCTGAAGGGTGCCATAAGCCGCTGGATCAGGCCATTGGCCGGGCTGGGCGCCCCGCCAGCGTGGCGGGCAAGCGCCTGGAAGAACTGACCGATCACCACGCGGGCCGCGCCGTCCAAAAGACGCCCTCCGACCGAGGCGACCTTGCCGCCGATTGCCGCCTCATAGCGATAGTCGATCCGGGTGCCGTTTGTGGTCTCGGTCAGGGTGACGCGGCCCGTGCCGCGGCCGGAGCCAAGCGCTCCCTCAGTGCCACCCGCTAGCGTCACAGCCTCGGGTTCGACCATGTCGCTGAGGCGGATGTCGGCACGGTAGCGACCCTTGACCGGGCCTATGCCAAGCGTGACCTCGGCGCGGAAATGCGTGTCGGAAACCTTCCGGACCTCGTGCGCCCCTGGAATGATTGCCTTGAGAGTGTTCGGGTCCAGCAACATCGCCCAGACGGCTTCGCGCGTGGCGGAAACCTCCGCCGAGCCGGAACCGGTCAGCATCCGCTCGCCGGAAGCGCCGGTGGCAGCCGGTTTCGCGTCCAGCGGTTTCGAGGGCGGGCGTTCTTCGCCATGGCGCCACCCAGTGATCCGGCTCGGCGACAGCGGCAATTGGACGTCTTCGATGCCGAGGGCATCAGCGACGGCATTGGCGATGCAGACCGGAGTCGACATGCAATTGCCCTCGCCCACCCCCTTGGCGCCGAGCGGCGTGAAGGGCGACGGCGTCTCATGATGAAGGACCAGCGGCTCCGGCGTCTCCATGACGGTCGGGATCAGGTAGTCTGCGAGCGTGCCGGTCAGGAAGCTGCCGTCGCCGCCATAGGCATATTCCTCGTAGAGCGCCGCGCCGACCGCCTGGGCGAACCCGCCGCGCACCTGACCCTCGACCATGCCAGGGTGCAGGATGCGACCGCAGTCATGCATCGTCACATAGTGGTCGATCCGCACCTGCCCTGTCGTTCGGTCGATCTCGACGCCGCAGATGTCGAAGATGAAGCCATGGCAAAGCGACGAATTGATCCCGTCCGTTGCCGTCGGCGCCTCCAGTTGCTCCGGCGTCCAGAAAACCGTCTCGTGGATTGTCTGGTCCGTTCCATCTGGCAGGGTGCCAGGCGCCCAATGGCTTGACGCAGCCACACGTGCGAAGGAAAGGGCATTGTCCGGGTTGTTGCGGTCAAGGACTTTGCCGTCCCTGAAGTCCACGTTTTCTGACGTGATATTGAGCTGCGTGGCAGCGATTGCGGCGAGACGTTCCCTGATGCGACCTGCGGCGAGCGACGCTGCGCCGGCGACCGCAGCGGCAAACCGGCTTGCGTAATTGCCAGAAGCGATAGACCAGGCATCGCGCGACGTGTCGAGTTCGGTATTGACGCGCACCGCCTCCATGGAGAGGCCCAGCCGCTCGGCAACTACCTGCGCCAGCACGGTGCGATGGCCCTGCCCCTGCGGCACCGATGCGACCTTTACGGTGACGGACCCAAGTGGATCGATGGCTATTGTCGCAACCGACTGCGCGCCGTTTTTTGGCCCCGCCTTCTTCCGCTCATCCGGCGAAAGAACTGTCGTGATGTAGCCCATGTTGGAGACGCTGGGCTCCACCACGGCCGCAAAGCCGATGCCGTACAAGCGGCCTTCGGCGCGCGCAATGGCCCTGCGCTGCCGCAGAGTCTCGAGACCACCTTCCGCACAGGCGCGATCGATTGCCGTCTGGTAATCGCCTGAATCCAGCAGACCACCGGTTGCTGTGCGATAGGGGAAGGCATCGCCCGGCACCAGGTTGCGGCGGATAACGTCGAGCGGGTCGAGGCGGAGTTCGTCAGCGATTTTATGAACGAGGCGCTCCAGCGCAAAATAGATCTGCGGACCGCCGAAGCCACGGTTAAGGCCGGTCGGCGTCTTGTTGGTAAGCACGACGCGATTGCGGATGGCGACGTTGCGGATCGCATAGGCGCCGGTCATGTTGCCATGCATCCGATAGAGGGTCGCCGGTTCCGGAGCCCGCAGGTGAGCACCGCAATCTTCCAGCTGGTCCCAGTTCAGCGCGGTGATCTGCCCTTCGGGTGTGACGGCTGCTTCCAGCGTCGTCACACGGTTGGTCGCGGAGACTGATGCGGTCAGGTGCTCAAGGCGATCCTCGATCCATTTGACCGGCCGGCCAGCGACGCGGGCAGCGACCGCAGCAAGGATAACATAGGGGAACACGCCCTGCTTGATGCCGAAGGAGCCCCCGGAATCGGGGGGCGTACGCAGCCGCATGCGATTGCCGGGAACATTCAGGGCTCGGGCAATCACGGCATGGATCGAGAACGGCCCCTGAAAATTCGCCGTCACATCATAGGCGTCTTCGGCCGGATCGTATTCTGCGATCACGCCGTAGGTTTCGATCGGCGTACAGGAGTTGCGCGGATAGGCAATTCGAATGGAGATCCGGTGAGCTGCCGTCGCAAAGGCGGCCTCCGGATCACCGTAGCCAAAGCTGCGCTCGTTGATGAGGTTAGTGCCGAGAGAGGGATGCAGAACCGGTGCATCGGCGGCAAGTGCCTTTTCAGGGTCTACAACGGCGGTCAGAGTCTCATACTCGACCTCGATCAGGTCGAGCGCATCCTCGGCAACATAGCGATTTTCGGCGACGACGAGGGCAACCGGTTCACCGACATAGCGGACCCGGTCGCGAGCGATCGGCCAGCATTCAACATTGGCCTTGACCCCTACCGTCATGCTGCGGGTGAGCCGCGCGACATCCTCCCCGGTCAGCACGGCGAAGACACCGGGAAGAGCAAGGGCGGCAGCCGTTGAGATCGCACGAACTTCCGCGTGGGCATGCGGCGAGCGCAGGATTGCCAGATGCGCAGTATCACGTCGGACCGGCAGGTCGTCGATGTAGCGGCCGCGGCCGGTCAGAAGTCCAGCGTCCTCGATACGTTCCACAGGTCGGCCAATCAGGCCGCCTGCCGCTCCCAAACTCTTCATTCGCTCCTCACGCTCCCGTTGGTGTCGGGGTGCCGTAGGGAAAAATGAAGAAAGCGGTGCAGACGGGCGATACCGCTGCGTATCAGACCTTACCGAGGAGTCTCATAATCGCTCGCCGAGAGGCGGCTGACGGTTCGGAAGATGCTTGGCGAGGAGCCGGCATGGTCATGGAAGAAGCGCGAGAAGTGGGCTGGTACGGAAAAGCCGAGACGGTCGCCGATTGCCGCGAAGCTCTCCGTACCGTCGGCTACGGCGGTAACCGCCTGTTCCAGCCGCTGAACGTTGAGGAAGACCCGCGGCGTCACGCCCAATGAACTCTCGAATAGACGGAAGAAGTGCGCCCGCGACAGACCGATGTCGCTTGCCAGAAGATTGAAATCATCAATTTCCCCTGGTGCCGCCTTTATGCGGTCGACGGCCTTGCGGATGCGGAAGTCGACGAGAGGACGCGATGCAAGATCGCGGATCGAATTTGGCACCGCTCGCCAGTCGGCGAAGCGCTCTATCACGGCAACCATGAGTTCGCCGAGCAGCACCTCGTGCATCTGGGTGCTGTTCGGCTCATTCACCAAGGCCTCTGCCAAAATGCGGACGCGCGAGCGAATATCGGGCGTGATCGAGCCGACATTCGTGGTGAAGAAGTCTGGAGCGTGGCTTGCAGCCCAGTTCGGTCGAAAATCGCCGAGCCATCGCGGCTCTATATAGAGCGCAAGGATGATCGTTTGCGGCCGTGACGGGTCGTGCGCATAGGCGTGTGACTCCCACGCATTGATCAGCACGGCGCTCTCATCGGTGAGCGGCACAATCCGGTCACGCACGGAAAACTGCGTGTCTGCGCCCTCAACTTTCAAGAGGACGTGGCAATGCGGGTGTGCGTGGCGCACCAGGGGCCGGTCCATGTCCAGCAGCGCCACTCTACCGAAGCGGCCACGGGCAATTCGAAGGGCATTCGACATTGCCTGATTATTAGACATTTTGCACAAACTGCAAGCGGGAGGATGGAAGAGCTACCGAAGCACCACCGCCAGACTGTCCACGGCAGGTGCTGCCTCGATCAGGCCTTGCTCGGCCATGAACGCACCAAATCTTTGATAACGCGCCTGATCCAGTGCGAAAGGACGCTTTGCGAACCTGGGCAGCGTATCGCGCCAGGCCTGCCGGTTCAGCTCGTCATCCAGATCAGGATAGGCTCCGATGAAAAGCTTCCAGCTTTCCTCCGGATGGTTGGTGAGATAGATTGCGCCTTGCTCGACACCTTCAAGGAAGCGCTTGAGGCGATCGTCTTCAACCAGTTCCGGACGCGTCACGAAGATCAGCTCGTCATAGATCGGCACGCCATGCTCCTCAGGAAAGAAGGCGCGGCCCTCATGTCCGGCGAGCCGCATCTGCGTCAGCTCGAAGTTCCGGAAGCCTCCGATGGTGGCATCGACCCGACCGCTGATGAGCGACGGGGAGAGCGCGAAATTGACGTTGATCAGCTCGACGCTGTTCTTGTCTACACCGGCATTCTCCAGCATCCGGCCGAGCATCGCGTCCTCGAAGCCGGAGACCGAAAAACCGATGCGCTTGCCTTCCAGATCCCTGACGCTTGAAATCGGACCATCGGCCAGGACCGTCAGCGTGTTCAGCGGCGTCTCGATGAGAGTACCGAAGCGCACGAGCGGCACACCGGCAGCGTGATCCAGATAGAGGTTCGGTTGATAGTGGATGCCGATCTCTGCCTGTCCGGAGGCGACAGCGCGAGGCACGATCGAAGGGTCGGTCGGCGGTATGAACTCCACCTCCAGGCCGGCCTTTTCGAAGAAACCAAGTTGCTGCGCGACAATGAGGGGCGCGTGGTCGGGATTGACGAACCACTCCAGCAGTACGGTAAGCTTGTCCTGCGCCAAGGCATTGCCGGTGATCGCTACACTCATCAGGATGGAAAGTATTGTGCCACGTATCATGGTTTTTCCGTTCATGGTCTTGAAGGTGAAAATTCGTTTGTTGTCGACCAGGGAGTGAGCTGCGGCCCGATCCAGTCGATGGCGCGGCGCAAGGCCAATGTGAGAAGAACGATGATTGCCATCGCCGCGAAAACCGTGTCGGTCTGCATGCGCGCGTTGGCCTGAACCATGATGAAGCCGAGGCCCGCTGACGCGCCGACCCATTCCCCAATGACCGCGCCCAGCGGGGCGAGCGGCGCGGCAACCCTCAGACCCGAAACGAGCGACGGAATGGCGAGCGGTATGCTGATGTGGGCCAGCATCTGCCAATGCGAGGCCTCGGTTATCGCCACGGCATCAACGATTTCCTGAGGGATGCGGCGCAGTCCGTCGGCGAAGGCGGACGCCACAGGAAAGAAGATGACCAGCGTCGTCATCACGATCTTGGAGGTCGCGCCAAAACCGAACCACACCACCAGGATCGGTGCGATCACGAAAACGGGAAATGCCTGTAGTACAATTACGACTGGCCAGATAAACCTTCCCAACCGGGGTACTGCGGCTATGCTGAGGGCAGTCAGAATGCCGAAGATCGTTCCTGCCAGCAGCCCCGCAGCTATTTCTCCCAGTGTTACCCATGCATGGCGCAGGAAATAGTCCGGTTGACGCTGGATTGCGGCAAGCACGTCCAGTGGAGAAGGCACTATATAGCGCGGCGGATTGAGCAGCCAGATCAGCGACTGCCACAAAGAAATCAGAAACACCAGTATGCGCATGGAAACAGGCTAGCTGCTACGCCGACTAAGTGTACGATAGTTTGAAAACCGCAAGTACATGTCGATCCCCCTGAAGTTCATCATGGAGATCCAGGTTGAGCGAAGAAGAATAAGGATGCCGGGATGGCCCTTGTTCCGTTCCTACGCCGGTATGACCCGGATCAGGTTCAAGGGTCCGGCTCACCGCCGTCTCAGCACCGTTCGGTGCACCCCTCGGAATTTCCGGCCACTATAACGGCGATGTTCTTCCGGTCAAGCCGAATACTGACACTGTCGAAGATTTGCGAGTGATTGTATAGGCCGGGGACACACGAGGATAGTCCAGGAGATGTTTCATGCCCCGGCTGGATAATCCCTCTTGCTTTCCTGATCTGTTTTGACCTACCCTTTCGCTTACACATCCTTTGGGGTGCCCTTCGGGGCTGAGAGGTGCATTGCACTAACCCATTGAACCTGATCCGGGTCATGCCGGCGGAGGGAAGGGAATTGTGTGACAGTCATCGTCAGATTTCTGTTCTGTCCCCTTCCCCATGCATGACCTTATCGAGCGTGGGAGGGAGCCGTGCGAGCTATCGCACTAACGATTGCGGGTTCTGACAGTAGCGGGGGAGCCGGTATACAGGCCGATCTCAAGAGCTTCTCGGCACTTGGCGTTTACGGGGCATCAGTAATCACCGCGATCACGGCGCAGAACACACGAGGGGTCGAGGCTATCGAGCCGGTCTCTCCGGCCATGATTGCCGCGCAGATCGACGCGGTTTTCAGTGATCTGAACGTCGCCGCCGTCAAGATCGGAATGGTGGGCGGCGTAGATGCAATCGTGACGGTAGCGTCGAGGTTGCGTCGCCATTTGGCGGAACGTCCGGTGCCCGTGGTGCTGGATCCGGTAATGGTCGCCAAGTCGGGGGATGTGCTCCTCCCCCATGAAGCTATTGCCGCGCTGTGGGAGCAATTGCTGCCGCTGACGACCCTTCTCACGCCCAATCTGCCGGAGGCAGGTGCGCTTCTCGAATGCGAGCCTGCTGACAGTGATGCCGAGGTCCTGCAACAGGGTCGCGCACTGCTCGATCTTGGTCCCGCAAATGTCTTGATGAAGGGTGGCCATGCACACGGGGAAACTTGCACGGACCTCTTGCTGGGCGAGGGTGAGGCCGCATTTTCCGCACCCCGCATCCACACGAAGAATACCCACGGTACCGGCTGCTCACTCTCGTCGGCTATCGCTGCCGGGCTTGCCGAAGGGCTAACCGTGCTGGAGGCGACGCGCGCGGCGCATGCCTGGCTTCACAATGCCATTCTGGCGGCCGACACTCTCAGCATCGGCTCTGGGCATGGGCCGGTGCATCATTTCCATGCCATGTGGAGTAATCCATGAAGGGGTCGGTCACCATCCTTGGCGCCGGCATCATGGGTCTTTCCATTGCCGCTGAACTCACCCAACGCGGGGTCACCTGCTCCATACATGATCCGGAAGGCGGGCCTGGCCCGCACGGATGCAGCTGGTGGGCGGGCGGAATGCTCGCGCCCTTCTGCGAGGCGGAGAGTGCCGAGGATACCGTTATCCGTTTGGGTATCGAGGCGGCTGAATGGTGGGAGCGCATGGGTGCGGAGGTCCATCACACCGGCACGCTCGTACTTGCCTTGGCGCGCGATCACGCGGAACTCGACCGTTTTGCCCGCCTGACGCGCAACCACGAGCAGCTGGATGGCTGTGCCATCGCAGAGCTTGAGCCTGAACTGGAACAGCGGTTCCATCGCGGACTGTTCTATCGAGATGAAGCCCATCTCACGCCCCGTCAGGCCTTGCAGGCATTAGCGGCGAAGCTTCACGAGAAGTGCATCTCAATCCGCAGAGAAGCTCCTTCCGAAGTGACACCAGGCCTGATCGTCGACGCACGCGGGCTTGCAGCGCGCGACGCATTGCCGGACCTGCGCGGCGTTCGCGGCGAGATGCTGGTGGTCCGCTGTCCGGAAGTGCGGCTCAACCGGACCATCCGCCTGCTACATCCAAGAATTCCGCTCTACGTGGTCCCGCGTGGCGATGGCGTCTACATGTTGGGGGCCACGATGCTGGAATCGGGGGCGAAAACGCGGGTCACGGCGAGGGCGGCAATCGAACTGCTCTCGGCCGCCTATGCTCTGCACCCAGCCTTTGCCGAGGCCGAGATCCTTGAGCTGGGCGCAGATGCCCGGCCCGCCTTTCCCGACAACCTGCCCCGCCTGCGACGTCGAGGCGGAACGCTTTTCGCAAACGGTCTCTATCGTCACGGCTATCTTCTTGCCCCCGCCGTGGCGCGGATGGCCGCCGATCATATCACCACAGGCGAAATACCGGAGTTGATGGATGAACATAATCCTGAATGGCGAACAGCGTGAGATAAGCGGCACGACGGTGGCTGATGTGCTTGCAGAAATCGGACTGGAGAAAGCCCGCGTCGCCACTGCGCTGAATGGCGGATTCCTGCCTGCAGCCCTGCGGCGCGAAACAAGACTTGCGGCGGGAGACACATTGGAAGTCCTGTCCGCCATGCAGGGAGGTTAGGAATGCCCATCTTCTACGGGAAACAGATCGACAGCGCCCTGATGCTGGGCACGGCGCAATATCCATCGCCCAAGATCATGGCGGAAGCCTTCCAGGCCTCCGGCGCGGGTATCGCCACGGTGTCGCTGCGCCGCGAGCGTGGGGATGGCCAGAGCTTCCACGCCCTTGTCCGCGATCTCGGCGTGATCATGCTGCCCAACACTGCCGGTTGCCATTCGGTCAAGGAGGCTGTCACGACAGCCCACATGGCGCGGGAAGTCTTTGATACGCCATGGATCAAGCTGGAAGTAATCCGGGATCACGACACCCTCCAACCGGATGTGGTAGCGCTGATCGAGGCGGCACGGATCCTCTCCGACGATGGCTTTCAGGTCTTCCCCTATTGCACAGAAGATCTGTCCATCTGTGGGCGCCTGCTGGATGCTGGCTGTGAGGTGCTGATGCCCTGGGGGGCGCCGATCGGTTCCGGCCGGGGCTTGAACAACCCTTACGGGCTGCGTTCATTGCGGGCACATTTTCCCGATGTGCCTCTCGTGGTTGACGCAGGCATCGGCCTGCCTTCGCACGCTGCACAGGCGATGGAGCTTGGTTATGATGCAGTGCTCCTGAACACCGCCGTCGCGAAGGCTGCTGACCCAGTCGCCATGGCGCGCGCAATGGCCTTGGCGATCAAGGCTGGACGGCTTGCGCATGGAGCGGGTCCCATCGAACGGCGCGACATGGCCGCCCCTTCAACCCCCCTCATCGGCATGGCAGTTCTCCAATGACGCTCCCGAAATTCTACGCCATCTTCGACCATCCGGACTGGCTCGAGCGGCTGCTGCCGGAGGGCATCAAGCTGGTTCAGATCCGCATCAAGGATACGCCTGCCGACAAGCTGCGCGACCTCTTGAGGCGCTCGCGCGATCTTTGCGCGGCCCACGGAGCTCAGTTGATTGTCAATGACTATTGGCAGCTCGCCATAGAGCTCGGATGTGACTTCATCCACCTCGGGCAGGAGGATCTGGAAACCGCCGATATTCCCGCCATCCGCCGGGCTGGGATCCGGCTCGGTATCTCCACCCACGACCATCCCGAGCTTGATCGGGCGCTTTCCCATGATCCTGACTACATCGCGCTCGGTCCTGTCTGGCCTACCATCCTGAAAAAAATGAAGTGGGAGCAGCAGGGACTGGACCGGGTCACCGAATGGAAGCGGCTGATCGGAGATATTCCGCTCGTGGCGATCGGCGGCTTGACGCCGGAGCGCGCGGTGCAAGCGTTTACTGCGGGCGCAGACGTAGCATCTGCGGTCACCGACATCACCCTTAACAGCAATCCCGAAGCCCGAGTACGCGAATGGCTGGAGGTCGCACCATGAACCGCTATGCTCGACAGACGATCCTGCCGGAAGTGGGTGGTTCGGGACAGGAGCGATTGCAGGCAGCAAGGGTGCTGGTCGTAGGCGCCGGTGCTCTTGGCGTGCCTGTCTTGCAATATCTCGTGGGGGCCGGCGTCGGCCACATCACCCTGGTCGATCCGGATGTGATCGAGGTGTCGAACCTGCACCGCCAGCCCCTATACACAGAAAGCCAGGCCGGTCAGCCGAAGGCTCGGGCAGCGCAGCAGGCGATGCAGCGGTTGAACAGTACAGTTGAAGTCACACCAGTGATGGAATGGCTCACGCCGACCAATGCGCCTTCTCTGGTCGCCGGAGCTGATATCGTGCTGGATTGCGCAGACAGCTATGCGGTGAGCTATACGCTTTCCGACACGTGTTTCGCCACGCGCAAGCCGCTGATTTCGGCGTCCGCTCTCGCTCTTGAGGGCTATGTGGGAGGCTATTGCGGCGGCGCGCCAAGCCTGCGCGCGATCTTCCCCGATCCCACCGATGCCGGAGCAACCTGCGCCACCGCCGGTGTGCTTGGCCCAATTGTCGGGATGCTCGGCTGTCTTCAGGCGCGCATGGCGCTCGGCGTTCTGCTGGGCATCGATCCATCGCCGCTCGGCCTGCTGATCCGAATGGATTCCGCGATGCGCTTTTCACAGTTCCGTTTCGACAAGGCTCCCGAAGAACCAGGCCCCTGCTTCATATCCCTGAGAGACGTGCGTCCGGGCGATCTGGTGGTCGACCTGCGCCCAAGCGAAGAGGCCCCGACGCTCGCCACCCCTGATGCCCTGCGCATGCCTGACTATGGTTCAACCGGCCCGTTACCCGATACCGGGGGGCGCGTTGTGATCGCCTGTCGCTCCGGTCTGCGAGCCTGGCGGGCGGCCAACCTTCTTGCTCAGCGATGGCGAGGAGACGTTGCGTTATTGGCGCTGAATTGATGAGTAAGCAGGAACACTTGAGCTGCTTTGAGCCGACGCTCGCATTCGACACATTCTGGGAATCCACGTCGCTTTGCGCGCATTAACCGAATTGAAGGAGCTGGACGGCAAGGCTCGTGGACAAGAAATCCTGATCTTCGGAGACTGCCCGTGAAACTCTCCGCTTTCGCTGCCGCCCTCGCCTTGTCCCTTTTTGGGTTTCAGACAGCCCAGGCAAAGACGCTCTGCACGGTCATAGCTGATGCCGTCACGGGTGACGTCCTGACCGAGGAGGGTGACTGTCGGACCCGAGTCACGCCCGCTTCAACATTCAAGATCGCTCTCAGCGTGATGGGCTATGACTCCGGTTTTCTGATAGACCCCAACACCCCTTCCCTGCCCTTCCGCCGAGGGTATGCCGATTGGGGCGGCGAGAACTGGAGACAGCCGACCAGTCCGCAGCGATGGATGAAATATTCCGTGGTCTGGTTTTCCCAACAGATTGCGGCCAACCTGGGCGTGACGCAGTTGCAGAACTACGCGCAAGCCTTCGGCTATGGCAATGCGGACTTCACAGGCGATCCGGGCAAGAACAACGCCCTTGAGCGGGCATGGATCAGTTCCTCGCTCAAGATCGCGCCCGTGGAGCAGGTGGCGTTCCTGCGCAACCTCCTGACAGGTAAGCTGCCGGTGCGACCAGAGGCGATCAAAATGACCTTGAGCATCGTTGAGAGGTCGCAAACGCCAGGCGGTTGGGTTGTTTCCGGGAAAACCGGGTCAGCCTATCCACGCTTGGCAGATGGCTCTTTTGATCGCGCGAAAGGCTGGGGATGGTTTGTGGGGTGGGCTCAGCGCGGTAAGAGGACCCTGGTCTTTGCTCGGCTCGCCCAGGATGAACAGCGCGAAAGGGTTTCGGGCGGCCTTCGAGCCAAGGACGCACTTCTGGACCAGTGGGACGAACTTCTGGAGAAGCTTTCCGACTAGCGAATAACGATCAGCGCCCGAAAGCCCTGCCCTCCTGACCATCTGGACCGCGTCCGTTCCCGCCACGAACCAACAGGCTGCGGCCCAACGGTAACCGACGAAGCACCCCCACGACACTGTTCTGTCCGTTTTAGTGGGCCTCGCAAATCAACGTAACGCACTGGAAGGTTTGTCGCGTTTCTGCTCGTCAGCCGCCGCGGATCCGGCTTGTACTGTTGTCTGTGTTGTCTGCGTTACGCAGAGCTATTTGGGCACAAAACCAACGCGGAATCCGAATAATCTGCCTATCTTTTCCAATGTTTCGAGCGTTGGGTTTGCAGTGCCGGTCTCAATTTCCGCAACTTGTCGCCTGGTAAGCGACAGCATCTTTGCGAACTCCTCCTGCGTCATGCCGATGCCTTTGCGGATTTCTGCCACAGCATCGGGCAGCCGCAAGTCCCCCGTTCGAGCACGTGCTGCGAGCGCTCGCCGATTTTCCAGAACCTCCTCTTTCGTTGGTTTCTTCCATCGCGCCATCTAGCGGTCCTTCGTCATCAGTGGCACTCCGCCAGAACGCTGTCTGCTATCTCAATGCAGCGCCCCATTGCACGCTCGAGAATTTCCGGGGCTGCAGCCATATCTCTGGCGATCGCCGGACCCTGGCGCAGATTTTCTGCAAATGCAGACAGCATAGCCGCAAGGTCTCTTTTTTCAGCGGGGTCGGGCATCAGTTCGGTGCAAATCCGCAACCAATCCGGAAGATGATCACGACCTCTGTCACGCATCATGGCCCAGCGGGTGGACCGAATAATTCCCTCCTTGGCGAGCCGCATTGGCGCGAAATCAAAGAGCGGAGACAGGCGGATTGTGCCGTCCTGGTGTTTGCTGAGGGCAGCGTTCCGGCCATGATTGTCGGGATTGCCAAGCGCGAGGTTTGCTATGTCGCGCTTCAGGTATTCGACGATGTCCGAGAACGGATCGGCAGAATATTGGCGGAGAACATCGATATAGGCTTCATGCGTGCCGACATGGCCGAAATTGGCAACGCCGATTGCAGACACAAGGCTTTCTTGACCCAACCTGATGGTTCCGCCGCCTTCTTTCTTCTTCCGGTCAAACCGCGGGATGATCAGAACGCCTTCGGCGTAGGTGGAAGGTTCGCTGACATCGAGGCCGATCTCTTGAGCGATCCGCGAATACAGGGCTTCTCCCTGGAGGATCAGGCTATCCACCGGGTCGTTGCTGCGGACCAACTTGACGATGACGTGGCGTACGGCTTCATCATCGGTCACCAAGGTGTCGGGATAATAGAGGCCGTCATCTGCCTGGGTCATCGAGACCTTCGGCCACTCGCCCTGCAGGCCGCTTGAGCCGGAGGCGAGCATTCCAAAACGATCGGCGACTTCCAGGAAACGATCCGACCGCTCGAGAATTTCCGCTTCCGTCACCCCTTGACGCTCAACGCCGCGCAGGCGTTCAATTTCCGCCTCAGCGGCTTCCTTGATGCGGATGTTGCCTATGCCGCCCGTTGCCGATCGCAGGAGCAGAGGGAGATCCGAGGCGCGCGAGCTTTCGGCAAGGCTGAGATGCTCCGCAAGCTTCCGCCTCGCATGTCCCTGCGGCATGAGATCCAACAGGAAAGGCGGCCAACTGCGGCTGTAGCGATTTTCGAGATCGATGGGGAAATTGACGGACAAGGCGCGATGATCACGGACCGGTCTTCCAGCAGAAAACTCACCCGATGCCACGGTGACGAAATAATCGAGATTATAATCGACGATGGACGCGCCCTGGAAGCCGGCAGCGTCGTCCTCGATTTCCAGTGTCGCGGTGTCATGCCAGGCGCCATCAAAATGGGTTTGAAGCGTCACGCGCATTATTAGACCCTCTTATTGGATCAAATAACGTATTTTTAGCTAAAAAACAACCCATTAAAATGGAATCGAAAGGCTCAGAAACGCACCAGGTACCAAAGGGGTTATGGAAGCTCTTGAGCCTGCAGCCATCTTCCAGCTTGTCCAAGCCGTTTCGCCGCTGGTTGACTCAAACGGCTCCAGAATTGCCTTCAACGCCAGCAACTCTGTGTCGGCCTCCCGATCAAAGCTTACCGTGTCATCGCCGCTCGATGAGCTCGATGTACTCGCCATCCGGTCCGTAGAGAAATGCCACCCGGATACCCGGTCGTGCCGAACTCCGGGGGCCAACAGCCAGCTCGATTCCGTTAGCCTCGAGATGGGCGACCGCCGCATCCAGATCAGGGACTTGCAGTCCGATATGCTCAAGCCCCTTAGCCGGAGCGCCCGGCGCACTGGAGGCGTCAGCAGCCGCATCTTCAATGAACAGCCGAACTCCACCGAGGTTCAGGACAATACGCGTGTTGCCGTTTACCTGCGCGGTAGACACGATACTGGCACCAAAGGCATTGGTATAAAACCTGGCGGAGACTTCACACGCCTGGGATTTGACATGCAGATGGTCAAACTGGACTGCGATCATTCCAAATTCACCGTTTTACTTAGCTGAGCGAGTGCCGGTTCTATCCTCGAAGAGGACGGTTGCGGAAGGTTATTACCGTTGCAAGAGCATAACGAAATGTTTGGCATGATTGACGTTTGACAGGTTGATGCAACGCAGCGGCAAACCCTAAAAACTGGTCATGTGGAATGGTGGCCATAGCGCCGGCATCAATTGTTGAAGGGAAGGCATGACCCGCATCGAGATCTCCCCGCTGCAACGCTGGCAGGATTATCTGCGTGAAGGCGTTCTGGCCTATCAATACAGTCCTGATGCAGATCGGGCCGTTTTTTACCCGCGTGTGCTCTGCCCGTTTGGCGGAAAAGCGCCGCTTGAATGGCGCGTCAGTTCCGGGCGCGGGTCGATCTACTCCATCTCCCTCGTCCATAACCCGAAGGCTGACCCCCATGCAGTCGCCCTCATCGATCTCGATGAAGGTTTCCGTATGATGGCAATTGTGGAGGGTGCCGCCGGCACACCGGACGAAATTGGCCGGCGTGTGGTGGTCAGGATCGGTCAGCCGACGGTCGATGGTGCAGCGCCTACGGCAACCTTCCGTTGGGAGAATGCAGAATGAGACAGCTTCCACAACGAGGATCCGTCGCCATTGTCGGCGTCGCGGAAAGTGATCTTGGCGTTGTTGCACCCGGTCTGACGCCACTCGACCTCATGGGGCAGGCCATTCAGCGCGCGCTGGATGATTGCGGCCTCAGCCTTTCGGACGTCGATGGCGTATTTTCGGCAGCGTCTCAGCTTCGCATGCCGACGATCTCCCTCTGCGAATATCTCGGCGTAAAGCCCACTTACACCGATTCCAGCTATCTCGGGGGCGCATCTTTCCAGAGCCTTGCCGCCCACGCAGCACTCGCGCTGGAAGCCGGGCTCTGCAATGTCGCGGTTATCGCTTACGGCTCAACCCAGCGAAGCGCGCGCGGCACCTTCGTGCCCCAACGCGACCAGAACGAATACGACTCCGCCGCACGTCCGCGCCTGCCTGTAACTGGCTATGCTCTGGCAGCCGCGCGCCACATGCATCTCTACGGAACCACTCGTGAAGATCTCGCCGACATCGCTCTTGCAGCCCGCAGCTGGGCGCAGCTCAACCCGGTCGCGTTTGACCGCCGCCCGCTGACGCGGGAGGATGTGTTGAACGCTCCCATGATCTCCTCCCCCCTTGGCGCGAAGGATTGCTGCCTGGTGACGGACGGTGGCGCTGCCGTTGTCATGGTCAGGGCAGATCGCGCCCGCGAACTTGCCAAACCGCCAGTCTGGCTACTTGGTGCAGGCGAAGCGCAGGAACACCATTCGATCACGCAGATGGCGGACCTCACCAGCACGGGCGCTGCCCGCTCTGGGGCGCAGGCCTATGCCATGGCTCGCCTCGGCCCGAGGGATATCGACGTCGCGCAGGTCTATGACGCATTCACCATTACAACCCTGCTGTTCCTTGAGGATCTGGGTTTCTGCCCGAAGGGCGAAGGCGGCCGGTTCGTACAGGACGGCGGCATCGCCCCCGGGGGGCGTCTGCCGGTGAACACCTCCGGTGGTGGATTGTCCTACTGCCACCCCGGCATGTTCGGCCTGTTCACCATGGTCGAGGCGACGCGGCAGCTGCGTGGCGAGTGCGGTGATCGACAGGTTGCCAAGGCTGACACGGCGATCGCCCACGGCAACGGCGGCGTTCTCGCCGGACAGTCGACGCTTATTCTGGGAACATCCGCTGCGCTCTGATGTGCCCATCACATCCATAATAGAAGGTTAGGCATCGCCATGAAGCAATTGCAGGACAAGGTTATTCTGGTGACTGGCGCGGGAGGCGGGGTTGGCCGCGACATCGCGCTCTGTGCCGCCCGCAATGGTGCAAAGGTCATCGTCAACGACATCGGTGCGTCCCTGACAGGTGAAGGGAACGATACGACCCGCGCACAGGAAGTCGTGGACCTGATCCGCAGCGAAGGCGGCGAGGCGCTCGCCAGCGGCGATTCCATCGCCGAAGCCGAGTCTGCCCAGAAGATCATTGCCGATGCAATTACGGCCTTCGGGCGTATCGATGGCGCGATCCACAGTGCAGGCATCCTGCGCGATACCATCTTCCACCGCATGACGCCGGACGATTTCGAGGCGGTCCTGCGTGTCCACCTCTTCGGCGCGTTCAATGTGGCGCACGCGTGTGCACCGCTTTTCCGCAAGCAGGAAAACGGCGCGCTCGTCTTCATGACATCGACGGCAGGGCTGATCGGTTCCTTCGGTCAGGCGAACTATGCGGCGGCAAAGATGGGTATTGTCGGCCTCAGCCGCGGTATCTCCTTCGACATGGCTCGTTTCAACGTGCGCTCCAACTGCATTGCACCTCACGCCTTCAGCCGCATGATCGAGGCTGTTCCAGGCAGGACGCCTGAGGAGCAGGAGCGTGAAATGGAAAAGCGCCGCACGAAGACGCGCGGCGACCAGATCGCTCCGCTGGCAGTGTACCTCTGCTCGGATGCCGCTTCATCCATCACCGGCCAGATCCTTGGTGCCCGCGGCAACGAAGTCTATCTCTACAATCAGCCGCGCCCGATCCGCACGCTGCATCGCGACGATGGCTGGACGGTTGAGAAGCTTGCCGCGACTCTGCCCAATGCCTGGGCTTCGGCCTTCACGCCAGCAGAACGCACGAAAGACGTGCTGAGCTGGGATCCGATCTGAGGACCGAAGCACCATGGCACTGAACCTGGAGGCCTTCGAGCGCCGGAAATTCCCCCTGCTCCGCCAACGCTACACCGACAAGGACACGATGCTCTATGCGGTTTCCATCGGCTTCGGCCAAGATCCGCTCAGCCCTCTGGAACTGCCTTTTGTCTTCGAGGAAGATCTGAAGGCGGTTCCAACCTTCGCGGCGATCCTCTGCCATCCCGGTGTGTGGACCTCAGACCCTGCCTTCGGCGTCACGCGCCAGAAGGTTGTCCATGGCGAACAGCGCATCTTCGTTCATCAGCCGCTTGCGCCGGAAGCCGAACTCTTCGCGCATGCCAGCGTCTATGGTGTCGAGGACAAGGGCGAGAAGGGTGCAATCATCCACGCGGCCCGCACCATGTTCGACCAGACCACGCGGGAGCCTGTTGTCTCCGTCCTCCATTCGTCATTCGCGCGGGCGGACGGCGGGTTCGGCCGGAACCTCGGACGCGCTGCCGAGCCCAACCAGCCCTGCCCTGCCACCGCTCCAGATTTCGAGATAGATATCGTCACGCGTCCTGAACAGGCGCTGATCTACCGTCTGAACATCGATCGCAATCCGCTGCATGCAAGCCCTGCCTATGCTGCGCGCGCGGGATTTGATCGCCCGATCCTGCACGGTCTGTGCACCTACGGACTGGCTGCGCGCGCGCTTCTGCTGACGATTGCCAAGGGTGATCCGAACCTGATCCGGTCGGTGGAATGCCGCTTCTCCCGGCCGGTTTTCCCGGGCGAGACCGTGCGGTTCCAGTTCTGGGATCAGGGGGATCGTGTTTCCTTCAGGGCCCGTGTCGAGGCTCGTGACGTGACCGTCCTCGATGCCGGACGCGCCCTGCTTGGCCCCGATCATCAGGCACCGGACTGGGCAATGACAGAAGCCGGCCCGGAAGACTGACAGGCGGCCATACGCGCCAAAGCCAATACCACCAATCAGGTAGAACATAACATGACATATAGCGCGCCAGACTGGAACGAGATACCTGAAGCGGAATTTCGAGCCACTATCCGTGAGTGCATCGAAAACGAATGTCCTGCCGAGCTGCGCTATCACCCGTACCGGTTTCCTCCGGAAGTGACGATGCCGTGGTACAAGGCGCTTCATCGCCGCAACTTCATCGCGCCCGGCTGGCCGGTTGAATATGGCGGGATGGGGCTCAATCCCAGCCGCCACCTGATCTTCATCGAGGAAATGGAGGCGATGGGCACCCCGTGGCTCCACGATGCCGGCGTCCGTAATCTCGGCCCTGCGATCATCGCCTGGGGCACGGAAGAGCAGAAGGCCTACTACCTGCCCAGGATGCACGCCGGTGAGCACATCTGGTGCCAGGGCTATTCCGAGCCCTCGGCAGGTTCCGATCTTGCAAGCCTACAATGCGACGGCCGCCTCGACGGCGACAATGTAATTATCAACGGTCAGAAGATCTGGACGACCTCCGCGCATGTCGCGACGCACATGTTCGGCCTGATCAGGACCGACCGCTCCGGCAAGAAGCAGGAAGGCATCAGCTTCATGCTGATCGACATGAGCCTGCCGGGGATCACGGTGCGCCCGATCGCCAATCTGGGCGGCCATCCCGACTTCTGCGAAGTGTTCTTCGACAATGTCGTCGTGCCGCAGAGCTGCATTCTGGGTGAGGTCAATCAGGGCTGGAAGGTTGCGCGCTCGCTGCTCGGCTTCGAGCGTATCTGGGCCGGTTCGCCTCGTCGTGCAATGAAGGTGCTGCGGCAGCTACGCCGAGAGCTGGAAACTCAGGGTCTTCTCGATGATCCCCTGTGGGCCGACCGCTTCGCCAAGGCGAGCTTCGACGCGCTCGATGCGCAGGACATGTACACGCAATTCGCCGATCTGGTGCGCACGGACGGCAAGGTCGGCGTCGAAATTTCGGCTCTCAAGATCTGGTCGACGAGCATCTTCCAGAACCTCTCGGAGATGCTGCTCGAGGTAACGGGGTCTCGGTCGACGCTCAGCACCAGTGGCGAAGATGACCTGCTCGCGCCCTATTACGAGAGCCGTGCCCCTACCATCTTTGCGGGCACCAACGAAGTCCATCTCAATATCCTGGCGCGCTCTGTTCTGGGACTGGCGAAGTCGGAGTGACCCAAATGACGATTGTTGATCCTCAGACAGCAGAAATGCTGCGCGAAACGGTTGCCAAGCATTGCGAGCGCCATGCCGACGGCGCGCTCATCCGCGCGTCGCGCGGCGAGGTACCGGGTGCCCTTGCGGCCGATGTTGCAACTATGGCGGAACTCGGCTGGCTTGCTGTCAGCGTCCCGGAAGACCATGGCGGTCTGGGCCTTGCCGTCTCAGCCACAGGCATCATAGCCGAAGGCCTTTCCGCCTGTTACTCCTCCGATCCGCTGACCGGCCTGTTCCTCGGCGCCCGAGCGCTCGTTCATGCGCAGGAGTCCGATGGACTGCTCGCACAGGTCGTCGAAGGAAGCGCAACGCCTGTTCTGGCATGGCAGGAGAACGCGCACGATTTTGCCTCCCCCTTGCCCGCAACCGAATACCGTAACGGTACGGTAAGCGGCACGAAGCGCTGGGTCGCATCCGCCGCACAGGCAAGCCACTTCGTTGTTTCCGCCCGGGAAGATGGGCGAGGCGTTCTTGTGCTTGTCGATGCTTCGAGCGATGGCGTTTCACTGTCCTTTGGAACCCGGGCTGACGGCACGCCGATCGGCGAACTCGCTCTCACTTCAGCGCCCTCCACTGTGATCGCGCGCGGTAGCGACGCCACATCCGCGTTGCGCCGCTCGCTGGATGAAGGAACGATCCTCATCGCCGCAGAACTCATGGGCCATATCGACCGCATGATGAAACTTGTTCTGGAGCACCTGAACACGCGCAAGCAGTTCGGCAAGGTCATCGGCTCGTTCCAGTCGTTGCAGCATCGCGCTTCGAACATGTTCGTCCATCAGAGGCTTGCCCGCTCAGTTCTGACGACTACGCTTGGCTGCGCCGACCTGATTACTGAACCAGCCGAATTCGGCCAGCGCGCAGCCCGCCTGCGTGCCCGCCTCAACGACACCACACAGCTCATCATGCGGGAGAGCATCCAGCTTTTTGGTGCGATGGGCATCACGGACGAGAACGAACTCAGCCTGCACATCAAGCGCTGCCTCAGCCTGCTCGGCTACCTTGGCAACAGCACCGAACAGCGCCGCTACTGGACAGCCCTTTCCGCACAGTCCGCTCGCACGGGAGACACGAACTAAATGACCACTACCACCGGTTCCAGCGGCCTCGACGCTCTCTTCCGTCCTCGTACCATCGCCGTCATCGGCGCGTCGGATGACCCACGCAAGATTGGCGGGCGCCCCATCCGCTACATGCTGGAGGCGAAAACGACCGCGACTCTTTACCCCGTGAACCCCACCCGTAGCGAAATCCAGGGCCTGCAGGCCTGGCCATCGGCAGAAAGCATCCCGGGCGGCATCGATCAGGCGATCATCGCGGTTCCGGCCAGCATGGCGGAGAAGGCGGTTGCCGATGCCTGCGCGGCCAAGGCAAGCGCCATCGTCATGTTCACCGGCGGTTTCGCTGAAGCTGGCGAGGAAGGTGCCGAGGCGCAGCGGCGTATCGTGGAACTCGTGCGCAAGAGCGGCGCGCGGTTGCTTGGACCGAACTCCATCGGCGCGTTCAACACGGCAGACCGCACGTTCTCGACCTTCGCCACAGCCATGGATCGCGGCACGCCGGAAGCCGGCCGTATCGGTCTGGTGAGCCAAAGCGGTGCCGTTGGATCCTATCTGCAGAACCTGCTCATCAACCGGGGAATGGCAATCTCCAAGTTCGTCGCCACCGGCAACGAAGCTGACATCGATGTCGCCGAATGCATCGAGTGGATGGCGCACGATCCTGAAACTGAAGTCATCGCGCTCTATCTCGAAGGCTGCAGGAACGGCCCTGCCCTGCTGCGCGCCCTGCGCGTCGCAAGGGAAACGAAAACGCCGGTTGTTGTCTTCAAGGCTGGTAAGACCGACGCCGGTCAGACTGCCGCCGCCTCGCACACAGGCGCGCTGGCGGGCTCTGCGAAAGTGTTCGACACCGCCCTTCGCGAGACCGGCGCTCTTCCCTGCGAAACGCTGTTCGAGATGGTGGAGGCGATCTACGCCTGCTCGCTCGGTCGTTTGCCCAAGGACAATACGGTCTGCGTGATCAGCGTCTCCGGCGGTTTCGGTGTCATGCTGACAGACGCGGCGGTTGAGCATGGGCTTTCAATGCCGCCGATCTCCGCAGAAACGCTCGCAACGATCCAGCAGGAACTTCCCCTCGCCGTTGGCCTGAACCCCATTGACACGACCGCGCAGACGGTGAGCGACCGGACGATGCTCGCCCGCACGGTCGAGCGCATCCTGCGCGACAGATCCTACGGTTCCGTCGTGCTTTTCATGGCCAATGCCGGCCGCAACCCGCACGACGTGCAGGTTCTCCGCGAGCCGCTGAAGAAGCTCCGCGAAGACTTCGCCAATGTGCAGCTTGCACTTTGCGTGCAGACCATCCCGGAAACCCGCGCTGAGCTCGAACAACTCGGCTACCTGATCTTCGAGGATCCCACCCAGGCGATCAAGGCGCTGGCTGCCGCCTCCTCCATCTCCCATGGCCTGCGGAACCCGACCCCGGCAGCTTCGGTCATGGAATGTGCTCCGCTTCAGCTTTCCGATAACCCCGATGAGGCGCAGTCGAAGGAAATCCTAAGTTCAGCAGGGATCGAGTTTGCCCGCGAGATCGTTGCGGCGACGGCGGACGAGGCAGTTGCCGCGGCCAAGGAAATCGGCTTTCCGGTCGTGCTCAAGGTTCTGTCGGCGCAGATCGCGCATAAGTCTGAAGTTGGGGGCGTTGCCCTGGGGCTGGCCGATGAAGAGGCTGTCCGCGAGGCCTTTGCCCGCGTCACAGGCAATGCTGCAAAGGCGGTCCCTGATGCCGAGATCCGCGGTGTGACCGTCGCGCAGATGGTCAGCGGCGGCACCCAGACGATCATCGGCGGCCACATCGATCCGACGTTTGGACCGATCGTGATGTTCGGCCTTGGCGGCATCTATACGGAAGTGCTGAAGGACACCGTCCTGCGCACGGCGCCGGTCACCCATGATGATGCAATCCAGATGATCCGCTCCATCAAGACCTTCTCGATCCTCGACGGTGCTCGCGGGCAGGAAAAAGCGGACCTCGACGCCATTGCACGCGCAATCGTCCAGATGTCTCAGTTCATCGCGACCCATGCCGACGAAGTTGAGAGCGCTGAGATCAATCCGTTCATCGCGCTACCGAAGGGCGGGTTCGGCGTCGACGCCCTTATCCACCTGAGTAATCAGCACTAATTCTATCCCGGACAGGTTCAAGTCAACGAAGGCCGCTGGCAATGAACCGGCGGCCTTCTTCTTTGCTTTCAGAAGCACCGCGCCATCAGCACATAGAAAAACCCGCCTTGTGGGCGGGTTTTTCGTGTCTAATACCTGAATCCAGCTAAAGCTTGATCAGCTATTGAGCCTCAATGCCGCGCTCGTCCGCCAGCTTCTTCCAAAGGGCCACCTCGGAATCCACCATTTCCTTGAACTCTGCCGGAGACATCGGCAGGTGCACGGAGTCGGTCTTGCGCAGGAATTCCTTCGCCTTTTCACTCGACAGGATCTTGGTCACATCGGCGTTGATCTTCTGGGCGATGTCATCCGGCAGACCCTTCGGTGCGAAGACGCCCAGCCAGAAGGCTACGTTGGCACCTTCAATGCCAAGTTCAGCGGTGGTCGGAACATCCGGGATGCTGTCAGCGCGACGGTCACCCAACACGGCGAAGCCCTTCACCTGACCAGCCGCAATGTTGCTACCGATACCGACGGTGGTGCCGACATAAATGTCCGCACGACCGGCCATGAGGTCTACAAGAGACTCGGTTCCGCCCTTGTAGTGAACCGGCTCGGCCTCAATGCCTGCTGCAGCAGTGATCAGCTCGCCAGCGAAGTGCGTGGAGCTTCCGAGACCTGCCGTAGCGAGGAACAGTTTCCGCTCCTTTGCCTCTTCGATCAGCTCCGCCATCGTGTTCGCCTTGACGTTGGCGCCACCGGTCAGAACGAACGATGCCTGGGACGCAAACGCCACCGGAAGCAATGCTTGCGGGTCGTATGGCAGCTCCTTGTAGATCGCCGGAGCCGTCGCAAAGGCCGCGCTCGTTACCAGCAGGACAGAACCGTCGGCTGGTGCGCCTGCTACATACGCCGTGCCGATCGTCGAACCAGCGCCAGGCTTGTTGTCGACTACCACGGTCGAGCCCCACAATTCCTGCAGCTCAGTCGCAATGAACCGACCGACAGGATCGACAGCCGAGCCGGGGCTGTAAGGCACTACAACCGTAACGGTTCCGTTGGGATAGTTTTGCGCTGTTGCGCTGCTGGCGCTCAAGAGCGCAAGAGCTGCGACAGTGAAAAGCTTCTTAAGGGGGGTTATCATCTTCTCCTCCAGGTCATGATGATATTGCGTTTATTATTCAGGAAGCTCGAGCGCGGCGTCGTGACTAACGGTCCCGACTTCCCGCGCCCGCAGCCTTACTTGCTCGTTCCGGCCTTGCGGCGGATCGCATTTCGCATTGTCGGGGCGACGACTTCCTGGGAGATCGGGATATCCCAGACGGCTGTGCGGTCCGACGCCTCGAATTCGGCGAGCAGTTCCGGAATTTGGTCGAGATCTGTGATGGTGTGGCCGATGAGCCCGAAGCCCCGCGCGATTCCGGCCAGATTACCCTGTCCGAAGACAGCGCCCGAGTCCGGGAGGCCATCTGCACGAAGCTTGTGGATCTCCGAACCGTATGCACCGTCGTTCAGGATGACGATGAGCATCTTCGCGCCGAGACGAACGACGGTTTCCAGCTCCTGCATATGCATCAGGAACCCGCCGTCACCATCCGTCAGCATGAGTGGCTTGTCAGGCTGCGCAGCCCAGCGGCCAATGGCATAGGACAGGCCGTTACCAATCGCGCCGAATTCGCGGATCGCCAGGAAATCGTCAGAGTCGCGGCCATAGAGATGGGCGGCGAAATAGGCGCAATGTCCCGACGAACTGACGTGCGTCCAGTCCTTCGGAACGTGTTTATCGATCGCGGCCATCACCTCGCGAGGATCGAAGCCGCTGGCAATGTCGAACTCGGTTTTTGCATCAACCGGTTCGCTATGCACACGCGCAGCGTAACCCTCGACATCCCACGACGCGTCGGTGGTGACGCCGTCTTTTTCCAGCGCATCGCAGATCGCGTTGAGGGCCAGGGCGGAGTCGGCAACGACAAAGCTGCTGGCGGGAATCTGACCCTGCTGAATGGCCGGATTGGTATTGATTGCGAGTACCTTGCCCGGTGCGAACAGGTTGTTCATGTCGCTGGTAAAGCGGGTAAGGCTTGCACCTACAGCGATTACCAGATCGGCCTCACCAAACGCCTCGCGGGCCGCATCATGAATATAGCCGCCGCAGATGCCCAGATATCTCTTGTTCCCATTATAGAGACCACGGACCGGCAAAGTTGCGGAAAGACCGGCGTTGGCGAGTTCGGCGAAGCGAGCCGCAGCGCTACGGGCGTCCGGCGACTGGGCGCCGCGGCCTCCAACCAGGATGATGCGCTTGGCAGCCTTGATCTGAGCAACGGCGCTGGCAATTTCATCCGGATGGGGCTGGCGCGGCCGAGGCGTCGGCAGAACCTGTTGCGATGGAATATACTGCCCGGCAGGAGCAACGTGCTGCTGCAGATCGAGGGGAATTCCGAGCACGACCGGCAGGCGACGCTCGTACGCGAGAGCAAAGGCCTGCTGAACCGAGTGGCGTGCAAGAGCGACGCTGCGGCCAGGGACATAAAGCGCTCGGGTGCCGAGAACGAGCGGCACCTGATCAATGCGCTGGTTGTACCAAGGAGCGTTGATGGGGTCTTCACCAGCAAAGATTACCATTGGCACGCGAGCGGTCGCCGCTGTGGTGAGTGCTGTCATGATCTGCGTCAGGCCGGGCCCGCATGTAACGGAAGCTACTCCGACCTTGCCAGTGGAGAGAGCATAAGCCGTTGCCATCGCAACAGCGCAATGTTCGTGACGGGCGTGTACGCTTTTCACGTCGGGATAAGCTGCGAGTGCGGCCTCCCAATGCATGTTTCCATCGCCGGTCAGGCTGAAAACCGTGCGCACGCCCTCGGCATAGAAAGCCTCGGCGACGGCCTCAAAAACTCGTTGTTCCGACAATAGCACCTCCCGAATTACCTCAACCAACCACTAAAGACTGTGTAGTCGGCAAAAAACGCCCACAATCGCTTTCCAGACAAGGACTGTCAAAAAGTGACATAGGGCATCGAATTTTTTCTGTACGAGCCAAAACGGAGTTGGCCTTTTCGCCCTTGCCGCCCTCACCCGTGAAAAGAGATATTATGTCGTACTTGTCTCAAGCTCCCATGACTTATTGTCTGTCAAGGGTGACACTAAATTCATGAACTGATGGCGCAGCGCGGCTGATTGGCCCGGCGCCAGGGCAGGCCACGGAACGATCTCTGCGTTCCGTGTTGCACGGACTGCCTAACTGCAACTTTAGCTGGGGCCCGCCTCAGACATGACCTGGCGGCGCAGTAATTCATCAGAACCTTTCTCGTTAGAAAAAAAGGAGCTGCCAGTATCTGGTAGCCCCTTTTCGTTTCCGTGCAGATTTGATGAAATGGCCCTTGTCTTACCAGGCTTCGAGCAGGATCTCGCGCAGCAGCTCAGGCTCCTTCTTGAATTCCTGCTTGGGATCGGAATTGAAGTTGTTCAGCGCGTTGGCCATGATGCCGTCTACACTCGACTTCGGGAGCCCAAGCTGACCAACGCGGGTCGGCAGCCCAAGATCTGCAAAGACCTTCTCGAGATAGTCGGCCGCCCTGAACGGCGCTTCCTCGATCGGATCCTTGTCCGTCCAGACCCCCAGAATACGAGCCATGTTAGCAATCTCCTGAGGATCGCGATATCCGAGACGCCGCAAGGCCGTTCCCACGAGCACACTGTTGCCCTCTGCCTGCGATACATGTTCGTGCAGATTGAAGATGCCTGCTGAGAACGCATAGTTGAAGCGCATCACCCAGTGCGCAGCTCGGAACGATCCGTCGTCAACCTCGCGGTTCTGGAGGAAGGTTGCGATGCAGAGATCAACGCGCGCGCCGATATCGTCCTCTTCGTCCAGCGAGCGAATGACGCTGTCCATGATCTCGTAGACCTGACGGCGGTTGAACTCGGTCAGCCGGGTTACTTTGGTAAAGCCCAGATGCATGACCGCGCGCCAGTAGATGGCGGCGGCACTGGCCCTGACCATGGAGCGTGGGGCCGTTCGCAGTGCGTCGTGATCCCAGAACAGCGCAACGGGGCGCGTTTTAGGATCGAAATATTCCAGCCGACGTCCGTACTCGGACGACTTGAGCGGAGAACCAGCCCTATTCTGCGCTGAAGTGCCCACGGTCACGACGTTGATGATCGGCAGCTTGCGCGCCATCAGCTTCGGGCTGATCGCAGGCGATCCGTCCTCAGGATACTTGGTGGCGAGCTCAACGAGCGGCTCTTTCTCCGCCAGTGCAATCGCAACTACGCGCACGGCTTGAATGACGCTTCCGGCACCCACCGCTATCAGCAGATCCGCATTTGCCGCACGAGCCTCATCGGCTGCAGCAAGGACGTCTTCGATTGGCGAGTCCTTGCCCATCCTGTCAAAATTTCCGGCGAAGGTATCGCCAAGCAAGTTCCGGATACGGTCAATGAGATCTGTTTTGGTCGCAACCGACCGGCCACTGATGACGAAGACGCGTTTCGCACCCTGCCTGGCTACCTCGGCTGGCAGCTTCGCCAAGGCGTCCTGGCCGCAATGGACGCGGCAGGGATAGGTAGCAATCCTGAAATCCTGAAGATGATCCGCAGTTGCCATCCGTTTCCTCCAATGAATTAGCCCTGGAGACTGGACGGACCGGTCTATCCTGGGCTGCAAAGATTTTTGAGCTTGTGCAATTTCGCAGGGCGCCAGTTCGCCCGAGCCCGCCCCAAGTCATGGGGCGGGAAAGTCAGTGTGCCGGTCGTGCCAGCCTCAGGCTGAAACGGGCTGCGCCGGACGGATGGCCCGGTACACCGCCCACAGGATCAGCGCCACGCAGATAGCCAGAGCTACACCGCTCAGGGGCCGCGCAACGATGGCCGTGAAATCACCGCGGGCGAAGAGCATTGCACGGCGGAAGTTCTCTTCGATCATCGGTCCGAGGATGAAGCCGATCAGCACCGGAGCCAGGTGGAAGCGCAACAGACGCAGCCAGTAGCCCGCAACACCGAACAGAAGCACCAGCATGATGTCGAAGACACTGGACCGGATGGTATAGGTACCGATGCAGATCAGGATGATGATGGCTGGATAAAGCAGGTGATAGGGAACGCGAAGCAGCCTGACCCACAGACCAATCATGGGGACGTTCAGGATGACCAGCAGGACGTTACCGACCCAGAAGCTTGCGGCAAGACCCCAGACGACCTCCGGGTGGGTCATCATCAGCTGCGGACCAGGAGCGATGCCGTTCATGATCAGCGTACCGAGCATGACGGCCATGGTGGCGCTGCCCGGAATACCGAGTGAAAGCGTCGGAATGAACGCAGTCTGTGCACCGGCATTGTTGGCGGCCTCAGGCGACACGATACCCTCGATCGCGCCATGACCGAAGCGGGACGGATCCTTTGCCAGCCGCTTTTCAAGCGCATAGCTGATGAAGGTCGCAACGGTGGAGCCGATACCCGGCAGCACGCCGAAGGCGCCGCCAATGACCGTTCCACGCACGGTTGGCATGCGGGAACTCTTCCACTCTTCCCTGGACGGGATCATGGAGCGGAGCGTTACGTTCTGAACTTCCGGCGTTCCACCAGCATCACGCAGTGAGTGCAGGATTTCGGATACGCCGAAGATACCCATGGCCAGCGCGATGAAGCTGATACCGTCACGCAGCTCGAACAGACCGAAATGGTAGCGGGCCACACCACTGTCGACGTCGGTGCCGACGGTGCCGAGCAGCATTCCCACCACGACCATTGCCAGACCCTTGAGCGGCGAGTCCTGTGTCACGGCAGCGGCAACGAGACCAAGAACCATGAGCGAGAAATACTCAGACGGGCCGAAGGCGATCGCCCATTGCGCCAGGAACGGGGCGAAAGCGTAGAGCGCGATGATGCCAATGGAACCACCGAAGAAGGAGGCCATTGTTGTAGCGAAAAGCGCGACGCCGGCACGGCCCTTCTTGGCCATGGGATAACCATCAAGGCAGGTCACGGCGTTGGTCGGCGTTCCCGGCAGGTTGAGCAGGATCGAAGCGGTCGACCCGCCGTACTCCGAGCCATAGTAGACGCCGGCAAGCATGACCAGAGCCGTCGTTGCGTCCAAACCAATTGTCAGAGGTAGAAGCATCGAAACCGCGGCGAGAGCGCCAATGCCCGGCAATGCGCCGAGCAATGTTCCGAGGAACACACCGATGAAACAGTAGAAGATATTGGATGCCGTAAGGGCCGTACTGAACCCGATGACAACGTTGTTTAGGATATCCATCAGAACGGGCTCCTGAGAACCGGAATCGGCAGGCCAAGCAGCAGGACAAAGCACGCCCAGATGAGGACGGCGATGATCACGCCGAGAAAGATGGCGGGCACAAGCCGGGATTTCGGTGATGCTAGGGTGGCCACCAGAACTGAAACGAAGGTTGCAGGCAACACACCGACGCGCGGCAACAGGAGCCAGAAGGCCAGGATTGAAGCGACGATCGGCAGGACGACGCGCCATCTGAAGCTTTCAAGCGCTCCGGAACGACCCAGCGACGAAAGCATGATGAGGACACCGAGGCCCATGGCGATCAGGCCAAGCGCCAGCGGCACATAGCCTGGTCCCATGCGGATGACCGTGCCGATACGGTAGTCCAGCGCCCCGTAGGCGAAGTAGGAACCGACCGCAAGAACGATCAAACCGGATAAGAGATCCGTTTTATCTATCTTGAGCATTTAACCTCCCTGGCACAAAGGCCTTATATGGCGGTAACATCGTCATTCGAGGCGACAGCAACCGGCCGTTCATTTGGGGTCTGTTAGCTTGAAGCGCGGCAGACTCACGCCTTCTTCATTTTCTATGCACAGTGCGACACGCGCACCAACGCTCAGTTTTCGGCCTTCATCGCCGTTGACGATGTTGGTCAGCAGGCGCGCACCTTCGTCAAGCTCAACCGCGGTGACATCGTATGGCAGGCGGTCGGCGAGGTGCGGTGCATAGGCGTGGCGATAGACGACCCATGACAGAATCGTACCCTTGCCCGATGATGCCCGCCACTCCCTGTCTGGGGACAGGCATTGCGGACAATGTTCGCGCGCCGGAAGCCAGTTGTTGCCGCAGCACTTGCAGTGCTGGTAGCGCAGCTCGCCTGCGGCCAGACCGTCCCAATATGGCCGATTGACGTCGGTGATCTCGGGAACAGGAAAACTCATGAGGGCTGTCCTACAATGATGGTTGCGTGGGTGTGCATGGTGCCGCCCTGGTTTGTAATAAGGCCAAACCGCGGATCCTTGACCTGTAAAGTAGCCTCCCCGCGCATCTGACGGACGCCTTCGATGATCAGCTGAAGACCAGGAGTTCCCGACTCCGACAGCAGACCACCAGAGGTGTTGAGCGGCAGCCAGCCATCAAGGCCGATGCCCTCGGCCAGCGCCTTCTTGCCGGCAGTACCCCTTGGTGCAAGACCGTAATCTTCCAGTGTCTGGAGAACCGTGACCGTGAAGCAGTCGTAGATCTGCGCAAAGCTCAGATCCTTGCGATCAATCCCGGCCATCTTGAACGCCATGTTCGCCGAATCTTCCGCCTTCGTGCGCAGAATATCCGGACGCAGATGAACTTCCCAGCTTTCCTGCCCCTGCCCCATGCCCAACAGCGGAACGGCGCGCGAACGGTCCCGCGCGTCCGCCGTCGCACCGATAACGATAGCGGCTGCGCCATCGGAGACAAGGCAGAAGTCGTCCTTCCGCAGCGGATCGATCAGCTTTCCGCCGGCCAGATACTCGTCCATCGTCAGCGGACTACGCAGATGGGCATTCGGGTTTTCAGCGCCATTTGCACGCATCTGGACGGCGAAGATGCCAAATTCTTCCGGTGCACTGGAATAGCGCTGCTGGTAGGCCTGATGGATCATCGCGTACCCGGCCGCAACGGAATACCAGCCCATGATCGCATCGTCGCCACGCGGGCGATGAAGAGCTGCACGGGACCCGGTGCGCGGCGTGTCGCCATAGACGATCAAGGCGTTCTTGATCATCCCGGCTTCGATCGCCAGGGAACCGTATTGCAGCAGCGAGGTGCAGGCCGCACCGCCCTGGTCAAGATTAAGACCAATGGTCGGCCGCAACCCGAGCGCCTCGGCTACCTTCTGGCCGTAGAGAATGCCCGGCGCGGAATTCGGCTGCTTGACGAGAACGGCATCGATCTCGTCCTTCTCCAGACCGGCGTCGGCGATCGCCTTGGCGGCCGCTTCAACGATCAGGGCAACACGATCCCGCCCCGGGTGCTTGCCCCAGGTCGTATGGCCAACGCCAGTGATGGAGACCTTGCCACGCATCAGATCACACCTTCCGCCTTGAGGGCTTCAAGCTCATCAGCCCCGATGCCGAGCTCGCCGTAAATGCGGGCGTTGTCGGCCGCGAATTCCGGGTTGACACGGTATTCAGCCTGTTTTGCTCCGCGCGTTAGCAGAAGAGGCGAGCGCGGCAGGCTGACCTCGCCATATTGCGGATGGTTGACCTTGGTCAGCAGTCCCCGCTCGTGGAGAGCTTCGTCCTTCATGACCTCCGGCAGCGGCCGCACGGGAGCGCTCGGCACCTTGCCGAGACGCAGCTTTTCCGCGATGTCGTTCGTCTTGAAGCGCGTGGTGTACTCAATGATGACATCATCCACGAACTGCATGTTCTCTACGCGACCGCGGTTGGTGGCGGTACGCGAGTCCGTGATGAGATCTTCACGTCCCATGCAGACGCAGAGTGCAGCCCAGTGCTTGTCATTGTTGCAGATGATCGAGACGTGCCCATCCTCAGTCGGATAGACGCTGTACGGGCTCAGGCTCAGGCCGCCATGGCGGTTGCCCGTGCGCAGCGGAATGTCCTTGCGGGCACCGAAGAGCATGCCGATGTTCGACGCCATCATCATGTAGACGGTGTCGATCATCGCGACGTCGATGCGGGCACCCTTATTGGTGGTCATCCGCTCGTAGAGGGCCGTCATGATGGCGCCGTAGAGATGGATTCCTCCGCTGAAATCGCACACTGCCGCGCCGGACTTCATGGGCGCACCATCCGGATTGCCCGTGACGCTCATCAGGCCGGACATGGCTTGCACCGTCAGGTCCATCGCCATCAGGTCCTGATATGCGCCTTCCTGACCATAGCCCGAACCACTCGCGAAGATGAGGCGAGGGTTTATTCCACTGAGCACATCCCAGCCGAGGCCAAGACGATCCATGACACCCGGCGCATAATTTTCCGCGACGACATCAGCCGTCTTCACGAGCTCAAGGAACATCTCCTTGCCACGCTTTGACTTGAGGTTCAGGGACACCGAGTGCTTGCATGCGTTGAGCATTGCAAAGGGCATTCCCGCGCCCGAGGATGCATCGCGACGACGGAGATATTCTCCGCCGTGCGGCTCGATCTTGATGACCTCGGCACCAGCCATGGCCATCAGGAATGTCGCGTAAGGTCCGTTGTAGATCTGCGTCAGGTCGAGTACGCGGATGCCGGAAAGTGGCAGTCGATCCTGCATCTTATTCACCCTTGAAAGTAGGTTTGCGCTTTTCAGCGAAAGCTTCGCGCGCGGCTGCCGTGTCCTTCGAATGGGACAGGATTCGATTGACGAACTGCTCGAACCGCAATCCTTCAGCCATGCTCATCTCGAAGGAGCGGACCGCAAGTTCCTTGGCTGCCTGGACGGCCAGCGGAGCATTCTCACCGATCCGCGCCGCCATTTCCTGAGCCGTGCCCAGGAGCTGCTCACGCGGGACAACGCGATTGATGAAGCCCCAGCGCAGGGCTGTCTCCGCATCCATCGTATCGCCGAGAAGGAGCATCTCCATAGCCACCGCATATGGTAGTTGGCGCATGATGCGCTGGGTGCCGCCATTGGCGGCAATGATCCCGCGCTTCACCTCGGAAAGCCCAAATCTTGCTTCCGGAACGGCAACGCGCAGGTCGGTCCCCAGCATCAGCGTGGTGCCACCACCGACGCAAACGCCGTTGATGGCAGCGATGACGGGCTTCCACACTTCGAGGCCGCGATTGAGCAGCTGGTTCTGCTGCGTCAGCCACATTTCCGATAGCGGCTGCTCACGGCCAATCCAGCTCTTCAGATCCGCGCCGGCGCAGAACGCCTTGTCGCCTGCACCCGTAACGATCGCGACGCGGATCGCCGGATTGTCGCGAACTTCCTCCCACGCCTTCGACAGAGCTTCATAATGCTCTGCGTCCAGCGCGTTGCGTCGTTCGGGCCGGTTGATCGTGATTGTGGCTACGCCTTCATGAATATCCAGATCGATGGACATATCACTTCCTCAGGAGTTCGCGTGCGAGCACCATGCGATGAACTTCGGACGGGCCTTCGCCGATGCGCTTGATGCGTAGCTCGCGGTACCAGCGCTCAAGCGGCATCTCACGGGCAACACCCATGCCGCCGAGGATCTGGATGCAGCGGTCGACGACGCGCCCGGCCGTTTCGGTCGAGACGACCTTGGCAATCGATGCGTCCGTCTTGATGTCGCGGCCGAGGTCGCCGTTCCAGGCTGCCTGGAAAACGAGGAGACGCGCTGCGCGCAGTTCCATCTCGCTGTCCGCGATCATCCACTGGATCGCCTGCTTGTCGGCGAGCAGCGACTTGTGGACGTTGCGCTGGCGTGCGTAGTCGATGGCAATGTCAAGGGCTGCCTGGGCAATGCCGATAACAGCAGCGGAGTAAGGTACGCGTGCATGAACCAGCCATGACTGGCAGATTGCAAAGCCCTTGCCTTCTTCGCCGAGCAGGTTGCCCGCCGGCACTCGGACGTTGTCGAAGTGTACTTCGTAAGGTGCGTAGGAACGGATCACACCGATCTCGCGGCAAGTGATGCCTGGGGTCTCGCGATCGACGATGAACGCGGAGATACCCTTCTCGCCCTTGGCGAAGACGATGCCCCAATCAGCCTTGTCGGCACCGGTGATCCAAAGCTTGGTGCCATTGATGACGTAGTGGTCGCCATCGCGGACGACGGTCGTCTCGATCTTGCGCGCCGGATCAGAACCGCCGGCTGCTTCCGAAATTGCAACGAAGTTCTTCTTGCCGCCCTGGATGCCAGCAACACCATATTTCTGACGCTGCTCTTCCGTGCCGAGCCAGATGACGGAGGGCGGATCGATACCAAAGGCGCCGCAAGCCGGCACATAAGCACCCATACGGCACTTGGCGGCTTCTTCAGCAACGATCACCTGGCCGAGTAGGCCAAGGCCGCCACCGCCGTATTCCTCGGGAGAGGCCATACACCACAGGCCGGCCGCCTTCGCCTTTTCGCGCAGCTTCGCCAGCTCATCTGCTGGGAGCGCGTAAGAGTCATAAGGCTGGCGCTCTTCAACGGGCCGAACCTCTTCAGTCATGAACCGGCGGATCGTGTCGCGGAGCATGACGAAATGTTCAGGCATTTCCCAGGCACCGCTCAGGCTCGGGTCCTGGTCTTTGGCGGCTACAGCTATTTTTGTCATCAGGTACTCTTTTCTAGCCCACAAGGCAGTTGTGCAACTGAGATGCATCGACTAAAGATGCATCAAGTCATTATTTGACATTGTTAATTTTTATCGGTTCCACATAGGGAGTAAGAAGGATGTCCCAGACCTTCAGCAAAGGATTGAAGGTTCTTGAAGCGTTGGCCTACAGCTCGGAGCCCAAGGGCCTGTCGGAACTGTCTCGCGAACTTGACATGAACCAGAGCGCTGTTCAGCGGCATCTCAACGCGCTTGTGGCGGCTGGTTATGCAGAACAGCCGAAGGGAAGCCGCAAGTATCAGCTGACCACGTCCCTGTGGGAGCTCGGGATGCGATCCATTGCCGACAACAGTGCACGTCGCCTTCTGCGCCCCACGCTGCGGCTGGGCAGCCAGGCAACCGGCTACACCTGCTTCTTCGCCATGCTGACCTTCCCGTTTGTCGTTTACCTCGAGCGCGTGGAAGGTCCGCGTAGCCAGCCGCACTCCGCGGAAATCGGAACCAAGATCCCGTTGCCGGGAACGGCCTCCGGCCGGGCCATGATGCCCTACCTTCCCGCTTCCATGCGGCAAGCTCTGAGCAAGGATGCAACTGACTGGACTGGTCATCTGCAATACAAGGGCTTTCCGGCTGATTGGATTGAGGAGACCATCAAGGACGTCCGCAAGACGCGATACGCCGTTTCTCAAAGTGGTATCCGAAAGGGTCGAAACTCGATTGCCGCGCCGGTTTGGGCCGACAGCGCGCTGCCGTTCGGCTCCATCGTGTTGACGGCCGGAGAAGACGAACTTCGACCGGAAGCCTTCCCCACGATCGGCGCCAAGGTGCTGGAGCTCGCGGAAGAAGCAACCATCAGCCTCGGTGGTGCCAAATTCCGCAACGCGGCGGAATTGACGCCCTACTGATCCGAGACGGCCGGGGGCAAGCGAAGTCACTTCTTTGCTTTCCCCGGCAGATCGGCGACGTGCACACCTTCGGCAATGGCCTTGATGCGGAGCACCTCGAGCGCATGCTGCTCTTCGGCGAAGCTCACGAGTTCATCGGCTCTCTCAGGCGGAATGACACAGACGCCGGTATCATCGGCAACAATGATGTCGCCCGGGCGGATGCCAACGCCGTGCAGTTCAACGGGGCCATTGATCTCGACCGTATCGACGCGCCACTTGCCCGTCATGGGGCTGATTTCGGTCGACCAAAACGGAAAGCCGATCTCCCGTGAATGGCCGACATCGCGGATGCCGCCCTTGACGATGGCGCCGGTAATGCCGTGGCGCTTGGCGATCATGGATGAAATCCCACCCATGTTGGAAAGGCCCTCAACGCCATCGATGACCAGAATGTCACCTTCGGTCGCCTGGTTATGCGCCTCCATTTCGGCCATACCGTTGCGATTGGTCTGGGCGCGCTCATGGGGCGTCAGAACGGCAGATGACATCTGGTTCCGAACTGTCGTAGCCGTGCCAACAATCGCAGCACCGGCAATGGTGGGACGGTAGAGGGATGCTGGCAGCGTTCCCGCGATACCGAAATGGTCCATCGCATCCGAGATCATGCTGCTGTCACAGCCAATTGCACGAATTCGTTCGATTATTCCTTCTGGTGCGCGTGGCACCTGAGCCATGCGGATGCGCTCCGCGGCGATCTTCCCGGTCAGACGTTTCATGGCACGATCCAGTTAGAACAGGAGTTGAAGTCCGGGGCTGGCGTACCAGCCCCGGATGTGACCTGCGTTACTCGGCCTTGATGCCGCGCTCTTCAGCGAGCTTCTTCCACTGAGCAACTTCGGTATCAACGAGGTCCTTGAACTCGGCAGGGGTCATCGCAACCGCCTTGGAGTCAAGCTTGGTCAGGAACTCCTGGCCGCCGTCCGACGCGAAGACGTCAACGATTTCCTTGTTCAGCTTCTGAACGATATCGTCCGGCGTACCAGCGGGCGCAAAGACGCCAAGCCAGAAGCCAGAGCTTGCGCCCTTGATGCCGAGTTCTTCCGTGGAAGGAACGTCCGGCAGGGCAGCTGCACGCTCAGCACCCATCACAGCAAGCGCGCGGATCTGGCCAGCCTTCACATTGCCGAGAACGGCAGTGATGGAACCGGCATAGATATCGGCACGGCCGCCCATCAGGTCGACCATCGCCTCGGTACCGCCCTTGTAGTGGACCGGCTCAACGTTGGCGCCCGTGGCCGCAGTGAAGAGCTCACCTGCGAAGTGGGTGGAGCTTCCCAGGCCAGCGGTGGCCAGGAAGAGATCGCGAGTCTTGGATTCTTCAGCCAGTTCCTCGACGGTGGTGGCCTTCACCTGGGAGCCAACGGTGATCACGAACGGCGACTCCGACGGCATTGCCACAGGAACCATTGCAAGCGGATCGTATGGCAGGTCCTCATAGACAGCCGGAGCCGTCGTGTAGGCGGAAGTCGTCAGCAGGATCGTGTAGCCATCTGCCGGAGCTTCGGCGACATAAGCCGTACCGATGGTCGAACCCGCACCAGGACGGTTGTCAACGATAACGTTCTGGCCCCAACGGTTCTGCAATTCGGTGGCAAGGAAGCGTGCTACCGGGTCAGACGAGCCGGACGGGCTGTACGGGACAACAATCGTGATTTGCTTGCTAGGATAGTCCTGCGCCATGACTGGCGTCATTGCTACAGCGAGAGCAGTCAATACAGATGAAATAAGAAGTTTCATTCCATTCCTCCCACGGAAGGTTTTGAGGTTATTGATATTGGCAGTTCAATTCCGGCAGTTTATTTGCTCCTCTTCGTCTGCCGACGCATTGTTGGAGCCATGACTCTGTCGGAAATCCGGATATCCCAGAGCGCAGAACCTGTGCCCTCCTCAAAGGAGCGCACCAGATCCGGCAATTGTGCAGTGTCTGTTATGATATGGCCATCGAGGCCGAACCCGCGGGCGATGGCAGCAAGATTGCCGTAGCCGAAGACGGCGCCGCGTTCATGGATGCCGTCGGCCCGCAGCTTATGGATTTCCGAACCGTAGGCGCCATCGTTGTAGATGATGATGAGCAGCTTCAGTCCTGAGCGGACGAGCGTTTCCAGCTCCTGGATGTGCATCAGGAAGCCGCCATCGCCTTCAATCAGCACAACCGGTTGTTCGGGCCGGTAAGCGGCGCGGCCAATCGCATAGGAAAGGCCGTTGCCGATGGCACCGAATTCGCGAATGGTCAGGAAATCGTTGGCATAGCGGCCATAGAAGTGAGACGCAAAATAGGCCGAGTGTCCGGCAGAATTCACCAGTGCCCAGTCCTTTGGCAGAGCACTGTCGAGCGCTGCCGTCAGATCACGTGGATCGAGCCCATTCAGCGGCTCGCCATACTCAACCGTATCGGCCGGCTCGCTGAGGACGCGCTTCGCAATAGCCTGGACGTCCCAGACGGCTTTGCGCTTAACGCCCGCCGTTTCCAGCTCATCGCAGAGAGCTTCCAAGGTCAGGCGAGCGTCACCGATGACATGCAGCGCCGCCGGAACCTGTCCATGGCGGACGATCTGCGGATTGCTGTCAATCTGGATTACCTGTTCCGGACGGAACAGCGTGTTCAGGTCGCTTGTATGGCGCGTAAGGCTGGTGCCGACGGCGAGGATGAGATCCGCCTGCGCGAAGGCTTCTCGTGTTGCCTCATGGGCAAAGCCGCCAGCAAAACCCACGTCACGTGAATGGCCGTTGAAGAGGCCGCGCACGGGCAGGGTGGCAGACAAGCCGCCATCGATCAGGTCCGCCAGACGCTGGCAGGCCTCGGCGGCGCCGCTGGCGAGCACTCCGCGCCCACCGACGATGATGACGCGTTCAGCCCCGGCGATCCGGTCCACAACCAGCTTGAGCATGGCCGCCGAAGGGGTGACAGGCTGGGCAGGCGGAAGAACATCGCGCGAAGGAACATAATTGAAGTCGCCGAGGGGCTCCTGCTGCATATCGAGAGGCATGCCGAGCACGACGGGCACCTTGCGCGTCCGGGCCGTAATGAAGGCTTCCTGCACGCAGTGGAGCGCAACTTTCTTGTCGCGCGCGGCAATATAAACTGCGCCGCAGGCCGTGACGTAAGGCGCCTGATCTACATACTGGTTGTACCAGGTCGCTCCGACCGGCGCTTCGCCAGCAAAGACCACGAGGGGAATTCTTGCCTGGACGGCTGTGGTGAGCGCAGTCATGAGCTGGGTAAGTCCGGGGCCGCAGGTGACAGAGGCAACCCCCACCTCGCCGCTTGCCAGCGCATAGGCGGTTGCCATCGCACAGGCGGTATGCTCGTGGCGTACGTGATTGGTCCGAACATCCGGGAGGTCAGCCAAAGCAGCTTCCCAGTGCATGTTGCCATCGCCACTGAGTCCGAAGATGGTCCTCACGCCCTCCGCGTGGAAGGCTCTGGCGGTGGCCTGGAAAACCCGCAAATCGTCCAAACTGCTCTCCCGTTCCTCACCCTGCACGATCATGACTCAACCAATTGACTAGTCTGACCGTATGACAGTGATAACCACTTACGGCGTCCAATTCAATAGTGCACATCATTTTACACAGGAACACATCAAATAGTGATGTATCGCATTCCATTTTGCCCAGGCCGCCTAAAGGCGTAGTGGAATTGTTGCAAAATTTAGCGTGCCTCATCGCGCCTTTCGCGAAACCAAATATTTGTTTCGATGAGCATAACAAAAGGTTTGGCATGCAAGTGGACGCTCGGGACATACATCGCTGAGGCAGGGCCGAAAACGCCGCGGCCCCGCTTATTCAGCAGGGATAGCAATGGTGTCCACTCAAGCCAGGAAGCAGGCCGTTCGCTACGCCCGGTGATCGACAGCGTGTTTCCGCTCGAAACAGTAGGATGCCCACCGCCGTAAGGATAAAGGCGTTCACATCGGCAAGGTGATGTTGTCGATGGCCTGATGCCGTAGGGAAGCGCTGCCGCCCTTCCCTACCTACTGTGTCAGATCACGCCGCGAGCCGACAGATCATCCAACTCTGCATCGGATAGACCGATTTCGCTCAGAATCTGGCGGGTGTCTGCGCCCAGCAGTGGCGGCGGCAGTTGGGTCGAGACCGGCTCACCGTCCACAGTAAAACCGGGTCGCAGAACCTTCACAGGCCGTCCGTCGGGCAGAACGCCTTCGAAGGTTGCCAGCTGCTCACGGCCCGTAACCTGCGGATGGGCAAGCGCCTGCGGAACCGTAAGCACCTCACCGGCAGGAACGCCAAGGGCAGTTAGCTTTTCTGCACAATCCGCCACTTCAAGTTCAGCCAGCTTGGCCTCGATCAGTGGCAGAAGCTCCTTGCGATGCGCCTTTCGATCATCACGGGTGCGGAACATGGGTTCGTCAATCAGATGCTCTAGCCCGAGGTAACGGGCCAGCGCCTCCCACTGTTCCTGCTTGTTGGCAGTAATGTTCAGCAGGCCATCCTTGCAGCGAAACGCGCCTGACGGAGCGGACGTCGAATTTTCATTGCCGATCGGACGTGGCTCCGTGCCTGCGGTGAGCCAGTTGGAGACAGCCCAGCCCATGGTCGCAAGCACCGAGCTCATCATTGACACATCGATGAAAGCGCCACGTTTCGGCGCAACGAGTGCGGCACAGATTGCCATCGCGGCAGTGATACCACCGATGGAGTCCGCAACCGGATAGCCGACACGCAACGGGCGGTCCGGAGCCTCGCCGGTGACCGACATGATGCCTGCGGTGCCCTGGACAATCTGGTCGTAGGCAGGACGCTCGCTGAGCGGGCCGTCCTGTCCGAAGCCGGAGATCGCGCAATAGATCAGGTCGGGCCGCTCTTTCTTCAGCTCCTCGTAGCCAAGGCCGAGTCGGTCCATGACCCCAGGGCGGAAATTCTCCACCACCACATCTGCGGTGCGCACGAGCTGGCGGAAAAGCTTTGCCCCCTCGGGCGACTTCAGATTGAGCGTGACCGATCGCTTGCCCGCATTCTGTGCAATGAACGATGCACCCATATTGGCCGCGTTCAGCTTACGGTCGTCGCCCAGTTGCCGCGCGAGGTCGCCACGGCCGACTGGCTCGACCTTGATGACCTCGGCGCCCATGGAAGCTATCTGGTAACAGGCCAATGGTCCGGAAAGGACGTTGGTCAGATCAAGAACGCGGATGCCATCCAGCGGCCGGAATGATGAAGTCAACCTGATACTCCCTGGGCCTGCTTGAGATTATTGTTGGAGGCGAATGAGCGCGTCGACGGCGACGACACCCTCGCCCTCCCCTCCGATAATAACCGGATTGATTTCGGCCTCGGCTACACGGGGATCGCGCATAAGGCAAGAGAGGGTGCTCGCCAGCCGTGCCAGATCCTCAAGATCGCCCTTCTGCGCACCCCGATAGCCGCGCAGCGGAGCAAAGCCCCGGATGCTTCCGATCATCTCGCGCGCGGTTGGAAGGGCAACGGGTGCGGGATGAACGGTAACGTCGCCGTAGACTTCCGCCAGCACGCCGCCCATTCCCAGCGTCAGCACAGGGCCGACCAGCGGATCGCGCGTGATACCCACGAGTGCCTCACCGACGCCGCGCCGCATTTCCTGCACCAGAACGCCTTCATCGCGATAGCCCGGGTGGTAGCTTTGGGCGGATGCGCGGATCTTTTCAACGGCTGCCGCCAGTTCTTCCTGGCTCTTGATGTTCAGAGCAACCGCGCCCGCTTCCGACTTGTGCGGCAGGTCCGGAGAAACGACCTTGGCGACGAGCGGGTAGCGCAGCCCTTCTGCCTTTTCGACCCCCTCGCCCGGTGCCAGTTGCAATTGCTGCGGGAATGGGACGCCCAGCGTGCGGAGGATCGCACCCGAGGTGCTTTCATCAAGAACCTGCTGGCCAGTGGAAACCGCCGCATCGATGAGCGCCGTCACTTCGGCAGGCAGGTCCTGGCCTTCAAGCCCCTCGGCAATGCGCAAAGGCTCCATTATCATGGAGAGGACTTCAGCGCCTGCTTCAACCGAAGCAAAGGCCGTGACACCGCCCTCTCGCATCATGCGCAGGCTGTCCGGCGCATGGGGCAGTGGAATGGCGACAACCGGCGCGCTGCCTTCCGGCGCTTCCGCGATTGCGTCGATGACAGGCTTCACGGCCAGCTCTGGATTGAACTGGGCGGACGAACCCGTTGCAACAACGAGCAGGCCCATCTCCGGGTCGCGGATAAGGGTTGAAACGACAGCCTTCATCGTGTCGTAGCGCGCGCCAGCAAGCGTGACGTCGACCAGCTTGCCCGAGCCCAGCGGGATCTTCTGGGCGCTCAACACCTTGCGCGATTCCGCACTACAACCTGCGATCTCGACACCGCGCAGGCTGAGCTGATCGATGACCATTGCGCCGCCGCCGCCGGTGGTCGAAACAACCGTCACCTTCCGGGGACGATTGGGATCAGCCTTGGTACGGGCTAGCGCCGCAGGCGCATCAAGGAAGGAGTCCAGAAGATCAACACGGCGGATGCCATTGGCCGTCAGGAAACTCGTGACCGCAGCCTGCGAACCGACGAGCGCTCCGGTATGGGAGACCGCAAGGGCCTTTCCTTCGTCCGAGCGGCCCAGCGTATAGGCCACCACCGGCTTTCCAGCCTGCGCAGCCCGCCGTCCGAATTCCGCCAGCTCATCCGCATCGCGGATCGTTTCCAGGAAAAGGGCGAAGGATGTGACCGCCGGATCGTCCAGCAGTGCAAGACCCAGAGCGCCGGCGCCCGAAGCTGCCTCGTTGCCTAGCGAGATCAGCCGCGAGAACGACGCCCCGCGCTGCGCACCACGGGAAAGCAGGGTACCGATGATCGAGCCGCTTTGCGACAGCACGGCGGTGCCGCCCTTCTGGATGCTCGAAGCGCCAAAGGCTGCATTGGTGGTGCAGACAAAGCCATTGTGCGTGTTCACCACGCCCATGGAGTTGGGGCCGATGAGGAAGATCCCAGCCTCTTTCGCGATGGCGGTGATGCGCGCCTGACGCTCGAGACCCGCTTCGCCAGCCTCTGCAAAGCCGTCGGCCAGAACCGAGACGACCTTTACGCCAGCCTCGGCGCAATCGCGCAGCGCAGCCTCAACGGCGTCAGTCGGCACCAGCAGATAGGCATGCTCCACCGGCTCCGGGATTGACGCTACTGTCGGATACGCCTTGTGTCCGAGGATCTCGGCGCGGCCAGGATTGACCGGATATATTTTGCCCTTGAACCCGTTGGCGATCATGAACCGCATCGGCCGCGCCGACAGCTTCGTCTCGTCGCCGGAAATTCCGACCAGGGCAACGCTCGTCGGATCGACCAGAGCTTTCAGAAGATCAGTGCTCATTTCTTATCCAACCTTTGGCGCGCGCTGATCGAAGCGGCGACCGAAAATACCTTCTGCGATCTTGTTCTTCAGGATTTCCAGAGAACCACCAGCAATCATCCAGCCACGTGTGCGACGGACGCAATACTGCACGAGGCTGTCTTCCGAGAACCCGGTCGCGCCCATGATCTGAAGCGCTTCGTTCGCCGCCCAGAAACCTGCCTCGTTACACGCAAGCTTGGCAAGGGCCGCATCCTGCGCCGATGGCAGGCCATCCTTGGCGTTGACCGCTGCTCGCATCAGCATGAGCTGCGCTGACGTCAGCTTCAATTCCATTTCAGCAAACTTCCACTGCAGGCCCTGGAACTCGCAGAGCGGACGGCCGAACTGCTTGCGCTCGAGCGCATGTTCGCGCGCCACGTTGAAGGCGTACCGTCCGAGTGCCACTGCGCGCGATGAATTGCCGAGACGCTCAACATTGAAGCCGGAAATCTGCTGCTTGAAACCGCCGGGCCCCAACAGAATGTTAGACTTGGGGATGCGGCACTCATCGAAGTAAAGCTGTGACCACTTCTCGCCATTCATGAACTCGGTAGGGCTGCCGATCTGGAAACCTTCCGTGCCGCGTTCAATCAGAACGGATCCGATGCCGCCTACGCCCGGGCCAAAGCGGACATAAACGAGGAACAGGTCCGCCTCATGGCTGTGGGTACCGAACACCTTGGTGCCGTTGATGATGACATGGTCTCCGTCGATACGCGCGGAGGTCTGAAGCTCCGTTACGGCAGAACCGGCACCCGGCTCGCTCATGCCGAGCGAAATGACCATCTCACCCTTGAGCAGGCCCGGCAGGAAGCGCTCCTTCTGCTCAGGTGTTGCATATTCGTAGAATGTACGGATCGGCCCGAAATTGCCGGACTGGATCACGTCGCCGCTGCGTGGGCAGGCCATTGCTACTTCCTGAATGGCGATGATCGCGTCGATCAGCGTGCCGCCTGCGCCGCCGTCTTCTTCGGCAAAGGTGATGCCGATCAGACCCATCTCGGCTGCTTTCTTCGCAATCTCGCGCGGGTAGGTCTCCGACATGGCGCGGGCAACTGCATCAGGAGCCAGCTCCTGGCGCGCCCAACCGCGCACGCTGTCCTGGAAAAGTTGCTGTTCTTCGCTAAGGGAAAAATCCATATCTGCCACGCTCCGGAAAGATGTCTTGTGAGTGCGGACAAATTAGCCTTACAGATAGTTCGGAAAACCGTGCAATTGTCATGGAAGGGAAACTTGCGATTATGGATAAGGGCTATTTGAACATGCCGCTGAATCCGTTGCGGGCGTTTGCGATCGCGGCACGGCACAAGACGTTCACTGCTGCGGCTGCCTATATGGGTGTCAGCCAGGTTGCCATCAGCCGGCAGGTCTCCATATTGGAAAAATACCTTAACGTTCAGCTATTTGAGCGGGGCACGCGCTCCGTCACCCTTACCCAGGTTGGTCGTGCATTAAGCTACGAAATCACTGGACTGTTCGATGACCTGGAAGCTGCCACCCGGCGGGTGCTTGAAAGAGAAAACGACAGCACAATTCGGCTGCGCATCTACCCGACAACTGCGCACTACTGGCTCATGCCACGGCTGGCGGACTTCAAGTCACGTTATCCCGAGTACCGAATCAGGTTGGATACCGCAGTTGAACCGCTCGATTTCCGCGGCACCCATCTCGACGTGGCCATCCAGATTGGCCGGGGCGACTGGAGCAACGCCCGGTCCCACAAGATGATGGACGCGACACTGGATGTCGTCTGCAGTCCAGCATATCTGGCAGCTGCGGGAGATCTGAGTTCACCGGGCAAGCTCAATGCTGACGATCTGCTTCATAGCCGCTATCGGCGCGACGAATGGAGCAGATGGCTGGAGGCTAACAGCGTATCCAACATCGACCATCGGCGGGGCATTGAGTATGAAAGCTCACTTCTGACCTATACGGCCGCCCGCTCAGGACTTGGCCTGGCCATTGCCCAGCTCGAATATCTGGAGGAAGAACTTGCCCAAGGGCATCTCATCCGTCCCTTCGAGCTGCCCGTCAAAGCAGATTCCGCCTTTTATGTCGTCTGGCCAACCCTGACCTCATTGAGCACGAAGACGAGGCACTTCATCGACTGGGTGCTGGAACAGGCAGGCCAGCAGCCCCAATTTTTCCGGAAGGGCTCAAGGGGCAATTCAGCGCGCCAGTTGCAGCAGTAGGCTGCTATCGGCTGCCTTTTCGATCTCCCATGCGGCCTTCAGCACCCGCTCGGCCGCCTCCTGGCCCAAAGCGGGCGCAACGAGGCCGAGGAACTTCTGCGTCAGCGCTTCATCGCTGATCGGTTCCTCGCGCGTGCCACTCGCCTCGGCGCGATCCCTCGTGAAGCGTCCGTCAATTGTTTCGATCGTCACGCGGCACGGACGTTCCGCGGGATAGCGAGCCTGCATTTCTTCAGATTCCCTGACAACGAGGAGCGAAGCAATTTCAGCCACAGCCGGGCTGTTGCGGTGTTCATCGTTGAAGCGTTGCAGCCCTGCGTCCTGATAGTTGGTCGCCAGGTAGACGAGATAGGGGAAACTCAGCTGCGCTGTGGCAAAGCTGTCCCACGGAACCTGAGCGTGGTGGGCTGATATCCGATAGGTATCGATCTCAATCTTGCGGACATCTTGGGCGCGCAGGCTGTGCTCCCGCATCAGCTCCACGGTAGCTTCGAACGCCGGCTGCAGATGACGGCAGCAGGCATGAGGCTTCATGTAACAATCGAGGATACGCAGATCCCGGGCCGGATAGAGGGAAGCCTCCACTGAACGACCCGTAAAGGCATGAGCCCAGCCGCTGGAACGCTCGATGACATCTCGAGGAGCAACAATTCCAGCGCGGGCGCTGAGTGCCGACTCATAACCGCTGCGTGCAGCCATGCCGCCATGCAGCCGCTTCACATCGGCACCGCCTTCGAGGAAAGCAAAAAGCCCACCACAGGCGCTGGCGGCGAATCCACAAGCGTTTTCAATACCGGCAGCATCAAGTCCCATCAGCTTGGCGCAAGCCGTTGCGGCACCCAGCGGTCCTGTTGCCGATGTTGGGTGGAACCCGCGTTCACGAAGGGCGGGCTGACCGGCCTCTGCCATAGCGCAGACCACCTCATAGCCGGCGACCAGTGCCGTCAGCAGCTCAGCACCGCTGAACGGGCGACCCTCGCGGGACGCTCTCTGCGCTAGGGCGAGCAAGGCGGGAACGACAGGCGCGCCGGGATGAACCGAGCCTTCGCGATAGCCGTCGTCCAGTTCGATACCATGCGCAGCCGTGCCACAAATCATGGCGAAGGAGGAAGCCGAGACTGTCCCCAGGCCTGCTGGCAGCGGATAGCCTTCGGCGTCACGTCCGGCAATATCGATGGCCACCTTGGTGACGGTCTCGTTCAGCCCTGCGATAATCGCACCAAGCGTGTCGACAAGATGCGCACGTGCGCGCAAGCGCGCGTCCTGGGGAAGCGTGTCCCAATCCAGGTTTGCGGCAAACGTTGCAATGGCCTTCGTCAATCCACCCGATTTACGATCCGATGGCGCCACTTCACCAATGTGCATGCTCGTCTCCTCCAGGCCTGCCCGCAGTTTGGCTCCATTTCTCCGTTCGGCTCATCTGACGAGATCTTGCATATCCATAAGCTAAGGTTAGTCGAGACGCGTACGACAAAGGTCTAATTAATTGATCATGCAGGAAATCAGTTGCCATCCCATGCGCTTTTTCGCCGACCCTGTCGGCAAGCCGCCCTTGCTGTTGATGCACGGAATGTTGTCGAGCAGAAACCATTGGCGGCTAAACGAAGCGGCACTTCGTTCACGTTATCGTCTGATCATTGCCGAACTTCCCGGCCACGGGGAGACCCGGCCATCCGAACCTTATGACGTCCGCCCGGATGCGTTGGTTGAGGCGATTGAGCAGGCGCGTATCACGCTCGACATCCCACGCTGGCACATATGCGGCCAGAGTTTCGGCGCGGGCCTGGTTCTGCGTTACGCGCTCAAATATCCTGAATATGTCGGTGCGCTGGTCTGGACCAATGCGAACCGACTGTTGGCTGATCCGCTAACACCCGACCAACTGGCCGTACTCCACGCGCGGGCGGACAAGGTGGACCAGCTGGGGCTTGAAGGCATCCGCAGCGATCGGGTTTATCCCGGCAATGCCCGCTATTTCCCGGCAGAGATCCGCGAAATCCTAAAGCATGACGCTGACGGATCTGATTACAGTATCGTCGCAGACATTATCCGCCATGCCCTGGGCCACGTCACCGTGCGAGACCGGGTAAGGAGTTTGCGCGTCCCCACGCTTCTGGTCAACGGTATGCGCGAACGCGCTTTCCAGCCATGGCGTCAGGAGGCAGCCGAGATGCTGCCTTTCATGGAGGTGGTGGATCTTGATGGCGGCCATTCGATCAATATCGAGCAGGCAGAAGCGTTCAACGAGGCTGTCATGAACTTCCTGCCTCGATATGACAGCCATCTTGAGGTGGAAAAGAAAGCCGCCTTGTGCTCAACCTGAAGCCCAACAACGTGACCAAGGGGCACACACGCGGATGACGAACACAAATCTCCTTCAGGCACCAACCGATCGGCGTCCGCGCATCGCTATTCTGGATGACTATCTTGATTGCGCACTGACCGTCGCGGACTGGTCGGCGGTGCTTGAGCGCGCCGATGTGACAGTATTCCGGGAAGCTTTTTCCGACCAGGACGATGCAGTCGCCAAGTTGCAGGACTTCGATGTGCTCGCAATTATGCGCGAGCGCACGCCCCTTTCCCGCGCCATCATCGAAAGACTGCCGAACCTTCGCATGATCGCTATGACCGGAGTGCGGAATCCAACCCTCGATGCAGTCGCTGCGCAGGAACGTGGCATTGTGGTTTCCACGACCACCAGCACACCCAACGGGTCGGCCAACACGGTTGAGCTTGCGTGGACGCTGATCCTGTCCCTTGCCCGCTGGATCCCCTCGCAGGATGCTGGGATGCGCAAGGGCGAGTGGCAGACGCGTCTTGGCTGCAACATCGCGGGGAAGAAGCTGGGCCTGATTGGTCTGGGAAGACTGGGCGCCCAGATGGTGCCGATTGCCCGCGCCTTTCAAATGGATGTAGTTGCCTGGAGCCCCAATCTCAACGAAGAGCGTGCTGCCGAGGCATGTGTGGCTTACGCCTCGAAGGAAGAACTCTTCTCGACATCCGACTTCATCAGCATCCACTTGGTACTGAGCGCCAAGACCCGTGGTCTGATTGGCACTGAGGATCTTGGTCGGATGAAGCCGAGCGCCTTTCTGGTGAATACGGCGCGCGGACCACTGGTCGACGAACAGGCGCTTCTTGAGGCGCTCAACAGCGGCAAGATCGCCGGAGCAGGTCTTGACGTTTATGACCGCGAACCCCTCCCCGTAGATCACCCGTTGCGGAGCGCGCCCAACACCGTGCTCAGCCCTCACCTCGGGTTTGCTACCCGCGAAGGTCTTGGCCACTACTATACCGAGAGTATCAAGAACATCATCGCCTGGCTGGACGGCAAGCCTCAGAACCTTTTCGGCGCCCCGTGAGCGTTTTGTCACGAATATTATGCAAGGTCGCGCGCCCCATGGTCAGGTCCAGCGGATGCACCGGACAATCAAGGCTGTGACCGTCAAACGCATCCACCTCGAGAGCCACTTTGATTCGGAGCTTTGACGGGAAAAGCGGACGACCGAAGAGACATGACGCAGGCCTGTCTTATCGTCTTGGATGCTACTCTCGCGATTCAGGCTATACTTCCCCAAAAGCTGAAGGACTCCAGTTTCAACAGAACCTAATCTGACATCAGCAGGCTATTTTGTTCCGGATAGTATTGCAGCCTGATGCAACGCACTGATCATGCTGCGAGCGTCCGCCTTTCCCTGGCCAGCTATGTCGAATGCCGTACCGTGGTCAACCGATGTGCGTACGATGGGCAGGCCCACGGTGGCGTTGACACCGTCCTCAATGCCCAGCACCTTGACGGGGCCGTGGCCCTGGTCGTGATACATGGCGACGACAAGGTCAAAGTCACCCCTTACGGCGCGGAAAAACAGCGTGTCTGCCGCCAGCGGGCCAGACACATCATACCCCTTGGCCACCGCCTCCGCCACTGCGGGAGCGATCTTGACCGCCTCCTCGCCGTAACCGAACAGGCCGTTCTCGCCGGCATGAGGATTGATCGCGCAGACGCCGATGCGCGGCTCCCGGCCTAACGTACGGAGCAGAGCCTGCCGGCCGCGTTCGATGGTTCGGAAGACCAGGCCCGGCTCGATCTTTGCGATGGCATCGACCAGGCCGATATGGGTCGTGACGTGAATGACCCGCAACTTCGGGGACACGAGCATCATGGAGACTTCGGGCGTACCCGTGAGATGTGCGATCAATTCGGTGTGGCCCGGATATTTGTGGCCAGCCGCGTGCAATGCTTCCTTGCTGAGCGGAGCCGTGCAGATTGCATCGACAGAGCCGGCGCGGGCGAGCCTGACGGCAGACACCACGCATTGATAGGCAGCTTCGCCGCCACGCGCATCGATCATCCCGAAGGGCAGGTCGGGCGGAACATCACCGGCCTGAAGCACGCTGATCGCACCGGGCCTGGCGTCTATCCTGCCGTCAGTCGACAGCGTGACCTGTTCGACCGGCAGTGACGATCCGGCAATCCTGGCACCTTCCCTCATCCTGTCGACATCACCCACGACGACAGTTCTGCAGACCCCCCAGACCTCGCGCGAAGACAGAGCCTTTGCAATTATCTCGGGGCCGATCCCCGATGGATCACCCATTGTTATCGCAATTGTAGCTTCACCCATGTAATACTCCTGAAGCAGTCATGCATTCCCCGTACGAAAGACGACACGAATGCATTGGAGTTGATTTGCGAGTTCTTATCATCGCCGACGACCTGACCGGAGCTCTGGATACTTCCGCACCTTTCGCCCAGACAGGCAGGCAGGTACTGGCCGTCATGCGGCATGAAGATATCGCCAGCGCGATTGGGGCCGCGCCGGACGTGATGGCGATCAGCACATCAAGCCGCCATTTGTCCGCAGCGGAGGCGTACCAGCGCGTCTTGAGCGCCGCAGAGCAGGTCCGCGCGTTTGCTCCCGACCTGGCCTTCAAGAAGGTTGACAGCCGCCTCAAAGGCAATGTCGTGCCCGAGGTTCGTGCAATGTTGCAGGGGCTCGGGATGGAGAGAGCCATTTTCGCGCCCGCTCTGCCCGACCAGGGCCGGTTTGTCGTCGGCGGGCACGTCCTTGGCATGGGCATAGACGAGCCTATCCCGCTGCCCGCCTTTCCCGGCACGCTGGACCTCACCTGCCCCGACGTTACCAGCAGAGCCGACATGCAGGACGTCGCCCGGAAGATCATGAATGGCCGGAGAACGCTTGCGATCGGCGCGCGTGGCCTGGGCGAGGCCATCGCAAACGATCTGTCTGGTGCTCCTGCCGATCTTTCTTCACTGGTCCTGCGGAAGCCACTCCTGTTTGCCATAGGATCGCGCGACCCGATAACCATGGCACAGGTGCATGCACTCGCCGGCCTCGGTGTCACGACAGTCGATGCACCGAACGGCGCTGTTCCGGTGTATGCCGATCCAGCCCCTGCGGTGCTGCTGGTCCGTTCCACGGCAGCTGACCATCCGGAAAGAGAAGCAGTCGTCGGGCAGCGTTTTGCCGAAGGCGTCGCCCGCATGATGAAAGAGCTGCAGCCGGGCACGGTGTTACTGTCGGGAGGGGAAACCGCCGCAGCCGTCCTTTCCGCGAGCGGGGCAGGAATTCTAACCCTGCGGGGTGAGGTAGAGACGGGCATGCCGGTGTCCATGGTCCAGTTGCCGGGTGGTCGTGAAATTCAGGTCGTCACCAAGTCCGGCGGTTTTGGCACGGAAGACTGTCTTGTCCGCCTCGCCCAGCGACTATCCTAGCCCAGCCCAGCGTTACAGGCAGGCGGCCTGGCCGCAGAGCAGATGCGGCATGCTGGATGCCTTCTCCCTTTCCTGTTCGGCCATGCTATCCCGCCGGGCAGGATCGATCCTGGCGTCAGTCGTCCGCAACGAGCAGTTCCCGGCGCTGCGCGAATTGCGGCAGCGCAGCCGACAGGAACACCACGACCGCGAAAAGCAGCAGCACCAGCGTCAGCGGTTCGCTGATGAAGGTGAACAGGTCACCGCGGCTGAGCACGAGTCCGCGCCGGAGGTTGTTTTCAAGCAGGCGGCCGAGCACAAGGCCAAGCAGCAGCGGGGTCGGCTCCAGTCTCAGTTTCACCAGAATGTACCCCGCCACTCCGAAAATTCCCATCTGGATGACGTCGCTAGGCCGTGAGGCGAGCGAAAAGATGCCGATGCAGCACACGAGAACGATGGTCGGGAACAACAGCCGGTATGGCACCCGCAGCAACCGAACCCAGATGCCGATAAGCGGCAGGTTGATGATAACCAGCATGAGGTTTCCGATCCACATCGACGTGACCATGCCCCAGAAAAGCTCAGGGTGCCGCTCGATCACCTGCGGGCTCGGTGAGACGCCGTGCAATGTCATGGCGCCACCCAGAAGCGCCATGGTGGCGGTCGCCGGCAGCCCGAGGGTCAGCAGTGGAATGAAAGCACTCTGTGCGGCCGAATTATTGGCTGATTCCGGTCCGGCCACCCCCTGAATAGCGCCCTTGCCGAAGCGTGAAGGGTCGCTGGCGAGCCGCTTTTCCATTGCATAGGAAGCAAAAGGAGCCAGTATCACGCCATTGCCCGGAAGAATGCCGAGGATGGACCCGACAACGGAACCGCGGGCAATCGAGCCGGCGGATTGGCGCATGTCATGCAAGTTGGGACAAAGTTGCCCTACCTTTGTCCTGACCACTGGCCGCCCTTCGCGCAATTCCAGATTGCGCAGGATTTCGGTAATGCCGAACAATCCCATGGCGACAATGCCCATGTCGAACCCGTCGTAAAGCACCGGACTGCCGAAAGTCAGGCGAGCCTGCGCCGTCAGCGGATCGGCGCCCACCAGCGCCATGACGACGCCTATCAGCAACATGCATACCGCCTTGAGCAGCGAACCCCCGGCAAGCACGATGGCCAGGGTAAGGCCAAGTACCATCAGGCCGAAATAATTGCCCGCCGTGAAGCTGAGCGCCACGGTGGCAAGCGGCATCGCCAGCCCGGCAATGACCAGCGTGCCAAATGTGCCGGCGATGAACGAGCCAATGGCGGAAATACCAAGCGCCTTGCCCGCCCTCCCCTCACGCGCCATGGCATGGCCATCGAGGGCGGTGACGACCGAGGATGCTTCGCCCGGCATGTTGACCAGTATGGCTGTGGTCGAGCCGCCATACTGTGCACCGTAGTAAATGCCCGCGAGCATGATGAGCGAACCCACCGGCTCTGCGTTATAGGTCAGGGGCAGAAGGATGGCGATTGTCGCCAGGGGCCCGATGCCGGGCAGCACACCGATCAGCGTACCCGTGAGGCAGCCGATGAGGCACAGAAGCAGGTTCTGAAGCGTGAATGACACTGAAAAGCCCAGAGCCAGATGCTCGATGAGACCATTCATCATGCCTGCTCCTCCTCTGTCTTGTCCTGTCGGCGCGTGAGGTGCGGCTTGAAAACCTGCCAAAGCGCCACGGAGATAAGGGCATAGGCAGCAACCGCGATACGCTGCGGCCAATCCACTCCCCACGCGACGACAAGCCCATTCTCGAGAATGCCCGGAAATACCGGTACGGACATGCTCAGAATGTCCGAAAATACCAGGACACCCGCAGCGGTGAGAGCGATGCCGAGGATGATGAGTTCGCGCACTCGGGCCTCCGCGCTACCCATGCCGGCAATGATGACGGTCAGCGGCCCCGTCACCAGCAGGCCCAGTTGCGGTATGACCAGGGGGCCAATCGTAGTGCCGCGGATTGTTACGGCGAAGAACAGAATGGAAATGCCGACCACAAGTGGCCCTCGAACCGCAATGAAAACACGTTCAGCCCCGGCGGTCTGGACAAGACCGGCGACAATCAGGGCGATACCGCAGAAGAACAGCACAACAGCCAGGACTTTTGGCAGGAGACCCGGGCCGATATACCGAAGTTCGCCCACCGGCAGCGGAGCACTGCCAAACCAGACGACCACCGCGACAACGGTTACAAGTATACCACTCAGTACATCCATCCGCAGGTATGGTGGAAGACTTGCGCCTGTATCCGTATTCTCTCCCATTCCCCTCTCCTTCCGCACGATCCGCTTCACTCTGGTGTGAAGATCGTCTGTGCTATGTGCCGGACACCGCCGTTCATCTGGATCGGATCATCGGCTGTATTCATGTAATAGATGCAGAGTAACCTGCCCGGTTCGTGTTCGATGACTCGCGGGTAACCCAGATCCCAGCTGCCACCGTCCTGGCGGAGAATGATTTCTCCACCCCAACTCGCGCCGCCATCCTCGCTGACTCTGGCCCGGATTCCGGGAGGATTGACGCGATAGCCGTAAACGCACACCACGCGCCCGTCCTGCATCTGCACGATATCGCCCGGCGCTCCCCAATCCGTGACCCGCGACAGGAAAGACCATGTGAGGCCGCCGTCACGGGAGCGATAGACATCGGTCCAGATGACGTCGCGGGCCTCACGCTGGAAGCGCACAGAGGCCAGGATGGAACCGTCCTGCAACTCGATCAGCCTTGGATAAAACTGCCGGATTGCTCCGAAGATGAACGGCACGGAGCGATCACTCACCGCCGATCCCTCATCCCCCTTTGGTGTTATGAACGACAGAAACCTCCATTCGATGCCATCGCGGCTGCCGTATACGAGCGGCCGGTTCACCCAGCCCTCTTCCGTCGTCATCGCCAGGCCAATGAGATTCATCCCGTCCGAGCGCACCATCGAGGAGCCGCAGCCGGAAAGTGATGGCAGGCCGCCCATCGGCAGCAGGATGTGGCGGCGCCAGGTGCGGCCCCCATCTGTCGATGCACGCAGCCATGCCTGACTGTCGGGCTTGAGAAATGCCGGAACGGCTCCACTCATCAGCAACGTGTCGGGGCTGGAAAAATCCAGCGGCCCTTCAGCCCGATAATCACGCGGCCCCATCGCCAGGATCTCTTCCGCTGTGAGATCAAGTCTATGGACATGGGTGAGGTTATCGCTCTGCCAGGTGGCCCCGTTATCATTCGAACGAATGAGATAAAGGTCGCCACGCCGGTATGTCAGATTCTCATGCGAGACTTCGTTCGCGCCACGATAGGAATTGGGAATGCGTTTGAACCCGGCAACGAGATCGCTGTTTCCGACACGCCAAAGGCCGCAATAGAACGGCCAGCCGGAGAATTCCGCATCGTTGCGATAGACGATGCTGTGCCTGGCATCGCGTGCGGGTCGTGGTGGCGGTTGATGATAGACAGACACGACGGAACTCCGAATGGTTCACGGCTCGCACATAACCGCAGAGCCAACTGGCTCTGCGGTTATTGCGTACCCATCCTGGCGGCTTAATTCGTGCTATTGGTTTCCGCGATGGTCCTGCCCCAGAGTTCGTACTGCTCCTTCACGAAATTGGCTGTCTGCTCCGGCGTGTAGATGTAGATATCAGCTCCGAGGGTCGCGAGCTTCTTCTGCACCTCAGGATCTTTGAGCATGTTATTGACCAGCTCGTTGATCTTGTTAACTATTTCGTCCGGCGTTGCGGCAGGAACGAACAGGACGTCCCAGGAATTCACGTCCATGTTTTCGACGCCAGCTTCCAGGATCGACGGGATTCCAGGCATGAGCTCGCTGCGATCCTTGCCTGACAGTGCGAGTGGCTTGACCGCGCCCGACTCGATGAAAGGCAGGGCCGATGAAAGATCGATCGTGGCAAGTGCCGCACGGCCTGCCATCAAGTCATTCATGGCTGCGACCGCGCCATCGTAGGGAACTGCCAATATCTCGAGTTCGGTTCGCGTGCTGAGAATCTGGCGAGCCATCTCACCGGTCGCGGTCCACGACGCGAAGGTCAGTTCGCCAGGCTTTTCCTTGCCATAGGCGATCATACCCTGAACATCGTCGAAGGGCAGCTTGGACGAGGCCACGAGCAGCCAGGGCGTGTAGCCCACAAGTGCCGCCGCCTTGAAATCGGTGAGGGGATTGTAGTTCGCATCAGGCAATGTCTGAGGATTGATTGCCATGGTGGACGCAACGCCCATGACCATCGTGTAGCCATCGGGTGCCGCAGCCAGCGCCGCCTTCGTGCCTATTGCACCAGCTGCACCCGGCTGGTTCTCAACCAGAAAGCGTTGCCCGGTGGACCTTCCCAGCTCCTCCGCCACCACACGGGAAAAGATGTCTGTACCACCGCCTGCGGCGAATGGAACGATGATGGTTACCGGACGGCTCGGATAGTCCTGAGCATGAGCAGAAAACGCACCTGCAAGAGCTGCCGTAGCAAACGCCACACCGGCAAGAGACTTCAGAAAGGATTTCATCAGGCTTCCTCCACTGTTTATCTGCTGCAATTGCTGCAGACAGAATGATTGATCGGCACTCTTCTTGAGCCGCTTCGGTTCATTTGCCTCGCCTCGATCCTTGAACGCCGATCCCACCTCCCAACGGCATCGGGTCCTCGCGGCTTGATGGCGTCCTGCGAACCCTGTCAGGCCGGCTTTTGCCAACTCAACAGAGTTCCCCCGGTCTTGATTTCCACATCGCCGGTCGTTTCCGGCAGCGGATAATCGGCTTCATTGATGACAAAGCCCGGCTTCATGGCGAAATCCATGCGTGGGGGGCAGAATATGTCGTAGAGCGACGATTCCGGTCCGTCCGGCCCGATGTCCTGACTGGTGTGAATGGCGCGAGCTGGAATGATGATGATCGATGGTGTCGCCATCTCGTCATGCTCGTCCGGCCTCCACGCGGCAAGATCGGAGCCCCAGTTATACCGCATGTGATGCACCCAGGTTCCGTTCAGCGTCAGCGAGGCCTGCTCGAAGTCGTCATGCCAATGCGGGCTCAGCGCTGTGGTGTCGCGACGCGTCCAGTAATGCAAAAAGATGTTGACCATCATGTTGGTCGATCGAAAGCAGCGCGGCTGGATGCGCTCGCCATTCGGATCAGCATAGTCCCCCAGCTTGTAATGACGCAGCCGGTAACCGTCCCTGGGTGCCGGCCACAGGTCCGGCGGAGCAAGTTCCGGTGCCCCATCGGCATAGACGTCGGCATTGATTGCCAAAGCCATGATGTCGCTTTCGGCCCTGGAGAATATGCGCGCGATAACGCCCGTGCTCGTCGCAGTGATCCTGCTGGTGCCCGGCGGCACGATGGTAAGAGAGTCCGGCCCGGCCTCAATGGTCGTGCCCCCGGCCTCAATGCTGGCCGTCGTACCGTCGGGCGGCAGAATGACCATGTACTCTTCCGCATTGTCAGGCCGTTCCAGCACAGCACCGGGCTGCACCTCGGAGTAGCAAACCGCAAAATTGCCACCGCGGGTGATCCAGGTCTTTGCCTTGCCGGCCGGATCCACCACTTGCGGCGCAACGCCGTGATAGACGACCCTGGTTGCCTCTCGCATGGTCAGATTGCTCATGATCCAATTTCTCCATAGCGGACCGGCCATCCGCCGCGTCCTTACCAAATTCGGGGATGTCGAAAAGTGAACCCTGGCCATCGGATGCCGCAATTGCATATCCGAAGCTATTTCTAGCCGCGAAATAACTGACCTGAGCCCTTCCCCGCACTGCCCACCTGCCTGCTATAACACCGAGACTGGGTGCGGGAGGTGCGCCTGGGCCAGGTTTGTTCATCGACGAAAGAGGACTAGCTCCGCACAAACCAATGTCAGTCGGCCAATGTCAGTCGGTCCATTATCGGGAGGATTTGCGATGGGCTATCTGTTCGAGGATAAGTTCAGCTCTGGGGTAACTTTGGTCCCCAACTCTTCTCGGCTGGAACGATTGGTACCCTCGCTCAAACATACGCGCACCAATTCACGCCGTGGCGACATTGACCCAAGCCAGCGATCCTATCCACCTGTCGGTGCTGTTCACCGGGCGCTCGAAGTATTGCGTGCCGTAAACAAGCTGCGCATCGCTTCGATCAACAGCATTCACGAACAAACCGGAATGAACAAATCCACCATTGTCCGGATGCTGGAGACGCTGATGGGCGAAGGCTATATTGCTCGAGACAACATGTGCGGCGGCTATCGTCTTACCAGCCGCGTTGCTGAACTTACTTCCGGCTATGACGGTATTTCCAAGGTCATCGAGGTATCACGCCCGCTTGCGATTGAATTGACCCGTCAGATCAAGTGGCCAATCGGTCTTGGCATTATCGATGGGGACGCAATTGCGCTGCAGTTCTGGACTGGTGCAATCAGTCCATGGGCACACACCAATACCGTGCTTGGTCTGCGACCCGATCTGCAAACCTCGGCCATGGGGCGCGCTTACCTGGCCAACTGCCCGCCGGAGGAACTCGAGAAGCACCTGGAGCGCTTCACCAACGATCCCGCACGCAATTTCGGCCCTCCCGAGGAACGTCGCTTTCGCCAACTGCTGGAGCGGGCGCGCAAGGATGGCTATGCGGTCCGGGATCCAAGAACCCGGCCATACCGCACCACAACCCTGGCGATGGCTCTCCACGAGGGCAATCAGGTTCGTGCGGTCATCAGCATCAGCTTCTACAAGACGGCTATTCCGGTGAATAAAATCGCGGAACGCATCGTGGCACCGCTACGCGCCACCTGTCAGCACATCGAGCAGGCCTTTGCCGTCGTCAATTCCGGAGAGGGCAGCAGTGAAGCAAACAGCTTTGACAATCATATGGGGTTCTAGCGTCAACGAACCACCCTCGAACCGACGTGGATAACATGTTCATAGGCGCCATCGCCGATGACCTGACCGGCGCAACCGATCTGGCCCTGATGTTGTCCCGAGGCGGGCTCAGGACCATCCAGACAATCGGAGTGCCCACACACAATGCCAGTTTCGATGGCATTGAAGCTGTCGTTGTTGCGTTGAAGTCGCGCACGATACCCGCTGCCGACGCCGTCGCGCAGTCGCTGGCGGCTGCCCGCGCCCTGTTGGATCACGGGGTCGAACAGCTGTTCTTCAAGTACTGCTCCACCTTCGATTCCACCGATGCGGGCAACATCGGACCGGTGACAGACGCCCTGCTGGAGCTGTTGGGCGAAACGACAACCATCGCCTGTCCGGCCTTTCCTGCCAACGGGCGCACCGTCTATAACGGCCATCTGTTCGTGGGCGACAAGCTGCTGTCGGAAAGCAGCATGAGAGACCATCCCTTGACCCCGATGCGTGACGCCAATCTTGTCCGCGTCCTGCAGCGTCAGAGCCGGAGTGCCGTCTTTCTGATCTCCCGCCAAACGGTGTCCCAGGGGCCGGAGGCCATCGCGGCTCAACTGGCCAGGAATGCCGGAATTGCCATCGTGGATGCGATTGACGAAGCCGATCTGCGTGCCATCGGTCGGGCAGCGAGGTCATCGCGGCTGATAACAGGCGGCTCCGGTATCGGGATGAGCCTGGGCGGGAATTTCCCGGCGCGTTGTGGGCATGCCCCCGCCCCAGTAGTTGCAGCGTCTGGCGGTTCGGTCATACTGGCTGGCTCATGCTCGGCGGCGACACGCCGTCAGGTGGAGGTGGCGATTGCTGCGGGACTGCCGGCCAGACAACTGGACCCCATTGCTATCGCCGATGGCCGCACGAGTGTGGCAGATGCGGTCGAATTCGTACTCGCGGCCCCTGATCAAACGCCCCTGCTCTTTTCCAGTGCCGACCCCGTCACCGTTTCCGCCGTGCAGGACCGATTGGGTCGAGCGACCGCGGGAGAAGTGGTCGAAAATTTCCTGGCGGATACAGCGGCACAACTGCTCGAACGCGGTGTCACGCGCTTCCTGGTAGCAGGTGGCGAAACGTCGGGTGCGGTCGTCTCGGCGCTCCGTGTCTCTGCCCTTGATATCGGTCCGGAGATCGACCCCGGCGTACCCTGGACGCTTGCCCGCGATGGAAAGCCGATCGCGCTTGCCTTGAAGTCCGGCAACTTCGGCGCCGATGATTTCTTCCTCAAAGCATGGAAACTGCTCCCGTGACCGCCATACTTTCCGAGGCAACGCGGCAACGCGACCTTATCGTTCTCACCGGTAGATCGATCTTCGATCGGGGGCTCACCGCGGGCTCCACCGGCAATATCAGTGTCCGCCTGTCGGATGGCACCATGCTGATGACGCCAACCAATGCCTCGCTTGGTTCGCTCGATCCTCAGCGCCTGTCGCTCATCGACAGTGCTGGAAGGCATCTCTCAGGCGACAAGCCGACCAAGGAAGCTTTCCTGCACTCGTGCATGTATTGCAGGCGCAAGGCCGATCACGCGGTTGTCCATCTGCATTCGAGCCATGCAGTGGCCGTCAGCATTCTTGGAGACGTTGATGCTCAGGATGTACTGCCGCCGCTGACGGCCTATTATGTCATGCGTGTCGGCCGCTTGCCGCTGATCCCCTACCATCCACCGGGCGATGGGGAATTGGCCAGAGCCGTAAAGGCTAAGGCGAAGGACCATCACGCCATGTTGCTGGCAAACCATGGGCCTGTCGTCTCCGGCAGAACCCTGACTGAAGCGCAGTATGCCATCGAGGAGCTGGAGGAAACCGCCCGCCTGCACCTGCTGTTGCACAACCGGGTCATTCGTCCGCTAACGGCTGAACAGGCGGACGCGCTCCGAAAGAAATAATCCGGGTCGAAATCCGGCGGGCAGCGGATCTGCGGCAAAGATGAAACCCTGCACGATCAGGCGCGCCGGCGCGTGATCACGGTGGTGAGACAAAAGGCATCCGGGCGGACGCGCCGCCATCAGACCATGGGGCCAGCGAATTCCTTCAGAGCCGATTGAGCTGCCGAGCGCATGAACCCCTGGTCGCTCGACACCATGAACGCACTGGCACCTATCGCCTTCATGGCCAGTGCGTCCTTACGATCCGGCGACAACATGATGACAGGCATGCCCGCCTTGCGTGCGGCCGCCATGATGGGAGCTACCACCTCATGGGTTTCGGCTGACGTCATGGATGGCGCGCCGAGCGCGGCTGTCAGGTCGCCTCTACCGATGAAGATGGCATCTATGCCCTGGACGCGCACGATGTCCTCAATTTCATCCAGAGCAGACACGTCCTCTATCATGGCGATGCACACCACCTCGCGATCCTGGGCGTCCATGTGACCGGCAAATGATGCGGTACCGTACCCCCCTGCCCGCGTGGTGTTGGCGAAGCCCCGGTGCCCCCCGCGATAACGGCAGGCCTTTGCGATCGCCTCAGCCTTTGCACGGGTCGCGACATGGGGCACCATTATGCCTGCCGCACCACAATCCAGCATCGACAGTATATTCCCGTCGGTCGGATCATTTACCCGGACAATACCCGCAATGTTGGAGGCACGAGCGGCAACAATCATGATTTCCAGCTGAGAAATACTTAGAGGGGCGTGCTCCTGGTCGAATACAACAAAGTCGAAGCCGAGCCCGCCAAGTATCTCGGTAGCATGCATTGTTGGTATCTTGACGAAGGTCCCCAGCAGATGGTCCCCCTGCTGCAACCGCTGCCGCAACTGTCGCCATGATGGTTTGTCGTCGGACATTTCCTGCCCTCATGTAACGTGGTCGGTCATTATCCTATCGCAGCAGAGGACAAACCGGTCGCGACACTTCCAACTATTTCCGCCTTCGAAAATCAGAGAGAAGAACAGCGCTGTTCGATCTGTTTACCGTATCATCGCGGAACTGCATCAACTTTGCCGGATCGGAAAATGAAGATCTCTACTGAACGTCTTCTCCTCACCCAGGAACTCGAAGCCCTAACCATCGACTACTGGCACGACGTCGATACCAACTGGGGACGCAACGCGCCGGACTACTATGCCCTGGATGGAATTTTCATCGGCCCCGAAGCCTCCTACAAGGGTCGGGAACAGGTTCGCGCCTTTTACAAATGGCGCGAGGATCGTGGCGCCCGCACTGTGGTCCATTCCGTCGCCAATTTTCAGGCCAGGCTCGATGCGCCTGGCAAGGCCACCTGCCACTGGTTTCTTTTTCTCTATGGCGCAGATGGCGTGCCGCCTCTGCCAAGCAAGCCGCCAATCCAGATCGCATACATGACAGACAAGCTGACGCAGGACCCCAACGAAGGCTGGCTCCTTGATTCACGCAAGTTCGAAAGCTGGTTCCTCGGAGATACGCCGACCACGAATCCGGTCCTCGACGACAAGTAAGGGGGTGGGAGACAGTGATGTCGGACAAGGTCGGCGTCATCGGTTTAGGTTCCATGGGACTGGGCGTTGCCCAGTCCTTGATGCGCGCCGGCTTTGACGTCGCAGGCCACGATGTTTCTCCTGACCGGCAGGAGCAGTTCGTGGCCGCTGGCGGACGCACATCTTCTTCGCCCGCCCACGCTGCCACCGGCGCCAGGGCGGTGATCATCATGGTGGAAAATGCGGCCCAGACCGACTCCGTGCTGTTCGGAGAGGCAGGAGCCGCGGTCGCCATGCAGCCGGAATCGGTCATTATTTCCTGCGCGACAATGGCACCCGACGATGCACAGCGGTTCGAACAGCGTGCCGCCGAGCTGGACATCCATTACCTCGATGCGCCGGTCAGCGGTGGTTCCAACAAGGCCCGGAACGGGCAGCTGACGGCGATAAGTTCCGGCAGCGCCGAGGCCTACGCGGTTGCCCGCCCGGTGCTCGAATCCTTCACCACCAGGATCTACGAGCTGGGGGAAACGGCTGGCCCGGGCTCTGCCTTCAAGATGGTCAACCAGTTGCTGGCTGGCGTTCATATGGCCGCTGCCTGCGAGGCAATAACCTTTGCAGCACGGCTCGGTCTTGACCTCAATCGGGTCTACGAGGTCATCAAGGCATCTGCCGGCAACAGCTGGATGTTCGAGGAACGCGTGCCGCGTATCCTCGCAGGTGATTACACGCCCCGCAGCCCCGTCGACAACTTTGCCAAGGAACTCGGTGTCGTCACCGCCCTCGGGCAGCGCGAGAAGATGCCGCTTGTTCTGGCCACGAGCGCTCTCCAGATGTTCGTCGGCGCTGCCGCAGCAGGGATGGGTCCGAACGACGCCGCAGCCGTGGCGCTTCTCCTGGCAAAAATCGCCAAGGTCGACCTGCAGGGGCGCGACGCCTGAGCGCCGGCAGAGCGAGCGCGGTTGTGCCGCGCGGCTTGTAATCTCACCCGGCCCGACCGCCCGGCTCGTCTTCCAGGTGGATGCGTATGATCTCGTCGAAGGAGTGATCCGCAACAAAACCGAGACCAAGCGCCCTGCGCGCGTCGAAGCGGCTGGGCCATGCCGCCACAATCCTGCTGACCGTTGCATCCGGCACGCGCTGAATGAGGTTCACCGCGTCCTGCCCCGCAACGCTCCGCAGACTCTCGATCTGCTCCCCTACGCTGACCGACAGGCCCGGCATGTTGAGGGTACGGTTCTGGCCCAGCCCGGAGAGATCGATCCCGGCAGCGTGAATGAGAAAGCCGACGGCACGCCGCGGGCTGACCAGCCAATGCCGTGCCGTATCCGGCACCGGGAGCACGGCCCTCTGGCCGGCCAGAGGCTCCCGCAGGATGCTCGATAGAAAACCCGAAGCCGCCTTGTTGGGACGCCCCGGACGGATGCACACCGTTGGAAGGCGTAACGCTATGCCATCGAATATGCCTTTACGGACATAATCCGCGAGCAGCAGCTCACACATGGCCTTCTGGGTGCCATAGCTGGTCAGCGGAGCAGCAGGAAACTCGTCGCCAATTTCGTCAGGGAAAGGCGGGCCAAATACAGCCACGGAAGAGGAGAAAACCACACGTGGCTGATAGGGTTCGCTCTCGCCGGCAAGACGTATGGCTTCGAACAGGTTCCAGGTGCCGAGCAGATTGATGCGGTAGCCCGTTTCGACGGCAAGTTCGGCCTCGCCCGACACGATCGCCGCGAGATGAAAAACCACATCGGGCCGGGAGGCGATAATCTCCTGCACGTCACGCGGCAGGGACACGTCCATCGTTCTTAGTGCCAGTTGACCATCAAAGCCCACCGGCGCTTTCGGGATCACGACATCGGCCAGGGTCAACCGGTCGACGGGCTGACCATTGATGCCTTGTCGCACCAGTCTTTCCGCCAACTTCTGCCCGATCATCCCGGCGCCGCCCAAGACCAGAACATGCATGTCGGAATTCCTCGTCGTGTATCGGTTTCACCCTTTGGGTACGCCGTAGAACCAGCCTCCAACGCGGAAGCTGCCAGCCAAATGACGATCAGGCCCGGAGGATATCCGTTTAGCTGCCGGAACCGCTGTTTCACAGACTCGCCGGGCTCATGTTTCTGACAACGAAATAGCCGGACTACCGAACCACGCTGAGTGATGCGAGGCTGCGACCATTCCCGGCAACTTCTACGTCAAATCCAGAGAAAATCAGCACCACTGCGAGTCTGGAAGGTGATCTTCGGACACCAAGATTTCTGGGTTCGAAATTGCTGTGCCAACTGATTGGCAAGCACCCTGATGCCGGGAAAGATAGGCGGAGATCAGGAGGTTGGAATGGCAGCTCCCCAAAAGAAAATGATCATCAGTTGCGCCATCACGGGGGCAGTCCATACGCCTACCATGTCGGAGTCCCTGCCTTACCGGCCCGGTGACATCGCGGCCCAGGCAATCGCCGCCGCTGAAGCGGGTGCATCCATCCTGCATCTGCATGCGCGCGACCCGGAGACCGGAGAGCCAACCCCGGATACCGATGCCTATCTCAGGTTCCTCCCCCGGATCAAGGACGCGACGGATGCGGTGATCAACATCACCACGGGCGGAGGAATGACCATGAGCGTTGCACAGCGTCTGGTCGCGCCGCTGGCGCTGCGCCCGGAAATGTGCTCGCTCAACATGGGTTCGATGAACTTCGGCATCTTTGGTATGGCCGACCGCTACAGCGACTGGAAATTTCCCTGGGAGGAGAGCTACCTGAGGAACACCGATGACCACATCTTCCGGAACACCTTTCGCGACATTGAACATATCGTGCGGGAGCTGGGAGACGGGCACGGCGTGAAGTTCGAGCATGAATGCTACGATGTCGGGCACCTTTACAATCTTGCCCACTTTGTCGACCGCGGCGTAATCAAGGCGCCGTTCTTTGTACAACTGATCTACGGCATCCTGGGCGGGATCGGGGCGGACACCCGCAATCTCCTGTTCATGAAGGAAACGGCCGACCGGTTGTTCGGTGACAGCTATTACTGGTCAGTTCTTGCTGCCGGTCGTCACCAGATACCCTTTGCCACCCAAGCCGCGACCATCGGTGGCAACGTGCGGGTGGGGCTTGAAGACAGCCTTTATATTGGCAGGGGACAGCTTGCACGCGACAATGCCGAACAGGTCAGCAAGATCCGCCGCATTGCGGAAGAGCTGGGAGTTGAAATCGCTACGCCAGCGGAAACACGGGCCATTCTGGGACTGAAGGGCGGCAACCTGGTGGGTTTCTAACGCCACCCCCGGCGTCTGCCGGGTCGGTGCCATCGGTGTGCGCCGGCGACAGGACGAGACAGGACCATCGCCGCAGAACCATCGCCCCCCACACTGGTAGCGGCAAGGGCCGCGTCCCAGCCCTTTCTTGGACATCCGTTCTTTGCTTCGGGAATTCTGGTCATGGAAAATCAAACGTCATTGGGCCCTATCCGGAATGTTGCCATCGTTGGCAGCGGACTTGTCGGTTGCAGCTGGGCGGTCGTATTTGCCAAAGCCGGCGCGGCGGTGCGCGTTTACGATGCCAGCGCTGAAATCCGCGCTGGAGCCCTTTCCCGCATCGCCAGGACCCTTGCGGACATGCGCGAAGCCGGGCTTGTGGACGATCCCGAGGCCATCCTCGCGCAGATCAGCATCCACGACAGTCTTGATGCGGCACTCGAGGGGGTTTCCTATGTTCAGGAAAGCGTTTTCGAACGTGTCGACGTTAAGGCAGCTGTTTGTGCTGAAATTGGAAAACGCATCACCGCCGGCGTGGTGGTTGGCAGTTCCAGCTCAGGGCTTCCGGCCTCAAGCTTCACCGAAAACGTTGCCAACAGGGACCGGTTTCTTGTCGCCCATCCCGTGAATCCACCGCACCTCATCCCTGTGGTGGAACTTGTGCCGGCACCGTGGACCGACCCCGGCCTTGTACCATGGCTTTCGGCAGAGATGTCGCGGATTGGACAGGTTCCGGTTCGCATCAACAGGGAAATCGAGGGCTTCGTTCTCAACCGGCTGCAGGGTGCGCTGTTGAACGAAGCGTGGGCCCTGTTCGAGGAGGGCTATGCCAGCCTCGAAGATATAGACGCCACCGTCTCACAGGGCCTGGGGTTGCGCTGGGCCTTCATGGGGCCGTTTGAAACCATCGACCTCAATGCGCCTGGCGGCATCGCCGATTATGCGCGGCGGCTTGGACCACTCTACCACTCCATAGCCAGTTCCCGCACCAGGCCGCGGCCGTGGAGCGCCGAACTGATCGAAAAGGCCGCAGCTGAGCGCCGACAGGTTCTTCCGGAAGCGCAACTTCGGCTGCGCGCAGACTGGCGGGATCGGCGCCTGATGCGTCTGGTTGCCCATCTCCGCAAGGAGGAGTAGCGCCGCTTCATGCGACAGACCCGGCCTAGCAGGCACCTGTAGGTGAGCGGCTGCTTGGTGTTTTTCTCGTGTCGTGGTTCAGGGGCTCGCTAGAAGGAGGCTTTCATAACGCGTCGTCCGCGCACACCAGCACGCGGCCATCGAATTTAGTTACGGAAAAGTTTTGCGAGAGAACATTTGTCTAGCGCTCCCGCAAAGCTTCCCTTGCCCGGTTGAGTGGCTTGATCAGATATTCGAAAACGGTCTTGCTGCCCGTGTGGATGTCTACCGTGGCGATCATGCCAGGAACTATCGGGAAGGAGGTTCCGGCGTCGTTGACGAGCGCCACCGACTGAGTTCGAATAAATACGCGATAGTAGTGAACCTGCGGATCCACCTCGTCTTTGATCGTATCCGGCGAGATGGTGACAACCTCTCCTTCCAATCCGCCAAAGATGGCATAATCATAGGCGGTGATCTTCACTGTCGCCCGCTGACCGGGATGGATGAATGCGATGTCGCGTGGGGAGATCCGCGCCTCGACGAGCAGATTATCATCGAGCGGTACGATCTGCATCAACTGGCCATTCGGGGGAATGACGCCGCCAATCGTTGAAACTTCAATATCCTTTACGATGCCGCGCACAGGAGACCGCAGCGTGAGCCGCGAAAGCGAGTCCGAGCGACCGGTGACCACCGGCTTGAGCGACTTCACATCGGCATTTGCCTTGGCCAGTTCCTCGCGAGCCCGGACAATATAATCCGACCGAACTTCGACGCGCTTCAATTCCAGGTCCGCAAGCTGCCGCTTGAGGCGAAGAACCTCCACATTGCTGGCTGCGCCAACATCCGTCAGGGATTGGCTGATCACCAACTCCTGTCCGATCAGGTCTATCGACTCCTCTATCCAGCTGATCGATTCTTCAAGACTACGACGCCGCGCGTCGTAGAGTTCGGTTTCGGCCTTGATGAGGTCAGGAAACTCACTCAACTCATCCGGAAATGCAAGTTCTGTCCCATTCACTTCCGCAGTCAGCCGAGCGGCGCTAGCGAGAGCCGCGCGGTATTTTGCTGCGCTTTCTTCCACTTCCGACTGGCTGATCGTCGGATCCAGCTGCGCCAGGATCTGGCCCTGCTCAACGACATCATCCTGACGCACATGGAGCGACGCCAGGATACCTCCTTCAAGAGATTGTATGACTTGTTCGCGCATCGTCGGAACCACGCGTCCGGAGCCGGAGGAAACTTCATCCAGCGACGCGAAATACGACCATGAGAGTGCGACGGCTGCGATGATAACGATGAGTTTGACCACGCGGGTGGATCGCACCAACCGAACGTCATCGGTATCTCCGTAGATCCATGACGCATCATCCATAGTTTTCGTCTGTTGCATTGCCATCGAGGCGATGCTCCTATTTCTTGCTGGTCGAAGCAACGTTCGCAATACCGCGCAGCTTCTTCAGACCAACATCCTTGCGCTCATCCATAGCAATCACCCCGTTTTCGACCACGATTAGCCGGTCAACGAGTTCCAGAACACGCATACGGTGGGTTGCGACGATCACCGTCTTGTCCTGACTCCACGACAGGAATTGCCGAATAAAATGGCGCTCGGTCGCTTCATCCATGGATGCGGTCGGCTCATCAAGCAGAACCACCGATGGCTGACGAATGAGTAGTCTGGCAAGCAGCAGAGCCTGCTTTTGGCCGCCGGAGAGTCCGAGCCCGCCTTCCAGCACACTGTGCTCAAGCCCCTTTGGCAATTTGCACACGAATTCGTCGGCACCCACCATGGAGAGAGCAGCCAGGATCTCTTCCTGCGATGCCTGTGGCGCACTAAGCATGATGTTGTCGCGCAACGTGCCATGGAAGAGCCGCGCGTTCTGGGTCAACAGCCCCACATCGCGGCGCAGGTCCGCCGGATCGATATGGTGGAGCGCGATATTGTCGAGCAGGATTTCGCCAGAACTTGGTTCGAGAAGCCCGGAGAGAGCCGCCAGCATGGTAGACTTGCCGGCGCCATTTTTGCCTAGGAGCGCAATTTTTTCACCCGGTCCGATCTTCAGATCACGCACAGTCAAGGCGACAGGTGAGGATTCATCGCCGTAGCGATAGACGGCCGAACGCAATCGATACCCACCCTCTATGCGCGGGCAATGAATGCGGCTCTCCCGTTCGGGATGATCAACCGGCATCTGCATGATCGAGTTCAGACTGCGATATGCGACCTTGGCTTGCTGGAAACGGCTCAATATCTGGCTGAGCTGGGACATCGGCGCCATCATGCGCGAACCGAGAATTGACGCCGCCACCAGGGCGCCGGTGGTCATATCGCCTGCGATTACCATTGGCGCGCCAATCAACACTGTGGCCGCGTAGACCGCCGTCTGGACGGTATGAGACCAGACGCCGAGCCCGTTGGTCAATGCGCGCAGCTTGAGCTGGCTTTCGCCCGTCACCGCGTTGAAGTGGTTCCATTGCTGCTGGAACCGCTCTTCAGCCTGGATGGTCTTGATATCCTCGATGCCTTGCACTGCTTCAACCAGCATTGCATTGCGAAGTGAGCTCTCACGCATCGCTTCATTGGCAAGCGCCCGCAGTTTTTTCTGCGACAGCAGGCCCGGAAGCACCAGAAGAATAAGCGCTGCGATCGGTACAAGGATAAGTATTCCGCCGACATACCAGAAGATGGCAAGGAACAACAGAAAGAAGGGCAGATCGGCTACCGCCGCCACCGTGGTGGACGTCAGCAGCTCCCGCACCTGATCCAGATCTCGCAACTGTGCAATGAATGTTCCGGTTGAGGATGGTCGCGCGCTATTGCGAACACGCAATGCGTGACCGAACACCTGGTCGGACATACGCATGTCGGCGCGCTTTCCCAACAGATCAATGATGTTCATCCTGAGCCGGCGAAGGATGAAGTCAAAGCCTAATGCCAGCAGGACCCCACTGAACAGGACATAAAGCGTATGGATGGATTCCGACGGTACCACCCGGTCATAAACCTGCATTGAAAAGATGATGCCGGCCAGACCAAGCGTGTTTGCCACGAGTGACGCAAGCATGACGTGAACGTAGGGCCGCATGTCGCGAAGGACGATACGGCGCAACCAGTTTGGTTCATATGGACGAATGTAGCTGTCGACTCTGGTGTCCGGTATGGAACTGACCGGGCGTGGAATTGCCACCAGGCTTGCGTCCTGCATCAAGGCAGAGAGCTGGACAGGGCTCTCTAGGCCGTTGCTGCCGCTGAACAGGACACTTGCCGCATCGCCTTCACCGATGGAGACGATGACGCAGACCTCGCCGTCCGTGGTCTGGACCATCACAGGCAAGTGCCAGTTTGAAATGCGAATCTTCGTGGGATGATCGAACTTGACGCGCAGACCTACCCTGCGGGCAAGTCCCCGTACCATTTCACGTTCGTCCTCCTCGTGGCTCCAAAGCGCGGCCTGGCGAACGGACTGTGTGGACATTGGCAAGCGATAATGCTGGGCAATGACGCGCAGCGCCTCAAGCCACGCCTCCGCGCGCGCCCCGCCAGACCCAGCAACCACGTGGGGGAGCTTACCTTCTTCACCTAAAATCTCGGATGTCTCCATCTGACCCTCTGATACCTAGAGTCCCGTTCACGCCCAGACGCAAACCTAGCGACTCAGCCTTGCGCTGCGCACATGAGCCCCATCGACTCCGAACGCCTTTCTCGCCATTCCAGACTCGAAAAGGCAGTCAACGTTCAGGCGGCGCAGGTCATGACTCGTATTCACGATATCGAACTGGACCTGATGCAACTCCTGCTCTGCATTGAGCAGGTCCAGCAGCGTTCGCGTACCCAGTTCCAGATATTGGCGACGATAAAGATTTCTCGTCTCTTCCATCATCCCCCGGCGGGAGGACAAGGAGGTTAGTAGCTGGTTCATGTTTGCGGTCACGGTGCGGGCGCCGGTCAGCGACTGGAGCGCCGTCAGACGTGCCGTCTCCCGCGCGGCATCGGCAGCCTTGACCGCATACGAGGCTGCCTCGCGCCGCGCACTGGATGCACCGCCGTCATAGAGACTTCCCGAAATATTCAGGCCCACGGTGTAGTCCACCGGCTCTGACGATGACCCCACGCGACGGCGAGATCCATCAAGCTCGTAGCCGACCTCTGCCTGAATGGAGAGCGTTGGAAATATCTGCGCACGGTTTAGCCGAAGCTGCGCTTCCGCCTCGCGGCGTTCAGCTTCTGCTCGAAGAGCGGTTGGAACCTGCTCCCAATCCGGTTCGGCTGAATCGCACGCCTTCAGCAGCCATGACGGGACGGTATCCGTCACGGATGAAACACTCCTGCCGGTCAGGCTTGCAAGTGTATTCTGCCAGTGGCTGAGCTGGGTCCTGATTTCAATGACGCGGGTGCGAGCAGCCTGCTCCCTAGCCTCTGCCTGGACTTCATCCGAACGGGTACTGGCGCCCTTGTTGCTGCGCTGACGCACAAGATCAGTGATCGCGCTCACACCGGCAGCCTGCGCTTCAGCAGCCTGAAGCAGCGCCTTGTTGCGCTGGGTCTCGATATAGGCGTGAGCGGTGTCGCGAATGACAGTATCGATTGCCATAAGCAGTTGAGATTGGCGTATTTCGACAGCCGCCGTGGCAGCATCGACCGAATGGCTCACCTTGCCGAAATCGTAGACCATCTGCGATGCAGAAACGGTCAATTCCGGCACCACGCGCTTTTCGTCACCATCGTAAATGGAACGAATGCCACCGTTTACCTTTGGGAGATATCCGGCTTGGGCGACGTTGATTTCGGACGTTCTCTGGTTCAACCGCCCGATCGCTTCATCAATGGAAGGGTGCCATTGCAATGCACGGTTTACCGTCGATTCAAGTGAGGAGGTGCCAGCAGCCGGTGTCGCACCGCTGATACTGGCCGGCCTGGCTTCCACCTGGGGCGTGGAGGTGTAACCCTGAGGATCCATCGGGGCAAGAACGGTTGCGATTTCGGACTGAGCGCCACAGGCTGTAAGCGCCCCGCAAACCGGCAGCACTAATGAAAGGCTCCGTTTCCGACGCTGAATTTTGCGCATCATGTCTCCAGTAGGCGTGGTGTAGCTGTACGGCCGTAAGTAACCGCGCGAAACGCCGGGCCTTTAAGGTCCGGCGTTTCGTCTTTTCAGAGCCAACTAGATCAATGAGTTGGTGCCTGCGTTGTTCAGGTCGTCATCAGGATTGCTCGACAGGTAGCCTAACGGATCGGATACCTCAGGCAGATCCGTCAAACCGGATGGCAGCGGATCGTCGTCTCCACCAGGCAGGGTGAGATCGCCATCGTCACCCTCGCCATCATCGATCAGACCCTGGAGCTGCAGTCCATCTCCCTCATCGGAAAGGCCGCTGAGTGAAGCATCACTGTCTGCATCTCCGTCATCGCTCAGGTCAAACTCACCCAGCGGCACGACGTCGTCCCCGAAAGCCGTAAAGCCCTCGATCACAACTGGCGTACCACCACCCTGAAGCGTTCCGTTGACCGTGACCGTCAGCGTGGCCTCCTGCGTTACGCCATCGATCTCCACCTGATAGGTGAACACATCCGTCTGTTGTCCGAAAGGAGCATCTTCATTCGGAGTATAGACATAGGTGCCATCGGCGTTGACAAGCAAGGAGCCGTAGTTGCCGTCGATCGTCTCCGATCCTCCAGCCGGAATTTCCGTAAAGTCCAGTCCATTTGCAGAGACGGACAAGGATACGGGTTCCGAACCTATCAGATCATTGTCGAACAGGTCACCTTCTGCGGGGAAGATGTTGCTGACTTCAAGCTGATCGAGATGGGTAATCTGGGATGACATGTCCACTGAAATGCCGCCAGCTATACCTGCCGGAATGCTGAGGCTTACACGTGTCCTATATACCCCTTCTGGCAGGTCGGAAGCAACGACAGTTGACGAACCGCCAAGCCCCAGAAGATCAATCAACTGACCTAGATCGTAGGAATTAACGATACTCCAGTTTCCGTCATTATTGACCTCAACATAGAGCGTTCCGGTTACACCGAGTCCGACCACCCCGCCAAGGTCAACATCCAGGGTCACATCCTGCTCGGTGTCCGCTTCAACGGTGAAGCTATCTCCAATGAGGCTGCTCCCAATTGTTGGTATGACAATACCAGCAACTCCCAATACCCAACTATAGGTCAGTGCATCGGCGACAACCGGACCATCCGTCACGACATAGTCGTACTCGATACCAGCTTGTGCCGTATCGTCGGTAAGGCGCTCGCCATCAATTGTAATCGATAGATTTGCCTCAACCGAGTTGGTGCCATCAGAGATCGTATAGGTGAACTCGTCAGTCTGACCCACCGACGCTAGATCGCCATTGGGTGTATAGGTGTATGATCCGTCGGCGTTGATAACCAACGTGCCATATTCACCATCGATGGTGGCTGTTCCGGCTTCAACTTCGACGGTTGTGCCGTCTCCGTTTACGACCTGTGTCACCTGGGTGCCAGGAACAATGCTATCCTCCCCGGGCTCCGCTTCGGCGCCGGCATCCGGGTCGATCACATTGCCGCTCACTATTCCATCATCCGAGAAACTATGCTCGGTCAACGTAACAGTGACGGAAGTATCCTGGATGAGTGTCAGCGTGTTGCTGAGCAAGGCTTCAGTGAGGGCACCAAGTACATCGTCAAGGAAGCCTGTTAGTCCAAGATTACCGAGAGCTTCCGAGAGCACCTGGACAACTTCGCCAGCACCAAGCGCTGTCGTCGTATCCAGCAGAGGCTCCAGGAGATTTCGCACCACGGTACCAAGGCCGAGGTTCAACAGATCAACGAAAAGAACGCCATTTAGCGCCGTTTCAACTGCATTCAGAACCAGTTCCTGGTTTTCGGCGCCTAGGACAACACCGCCCTGCCCCAGTTCTTCCAGTGAAATACCATCACCGTCAGTGTCGAGCAGGGAGCCGAGAGCACTCTCGCCCTTGCGTACGACGACCGTGTAGTCGCCCGGCGCAAGGCCCTGCACATTGGCGACAAGCGTGCTGTCGCTGGTAAGGCCGAGTACACCCAATCCTGCAACATCGCCTAGTAGAGGATCGTTGCCCGTCGTCAGAACCCCGACAAGCTCACCATCCGCATCGTAGATTTCGACATTGAAGGCATCCGCCACCGCGAGCAACGCAGACTGGCTAACCTCAATCACCACATCGCCGGTGGAACCTTCTGCAACCGAGATTGCAATACTGTTTGTCGCGTTACCATCGTCAAGCAGTCCCAGAACCTGAAGACTTTCATCGGTTTCCGAGGGATGCGTAACAGATACACGGCTACCCAAATCGGCGGTGGCCGTATCATTGGCCGCCACGAGAGCCGCAACAGTTACAACGTCGAGCTGAGACGCCGGTCCGGTATTGTTGGCAGCATCGGTTTGGCGAACCTGGACGTCGCCGGCGGCATATTCGCCCACAGGCAGCTCAAAGCTGGTTCCTGTACCGTCTTCCCAGTTGTCACCGCCATCAAGCGAGTACTCCCAGGATGCCCCGTCCTCCAGGTTACCAATATTGACAGTGCCGTCACTGGTAATGCCGTCACCATCATCACCAGTGTCGTTTTCGAGTGTGATGGTAAGCTCTTCAGGCGGCAAAGTATCGGGCAAGGCAGCCGGCGTCGGATCGGACTCGTTTTCCGCCGCATCCGTCAAAGTGACCGTCACATCCTGACCGTTGCTTGGTGGGAGCGTGAATGTCGCTGTTCCCTCAAGGGAAAGCTGGACGGTACCAATTACACCTCCATCCGCATCGTAGATGGTTGCTGTCGTCTCGGCTTCACCAGTTATCGTGAGCGTCACACCATCTTCGCCAACTGTAACTCCGGGGGCATCAGGCGCATCGGTGTCCGCGTCGGCGTCAGCATCGGCATCGGCATCTGCGTCAGCATCCGCGTCAGCGTCAGCATCAGCATCGGCATCGGCATCCGCGTCAGCATCCGCATCTGCATCTGCGTCAGCATCGGCGTCTGCATCAGCATCTGCATCGGCATCGGCATCGGCATCTGCGTCGGCATCAGCGTCAGCATCCGCATCGGCATCTGCGTCGGCATCAGCGTCAGCATCGGCATCCGCATCGGCATCTGCGTCCGCATCGGCATCCGCATCGGCATCTGCGTCCGCATCGGCATCTGCGTCGGCATCCGCGTCGGCATCGGCATCTGCATCGGCGTCAGCATCAGCATCAGCATCCGCATCTGCATCGGCGTCGGCATCGGCATCGGCATCGGCATCAGCATCGGCATCGGCGTCCGCGTCGGCATCAGCATCTGCGTCGGCATCGGCGTCGGCATCAGCGTCGGCGTCAGCATCCGCGTCGGCATCTGCATCCGCATCTGCATCCGCGTCGGCGTCAGCATCCGCATCGGCGTCAGCATCCGCGTCGGCATCAGCATCGGCGTCAGCGTCGGCATCTGCATCGGCGTCAGCATCAGCATCAGCATCCGCATCTGCATCGGCGTCGGCATCGGCATCGGCATCGGCATCAGCATCGGCATCGGCGTCCGCGTCGGCATCAGCATCTGCGTCGGCATCGGCGTCGGCATCAGCGTCGGCGTCAGCATCCGCGTCGGCATCTGCATCCGCATCTGCATCCGCGTCGGCGTCCGCGTCGGCGTCAGCATCCGCATCGGCGTCAGCATCCGCGTCGGCATCAGCATCGGCGTCAGCGTCGGCATCTGCATCCGCATCGGCATCAGCGTCAGCATCAGCATCGGCATCAGCGTCAGCATCAGCATCGGCGTCGGCGTCGGCGTCGGCATCGGCGTCGGCATCCGCGTCAGCATCTGCATCTGCATCCGCATCAGCGTCAGCATCGGCGTCGGCATCCGCGTCAGCGTCAGCATCGGCGTCCGCGTCGGCGTCACCATCATCATCATCGCTGCCGGCCGCAGCTGCGATCGCTATACCAGCTCCACCGAGTGCGCCCAATGCGAGCAGCCCGGCATCGAAGTCATTGCTGCCAACGATTAATTGGTCAACGGATTGGATTTCAGCGAACTGGAAGTCAGCCAGTCCCTCACCATGCGTCCCGTGCCACAGAGTGCCGTCATCATCCTGCAGAACAAGCTCATTATCGGTCCCGTCTGCCGCCTTCTGGTAGAAGTTTGCAATTCGGACGGTACGGCCATTGTGGAGTTGAAGAATAAGGTCCAGCCCTTCACGACGGAAGGCCGCTACATCATCCGGACCATAAGTGAGGACCACCACACTGGGAGGTTGCACTACAATGGCTGTTTCGGGAACCGTCAATGAGGAACCCGTCAATCTGTCATAAATCGTCGCTGCCATCTCTATCCTCTTCGTCAGCAACACACAAAGCAACGCAGTGCGCTCCGCGCGGTGCGCAACAAGGGCAAAAGAGTTCTGTCGGTAGTTAACATCGAATGCGTCGAACCCCTGCCCAAATGCCGTCGGCCGCCATATATTTTCCATATTTATTACATTTTTCAACCATAATTAATATGCTAATCGTATCAAATTGATATGTAACAAAATTTTTTGGCACAACTTGTGGGCATCTGTGTCACGATGACACAGCCGGAGATGGTCCTGCAGGCACCGCCACCAAAGATGTGATGACCACCAGATCCTTCAGCACGGCCGCAAGATTCGACCTGTCCAACTGTAGTGTCGGCACTATCCGCAGCCTCATATACTGCGGACGAAAGGACCCAGTTTGGATCCGTCCGAGGCGCGTATCTTCCGTGCGAATGCGTTCGTGGACTGCGTGTCCTGAAACATCGCCCCATCCCGTTCGCACGCGTTCTGAGGATTACACTTGCTGACGGATAGATTTTGCCGAACCAAATATGCTTAATATGGCATCTAATTTGCCGGCACTCTTGAAAGTTTGCGAACCGATGAATTTCACTCAGCGCCTCGATCTTCTCAAGGAACAGGTGGCCGAAAGATGGAAGCCGCTATCTGGTCCTTATCCGCAGGTTTGCCTTTTCTTTTCTGTCTCCGACGGCCACGAACGAGCGCAGGTTGTACAATGCTCGGGCAACTCGCTCGCATCGGCATGGCAGGCAGGCGTTACAGAGCTATGCGAGGTCATGCGCGCCAAGGATCTTGGGGGAAAGTGGCTGCGCGTCGATTGGGTTCAGAGCGTCCAGGCTACCAAGATGCGCGAGCTCAAGGCTTTACTCCACAAGGTGAAGCGGAATTATTTCCGATTAGGCCTCGCCTTCGATCCAGCGTTCAAGATCGCCTTTCTTGAACAGGAGCTCAATGCCAATGCCATGCTCTACGGCGGCAATAAAATTGCTCACGCGACGTTCAACGAGAAGAACACGCTGGTTTATGCGCGCCGGAAATACGGATCCGAGCCGTTTGTCAACTTTGCCGACGATGCTGACGTCTACATCCTGGCGACACAGGGCATATTCTGCGATGAAATCGGCAAGATACACCTGCTGAAAGGCCCTGGACCAGATGCCGGACGCCGCATTCTCGATCGACTTTCGGGTGATGATGTAACCGGCCTTATCGAAACAAGTTCGCAATTCCTTGCACGGCAGGTTGGAGCGGATGGAGCTTTTGTCTACGGCTATCACCCTTGCTTTGACCGCACCATAAATGCGTACAATACGCTACGGCACGCAAGCTCTACCTATGCGTTGATCGAGGCCTGGGAAGTGACGAGAGATGCAGCGCTGAAGGACAGCATCGATCGCGCACTTTCCTATCTATGCGATGAATGTATCTGCACACTGAAGAATCCGGACGGATCCGAGGCTTCATTTGTCATTGAGGGTGCAAAGGAAATCAAGCTTGGTGCCAATGCAGTCGCAATCCTGGCCCTTGCAAAATATGCGACGGTCACGGGCTCAACCATATACAACGCATTGCTTGAGAGGCTAGCGCTTGGCATCCGCTTCATGCAAAATGAGGAGGATGGATCGTTTATACATGTGCTCGAATTCCCGTCCTTGAGGGCCAAGGAACAGTTCCGGACCATCTACTACGAGGGTGAAGCCGCGTTTGCCCTAATGCGGCTCTACGATCTGACCAAGGACCAGCGATGGCTCCAGATGGTCGAAAAAGCCTTTGATCACTTCATTACGCAGAACCATTGGAAGCATCACGATCACTGGCTCAGTTACTGTGTTAACGAACTGACAAGGCACAGGCCCGCAGAACGATACTTCCGCTTCGGCATCCAGAACATCAGCGATCATCTCGATTTCGTTCTGAAAAGAATAACGACTTTCCCAACGCTCCTGGAACTGATGATGGCTGGGAGCGAGATGTTGGAGCGTATAGATCAGCTGCCAGAGTACCGTCATCTATTGGACGAGATCGACCTGGATAAGTTCTATCTAGCGCTAGAATTCCGCGCCCATTACCTCCTGAACGGTTATTTCTGGCCGGAAATGGCGATGTATTTCGCCAATCCAAATCGGATCGTCGGTTCATTCTTCATTCGCCACCACGCGTTTCGGGTCCGGATCGACGATGTTGAACATTATCTGTCCGGCTTCATTGCCTTCCGGAGATACCGGAATGGCTCGCCAGCGCAGATCCGGCGTGAGACTCCATCGTCAGAAACGATGTGCGCACCATCCATAGCGGCGGCAGATCGCGAAGGCTGGTCTGCAGAGCATGTCGCCACTGCTGCGGGGGGCAGATGGCTCGTTCAACCCCCGTCCGGCTGGACTGCCAGTGGGGTCAGCACCTATGCGCCTGCGATGAAGGAAGGCAATCTGGTAGTTCTCCGCAACAGCGAGAAAGGCAGAGGCATACCGATAAGAGCCCTGGAAAAGCTTCCTTTTCGACCGTCTGGCTTCATTGCTTCACGAGAAGATGTCGCTCATCTGAAAGAAACGAACCTGCCCGTACTGGAGGTGCAGGACACTAGCGATGCCCTGTTAAAAATGGGCCGATATGCACGCAATCGGCTGTCGGGAAAAGTCCTCGCGGTAACCGGAAGTGCGGGAAAGACCACGACCGTATCCATGCTGGCGCATGCCCTGGATGCATGGGGTGGGGTTCACAGCACGTCCAACAGCGCGAACTTGCCTCATGGAGTCGCCTGGAACCTTGCATCGGCACCTTGGCAAGCTCCTTTTGTCGTTCTTGAACTGGCAATCGGGCGAATGGCTCAGAGCGCGAGGATGGCCCGTCCCGACATTTCTTTGGTGACCAACATCCTGCCTGCCCATCTTGGTGAGAGAAGGACGCTACAGGATGTCGCAACAGAGAAGAGCGCAATCTTCCAAGGAATGGCCCCTGGCAGCCTCGCAGTTCTCTACCGTCAGATGCAGGAGTGGGAGATCGTTCACAGTGCCGCTCAGGCCCGCCAGCTCGACATTCTTTCCTACGGGGAGAGTGAGGATTGTGCCTTTCGGCTTTTGGAATACGACCCCCTGAGCCGATCCGTTGTCGCTGACCTGCAGGGGAAAATAACAACGTACCAGGTCGGCGCGCCGGGGAAACATATGGCCTTGAACAGCCTTGCGATACTTGCAGCTGTGTCTTGGCTTGGTCTTCCGTTGGAGCCGGCACTGATGCGCCTCAAGCATTTCAATCCCCTGCCCGGCCGTGGTCAGGAACACGAGCTTTCAATCCAGGGAAAGCGACTGACCGTGATAGACGATGCATATAACGCCAATCCCGGATCGATGGCTGCAGCGCTCGAACACCTGAGCACGCGAGATGCACCGGGGCGCAAGGTTGCGGTTCTTGGCGAGATGGCGGAACTGGGCCCGAACGCGAGCAACTATCACCTGCAGCTGGCAGAGGCTGCACAGGGGCTTGCCATAGACCGCTTCCATGTGGTTGGCGCGCACTATGACGACTTCTGGCAGCATATCCCTGCCTCAAAGCAAGGGTACAAGGCAGAGCGTCTCGAAGAACTACGCTCCAGGCTGCTTTCCGAGTTTGAGGACGGCGACGTTATTCTCTTCAAGGGATCACACAGTACACGCATCCATCAACTTGTTCACTGGCTGACCTCTCAACAGGAAAGTTCTAGCCGATCGTCCGGCGGCCGACATGGGAATGAGTTAATTGGCAGGCGTTACGAATAAACTCAGACGTTCAGTGCAGTTGCGCTGGCGTAGGATCAAATGGTTTTTCTTCAAGTCTGTTTTTGTTGCCTTCGGCGTCTCGCTCGGTATCAGCGCAAACGGAGCCGGTGCAGAGCGGCCACGTCTCGGCCCATTCGAACAACCTCGACCGAAGCTGCTAAGCATTCCGACCGGCACCTCCAGCTTCGATGTCGAGGAAGCTCTGCACGGCACCTATGCGAGCGAGGAATTATGTGCGCGAATAAAAGACAGCCTCTGGGTTGTCGTTGAGGAACAGGGAGACTGCATCAGGTACTACGAGCATGGTCTTTCCTCCCTCGACGGCAATCCGCGCGTGCTGGTCTATTTCAGCGGCGACGTGATGGTGAGGACGCGTCAGGGTGTACGCAGTATCGTGCCCTCCTACAGCCAACGCTCTCCTGACAAGATAGAAGAAGAAATGTCAGAATGGTCGCAACGGGCGGGGATCCCGGCCATTTTCCTGGCCCGGCCAGGCATTTACGGTTCTTCTGGTGATCACAATGCGCGACGGCTCCCACGCGAAATAGAGCTCATGAACCAGGCCCTCAGCCTGCTGAAGGCCAGGTATGGCATTTCCGAATTCATTCTCACGGGTCATTCCGCCGGTGGCCAGATCGTATCTGCGATGTTGAACAAACGCGCGGACATCCGGGCGGGAATCATGTCATCTGCGCTTGTATCGGTAAAACAAGTTGCTGCATTCTGGGAAAATCGCCGAGAGATACCGGGAAGTTTGCTTTACAACGCTCAAGCCTTTTACGATCCAGTTGATGAAATAAAGTCAATCAACCGCGATCCTGCTCCTGAGATCTATTTGATATCTGACCCCGGGGATCGCGCTGTGCCGTTCTTCACGCAACTCTATTATGTACGAAGGTTGCGGACTGAAGGTTTCAATCCCCACCACATCTATTCACACGCGCCGCCACCTGGTCACCATCTACTGGCTGAGCACGCGAAGTGCGCAGCCGAAATGGTTGCCAAGGGCAGCTCTTCTGAAGAGATTCGGCGCGCGCTGCATGAACTTGACCTTGCGAATATCAGGTCGGCAACGAAATAATCGACACCACCGACCATGCGCAAAAGCTAGCCTCCGCCTCTCAAGCCTGTGGCGGCTGGCTGGCGGAACGCGATTAGGGCTGGCAGCGCTGCGAACATTGCAGCGGCCACCAAGAGCGCTATGGTTCCCGTGAGGTCAGTAGAGGCGAACTCAACGGGGAGACTGAAACCCTGCCCGTTCTCAACGTGAGAGGCTATCAGGGATGCAGCGGCCAGGCCGCCAATCTGCCCAACAGCGACCCCACAGATCGAAATGACAAGTGCCTGGCCCCAGACGAGCGTGAACAGGGACCAGCGAGGTGCACCCAGTGCCCGCAAGGCGCTCAGCGTGTGACGACGCTGCAGGACGTGGATGACCGCCAGCATGATGAGCGAAACCCCGACGAGAATTCGTGCCGCCAGGGCCACATAGGACAGCACGGCTGTGACGTCACCAAGGAGCCCATAAAGGCTCGTCAACACTTCCGCCGGAAATACAGCAACAGTTTTCTCATTCGCGCGATAGTCTTGCCTGAGCTTGTAGGCTGCGGCAATGGACGCCGGCTTCACGAGGATGGCAGGGATATCAGGCGTCTCACCCTGCACGAACGTCTCGTCGAGATCGCCCGATGCGTGTGTCTCGTCATGATCATGTGCGGGATCCCGATCCTCGTCATGAACGAGCCCGTGCACCTTCCATGATGAGCGGATCGGAACGAGGATTGCGCGGTCCCACGGCGTTCCAGTCGGCGAAAGACGTCCGGCTATTCGATACTCAACATTATCATGCTGCGCCTCGCCGTGTTCTACCTGCCCATGCATGGGAGCGAAGGTCATGCCCATAGCGAGGTCCACCGCGGCCCCTATCACAGCTTCATCCAGCGCGGAAAAAACAACTCCTTCGGTGAACTCGGGGGCCAGCTCAGTCACCAGGCGCGCCGTCGTGCCGATGATGGGGAAGCCTTTGTAGAAATCTCCCGGCGCAATGGGCTCCGCCCAAACGACCCGGTCGTCGTGCTGCAGATCGGCGAGAACGTCTCCGCCCAGGAGTGGGAGGGCTGCCGGCTGGAGAAACACGGCCGAGAGAACGAGCTGCGCCTCACTTCCCGGCGCTCCAATGAGAAGATCAAATTTCTCCGCCGCTCGGGCGCTCCCCAATCGCAGCGATCGCTCCTGGAGCTGGATCGCCGTCCCGAGCGCGATCGCGATCGCGATCAAGGCGACAGTCATGAGTGCGCCAACCCAATAGCGGCGCAGGTCTGCGATAATCAGACCGATCATGCGAGAACCCCTTCCGCTACCCTGTCGGCGAAAATCCTTCCGTTGCGCAGGACCAGGTGCCGAGGCATGATCCTGATCAATGCCTCGTCATGGGTAACGACAATCAGGGTCGAACCGGTTTGCCGCGCCAGCAGGATCAACAGGCTGGAGACGGCGGCGCCATTGTCCGCATCAAGGCTTGCCGTCGGTTCATCCGCAACAACGATGGCAGGCTGCCGCAGCAGCGCCCGGGCTATGGCAACCCGCTGCATTTCCCCACGCGACATCGTGTTGACCGGCTGATTGGGGCGCATCAGTTGCACAGCCTGAAGCAGGTCGTGGGCCCGGTCAACGGTAGTGCGAGACGCAATCCGAGCCAGACGAGCCGGGAGCAGCACGTTATTGATGGCTGACAGTCCCGGAAAAAGGTGGAAGTCCTGCGGGACCAGGCCGACATTCCGTCCGCGCCAATGGTCTCGCTCAGCCTCACTCAGGTTCCCGATGTTCGTTCGCCCCCAAAGGATGGCTCCGCTGGCAGGCGTATCAAGCCCCGTGAGCATGTTCACAAGGGTTGATTTTCCAGAACCGGAAGGCCCCACCACGGCGAGCATCTCCCCTGCCGAAACCTTCAGTTCGGGAACGTCCAGTGCCGGTGCTGCCAGTCCGGCAAATCGGACGCAAAGGTCCGTGACCTCGAGATCAGGCATCGGCTAAGCTCGTCCGAAGGTGGCGTCCCATAGCCGGAGCTGGCTCACGAATCCGGTGTCAGGATCTGTCCAGGAGCCCTTTTCCAACGTTCCCTTCACCACGATCAGTTCGTTGGGATCGGTGAAGGTCTGCCTGCTCTTCAGATAGACGACCATGATGTTATCCGGCCAGTCGGCATCCGATGAGCAGAAGGGACAAAGAGCCATGGGGATCTGCGTCAGCACGAAGAAGTTCGATTCCGCCTTCAGCGGCGGCGCCATGAACCCTTCGATTCTTGCAGTCTTGCCCTCGAGCGTCTTCACCTTGTCGGAGAACTGCAGGCCCAATGCGCTGAAGGAAGCATAGAGCTCTTCAAATGTCAGCGTTGCATCGGCCGCCATAACCTCACGTGTGTGGAACAGAGAAAGAGCGGAAGCAACACCGATCAGACAAGACCGGCGAGTGAGAGAATGTGCCATGTGCTTGGTTCCATCAGTTTGGCAATGGCTGGCCGGACAGACCCGACCAGCCACGCAAGCGTGCTACTTCTGGGACGTTCCCAAAGCGAAGACGTCAGCAATGACCTTGTAGACGTCGGACTGTTCCATGTAGCCGCGGAACGCATCAGCTCCAGGGCCTGAAGCCTGAAGAACGATGTCATCAACCGCATGGACGCCCGTATCATTCGTCTTCGGCAGGTTGCCTACACGCAGAACTGCGCCGGGCACATCCTTGTAGGCTTCGTTGGCAACATACTGGCCGTCAGCATTCTGGATTGCCGGCACAAACGGGCCGTCCATCTTCGGGCCCCAGGTCTCGTAGTAGTCCGGGAAGTTATTGGCGAAGAGGGCGAGACGCTTGGTGACATCGATGCGGTCCGGGAAGCCGTCGCCATCCTCGTCGGTGTAGTTGGGGAAGCCCGCATCTTCATAGACACCCACCTTTTCGCGCATGTCCTCGGCTTCAACCGTATCATCGATCGTGCCGACGAGGGATACGCCGTGCGTGTGATCGCCGGTGACGATGATAAGCGTATCCGGGTTCTTGGCCGCGAAGTCCTGAGCGAGCGCCACAACCTTGTCCATCTCGATGGTCTCGACGACGGCCCTATCCCAATCGAGAGGATGGGACATCTTGTCGATGTTGGCGCTCTCGATCATCAGGAAGAAGCCATTTTCGTTCTTCGACAGCTGATCCAGGGCGATCTGCGCCATGTCCACCAATCCGGGCTGGTCGGAGAACTTGTCGACCGTGCCCTTCTTCAGCTGATTGCGATCGAGCCAGGTGTCCATGTTGCCCGTGTGGAACAGTCCAAGCAGCTTGCCCGTATTATTCTCGTAAGCAGCCTCAAGCTCTTCAGCCGTCGTTGCCAGGGCATATCCTGCATCCCGGAACAACTGAACATAGTCCTTGTCGTCCTTGCGCTTTGAGCCGGGAACATCAGACTTGAGAAAGTATGCTGAACCACCACCCAACAGGACTTCGGGCTGGCTGTCATAGAGCATGCCAACGATTTCGGCCTTGTCACCGCGCCGGCGCGTATGGGCGACGACGGCTGCAGGTGTGGCGTCCTGGAGTTCGGAGGTGGCGACAATTCCAATAGACTTGCTCGTCTGGCGACGCAGGGCTTCTGCCAGCGTTTCCACCTTGGGATCATCGAAGCTGTCCGGAGTGCGATCGGCATAAACGCCAAGGGCATTCACCCGGCTCTTGTGCCCGGTCATATAGGCCGACATCGTGTTGGCGGAATCCGTCGCGATGGAATGCGTGGAGGATGTGCCGATGAAAGCCATCCTCTCCATATCATCCATTGCAAGACGGCCATTTGCCTTTCCGGCAGTCATGCCCTTGGACATGATTCTTGCGGCTGTCCGATGCGCGATCGAGAGACCATCACCCACGATGAAGATGACGTTCTTTGCCTTGGCGACATCCGGGGTGCCATAGACCTCCCATTGCACAGACTTTCGCTCTTCTCCGGCGACGACATCAACCGCATATTTTCCCGGAAAAGCCAGTGCGAGATCGCGGAGAATGAGGGCAGAACCCAGGGAAACACCGTCCTTGCCCTTCTCGTCTTCAACAAATTCTGCCGCCTTGCCGAATACCTCTTCATAGGGCTTCCCATTTACCCGCACCGTGACAGCTTCGGGGGCATAAACCGCATTCAGCTCGACCTTGAAGTCGACTTTCGAGCCGGCAAGGATGGTTGCACCATCGAGCGGGTAGATTTCTGCTGCGTGACTGGCCCCGGCAAGGATGGTGCTGAGGGCTAGGAAGGAAAGAAGTTTGCGCATTTCTGCTCCGTTGGCGTTTGCCTGAAAATTTCCGACGGAGGTCCATTAGCGCTTGCAGATAACAGTTCAGCGACAGGATTATGACAGTTTCATGCAACCTTTTTCCGGAGCGTGTCATGGAATTGAAAAGGAACTTTGATCGTCCTGTCATGGAGCATCGCTAGGTCTCCCCGTGCAAACTTCACGGAGCATTCCATGCGTTTTACATTGAGCCTTCTGGCAGCCTGCACACTGCTTTCCACCCCGGTCCTTGCTCAGACTGTTTTCCCTGCGACGCTTGCGGGACATGCGTTCCTGCCCGCCATGACGATGGTGGCTCCTCCCGCGGATGCGCCGCATGACCTGTTGGTTTCCGGCAAGTTCACGGGGGCCAAGCGAAACGACCGCCCCATGAGCGTCATGGGCGATGTCGGAACAGCTTATGGCAGCCACCCCACGGGAATCTCGCTGCCCTTCATTGGCCAGCCCATTCAGGGCCTGTCCGGTTTCGCCGCCAACCGCGACGATGATGGCAGCTGGTTTGTGCTCACCGACAATGGCTTCGGCTCCAAGGTAAACAGCCCGGACGCCATGCTCTTCTTTCATCGGATGAAGCCGGATTTCGGGTCGGGAAAGGTCAACGTCGAGGAAACCATTTTCCTGCACGACCCTGACAAGAAGGTGCCATTCCGGATTGCAACGGAATCGACTGAAAGCCGATACCTGACCGGCGCGGATTTCGACCCGGAGAGCATTCAGTATCTGAATGGAGAGATCTGGATCGGCGATGAATTTGGCCCGTATGTGATCCGCGCAGCCAAGGATGGACGCATCCTCGACGTGTTCGAGACCGTCCTCGACGGCAAGGTCATCAAAGGTCCGGATACTCCTGGCATCACCGTCCCAGCCGAACCGGGCAAGGCCTTCCAGGTGCAGCGCTCCGGTGGCTATGAGGGCATGGCCCTGCAACCGTCCACCAACCTGCTCTGGGCGATGATCGAGAAGCCACTGCTCATCGAAGGCGGCAACACCCAAGGTGACTTCCTGCGCGTCATGACCTTCGATACGAATACGAACAAATGGACGGGCGAAAGCTTCAAGTTCAAACTCTCCGAAGGCGCGCAAGCCATCGGCGACTTCAATTTCATTGATGAGACACGTGCGCTCGTCATCGAGCGCGACAACGGCGAAGGCGACAGCGCCAAAGCCTGCGCCTCCGGTGCAGCAGATCTGAACGACTGCTACCCGATCCCTGCCAAGGTCAAGAATGTCGTGCTGGTAGACACTGCCTCCGTCGATGAAGATGGCTTCATTCGCCGGATTGGCCATATCAACCTCCTGGATATCCAGGATCCTGACGGCCGGGCACTTGAAGGCATGAAGCCGGCGGAAGGTCCCTTCACCTTCCCGTTCCTGACGATCGAGGACGTCGCCCGTTACGATGACACCCACATCATGATCGCCAATGACAACAATCTCCCGTTTTCAGGAGGCCGCCAGATCGGAACGTCAGCGAACAACGAGTTCATCCTCCTCGCAGTGCCGGAACTGCTGAACGCCAAGTAAGGCAGGCAAACATCAACGTGGCACGAGGCGGGCGGATCATTCTGCCCGCTTTCTCTTTCCACGTGACTGATGATTGGAATGCGTCACCACCTACCGCCCAGAATAACGGATTTGTGTATGGAGGATCTGCTTTCGGTAGGGTATTTGCCCCCCATGGTCCTGCGCATTATCCCCCTCCTCGCTTTGGTTTTCAGCTTGTCTGTTCCAACTCTTGCGAACCCAGTTCGCTTGAAGAGCTGCACGACGCAGGCCCCGCTCGTGTAACGGTTCAGCCTCTGCCAGCGAGATCGCGGCCCTCCCGCCTACTTCCAATCCATGCAAGCCCCGAACAACGGCTTATCCTGACGTCATATAGAAGAAGTACCGAATGTCCAAAAACACCCAAGTCCCCGAGCGCATTGCTTTTCTACGTCCCATCTACGCTGCGCTGCATGATTTTGCGGAAACGCTGATGCGCGTCATCTGCGGCGTGATACTCGCCGTCCATGGCTTTCCGAAAATGATGGAGCCCTTCAAAGCGAGCGGAATGGTCGAAAACCTCGGGTTCTATCCAGGTGTTTTCTGGTCGCCGTTGCTTTCATTCACCGAGTTCTTTGCCGGTGTTTTCATTGCCCTCGGCTTCCTCACGCGTCCGGCGGCGGTTGCGGCAACCATCATTCTTGCCGTTACCGTCTATGCGCATTGGATTGCAATGGGCCAGGGCTTTGCTGGTTCCGAAAAGTCTATCCTATGGCTCGGGATGACGATTTTCTTTGCGGTTCGCGGCGCTAACTCTCAGTCTATCGACGCCAAGCTGGGCCGCCAATTCTAATCAGTTGAACCAGGAGCCAGCGCCTTCGCGCTGGCTTTTGCCGGACGGATACCCGGTTTCCACTTGTCCGAGAACCGCTCTGAACCGCTACCTTGGAGACACGCACATTCTCCATCGAGTAACCCCGCCACTTCTCCAAAAGGCGCTGCTTCCCACTCACGACAAGACATCCTGACCCCAGATCAGAACAGGCCAGAGAAGGTGTTGGCAAAATGGCCCTTACCGAAGATCGCCCCAGGTTACCGTCCAACCCCCGCCCGCAGCGCGGAAGAAGCGCGCATCTACGATCTCCTTGCCGGACAGCTCCTGTGTCATCTGACCCCAGTCCGTTCCATAAGCTTGGCTTCCTGCGATATCGATGCGGACCTGCTGGTTGAAATAACACAGATACTGCCTGTTCTTCACTTCCGGCTCGCATCCCACTTTGGTGACTCCGAGCAGCGTGACACGAGAACCAGTCTGCCCTGTCCAGAGCGCCGGATTGCTCAGGCATTTCATGGCCTGAACAGGGTCGGTAACCCTGCCGCTCGTGCAGACGGCTTCCTGACCGGCCATCTCGGACGACGCATCCCGGACTCGCTTCATGGCAAAAGCAGCAATTTCACGGGCACTCGGTTCCGAAGGATCAGGGTTTCCGGACAGGTCCGTTATGACAACGGCATTGATCTCAGCATCTTCGCGGGCAGAGGCAATCAGCTCGGCCATTTCTGCTGGGATCAAGGCAGTGCCAGAGCTTGTCACCTGAGCTACCAGCCTCTCGACGTTCTCGCGTGGTTTCTCGCTTGCTGCGGCAGCATCGAGTGCATTCTTCAACTCGGCAATAACAGAAGGATCCCCCTCAAGTTCACTTATCTGATCGTAGAGTGGTCGCAGCCTTCCCTCCGGATCTAGGGATCCAAAGGTCCTGTCCATGCTGTCCCGGTAGACAGCGAGGGGCTCGAGGGCGTCGCGAGCCTTGATAAGCCCCTCAAGAGATCGCGGGAGCATCGTCGCCAACCCTGCCGCTGCATCGAGCCTCGGGTTGAGGATCGCCGCCGCCTTGTCGCGGGCGGCCGCAACGACCTGATCGATCCTGCCCGGTTCGAGCTTCGAAGCACGCGCCTCATCAGCGACCCGCAAGGCCGTGCCCAGGTGGCCTGCGTCATAATCATTCCCGACACCTTCGAGATCGGCGAGCAGCTTATTGAAAAGTGCGGTCCGAGCCGCGGCTTCTGCCTCTGTCCGCAGTGCAGCGGCCTGGACTTTCAGTTCATCGATCTGCGCGGATACGTTGACCCGGTGCGCCCCTGCCAGCTTGCGGTCAAGATTACTTATATCGCGCAGGGCGTTGGGGTGCTCTGGAGATATGGCAGCAAGCTCGGCGCGAACGTCCGAGAGCCATTTCTGCGCCTTGTCCTGCTCCTCATTGGTGGCTGCCAGCGTCGGGAGGTAGATAGGCGACCTGAACACATCAGCGAAGACGTTCCGATAGCTATCCATCCCAATCTTGCCATAGCAGGTCTCCTTCAAAAACCTTCCGATTTCCCTGCTCTCCATGCCTCCCATCAGTTCCAAAGGCATCCCAAAGACCGGCTCGAATGCCTCGTTGCGAAAGATGGGCGCGATTGCACCAACGATTTTATGGCTCGGCATGCGCTCGAAGCCATGCGGGTCGATAACCGGAGTATACCACTCGGCAAGCACGCGACACTGGGCTTCGGCGGATCCGGCCCTTCCCAGCAACCCGGCGATGGCGCCCCCGAACTTCTTGGGAGAGATTCTATCGCCTTCAGGTAGGCGCACGCCGGTGATTGTAATGATAGCTTCTCCCTCGTTGTTCCGCTCAGCGTGGAAGCTGCCGCTCGGGCAGCCCTGCAATGAGCCCGTCATGCTTTGGCCGTCGCGCCCCAGGATTCCAATCAGCCCAAGCATGGAAATGCCATCCGCCCTGTCGATCCAGGCCCTGGGAGCGAACCGGAATTGTGCGCCCCCTCGGACGCGCCCGACAACTGAATAGCTCCCCGTCGTCCCACCTGCGTCGAAGCTGAAGATCGCTTCCTTGAGGGGTCGGTTCGATGCGGCTATGTCCAGGATCATCCGGGAAACGGGCTGACCAGCACACTGGTAGGTGCCGGTCCAACGTCCTGAAAGAAGATCCGCCTCCTGCGCCTCCACCAGCGGAGCATACAAGACAAGGCAAACGCCGGAGATACGAAGAAGCCTTGAGATCGACGGCAACATGGGCAGAACTCCTACCACACGACATGACAGCCTACCCGCGCAACGAGAACTTTGAGAGTTGACGTTGAGCTTCAGTTCGACGGTCCTGCAGTGCAGGATGCACCAAGTTGGGCATTCCAGATACAACTGCAATGGTGTTAGGCCCTAAGACGTTGGGTCAGCAGGCAATGGCAGCCCACTTTCAATAGAATTCCGTCTGGCGGCGGGACCCAACCTGTGAGAACGTCATCTGAAAATGACTTGGTCGCGCTCAATCGAGTGCGGCCAATGCATATGGGGGATTGTTTAGGAAAGTACCTCGCGCAGAGCTGCAACCGACTGCGCCATCGCGGCCTTCGGTTCCAGATAGTAACGCGAGTTGGTGATCTCGATGGAGAGGGCTCCCGTATAACCGGCCGCGTTCAGGGCCGCTACGCACTCTTCAGCGGACAGCACTCCGTCACCCCAAGCCAGATGACTGCCAGATGGCTCGGAATCGATCATGTGCACATGCGCCAGCCGGTCGCCCAGTGCTTCTATGTAGTCGCGGACTGTCTCGCCGGTGCCCAACGCACCGGCGGTGTCGAGCATGCCGAACAGCACCGGCGAATTCACCGCGTCGAGCAGGGAACGCAGTTCTCCAGCCGTCGCAGCAATGTTGGACCAGGCAGGCGGAAGAGCTTCAAGGTAGAGTTTCTGACCCAACCGCTCAGCCCTGTCGGCGATGAGCGACAGCGCCTCAGTGCAGCGCGCCACCGCGTCCTGAGAGGGTTCGTCGGCAAAGCCAGAGCCGGGCGTCACCAGAACCGCAGGACTGCCCATCTCTACCGACATCTCCAGGCTTTCAAGGAAGTACCGGATGGACCGATCCCTGAGCGCCGCCTGCGGAGAGCCGAGATTGATCGGGTAGACGCATTGTTCCGGCGTGAAACTGGCGATCTGCATCCCGCGTGTGCGCACGTCAGCGCCCAGCGCGCGAGCATCCTCCAGTGTGCGATCACCGAGATAGAAATGCGGAGCAGCGCCCCAGATTTCCACCAGCGGCAGTTCCAGCGCTTCGGCATCGTCAAGAAACGTGTCGAGGCTATGCCGGAAATAGTGAAAATTCATGCCGCAGATATTTGCCCGGCTCAAAGCCATCGTCTCTCCCCCTCTAGATTAAGTAGGTCTGCGGGTGATCGATCCCCGCTCGACAAATTCCGCCGACAGCACCTGCGCGCGCGCCGGCACTTGCGAGCCTTCGATGCGCTCCAGAAGCATGGTGGCTGCGATCTCACCCATGGCGAGACGAGGCTGCGCCATGGTCGAAATGCCCGGCGGCAGGAAGCTCATCCATTCGAGGTCATCGAAACAGACAAGCGACAGCTGGTCAGGCACCGACAGTCTGGCTGACGAGATGGCGGCGATGACGCCTTCGGACATGGTACCGTCCGTGGCGAACACGGCCGTCGGCCGATCGGCATTATGGATGAGCGCTTCCGCAACACGTTGCGCCTTCTCAGCCGAATAGGCTCCGACGCGACGGATGAGCGTTTCGTCCACAGGCAAACCCGCCTGACGGTGGGCCTGCAGATAGCCAAGCAGACGCTGCCAGCTCGGATAAAGCGTATCGGTCGACAGAACCTCGCCCGCGAGGCCGCGACGGATGAAGCCCGCGAGGCCGCCTTCCGGTTCCTCAAGGAGTTCACCAACCAGACCAATGCGCTTGTGTCCCGCCGCTAGGAGCGCGGCAACCGCACGGCCGGCGGCGGCGATATTGTCGATCGTGACGCGATCAACCTCCAGCCCTGCAACGGCGCGGTCAAGCAACACCAGCGGCAGCCCAAAAGCCTGAAGATCGCGCAGGTGCCGTGCATTGCGCGTATCGCAGGGAGAGACGATCAGCCCATCGACCTGCTTTTCCATCAGGACGTTGACCGCGCGGATCTCCTTTTCAAGGCTTTCGTCGGAATTGACGATCAGGAGCCCGAATTCGTGACGCTCCACCACATCCGCAATGCCGCGCAGGATGGAGGCGTAGAACGGGTTCTGGATGTCGCCAGCGACAACGCCGATGGTGCGCGTTCTGCCAGTGATGAGGCTGCGGGCGAGGGCATTGGTTCGGTAGCCGAGCTTGCGGGCCGCCTGCATGACCTTGTCGCGGGTTTCAGCCTTGGTGTAGCCGTAGCTGCCAAGAACACGACCCGCAGTAGCAGTCGATACGCCCGCAAGCCGCGCTACATCTGCAATCGTTGCTTTCTTCACCACCCCGTGCAGTTCCTTCCTCCGAACCACTACTCTACGCTGCTCTCTCCCGGTTTGATGTCATGCTGCGTTGTTGAGCGCAATCGCGGTGAAAACGTCGAGATGGGCTCCTCCAACGTTCTTGAAGATCGTGATTTCATCGCCAGATTCGCGGCCCCGCGCCCTGCCCTGCGCAAGGTCGAAATGGTCACCGGCTATCGCGTCCGGCGTTATCAGGCCGGAACGCAGCGCCGGGCCAAGATCGCCCGTATTCTCCATGCCATGCCGCGTGTCGACGAATATGCGGGCGCGCTTCAGCGCCTCCTCGTCCGTCTCGCGCAGGCTGGTTGCATAGGCGCCCACAAGATCGAGATGCGTGCCGGGCTTCAGCAGCGCGCCCTTGACCAAAGTGCGATCCGACATGGTCACGCAGGTGATCACGTCCGCGGCCGCCACCGCGGCGTCGATGTCATTCACCGCCTCGGCATTCACGCCGCCCGCGCGCAAATCGGCGGCCACATTTTCCGCCTTGGGCAAGGTGCGGTTCCAGATCAGCACGCGCTTCAGCGATGGCCGCGCCGCCATATGCGCACGGGCGAAATGCGGTGCGAGCGCACCTGCACCCACCACGAGCAGAACTTCAGCATCATCGCGGGCGAGAAGCGAAGCAGCCAGGGCTGAATCACCTGCTGTCTTGCGCGCCGTCATTGCTGCGCCATCGGCCACCAGCATCGGAGCGCCGGTCGAACCGTCAAACAGCGCCACCAGTCCCTGGACGTTGGGCTGCGGCGGGGTGAGCTTCTCGTTGCCGGGGAACACACCGACCATCTTGACGGCGATCGGTCCGCCCGCCACCCAGCCGGGAAGCGTGATGAACTGGTTGGCCGTCTTATTTGGATCGTTCTGCACCACCACATCGGAGAGCGGCATAGATCCGCGATGGGCGTGTGACAGAGCGTCGATCAGATAGGACCAGGGCAATGCTTCATGCACCGCCTCAGCGTCGAAGACCTTCATGGCATTTCCTCATAATGTCTCTTGAGGCGGAACTCAGTTTTTGACCGCCAGCGTGACCAGGTGACAGGGCGTGACGGTTTGCGAGAGGGCGAGCGGGGTGCCCTTGCCGTCCAGCACCAGCTTTTCGATCCGATAGACAGGTTCTGTCGTCGAGACGCCGAGCGCCTCAGCCTCAGATGCGCGGGCAAAGCCCACATTGATGAGGCGGTCGGCACCGGCAGGTTCGACGGTATAGCCTTTCCGAAGGCTCGCGAAAAAGCTCTGCCCCGCCTCGACCGGATCCAGCGCATCGGCAAACCGCTCGCCGTCGACAAAGAGCGTCTCCAGCGTCATCGGACGATCATCCACCTCCAGCAGGCGGACGAAGCGAACGAGCTTGCTGGCTCCAAGCCGGGCGGCGACAGCGGGTTCAACGGCATTGTCCTCCCGCTCCAGAACGCGGTGGCCGGCTTTGTGCCCCTGCCCCGCCACCACATCGGCAAAGCCCGACAGTGAGATCGTGTGCTGCATCTTGCGCGGCGCGACCAAGGTGCCGCGGCCCTGCTGACGTATCAGCAGGCCCTCCGCACACAGTTCACCTACTGCGCGTCGAAGCGTTATCCGGCTAACTCCGAGCGCCGCACATAACTCCAGTTCCGGTGGCAGGAAGCTGCCTTCGGGAAGACGGCCCGCATCGATCTCGGACAGGAGCTTGCGTCGAACCTGTTCGTAGAGCGGCAGCAGGCCATCTTGCACCATCATCGCCTCAATAGTCGGTCAGCTTCTTCATGTAGCGGCGGCCGTCCAGCATGACCTGCTGGCGGAAGTCGGCAACCTTATAGATGAATCGCCACAGGGTGTCGAAGAAGATGAGCGGCACGACATTGCCCTGGAAGCGCTCGTCGATTCCGGAGAGATCGAGCTTTGCAGCGTCGAGCACAAGGATGTTCTCGGCCTTGCCGAAACGATGCAGGAACTCATCGGCGCGCTCATCGAGAGCACGGGTGGAATCGATACCCTTCATCAGGACGAAGCAGCGGGTCTCGTCCAGAACCTCGAAGGGTCCGTGGAAGAACTCGTTGGAGTGGATCGCCTGGCTGTTGATCCACTGCATCTCCATCAGCACGCAGATGGCGAAGGAATAAGCCGCACCATAGCTGGCGCCCGATGCCATCGTGTAGATGACATCCTGCTTGGCGAAATGCTCGGCATAGCGGTCCCACAGCGGTGCGTAGGTTTCCTGCGCACGGTCAATGGCTGCCTGCAGGTTGTAGAGGCTGCCGATCAGCGACTCGCGCAGATCCTCTCCACCGGTTGCGGCAGCAATGCCTATCACGATCTGGTAGATCGCAGAGTAGTTGCTGTCCTTTGCATCGATCGGAACGCCGGTCGTGTAGGGAGCCTCGAACTTCACCGGGTAGTCAACAGCGGTGCCGAGAGGCGATTCCGGCTCCACCGTTAGACCGATGGTGCTCGCGCCCTTCTCCTTCGCAAACTTTGCTGCGGCCGTCGTTTCCTTCGTCGTGCCCGTCATCGAGCAGAGCACAACGAGCGTATCAGGGCCAAGCCGCTTGGGCGCACGCGCCACGAATTCGGCAGCATTGAACACGTCGGAAGGCAGCGAAGAATGCTGGTCCAGCATGAATTTGGCCGGATGCATGATCGACAGGGAACCGCCGCAAGCTACGAAATAGACATGGCGGAGTGCGCCGAAATCAATGGACGAAAGCGCGGCGGATACGGCCGGGTGGTAACGTTCGGGAAAGGACATCAGGTCATCACCTTCGATTAAGATGACATAAGACATATTAATTTTTGCGGATGAGTGTCAAGGAGGATTGACAAGCAATCAGAATTATTGCGAACGTTCTCACAAAATCAGTAAGTGGGCTTTCAGTGTCACAGGCTTTTCTCAGAATTCTGGCGTTCGGCGACAACGTCGTGGACTGCTATCAGGATCAGCAGCTCATGTTCCCGGGCGGCAATTGCGTGAACCACGCCGTGTTCGCACGGCGCTTCGGCGCACATGCGGCCTATGCAGGCGGAGTGTCGGATGATGCGGCGGGCCGCGCTATCCGCGACGCCTTTGTTGCGGAAGGTGTGGAGACTTCGCTGCTGCGCTTCCTGCCGGGCCAAACCGCCTATTGTGTTATCGCAACCGAAGACGGCGAGCGCGTTTTTGTCGGCGCCAACTTGGGCGTGTCGATCATCGCGCCCTCGCCTGCAGACCTGGCCTGGATGAAGACCGCCGATGCCGTGCATACCGGCAGGTCGAGCCACGTGGACGCATGGGTGCCCCGTTTTGCATCGCTAACCCGCGTGTCCTATGACTTCGCCACGATCCGCGATGAAGCGCGCATTGCAGCGGTGGCGCCGCACTGCTTCCTTGCTGGCTTATCGGGCGGCGACATGAGCCGGGAAGAGGCTCACGCGCTGGCCGAGCGGGTAAGAAATCATGGCGCCGAATGGGTGGTTATCACGCGCGGCGCGCAAGGCGCGTTGCTCGCTGGCCCGGATGCAATTCATGAGGCACCGGCCGCCTTGGTGCAGCCGGTCGATACACTTGGCGCGGGCGACACATTCATCGCGCGCACCCTGGTTGGTCTGCTGCGCCAGGAAGATCCATCGGTGATCCTGAATGCAGCGACTGAAGCCGCTGCCGAAACCTGCCTGTCGCCGGGAGCCTTCGGCCACGGTGTGGCCATGGACGTGGACCTGTCGACCATGCTCACGATCGATGAAATCTACGCCACCACAAAGCCAGTACCGGGACCCGAGACGGTAGAGGCAGGCTAGGTGAACAAGAAAACTTGGCGCCGCGTGGGTGCCCTGGACATGACAGCAAGCACAAGGCGTAAATCCTAAGAGGAGGACGATCAATGAACCGGCTTATTTCATCCATCCGGCTGCTGACCGCAGCGGCGACTGTGACCACCCTGCTCTCCGGAGCGGCGCTGGCCGAGGATGTCACCATTCGCGTGACCACGGTTAACCCGCCCACTGGCGAATCCTGGAAAGAGGTCATGGCGACCGCTGAACGCGTGACCCAGCGGACCGAGGGACGCGTCAAGTTCGAGGGCTATCCCTCGGGCCAGCTCGGCACCACCACTGATTCCATCGAGCAGGCGAGCCAGGGCCTGCCGATCATGACCTTCACCTCCGCATCGTTCCTCGCAGGTTTCGGTGTTCCGGAGCTTTCGATCGTGGAAGGCCCGTTCATCGTTTCCAACGCTGAAGAAGGCGAGCGGCTTGCCAATTCCGAGCTGATGCAGGGCTTCTACGATCGCCTCGCAGAAGCTTCGGGACTACGCGTCGTTGCGCTCAACTGGTTCGACGGCCCGCGCCACATGATTGGAACGGCAGCCTATCCAACGCCGGACGACCTTAAGGGCGTGCGCATGCGCGTGCCGCCGGTGGAGACCTGGCTGAAGACGTTCGAACCCATGGGTGTGGCAGCCACGACCGTCGAGGCGGCGGAAGTCTACTCCGCGCTCTCGCAGGGCGTTGTCACTGCAGCCGAAGCCCCGTTGACGGGTATCCGCGCTTCGGGCTGGCATGAGCCAGTCAAGGAGATCACGCTGACCGGCCACTTCAACCTGTTCCTTGGCTGGGTGATGAGCGACGCCGCCTTCCAGCAGATCAGCGAGGCTGACCGCGCCATCCTGCTTGAAGAGTTCCGCAAGGGCGGCCAAAATCTGACCAAGCAGTCCATCGACCTTGAGTCTGGAATTCGCGCCGAGTTCGAAAGCAAGGGTGTTACCTTCCACGAAGCTGATGTTGAAGCCTATCGCGCAGCTACCGCTGGTTTCTACAAGAGCTTCCCGAACTGGCCGGAAGGTCTCTATGAACAGGTCCGCGCTGCTGCCACGGGGAACTGATCGGCCTTGGCCGGGCACATTTGACTGCCCGGCCTCCTCGATCGAAGGGAGGTATTGGTGCCACTGAAAATCCTGCGCGAGATGATCGAATTTCTTGCCGTGGTGGTGCCGGCATTGCTGCTGGCTGCCCTCATCGGCATCGTCATGGCTGATGTGCTGGCTCGAAACTTTTTCTCCATGTCGATCATGTGGGCGCAGGAACTGGCTGTCGTCTTGATGGCAGCGACTGTGTGGCTGGGCCTTGCCGGCGCTTCCGTTCAGGGCCAGCTGTTCGGCATCTCGCTTTTTGTCGACAAGCTGCCCCCTCGCCTTTACCCCTTCGCCCGCCTGCTGGCGGACATACTCACAATGCTCATTGCGGCGCTGGTGATCCGCGCCGCCTATGCCCAGATCTCCACCGCCCGGTTCACCACGTTCCTCACGCTTGGCTGGCCGAAATGGATCATCGCTGCGCTGCTTGCAACAGGCATGGCGCTGGTGATCCTCGGGCGCCTTCTTGAGATGGCTGAGAGCCTGCGAAAGGTGCGTTCGTGACCGTCGTTGCCATCGTCTTCGTTCTTCTTCTGCTGCTCGGGCTTCCGGTTGGCTTCGTGATGCTCGGCGCCTCCATGGCCTACTTCACGCTAAACCCCATGATGACAAGCCTGGTCGCCCAGCGCATGTCGTCGGGCCTGGAATCCTTTCCGCTGCTCGCCATTCCGCTCTTCGTCGTCGCCGGCGCCGCGATGGCGCGAGGCGGCATTGCTGACCGCCTCTATTCCTTCTGCGAGACGCTGGTCGGACACTGGCGCGGCGGCCTCGCGCAAATCGCCGTGCTCAATTCCGTCTTCATGGGCGCTATGTCCGGGTCTGCCAACGCGGATGCGGCGATCGACGCGCGCACCGTTGTTCCGGTGATGCGCACGCGCGGCTACTCCAACGCCTATGGCTCCGTGGTCAGCGCCGCCTCATCAATGATCGCGCCGGTCATGCCGCCGAGTATCGCTCTGATTGTCTATGGGTTGCTCACCAACACGTCGATCGGACGGCTGTTCATGGGCGGCGTGATCCCGGCCTTCATCATCGCCATTGCGCTGATGCTGACAGTCCGCTGGACTGCCAAGCGCATGAACCTTGCTCCGGCGCGCGAAAAGCGGGCTGGCCCAAAAGAAATACTCTCCAACGGTCGCGCGGCGCTTTGGGCGCTGGCGATGCCGGTGCTGTTGCTGCTGGGCCTCAGAAGCGGCTGGTTTACTCCGACGGAGCTTGGCGCCGTGGCAGCCGTCTATGCCTTCCTCGTCGGTGTCTTTGTCTATCGCGGCCTGACGTTCGGCGAAACAATGGCGCTCTTCTCCGAGTCAGCCGCAACGACAGCAGGCGTACTCTTTATCGTGGCATCTGCCTCTGTGTTTTCGCTGATCCTCAGCCTGGAGCAGGTGCCGCAGCAGCTGGTCACCGCGCTGATGTCGATCTCCGACAACAAGTACGTGGTGCTTTTCGTCATCAACATCGCGCTCCTTCTCTTAGGAACGGTGTTTGAAGGGCTGGCGATCATCGTCATTCTCGGCCCGCTGCTTCTGCAGGTGGCGCAGACGCTCGGCGTCGATCCCGTCCATCTTGGCGTCGTGCTTGTGTTCAACACCACGATTGGCTCGCTGACGCCGCCGGTCGGAACGGTCATGTTTACGGTATGCTCCATCACCCGCTGTTCGGTCGAGGATTTCACCAAGGCGTTCCTCCCGTTCCTAGCAGCATCCGTCGCGGTTTTGTTGTTGCTCACCTACGTTCCGGCGCTGGTGACTTTCCTTCCCAATCTCTTGTTCTGATCAGGTGAATATCGTGGCAGCGCAGACAGGCGGCAATCTTTGGCGGGCAAGCAGCACAGTGAGCGTGGAAGCACCACCGCTGGCGGCAGACGCGCGCGCTGACCTCGTGATCATCGGCGGAGGCTTCACCGGCAACGCCGCCGCGCTGGAAGCAGCACGGCGTGGCGCATCAGTCGTGCTCCTCGAAGCCGAGACGATCGGCCATGGCGGCTCCGGCCGCAATGTCGGCCTCGTCAATGCAGGCCTGTGGCTGCCACCGCAGGACGTCATCAAGCTGATGGGCCGTGAGCCGGGCTTGCGGCTCGTCGATATTCTCGCACAGGCCCCAGCGCTTGTCTGGTCGCTGATCGATCGCGAAGAAATCGAATGCGAGGCGACCCGCAACGGAACCCTGCATCTTGCCCATTCGCCTGCCGGTTTCCGCGATCTTGCGGAACGGCATCGGCAGGGCGTCGAGCTCGGGGCACCAGTACAGCTGCTCGACGCAGAGGAAACAAAGCGGCGGACGGGCAGCAGTGCGTTCCACGGTTCGCTCTTCGATCCGCGAGCAGGCACGATCCAGCCGCTCTCCTACGCACGCGGGCTCGCGGCGGCGGCGATCCGCGCCGGCGCAAAGCTGCACGGGGCAAGCAAGGTAACCCGCGTCACCCATGACGGAGAGGCCTGGCAGGTCACGGCCAATGGCCACGTGGTCAAGGCAAAGTCGCTGCTTCTGGCGACCAATGCCTATTTCAACGGCATCGATCTCGGCACAAGGCCGCAGTTCGTGAAGGTTGGCTATTCACAATTTGCGACCGCGCCGATGCCGGAACATCTGCGCAAGAACATCCTTGCGGGCGGCGAAGGCTGCTGGGACACGGCCATGGTTATGTCGTCCTTCCGCACCGACCGCGCTGGCCGGATGATCGTCGGCGGCATCGGAAACGAAGGCGGTGCAGGCGGTCCGGTTCATGCGAGCTGGGCGCGCCGCAAGCTGCGTCAGGTCTATCCGCAACTGGCGGACCTGCCTTTTGAGCACGCCTGGCACGGCCACATTGCCATGACCGGCGACCATGTTCCGAAGATCCTGCGGCTCGGACCTTCTGGCCTCGCCTGCTTTGGCTATTCGGGCCGCGGCATCGGCCCCGGCACGGTTTTCGGCACGCGCGCCGCAATTGCGCTTCTGGAAGGTCACGAAACCGAACTTCCCGTCGCGCCTGTCGAACAGCATGTCGAACGCTTTGTCGAACCGAAGGCTCTCTATTACGAGACCGGCGCCGTGCTGACCCACGCGATCAACCCGCCCCCGTTTAGCTGACGCTCGCTGGACCTTATCCCGCCTGTTGCTGGAGCGGCAATTGCTCCAGCGGCGTGGGCACAAGGACGTCTCGACGAAGGTTGCGCTCGGAGCCGACGCGGGAAAGAAGCACCACCGGCAGCATGGCGATCAGCACAATGGCCAGCGCCGAGATGGAAGCATCTTCATAGGTGCCTCGCGCGGCCTCGCCATAAAGATGGGTGGCGAGCGTCTCGACATTGAGCGGACGCAGAAGAAGCGTCGCGGGCAATTCCTTCACGCAGTCAACGAAAACCAGAAGCGCTGCTGCTGCGATGCCCGTCTTGGAGAGCGGAAGGTGAACGCGCCGCAGCGTCCCCGACGGACTTTCGCCGAGCGTGCGCGAGACTTCATCCAGCGAGTGCGGAATGCGGCTCAGTGCGGCCGCCATGCCGCCAGAAGAAATAGCCATGAAACGCGCCGAATAGGCGTAGACCAGTGCTGCGCCTGACCCCAGAAAGATGAGCCCCGTGGAGAAGCCAAACCAGGATTGAGCGTAGGCATTCGCCGTGCGGTCGAATGCGCCAAGCACCACGACAAGGCCGATGGCAATCACCGTTCCGGGAGCAGCATAACCAACGGCTGAAAGGCGGAACGCCGTGGTGGAGAACCCGCAGGACCGGACCCGCACGGCATAGGCTGCGGCACCACCCAGCGCCAGGGTCATCAGCGTTGCTGCGGCAGAGAACACGACCGTTGCGGTGACGATGGACGCAAAGCGCGGAGGAATGCCTGCAAAGCCGAGGCGTGCGTAGGCTTCCGTCGCGAGATAAAGGGCGGGACCTGCAAAGCCGATCAGCACCGGAATGAGGCCGAGGCCGAGAAGAGCAAGCCCTACCGGCAGCGAGACCCGCTGGCGGTCAAAACTTCTGCCGCTCCGCGTGCCTGCAGCAAAGCGCTGGCGTCGCCGCGCATATTGTTCCAGCGCGACAATGGCCATCACCACGACGAGTAGCGAGAGCGCGATCTGCGATGCGCCCGGCAGGTCTGAGCGGGTGATCCACGTCGTGTAGATGGAAACGGTCAGCGTGCGGACGCCTAAGAATTCCGCAGCACCGATATCGTTCAGCGTCTCCATGAGCGCGAGGCTGATGCCTACTGCCACGGCCGGACGGGCAAGCGGCAGCGCCACGCGCCAGAACACGGCGCGACGCGAAACACCGAGCGTGCGGGCCGCTTCAATCAGGCTTCCCGGCTGCGTCAGGAACATCGATCGTGTGGCGATGTAGACATAGGGGTAGAGCACGAAGGAAAGCACGAGGATGCAGCCCGCCATGGAGCGGATGTCCGGCAGGCGGAACTCGCGCGGGCTCGAATAGCCGAGCAGAGTGCGGATCGTACCCTGCACCACGCCGATCGGATGCAGAATGTCGAGGTAGGTATAGGCGACTATATAGGTGGGGACGGCCAGCGGCAGCAGAAGCGCCCATTCGAGTGTGCGCCTTCCGGGAAAGTCGTAGGCCGTCACCAGCCAGGCGGCGCCCGTTCCAAGAATGGCCACAAAAATGCCGACGCCTGAAAGAAGGATCAGCGTATCGCGCAACGCGACCGGCAGAATGGTCGAGAAGAGATGGCCCCAGAGCCCTTCGGAACCCTGCAGGGCCTCGAAGGCCAGCGCCAGGAAAGGCAGGAGAACGGCAAACGCCGTGAACCCGGCCACGATGAGCCATAGAGCGCCTGAACGCCACGTCGCCTTACGCATCAGTCCGGGTTCCGTCATGATCAAAATCAGAGGGCACCCCGTTACAGGATGCCCTCACCCGCGTTAGTTGTCGAAACCGACCTTGTCCACCAGTTCGCTAGCCTGCTTGCGGTTGGCCACCACTTCGGTGAGCGGCTTGGCGTCAATCTTCAGCTCGCCGAGCTCTGCAATGATCGGATCAGCTGGCACGGAAGCCTTGACCGGATATTCGAAGTTCGCTTCGGCGTAGATCTTCTGCGCGTCATCCGACACCAGGTATTCGAGCAGCTTGACCGCCTCGTCCTTGTTGGGAGCATGCTTGGCGAGCGCCGCACCGGAAATGTTCACATGGGTGCCGCCGTCCTTGAAGGTGGGCAGCAGAACCTTGATGGCATCGCCCCACTGCTTCTGCTCCTCGCCGCCACGGCCGGAGCGCATCAGACCGACGTAGTAGGAGTTGCCGACCGCGATATCGCAGATGGCGCCGAGAATGTCCTTGGCGCCTTCACGGTCGCCACCGGCGGGCTTGCGGGCAAGATTGTCCTTGACGCCCGCGAGCCAGGTTTCAGCCTCCTCAGCGCCGTGATGGGCGATGTAGGCAGCGATCAGCGCGGTGTTGTAGGGATGCTGGCCGGAGCGGATGCAGAGCTTGCCCTTCCACTTCGGATCGGACAGGTCCTCATAATTGATGGTGTTGAGATCGAGATCCTTGGCCGCATAGACAACGCGGGCGCGCATCGAAAGCGCAAACCAGTTGCCATCCGCGTCGCGCAGCTGCTCAGGCACAGCTTCCTTGAGGGCGGCGGAATCGACAGGCTGGGTCAGTCCCTTCTCGACGAGGTCGATCAGGTTGCCGGCATCCACAGTCATCAGGATGTCGGCAGGCGAGCTCTCGCCTTCCGATGCGACGCGTTCCACAAGACCATCCTTCAGGAACACCGTGTTGACCTTGATACCGGTCTCCGATGTGAAGGAGTCGAGAAGCGGCTGGATCAGACCAGGCTCGCGGGTGGTGTAGATGCTCAGTTCGGCCGCGCTGGCAGCCCCGGCGATGGTGAAGATCGATGCAACGGAAAGCAGCGTCGTGGTTAGGTATGCGCGCATGAAAACCTGTCCTCCCTGGGGGTTAGTCGAGCGCATCTTCTATTTATGATGGTTTTAGTCAAGTTTTGTTGATGATGCTCCGATCACAAAATATTACGGCTGCGGATCGGCAAAGGTGAACACGGCATCTTCATCAATGCGGAAGCGCAGCTTGCCCTCCACGACGTCGAGGTGCTGCGTCGTGCGCATGATGAGCGGGCTCTCGAGCCCGTCAACGATCAGCTCCAATTGCTCGATCTCGCCGCGGAAGCTGCGTGAGCGGACGATACCCGTCAGCGCGTTGCCGGCGACGGTAGGGTAGACCGCCTGCGGGCGGATATAGGCGACGGCCGCGCTTCCATCCGCCACCTCCTGCCAACAGGGAAAAGCGCCCAGCACCGTGTGAACCTGGCCGCTGCGATAGACGCCCGGCACCCGTGTGAAGGTGCTGAAGAATTCTGCCGAGTAGGGGTCGGACGGATGGTCGTAGAGCTCGCGGCCCGTGCCGCTCTGGACGACCCTGCCGCCCTTCATCAGCACCACGCGATCGCCCGTGGAAAGCGCTTCCTCCGGATCGTGAGTGACGATAATCGCCGTCGTGTTGGTACGGCGGAGCAGCGCCAGCGTGTCGCTGCGGACGCGTTCGCGAAGATCGCGATCAAGGTTCGAGAATGGCTCGTCCATCAGCACGACGGCCGGCTCCGGCGCCAGCGCCCGGGCAAGGGCGGCACGCTGCTGTTCACCACCCGAAAGCATATGCGGATAGCGGTCCGCCATGGCTGAGAGCGCCGTCAGGCTCAACAGCATTTTCGCGCGCTCTTTCGCCTCGTCACGCGACCACTTGCGCAGGCCGAACATGACGTTCTGCTCGATGGTAAGGTGCGGGAAAAGCGCGTAATCCTGGAACACGAAGCCGATGTTGCGCTGTTCGGGCTCGACGAATACGCCCGGCCCCGCCAGCATCTTGCCGTCGAGCTGCAATGTTCCGCTGTCCGGCTGCTCGATACCCGCGATGAGGCGCAGGAGCGTGGATTTTCCGCAGCCCGAATGGCCAACGAGGCAGACGATTTCCTTTGGCGCGATGGAAAGATCAATTGGCCCGAGAACAAACCCGGGGCCCAGCCGGCGGGTCAGCTGCACGATTTCCAGCATCGGCTGGACAGCGGCTTCTACGCTCCGGACTTGCTCCATTACGCGCATTCCTCTCAGGCGTGTTTTTCCTCGGGCTATATGAGTGGAGGGTTCAAATCAAGTATAACCATCCGGCAATGGCCGAGAGCTTTCTGGCGTCAACACTGCGACGACACAGCGTTCGCCCGCGCCGCGTTGTGCGCGCACTGCCCAGACCCTAGATTAGCGTCCAAGACATCTCGGGAACAATTCCATGAAAAAGATTGGTTTTCTGTCCTTCGGCCATTGGACGCCCTCCCCTCAGTCGCAGACACGGTCCGCTTCGGACGCGCTGCTGCAGTCGATCGACCTTGCAGTGGCGGCGGAAGAGCTTGGCGCGGATGGCGCGTATTATCGCGTCCACCACTTCGCCCGGCAGCTGGCTTCGCCCTTCCCGCTTCTGGCGGCAGTCGGTGCAAAGACGAACCGGATCGAGATCGGAACGGCCGTCATCGACATGCGCTACGAAAACCCGCTCTACATGGCGGAAGATGCGGGTGCTGCCGACCTGATCGCCGGCGGACGCCTCCAGCTTGGCATCAGCCGTGGCTCGCCCGAGCAGGTGATCGACGGTTGGCGCTACTTCGGCTTCAACCCCGGCGAAGGCGAGACGGATGCCACCATGGCGCGCCGCCATACGGAGGTGCTGCTCGAGGTTCTGAAAGGCAATGGCTTTGCTGAGCCAAACCCGCAGCCGATGTTCCCCAACCCGCCCGGTCTTCTGCGGCTTGAGCCGCATTCGCCGGGTCTGCGTGAGCGCATCTGGTGGGGTTCCGCGACGAACTCGACCGCCGAATGGGCCGCAAAGATGGGCATGAACCTGCAAAGCTCGACGCTGAAGTTCGACGAGAGCGGCAAGCCGTTCCATGTGCAGCAGGCCGAGCAGATCCGCGCCTATCGCAAGGCATGGAAGGAAGCCGGCCACGCGCACGAGCCTCGTGTTTCGGTCAGCCGCAGCATCTTTGCGCTGGTTTCCGACCTCGACCGGATGTACTTCCGCCGCGATCGCAGCGAGGATCATTTCGGCTATATCGAGCCCGGCACGCTAGCCGTATTTGGCCGGTCCTATGCCGCCGAGCCCGAACAACTGATCAAGGATCTGAGAGAGGACGAGGCGATTGCCGAGGCGGATACGCTGCTGCTCACCATTCCGAACCAGCTGGGCGTCACCTACTGTGCCCACTGCATCGAGGCGATCCTGAAATACGTCGCGCCGGAACTCGGCTGGCGCTAACCAACTGCCTCAGCGCTGCTTGTTGGCGCGTCGTTCCATCGCCCGCCGGTGCTGCCTCGATTGAGGCGTCTCCGGCGCAAGCGGTTGGCGGCGCGCCTTTTTCTGCCGCATCCTGCGGATGAGGGTAGCCACCGCAAGGGCTGCGACGAAACCGATAAGCGCCGGTATCAACATGGCTTCCAAGACTGCACCCTCTTTGCGAACCCAGAACTGGCCGTCTCCTTAGCGGATCTTCCCTTCTCACGGAACCCACTCGCCTCTTGTCATTTGCGGCCGGACGCGGGAATGGTGGCGCGGACAACTGGGGAGTTCTTATGGCCTGGGATTTCTGGATCGACCGCGGCGGCACATTCACGGACATCATCGCGCGCAAGCCGGATGGCTCACTGGAAGCGATGAAGCTGCTGTCGGAAAACCCTGAAGCCTATCGCGACCCCGCCACCGCCGGAATTCGCCGTTTCCTTGGTCTTGAGCCCAACGAGCGGATTCCAGCCGGCCTCGTCGGCACCATCAAGATGGGCACGACCGTCGCTACCAATGCACTGCTGGAGAGGAAGGGTGAGCGCGTGGCGCTCCTCATTACCGCAGGCTTCCGCGATCAGCTTGAAATCGGCTACCAGGCCCGCAGCGACATCTTCGCGATGAAGATCGAGAAGCCGGAAAATCTGTATGAGCGCGTGGTCGAGGTGCGGGAGCGCGTGCTGGCGGACGGTACCATCGAAGTGCCGCTTGATCTGGAGGCTGCCCGCGCCGCAATGGCGGAAATCAAGGCTTCCGGCATCAATTCAGTCGCTATCGTGCTCATGCATTCCTATCGCTATCCGGAGCATGAGCGGAAACTTGGAGAACTCGCACGCGAAATCGGCTTCGCGCAGGTGTCCGTCAGCCACGAAGTCTCCTCGCTGATTAAGATCGTCGGGCGGGGCGACACCTCCGTGGTTGATGCGTATCTTTCGCCTGTGCTGAAGCGCTACCTCGACGGCGTTGTGGCCGACCTCGATCTGACGAGAAGCGGTGCGCGGTTGCTCTGCATGATGTCGAGCGGTGGCCTGACTTCGCATGACCTTTTTCAGGGCCGCGACGCCATTCTTTCCGGACCGGCGGGCGGTGTAGTGGGTGCCGCTCGGACCAGTGAAGCGGCCGGCTTCCAGCGCATCATCGGCTTCGACATGGGCGGCACCTCGACGGATGTCTGCCATTACGACGGCGAGTTCGAGCGGGCCTTCGAGACTGAGGTCGCGGGCGTGCGTATGCGCGCACCGATGATGATGATCCACACGGTTGCTGCAGGGGGTGGCTCCATCCTTTCCTTCGATGGAGCGCGCTTTCAGGTCGGCCCGGAATCCGCCGGCGCGAACCCCGGCCCCGCCTGCTACCGTCGCGGAGGCCCCCTCACAGTGACCGACGCCAATGTCATGCTCGGCAAGCTGCGTGCTCAGGATTTCCCAAAGATTCTTGGGGCCCATCAGGATGAGCCGCTGGATGACGAGGTGGTGCGCCAGAAGTTCGCCGCCCTGGTGGCGGAGATGGGCGGCACGATGACGCCCGAGGAAGCTGCCGACGGCTTCATCACCATCGCCGTGCAGAATATGGCCAATGCGATCAAGAAGATCTCCGTCGCACGCGGCTACGACATCACCAAATATGCCCTCTCGTGCTTCGGTGGTGCGGGCGGCCAGCATGCCTGCCGCGTGGCGGAAACGCTTGGCATCCGCACCATCATCATCCATCCTTTCTCCGGTCTGCTTTCAGCCTTTGGCATCGGGCTTGGCGATCTGCGCGCCAGCCGCCAGAAAAGCATCGAAGAGACGCTGGATGATTCATCCCTCGCCTCGGCTGAAGCGACGGCCAAAGCCCTGATCGCTGAAACCCGTGCGGAATTGGCCACACAGGGCGTAGCGGCCGATGAAATCACCGACGACGTTCGCCTGCACGTGCGCTACGCCGGCACCGATACCGCGCTTGAGGTGAAATGGGCTCAGCCTGAAGAGATGCTGCGCGATTTCGAACAGAAGCACCAGCAACGCTTTGGCTTCATCCAGGCAGGACATTCGCTGGTCATCGGTTCGATTGCCGTAGAATCGGTGGGCGGTGGCGCGCGCGTCGAGGCTCCCAATGCGCCTCTGGCCTCCCAAGAATCCGCCGAGCTTCGTTTCACCCGCATGTATAGCCAGGGCGAATGGCGCGACACGCGCGTCATCCGTCGCGAAGAGCTTGGCATTGGCGACGTGGTCCAGGGCCCTGCCCTGATCATCGAGCCGAACCAGACAGTGGTCGTCGAGCAAGGCTGGGAATGCGGTTTGAGCGAGCGGAACGACCTGATCCTGCGGCTCACGGAAGCCAGCAACGCCTTCGGCAGCGTTGGCACTGAGGCTGATCCGGTCATGCTGGAGGTGTTCAACAACCTCTTCATGTCCATCGCCGAGCAGATGGGCGTGGTGCTGCAAAACACCGCCCGCTCGGTCAACATGAAGGAAAGGCTGGACTTTTCCTGCGCGCTCTTCGACCGCGAGGGCAATCTGATCGCCAATGCGCCTCATGTGCCGGTGCATCTGGGCTCCATGGACGCTTCCGTGCGTACCATTCTGGAGCGCAACGAAGGGCAGATCCGGCCCGGCGATGTGTTCGTGCTGAACGCGCCTTATCACGGCGGCACGCACCTGCCCGATATCACCGTCGTTACGCCCGTCTTCCATGAGGAGGGCAAGGATATCCGGTTTATCGTGGCAAGCCGCGGGCATCATGCGGATGTCGGCGGCGTGGCGCCCGGCTCCATGAGCCCGCGCGGCCGCACGATCGAGGAAGAAGGCGTCTATATCGACAATTTCAAGCTGGTGGACGGCGGCCATTTCCGCGAGGCAGAGCTGCGCGCGCTGCTGGCCGGTGCTGCCTGGCCTGCCCGCAACATCGATGAGAACGTGGCCGACCTCAAGGCGCAGGTGGCTGCCAACGAACGCGGCAGCCGCGAGGTTCACAAGATGATTGCCCAGTTCGGTGAGGACGTGGTCTTTGCCTATATGGGCCATGTTCAGGACAATGCGGAACGCGCCGTGCGTGAGCTGATCGCCACGTTGCAGGACGGCAAGTTCGAGCTTGAAATGGATCTCGGCTCGAAAATCGTGGTCGAGATCGCCGTGGAACGGGAGAACCAGCGTCTGCGCATCGATTTCACCGGCACGAGCGACCAGCAGGACAGCAATTTCAATGCGCCGGAGCCGGTAACGCGGGCTGCCGTGCTCTACGTGTTGCGCATGCTGGTCGGCCGCAACATTCCCATGAATGCCGGATGCCTCAGGCCCGTCGATATCGTGGTGCCGGCTGGCTCGATGCTCGCACCGCGCTATCCGGCAGCGGTCGTCGCCGGCAATGTCGAGGTGAGCCAGGCGGTGACGAACTGCCTGATCGGCGCGATCGGGCGACTGGGCTCTTCGCAAGCCACCATGAACAACCTCACCTTCGGCAACGAGCGCTACCAGTATTACGAAACCATCTGTTCCGGTGCGCCCGCCGGACCCGGTTTCGACGGCGTCTCGGCAGTCCATACCAACATGACCAACACGCGCCTCACCGATCCGGAGGTGTTGGAAGCCCGCTTTCCCGTTGTCCTGGAGGAATTTTCGATCCGCCGCGGCTCTGGCGGCAAGGGTCAGTGGAACGCGGGCGATGGCGTGCAGCGCGTGGTCCGCTTCCGCGAGGCGATGGACTGCTCGATCCTGAGCGGCAACCGACGGGTAGCGCCGTTCGGCGTGGCCGGCGGCAAACCAGGCTCGCTCGGCCGCAATGCCGTGCGCCGCAAAGACGGAACCGTGGAGGATTTGCCCTCCTGCGCGCAAATCACTGTCGAACCAAACGATGCAATCATCATCGAAACGCCTACGGGTGGTGGGTTCGGAGACAAGAGCTAAGCGGAGCTAAGCAGCTCCAGGAAAAGTGGGAACCGTTTTCCGTCCGGAATTGCGTTAAAAGAAAGGCTTGGATCATTTCAGCGTTTCGGTGCAACACTGAAATGATCTAGTTCGCTGAACCACCCGCATGTTTCAGGTGGATCAGCGGGTATGGCTTGCCCTGCCCGTCGAAGGCCGATCGCCCCGTCTGCAAAAAGCCCATTCTCTCGTAAAATCCGACGGCCTGGCCGTTCTGCTCGTTCACATCCGTCGTCATCTGCGGGTGCATCGCGAGGCCGTGCCGAACGAGGGCTGCGCCTATTCCGCTACCCCGGTGCGCAGGATCAACGAACAGCGCTTCCATATGGCCGTTCTCGATCAACATGAATCCCAATGGATAGTCATTGCCATCGACCGCCAGCCAGAACGAAACCTTCGGGAAGAAATGACTCACCACGTCATCAAGCGTCTGACGATCCTCAGGCGTCAGAAATTCGTGCGTGGCATCAACCGCATTGCGCCAGATTTCGATGATGCGTCGGGTCTCGTCGGGCCTTGAACGTCGGATCTTAGGCATTTGCGGGCCCCACCCTGTGCACCGATTGGAAAAGATTCGTTCACCAATTCCGCTTAACAATGGACCCCTGAAAAGTCAGCCGCCGCCAAGATAACCTGACAAACCCTCAGACTTCCAAGTGTATCAAGAAAAACAGAAGTTTGCTTGGGTTAGCGCAAATAAGTGCACCTACTTCAACGACTTCTTCTGTCCGGCACAGCAAATCATCTGACTCCCATTTTACCTGAAAACGGGGTCGTTTCCTATTCTTCTGTGCGCTCTTGCCTTCCGGGTCGTCCAAGGGGCGGCATCAGGCCTGAGCCCTCCCCTTTTAGACAGGAATATTGTCGATCAATCTCACGCCTTCGAGCCAAGCTGCTGCGAGCAGCCTCGCAGGCTCCTCCTGCAACGCATCCAGGGGCTTCAAGGCGCTTGCTTCGCGCAGCTCCAGATACTCCACCTTTTCGAAACCAGCCGCCTCGATCGCTTCTAATGCCTCCTGCAGAACCTGCACCTTGTCGCCGCCGTCCCGCAGAGCTTCCGCCGCTTTCTGCATTTCGCGATGCAGCGCTGGAGCAATCGCGAGCGCCTTGCTGCTCAGCCGTGCATTTCGCGACGAAAGCGCCAGCCCGTTTTCAGCGCGCGAGGTCTCAACACCGATGATCTCTACGGGAAGGTTGAGATCGGCCACAAAACGGCGGACAACCTGCAGCTGCTGCCAGTCCTTTTCGCCGAAATACGCCTTGTCCGCTTGGGTGATCCCGAAAAGCTTGGTGACCACCGTTGCGACGCCATCAAAGTGGCCAGGTCGCAGCACCCCTTCCAGCGTGTCGGCGACGCCACCGACGCGGATCTTTGTCCCGAAACCATCCCGGTACATCTCGGCAGCCGATGGCGCAAAGATGGCCTCCACGTCCAACTCCGCGAGCAGATTGACGTCAGCCTCTTCCGTGCGGGGATATTTCGCCAGATCCTCCGCATTGTTAAACTGGATCGGGTTCACGAAAATGGTGACGATCACCCGGTCACATTCCGCCTTCGCGCGGCGCACGAGTGACAGATGTCCCTCGTGGAGCGCGCCCATGGTGGGCACGGCGCCAACTGTCAGGCCTTTCCTCTTCCACCCGGCGACGAGCGAGCGAGTGTCATCTACTGTGCGCAGGATTTCGGTCATTTCTTCGAAACCTTCGTTGTGCTGCCAAAACTGTGTTCAGGACCGGGAAACTGGCGCGAGCGAACTTCGGCCGCATATTGCGCGATGGCCCTATCCGCATCTTCGCCCAGCTCCGCATACCGCTTGACGAACTTGGCGCGAAAATCGACGAAGAAGCCGAAGATGTCGTCGATCACCAGAACCTGTCCGTCGCAGTCGGCGCCTGCGCCAATACCGATGGTCGGCACATTGATCGCATCGGTTATCCGCTTCGCCAGTTCTGAGGGAATTTTTTCGAGCGTAACGGCGAAGGCGCCGGCCTCAGCGGTGGCAACGGCGTCGTTGAAGACGCGCTCAGCATCCTCGTCCCTGCCCTGCACGCGGTAACCGCCCAGCGTGTTGAAGGCCTGCGGGGTGAGGCCAACATGCGCCATTACCGCGACGCCGCGCGTGGTGAGAAACTCGATTGTCTCGCGCATGTGGACGCCGCCTTCAAGCTTTACGGCCCCTGCCCCAGTTTCGGCGAGAATACGCGCAGCGTTACGGAAAGCCTGTTGCGGCGACTCCTCATAGGAGCCAAACGGCATGTCGACCACCACAAGCGCACTCTTCGCTGTGCGCATCACAGCCTGGCCGTGAAGGATCATCATCTCGATCGAGACGCCGAGCGTTGTCGGCAGACCGTGCAGAACCATGCCGACGCTGTCACCAACGAGCAGGAGATCGCAATGCTGGTCCGCCAATCTCGCGATTGGCGCCGTATAGGCGGTGAGGCAGACGATTGGCTGCTTGCCCTTGAGAGCAACGATGTCTGGGGGCAGCTTCTGCTTTACAGGCGGGGTACGGCTCACGGTATGCACTCCAATCCACTGGCGTTCTTTGCACAAGGTCCGGCAGCAATCCCCCCATGAGCAGCCACCACCCTCGGATTGCCTGGCCGTGATAAAGCCTGAACCGAGAGCACTTGCAAGGAAAAGTGGAGGATCTGCGGCCTTGCTCTTATGATCTATAGCCATTGCCATAGCCTTCGCCTGGGCAGATGGTGTTGGGGTTCGTTACGCAAGAAGCAACTGGGAGGTTGACGATGCCGGGAAACGACAAACCAGAGCAATCCGCAAGCGCCCTCATAGATGCCAAGATCGCTGAACTCGGCGATTGGCGAGGCGCGACCCTTGCCCGCGTTCGGCGTTTGATTCGTGAGGTTGATCCCGAAATCATTGAGACCTGGAAGTGGCGCGGCGTACCCGTGTGGGAATGTGCTGGAATCATCTGTACGGGCGAAACGTATAAGAAGGTCGTGAAGCTCACCTTCGCCAAAGGCGCCGAACTTGATGATCCGTCTGGGCTTTTCAACTCCAGCCTCGAAGGCAACACGCGTCGCGCCATCGACATACCCGAGGGCGCTGAGCTTCCCGAAGACGCGTTTAAGGCGCTGATCCGCGCAGCCATCGACCTCAACAAATCACCAAATGCCAGGCGGCGTTAGTGGCTCGACGCAACGAACTGAGACTGCAGCCGCTTAGTGATGGCATGTTTATCGACGTTGAGACTATTTACCTGATACGAAAGCAGAGTTGACTGCAGTCAACTTCCAGCTCGTTAAGGCTTTGTTTACCCTAAATTCCTTGCAGCCCAGAGAGAATCATGGCTACATGCGCTTAATTTTCAAAAACGCGGTCAAAATCGCATGTGCGGAAATTTTCGATGAGTGCACTTGAAGACATGAGGGACCAGATTGCCGAGGTCGATGTGCTGCTGACTCAGCAGGCGCATGAGCTATCCGTCATGCTCAACGACCATCGTCTGGAGATATTCCCTCCAAATGCACAGAAGACGCTACGTCCTTTCCAGCTCAACGAAGTTGCGCACTACTTAGGTGTGTCGAGCGGCTATCTTAAGAATCTGTCGCTCGAAGGCAAGGGGCCGCAGCCGCTGGTAACACCCACGGGCCGCCGGTCTTACACAGCCGAGCAGATGCTGGAAATGCGCCGTTTCCTCGACAAGAACGGACGCTCCGCAAAATATGTGCCGCATCGCCGTGAAGGCGAACATCTTCAGGTGATCTCCGTCGTCAACTTCAAGGGCGGTTCAGCCAAGACGACAACCACTGCGCATCTGGCGCAGTATTTTGCCCTGAAGGGCAACCGCGTCCTGGTGATCGACCTCGACCCGCAGGCTTCGCTTTCCGCGCTCCATGGTTTCCAGCCCGAGATCGATCGCAATGAATCGCTTTATGAAGCGCTGCGATATGACGACGACCGGAAACCGCTTTCATCGCTGATCAAGCAGACAAACTTTCCTGGCCTGGATATCATTCCTGCCAATCTTGAGCTGCAGGAATATGAGTACGACACACCGCTGGCGCTCGCTGCCAAGGACGGCGCCATGGGCGGCCTCTTCTTCGGCCGGTTGGATGAAGCACTGGCCGAAGTCGCTGACAACTACGATTTCGTCCTCATCGATTGCCCGCCGCAGCTTGGCTATCTGACTCTGACAGCCCTTTCGGCGTCGTCGGGCATTCTCATCACCGTGCATCCGCAGATGCTTGACGTGATGTCGATGTGTCAGTTCCTGCTGATGATGGGCGAGGTGCTGGGCACTTTGAAGCGCGCTGGCGCCAATATGGAGCTCGACTGGTTGCGCTATCTCGTAACGCGTTATGAGCCAACCGACGGCCCGCAGAGCCAGATGGTCGCTTTCATGCGATCCATCTTCAAGCAGCATGTTCTCGTCAATGAAATGCTGAAAAGTACCGCCATCTCCGACGCGGGCATAACCAAGCAGACGCTCTATGAGGTCGACCGCAGCCAGTTCACGCGGGCGACCTATGACAGAGCGATGGAATGCCTGCACCGCGTCAATCAGGAGATCCTGGACCTGGCTTACAAGGCATGGGGTAGATGATGTCTCGCAAGAACCTCCTTTCCTCGCTGACGGATCGCAAGTTGACTGCAGTCAACAACGTGCCCGAAGCAGCTCCCTCCACACCACCGCTGACACCAGCGATGGAACGGAGCCGTTCGCGCGGGGCTTTCGGCGCCATCACCCGTTCGATCGATGAACTGGCCGAGCGAGCGCAGGCAGCCAAGGAATATGAGGCGAAGCTGCTGGAAGGGGCGACCGTCGTCGAGCTTGATCCGGGCAAGATCGACGGATCATTCATTGCTGACCGTATCGGCGACGATGAAGAGGCCTTCAACGAGCTGGTTGAGGCCATTCGCGAACGCGGTCAGGATTCACCGATCCTTGTGCGGCCCCATCCGACGGCCGAGGGGCGCTACATGATCGTCTTCGGTCATCGGCGCGTGAGGGCTGCAAAGGCGCTCAGTCGAAATGTCCGAGCCGTTGTCAAGCAACTCGATGATACCCAGCATGTAATCGCCCAGGGACAGGAAAACTCTGTCCGGGCTGATCTGTCGTTCATTGAAAAGGCGCTGTTCGCGTTCAATCTGGAGCAGGGTGGCTATTCACGCGACGTGATCATGGCCGCACTCAGCGTCGACAAGACGGTCGTATCGAAGATGATTTCCGTCGTGAAGGATATTCCTTCTGACATCATCTCAGCGATCGGCGCAGCCAAGGAAAGCGGAAGGGATCGCTGGTACCAGCTGGCGGTCGCGGTGCGCGATGAGGAGGCCGCCGACTATTGCCGGGAGCTGATCCAGACATCAGCATTCGCTGAGGCCACCAGTGATCAGCGGCTTACCATTCTGTCGGACGGTTTGCTGAAACAGCCAAAGACAAAGACGCTGCGTCCCAAGACTGATGCAGTCACCTGGGTTCCCGAGGACCGCGCCGTTCGCGTCATCTTGAAAGATACTGGAAAGCAGGCCGTCCTGTCCATCAAGGACCGGGATGCATCCGCTTTCGCAAAGTTCATCGCCGATCGCATTGAAGACCTCTACGAGGACTTCCGGCGGTCAGAGTTGTAAACAGGAGAGCATTAACCAGCAAAAGAAAAAGGCCCCCAAAACGTTCCCGTCGTGGAAGCCCTTCTCATATGGTGTAGCAACCGGAGAATCGCATTTCCACGAATCACTGTCAAGTCCATTGGGCGTCGTTTTGACGGACGGATTTCTTTTGCCTGAAAAAAGGTGAGAGAAGGAAATGCAGGTACAATTTGGAACGACCCCCTTTGGTGGTCGGCCGATGTCGCTCGCCTTGTTGGCAGCGCAAAGAAATGCTGCGGAGCAGATCCCCGCAGGCAGATCCGTGGACAAATGGCAGCTCTATCGCAACCTTTGCGAAGCCAAGGCAATCATCGGCGTCGGTGATCGCTCGCTGGCCGTTTTGAGTGCGCTCCTGTCGTTTTACCCGGAAACTGAGCTTTCCGAGGAGAATGGGCTTATCGTTTTTCCGTCGAACCAGCAGCTGTCGCTGCGGGCGCACGGCATGGCAGGACCAACTCTGCGCCGTCACATCGCGGCCCTGGTGAAAGCAGGCCTGATCATTCGCCGCGATAGCCCTAACGGAAAGCGCTACGCACGCAAGAGCAGGGCAGGGCAGGTGGAGGAAGCTTTCGGTTTCTCGCTCGCTCCTTTGCTTGCTCGCGCCGATGAGATTGCATCCGCAGCCGACCACGTTCGGGCGGAAATGGCTGCGCTACGCATGACGCGTGAGCGCGTGACGCTTCTTCGCCGTGATATCGGCAAGCTCATCGACGCTGCCATGGAAGAGCAGCTCGAAGGCGATTGGGATAAAGTCTGGCAGGCGTTTCGTAGTGTTGTAGAGGCCATTCCGAGGCGTGCGTCGCTCGATGAACTCCGGGCAATCTGTGATCAGCTCGTCGCAATCCGCCAGATCGTGGATAAGATGTTGGAAATAAAAGATAATTCCAGCGAAATGAGCGGCAATGACTCTCAAAATGAGCGGCAGTATACTGAGTCACATCCAGAATCCCATTTTGAAGTTGAACAGGCTCCGGAAGAAGCTGGGATCAATTTTGAGGCCAATCGAAACCCGAAAAGCCCATCCTCAGGCTATTCGCTGAGCTTTGTGTTGAAGGCATGCCCTGACATCGCCGACTATGCGATCGACGGAATTGCGAATTGGCGGGATTTCCTGACCACCGCAGCGCAAGTACGGGCTTTCCTGGGCATCAGTCCATCCGCCTATGGGGAAGCGCAGGCCGTTCTGGGCCAGGAGAACACGGCGGTGGTGATCGCCTGCATACTCCAGCGATCTGAGCATATTCAGTCGGCAGGCGGGTACCTGCGTGTTCTGACGGAAAAGGCGAGGACAGGGGAGTTTTCAGTCGGACCGATGCTGATGGCCTGCCTGAAGGGCGTGCAAACGGCACCCCAGGCAATTGGGGCGTGAGGTGATCAGCAACGACAGGCTCTGAATAAGTCGGGCTGACCGTCTCCGTCGCTCATGGGCGGCAGAGACGACCCTCGCTGTTGTTTGCCACGCCTCTGTTGGAGACGCTAAACCGCTGCCCGCTGCAGAAGCACCGACTGAGCCGGAACCGGAGCAGGGGAGGTGTGATAGACAGGTTGTTCCTGAGCCGAAAATACCTTCCAGCGCTTTGGTCTGAAGGCAAGTCTGCTCTTGGTTGCTGCTGGATGCTCGATCGGTAGCTCGACCTCGATGCGGTGCTGTGCGCCGCCGATCTCGAGTTCGACATGCTTGGTGCCTGCAACGCGGCGGCTCGTGACCACCGTCCCGGCAAGGCATCCGCCGCAACCCTCGACAAGTTCAATGTCGTGCGGACGGAAGAACAGTGTCGCAGGACCGTTAGGAGCTGTGGGGTCCGTCAAGCCAATCGTTCGGTCCTGCAGCCAGATCTGGCCGTTGTCGACCCGAACGGGGAGCGAGTTGGAGTCGCCGATGAAGCTGTAGACGAAGGGCGAATTGGGCGTGTCGTAGACCTCATCGGCAGTACCAACCTGTTCGATGCGGCCCTGGCTCATCACGACCACCCGGTCGGCCAGTTCCAGCGCTTCCTCCTGGTCGTGCGTCACGAAAATGCTGGTGTGTCCGGTTGCATCGTGGATCTCGCGCAGCCAGCGGCGTAGCTCACGGCGAACCTGCGCGTCCAGGGCGCCAAACGGCTCGTCGAGGAGTAGCACGCGTGGTTCGATGCATAGCGCCCGTGCAAGCGCCACGCGCTGACGCTGCCCGCCAGAGAGCTGGCTCGGATAGCGGTTTTCGAGACCGGAGAGCTGTACCAGTTCGAGAAGTTCAAGTGCGCGACGGCGGATTTCACTCTTTGGAGGTCTTGTTCGCGCTGGCCGGATCTTCAGGCCGAACCCGATGTTTTCCAGCACCGTCATGTGCCGGAAGAGGGCGTAATGCTGGAAGACGAAGCCGACATTGCGTTCCTGCACGGACTTGGCGGATGCATCTTCATCGCCAAAGAGGATCTGGCCGCTGGAGAGAAAGTCGAGGCCGGCGATCAGACGGAGCAAAGTCGTCTTGCCAGAACCCGAGGGGCCGAGCAGCGCAATCAGCTCTCCAGGACGGATATCCAGGGAGATACCGTTCAACGCCGTGAACCCGTCGAAAGACTTCGTGACGTTCTTGAGGGCGAGTTCCATGATGTTCTCCCTTAATGCGGTCTGGTACCGGTCGCGAGCTGGTCGCCGAAGCGCCACTCGAGCCAGGACTTGATGATCAGGGTCACCAGCGCCAGTCCGGCAAGCAGTGACGCCAGGCTGAAAGCCGCGACAGACGCGTATTCATTGTAGAACAGTTCCACCTGCAGCGGCATGGTCACCGTTTCTCCGCGAAGCTTGCCGGACAACACCGCGACCGCTCCAAACTCACCCATGGCGCGGGCGTTGCAGAGCAGGACGCCATAGAGGAGCGCCCATTTGACGTTCGGCAGCGTCACGTACCAGAATGTCTGCCAGCCAGTTGCGCCGAGCGAAATGGCGGCTTCCTCATCACCCGTTCCCTGATCCTGCATCAGGGGGATCAGTTCGCGCGCGATGAACGGGAAGGTCACGAAAATGGTTGCGAGCACGATGCCCGGCACGGCGAAAATGATACGGATGTTGAAGTTCTCGTAGAGAAATCCGCCGATGGGCGCATTCGTGCCCAGAAGCAGGATGTAGACGAGGCCTGCTACCACCGGCGACACCGAGAACGGCAGGTCGATCAGCGAAATGAGGAAGGCCCGGCCGGGGAAGCGATGCTTGGCGATGGCCCAGGCGGCCGCGATACCGAAGACGAGATTGAACGGAACAGCGATGGCGGCCACCAGCAGCGTCAGCCAGATGGCCGAACGGGCGTCAGGAATGCTGAATGTTTCCAGAAACTTCCCAACGCCCTGCTGAAACGCCTCAACAAAAACGCTCAGGAGCGGCAGCACCAGAAACAGGCAGAGAAGCAGGACCGTCAGGCCGATCAGGATCGTGCGGGTGTGGGGCCGTTCCGTTACCGGTGACCGATAGCCCGTGTGATAGGTCGCGAGCTCGGGGAGGGTGGATGCGGTATCAGACAAGACCAAATCTCCTCTGTGACCAGACCTGGATCAGGTTGATGGCGAGCAGGATGAGGAATGATACTGTCAGCATAACCGCGGCAATGGCGGCCGCTGCCGGATAGTTGAATTCCTCCAGCCGGAACACGATCAAGAGCGGCAGGATCTCCGTCTGTCGCGGAATATTGCCGGCGATGAAGATGACCGATCCGTATTCTCCGACGGCTCGGGCAAAAGCCATCGCGAAGCCCGTCAGAATGCTTGGCAGCAGGGTTGGCAGCATGACCCGCGTGATCGTCTGGATGCGGCGCGCGCCAAGCGTCGCAGCAGCTTCCTCGATCTCGCGATTGAAGTCCTGCAACACCGGCTGGACGCTTCGGACCACAAAGGGCAGACCAATGAAAACCAGCGCAATCCAAATACCAAGCGAGGTGTAGGCAATGCGGATGCCGAAGGGGTCGAACAGACTGCCGATGATGCCGTTCGGCGCATAGATGGCCGTCAGTGCGATGCCCGCGACCGCCGTTGGCAGCGCGAAAGGCAGGTCGATGATGGCATCCATAACCTTCCGTCCGGGGAATTCGTAGCGGACGAGCACCCAGGCGATGAGCAGGCCGATAACCACGTTGAAGAGTGCGGCCACCGCCGACGTCACGAAGCTGAGGCGTAGCGCAGCGATGAAACGCGGACCAGTGACGATGCTGACGAATGAGTTCCAGTCGAGGTCAAACGTCCTGAAATAGAGCCCAGCGATGGGGATGAGAACAATTATAAAAAGATAGAAAATGGTAAAACTAAAGGTCAGCCGGAAACCGGGTATGACACTCGGCTGACGGAAGGCGACACGTTTCATACGCAGGGTTCCTTGTTGACCCATGTCCGATAGCAAGATGGTGCATCTGAAACCCATTGCAATGGGCAGACATGAGCCAAGCTCAGGGAGCGCCTGAGCCTGGCTTCTTCCGGACAGCACTCCGGGAGCGCGGAATGCATCGGTCTATACGGCTAGTTCGGCGAATAGATCTGGTCGAACAGACCGCCATCGGCGAAGTGAACCTTCTGGGCCTTCGCCCATCCGCCGAAGATCTCATCGTCGATCGTGACCATCTTGACCTCAGGGAAACGCGCCTTGTCTTCCGGATCGGCATATTCCATGTGTCGGGGCCGATAATAATTGGCGGCGATGACCTTCTGAGCTTCCGGCGAATAGAGATAGTTCAGGTATTCCGTGGCGATTTCGCGGGTGCCGCGCGCATCCACATTCTTGTCTACGATCGCCACCGGCGGCTCTGCCAGAATGGAAAGTGGGGGCACGATGATATCGAACTTGCCGGGACCAAGCTCCTCAAGAGCGAGGAAGGCTTCGTTTTCCCATGCCAGCAGCACGTCACCCAGTCCGCGCTGCACGAAGGTGTTGGTTGAACCGCGTGCGCCGCTGTCGAGCACCGGTACGTTCTGGTAGAGCTTGGTCAGGAACTCCTTGGCTGCTTCTTCGTCACCACCGGTGCGGTCGAGCTCGTAAGCCCAAGCTGCAAGGTAGTTCCAGCGTGCGCCACCGGATGTTTTCGGATTGGGCGTGATGACCTGGATGTCATCGCGGATCAGATCGTCCCAGTCCTTGATGCCTTTCGGATTGCCGGAGCGGACGAGAAAAACGATGGTCGAGACATAAGGCGTGGAATTATCGGGGAATTCCTGCTGCCAACCCGCTTCGATGAGGCCCGCAGCCTCGAGCGGAAGGATATCGCTGGCAAGGGCGAGGCTCACCACGTCGGCCGGCAGGCCATCCACGACAGTGCGCGCCTGAGAACCGGAGCCGCCATGCGTGGCGGTTACTTTTGCCGTTTCACCTGTCTTTTCTTTCCAGTGCTTAACGAAAAGATCGTTGTACTGGCGGTAGAGTTCCCGGGTGGGATCATAGGAAACGTTGGTAAGTTCCTGTGTGTAGGCAAACCCAAGCCCCGCAAACTGGACGGACGCCGCAAGAGCCGCTGTAAAGAGCATCGTTCTTCTAGAATACAGCATTATAGCCTCCGAGCCGTGTTGGACTGCTCTAAGATATCTATCGCGACAAACAATATCGCGATCGGCTCACTCTGAAATGGTTGTGGCTATCAAATATTTTTACCCTTCGAGAGCATAGCAGACGAAAGGATTTTCCTTGGTATGGCTTTTTGGGGGGCACCGTCAGCCAGAAAATTCGGCCGTTCAGTACGACAGCCACCCAACGCCGCCGAGATCTACGCTTTGGTTTGGCGCTGCGGAACCAGCTACGATTAAACTCTTTCCTAACCTGCTTGAGACATCACGATCTCAAGCAGGCTCTCGGCTGCCGCAAAGCGGTCATCGTCACTATCGGTCGCCCGGCGGAGGATTAGCCTATCTTCACTGCAAGCGATCTCCTGGTCCTTGTTCTTCGCCAGCTGCTTCTTCAGTCTCGCCCATTCCTTTGGCGCAAGCGTCGCCGCCACTGCCTGCGGTCCCCCATCAAGCTTGCGGATGCCGAGCATCGTTGCGCGCAGGCGTATCTCGGCGAGCCGGTAACCTGCTTCGAGCGTTGGAGGCAGGGTCCCGAAGCGGTCGGTGAACTCTTCACGCACACTCCGCAGTGCAGCCTCGTCCTCTACCTTGTCGAGTGCTGCCGCCAGTTCGATCCGCATTTCCGGTTGAGGGATGTAGGAGGCGGGAATGCCGAAGGTAATGCCGAGTTCTACATCGGCGCGGTGCTCGCCCTCCACATCCCGGCCCTGCACTTGCGCCAAGGCACGCTCCAGCAATCGGCGATAGAGCCCGACGCCAATGACCTGCAGATGCCCCGCCTGTTCCTCTCCGAGCAACTCACCTGCGCCACGCATATCGAGATCGCGACTGCTGATCTCGAACCCTGCGCCGAGCGAGGCGGTCTCTTCCAGCGTGTCCAGGCGACGCTTTGCCGTGCTGGACAGTTCCGCGTCGGGCTCAACCACCATCAGCATCGTCGCGCGCTGAACGCCACGTCCTACGCGACCGCGCAATTGGTGCAATTGCGCGAGGCCGAAACGATCCGGCCCATAGACGATCATCGTGTTTGCCGCGGGTACGTCGATGCCGCTTTCGATGATGTTCGTGGCCAGCAGAATGTCGCTCTGCCCAGCCGCGAAGGCCAGCATAGACCGGTCAACGTCGGCAGGCTTCATCGAGCCATGCAGAACGGTCAGCGAGAGATCCGGCACCAGTTCTCGAAGACGCTGTGCGACAGGCTCGAGATCCTCGATGCGCGGACACACGACGAAGCTCTGTCCACCTCGCTCGCGCTCAGCCAGCAGTGCCTTGCCGACAGTTTCAGCGCTGAAGGAAACAGTTGCCGTGCGCACGGGGCGGCGGCGCCTTGGTGGAGTTGCAATGATGCTGATTTCGGTCAGACCAACGAGGCCCGCCTGCAGGGTGCGCGGGATGGGCGTAGCGGTCATTGACAGGAAATGCAGGTCCGGCGCGAGTGACCGGATCTGCTTCTTGTGCCGGGTGCCGAAGCGCTGCTCTTCGTCGATGACGACAAGCGCCAGATCCTCGAAGCCGATATCCTTCCCGCAAATGGCATGGGTGGCGACCACGACCCTGATACTGCCATCGATGAGGCCGGCCTTTACTTCGCGGGCCTCCGCGGGCGTGTTGAGGCGAGACAGCATGGCGACCTCGATTCCGTGCCGGGCGAAGCGCTTGCGGAAGACATCGAAATGCTGTCGGGCCAGCACCGTCGTCGGAGCAACAATGATCGCCTGACGACCTGAGAACACGGCGGCAGCGATGGCACGAAGCGCGATCTCGGTCTTGCCGAAGCCGACATCGCCGCACAACAACCGGTCCATTGGACGTCCAGACGCCAGATCCTGGGCAATGGCTTCAGCCGCTGCGGCCTGATCCTCGGTGAGATTGAAGGGGAAGCTCGCGCAGAAGCGTTCGAATTCCAGACGATCGGGCTGCAATGGCTTGGCGCGGCGTCCGGCGCGCTCTTCAAGGGCGGCGATCATGCGGATGGCCGTCTCTCCGATATCCTGCATCGTTCGGTCGCGCCGCTGGATCCAGTTGCCGCCTTTCAGCCGGTCGAGCGCGACATCGGATTCGGCTCCGCCGTAACGCCAGATCAATCCGATATCCTTGAGCGGCACCAGCAGAACGGCGTCGTCGGCATAGCGCAGGCGCAGAACTTCGGCTTCTTCCTCTCCGCCGGCAGGTTCAAGGCCTTCCAGAACGCCAAGCCCGTATTCCAGGTGGACGACGACATCGCCGAAGCGAAGCTGGGCGTCCGCAATCTGGGCCGTTCCCAGTTCCCTTCCGGGCTGCCGTGCGGCCTGACCCGCAAGATCCCGCAGCGCAACACAGGCAATCTGCTCCTCATGATCGATGAAGCCCTGCTCGATCGGCTGTGCCAGGAACGACAGTTGATCCGAGGATGCTTGCCGCACCGCATCCCAATCTTCGACTGATGTAAGGCGGGCTTCCAGCGCCCGTTCCACGCGACGCTTCCAAAGCCGCAGCGCGTGGCCTTCGGGTCCAGCCAGCACCAGGCGATATCCCTGGTCGCGCAGTGGCTCGGCGAACCGCTTGAATGCGGCGAGGGGGTTACTGTCCCGCGCGAAAGCGGGAACGTCGGCAGCCGTCGTCGCTTCGGCAGCTGCGTCAATAGCGGCTTGCGTACGCTGATTCCATTCATCCCAGGAGAGGTATGCCGCAGCATCTCCATCTGCTTCGAAAGCCGAGAGGACGTCCCGGGCGCGGCGTCCGGCGCCTTCCTCGATGATCAGCTCTGCGTCGTCGAGATAGTCGAAGATGGTCTCCCCCTCGTTCGACGCCTCACTGTCCGCATCGAACGTCTCGGTCGCGGGATCAACGATCAGATGCTCGGTGTCGTGGACGGATCGCTGCGTTACCGGATCATAGGAGCGGATCGCTGCAATTCGGCCGTCAGCAATTTCGATGCGGCACGGCCGCGGCGCGGCGGCGGGAAAGACTTCGATCACCTGTCCTCGCAGCACCGCTTCGCCGGGTTCATCGACCCGCTCGTCGAACCAATAGCCTATCGCCTCCAGCCGCTTCTGTACTTCCTTCGCCTCGATACTGTCGCCGGTGCGAAACTCAAGATGGATGCTTTTCCAGATGCTGCGCGGTGGCACGCGCCGCAGAGCCGCCTCAGGCGTTGTCACGATGATGCGCGGTCTGTTCTCGCGATCGAGCAGCCATCGAAGCACGCTCATGCGTCGGCCCATCGCCTCGGGGCTCGGCGGAATACCATCCGCAACTGAGCCATCCCAGCGCGGAAAGATGGCGGCCGAGAGGTCCCCGCCGAACAACCTCAGGAGCGCGGTAATGGCTTCCGCCCGACTTGTGCTGCGCGCGAAATAGAGCATCGGCGCAGCCGCTTTCTGGCTGACGCGCCGATGCAGAAACGAGGCAACCGCCCCTACGGGAAGAAGAACTTGCGTACGCTCCTCGGGCGATGGCTGCGATGCGCTGTCATCAACCTCGGGTGCGTCGGGAACTGCGCTTCGCGTGGTTTGCGTACCCGAGCTTGTTTTCATTCTTCTGTCTCCGCATCGAAACCGGCCAAGGCAAAGCGCCAGCGGAGAAAAAGGTTGCGCCTATGCTTGCGGCAGGGGCACGCACCCACGTTAGTATGTTGCCGTACCCTTGATGGCGATCTTGCCCTTGCGGCCAGGTTCGCCGCTTGCGCGCGCGGCATCTGCGACCTGATCGATCGGGTAGGCAGCCTCGATCGAGAGCTTGAGCTTGCCGGATGCCGCATCCTGCACCAGCTCGCCCAGCAGCTCGCCAATACGCTCGGGCTTCAGCGGCGGCTGGGCAGCCCAGAACCCCTTCACCGTAATGCCGCGAAACAACAGTTCGCCGGCGGGAATTTTCAGCGGCTCCTGCGTCATGGCGCCGAAGCTGATGAGCTCGGCTCCATTGGAAGCGACGCTCAGCAGCTGCATCGGCCCATCGCCGGCCAGCGAGTCGATCGCGCGCGACACCTTCGCGCCGCCAGTGATAGCGCGCGCTTTTTCCTGCCAGCCGTCCTCTTCGGTAGCTACGACGTTGTCGATACCCATTGCGCGCAATTCTTCCACTGTTTGCGAACGCCGCACCAGGCCCAGCACATTGATGCCGCGTTCGGCCGCATAGCTTGCCAGCATCTTGCCGACCGCGCCGTTGGCGGCGTTCTGCACCACCCACTCACCTTCCTGCAGATTGAGCGATTCCAGCAGCATTCGTGCTGAAAGCGGCATCGAGACGAGCTGGCACGCAGTTTCGTCGTCCACGCTGTCCGGTACGGGCACCGAGCGCTTCGCGTCAGCCAGATAGTACTCCGCCCATGTTCCACGCGCGCCGCCTGCAATGCGCTGGCCGACCTGAAAATTGGTGACACCCTCGCCCAGTTCCTCGACGATGCCCACGGCTTCGGTTCCGGGAACTGCCGGAAGCTCCGGCTTGAAGCTGTACTGGCCGGCGATGGTCATCAGGTCGTGATTGTGAATTGGTGCAAGAACCATTCTCACCAGCACCTGACCCGGCCCCGGCTTCGGCCTCTCCATCTCCTGGCTGGCAAGCACGTCCTCCGGTCTGCCAAGTTCTGCATGAACAGCGCTTCTCATATCGGGCTCCTTCAGTTGCTGGTGGGAGTTCGGGTCAGGTGTGTTCAGGGCTACGCATATGGAACCCGGCACCTGCCCTTTCAACACACAGGCAGCAGAAAGGACAAGCTGGAGGCAGCCTCATTGCCTCGCCCGCTGTTCGTTCAAACGTCTGAAACGGAGGCCTAGCCCTTCCGGAACCGGTCGGCAGCGGTCAATCGCCGGGTCAGCGGTTCGGCTTCGGGCCAACGGTAGATTTCGTCACGCAGATAGGCGAGTTCATCTTCGTAGAGGTCTTCGTCGATTTCGATCCACCAGGCCTTGGGCCTGCCGTCGCTGCCGTCGGACCAACGATAGCCGCGTGCTTTCAGGTGATCCTTCATGTCGAAAGGCGCATGTTCGGCGAAGATGCGCATCCGGCAGCGCCCGCTCGACTGCAGGAGCTCCGCAAATGGCGCAATTCCCCCGTCGCCTATCGGCCGCGCTAGAACTTCAAGCAGGGCATGGCAATCGTCGGTCGCGCGGTGGCCCTCGTGGAAGAGGCCTGACTGACCCACCAGATAGCCGAGCTTGTTACCTTCGAAGCCGTGATCGGCCCAGCGGATTTCCGTAACAGAGCACGCCCATACCTTCGGCACGAAGGTGGGCGAGAGCTTCTCGCAGAATGGTCGGTCGAAGCCGGCATTGTGCGCGATCACCAGATCGGCCGGCTCAACCAGTTCCTCAAGGGCCGCGAGATCGATCTCCTGTCCAGCCACCATCTCGTCGGTGATGCCGGTAAGCCGCGTGATCTCCGGCGGTATCGGCGACGACGGCTGGCGCAGGCCACTATAGACGCCCACGACATCTCCGATCGCACCCGTATCATCGTAGGTGAAGGCGACGGCGCCCACCTCGATGATCTCGTGCCGGTCGTGCTGCAGGCCGGTTGTCTCCGTATCAACGAGAAGGCCAAGCCGTGGAAATCTGCTCTCGGAGCGCGGGATGATCGGGCGCGGGGTCAGCTTGCGCAGGATGCGGAAGCGACCGCTCTCCTCCAACAGCCTTACCGCTTCGTCCTCGTCCCAGCTATACGGCACGGGCGCGGGCGCCGGCCTGCGCTTGCGCAAGGGGCGCGCAACCTCACGGTAGCCTGGTGCTTCATCGAAAAGATCGAACTGGGCGGATGCCGCTTTCATGTCATGCGTACCTTCATGCTTTGCCGCAATGATCCGCCCCGTCCTGCCTTGCGAATCGGCGTCTACTATACGGCATCCACGGCGGAGGAGGAGAGTGGACAAGCAGCCGGCTCATTTCGTTTTCCTGCGCGCTCAGTTCGACAGCAGGATGGCAATTGCGCCGTGCGCGATCGCGACAAACGCATAAATATTACCCGGGTAGTATTGACTTGCAGATTCTACCCGGATAAAAATCGCAGAAGTTAAACTTGGGAAGGATCCGCTATGTCAAACCCTGTTCGCTGTACTGCTTTCATAGGGCCGCGCCTGTTGGCTTCCGGGGCACCAGGTGATGTTGCGATCGCTGTCAAGAAAGCTTTGGAACGCGAGACCCGGGATCCTGTCGTCATTTTCGATGACGCGACAGGGCGGCAGGTCGACTTCGATCTACGCGGCTCTGACGAGGAGATTGCGGCACGTCTCAAGGATTTAAATGCGCCCGAACAGGTGAATGCAACAAGGTCTCCGGGGCGCCCCAAGCTGGGCGTCATTTCCCGTGAGGTCACCCTGCTTCCTCGTCATTGGGATTGGCTTTCACAACAGCGGGGAGGCGCTTCTGCAGAATTGCGGAGGCTGGTTGATGCTGCTCGGAAGGCAGACGAGCCCTTGCAGGCCGCACGGCAGGCGCAGCAGGCGGCGGACCTCTTCATGATGGCGATGCTCGGAAACGAAGCGAACTACGAGGGCGCTGCAAGGGCGCTCTACGCTGCCGACCGAGATCTTTTCCATGAGCTGAGCGAGCCTTGGCCTGCGGACCTGCGCGATCACGCCCGGTCGCTGGCCGAACCCGCATTCGCTCTGGCCCCTGGCGCACGACAGGCGTGAAAACACTTCGCACTCTTGAACGACCAGTTCCAGATCGCGTGGTCGCTGCTCACCTACCATCTTGGAAGGAGATGAGACCATGTCCGCAGTCAACAAGCAGGTAATTTTGCGTGAACGGCCAACGGACAAAGTCAGGAATAAGCATTTCGCGATCATCGAGTTCGGTGAGGCGTTTGCAACGCACTCTCGGTCGATTTCGGATGGCTGTCTCGTTAGCCGCGAAGACATTGTCCATGGTCTCGAAAACGCGCCCGCGGTTCTGCAGAGGCTGTTCGTCGGCGCGAACATCGGCAAGCGTCTCGTGCGCGTCGGCGGAGAAGGCGGTGCATTCAGCGACGCACCTGAGCGATGAAACGCTTTGATACGGTGTGAGCCGTACGTCTGTAATTCTCAAATCCGAGCCTGTCATAGAAGGCCAGTGCAGGCCTATTCTCGAGCCTGATGGTGGCATCGATGAAGCGAACACCTGCGGCTTCGGCAGCAGCGGCGGTCTTCTCGAACAAACCGGTGCCGGTGCCAAGACGGTGATGGCCGGGTTGCACGTAAGTCGAGATGAAGGCCCAGTCTGCCGGCAGCCAGTCTTCGCCCGGCCAGTCCGGATCAGACCACTCCAAGGACTGGAAGCCTCTCACCTTGGAGCCTGCCACCGCCACGAAACAGGAGATTCCGCGCTTTGGAGAAATGAATTCGCGGCGGATACGCTCGCCATCAAACGGAGCCTGGTGCGACGTCAATCCGCCGATCGAGATGATCTCAGTGAGGATGGCCGCCATCTGATTGGCGTCGCCATCGCTGGCCGCTCGAATGACGATGCTCATGATCCTTTGTCCCGTCTTCTCGACTTTAGAAGTAAGTTACGATAATTCGATCCAGCAATCCTGTTCAATTCGGGGAGTGACATGGGAGACGGAAAGTCCGCAGACAAGTAAGCCGCAGCAACGGTTTCTGTTGTTGCGGCGTTCTGTAGAGCCAATCCGTTCCGATTGCTGTCGAACGAACGCCGCTTTGCTTCCATTCAAGCGGATGTTTTCGTCATGACAACCACACGATCCGCGTGGTCTTACACGCTGCCCGCAGCTCTTCTGCTGATGGCACCCTTCGACATCCTCGCCTCGCTGGCGATGGACATCTTTCTTCCCGTCGTTCCGGCGATGCCGGGTATTCTCAACACGACCCCAACCATGATTCAGCTCGCGCTCAGCCTCTACATGGTGATGCTTGGTGTGGGACAGGTGGTGTTCGGCCCGATTTCAGACCGCATCGGACGACGGCCTGTCCTTCTTGCAGGCGGGGCGCTCTTCGCTGTTGCGTCCCTCGGCGCGGCCTGCTCTTCTACGGCGGAAGCCTTTCTCGGCTTCCGTCTCATCCAGGCGATTGGTGCGTCGGCGGCGCTGGTGGCCACCTTTGCGACGGTACGCGACGTTTACGCCAACCGCCCGGAGAATGCAGTCATCTATGGCTTGTTCAGCTCGATGCTGGCTTTCGTCCCGGCCATCGGTCCGCTTGCCGGAGCCGTCATAGCGGAATGGTTCGGATGGCGAGCGATCTTCCTGACGCTCTGCGCACTGGCGGCTCTCGCCGTCGCGAACGCGTCGCTTCGGTGGCATGAAACCCGCCCGGTTACCGAGAACGAGACGCATCCTTCCGTCCGACCCATCTTCGCGAGCCTTCCGTTCTGGATCTACACAATAGGCTTCAGCGCGGGTATGGGTACGTTCTTCGTCTTCTTCTCCACAGCCCCGCGCGTGCTGATCGGGCGAGCTGGCTACTCGGAGTTCTGGTTCAGCCTGGCATTCGCGACCGTCGCCCTGGTCATGATTGTGACCACCCGCTTCGTAAAGGCGTTCGTCGCCAGGTGGGGCATTGCCGGTTGCGTCGGGCGGGGGATGGCCCTGCTCGTTTGCGGAGCGACGCTCCTGGGCATCGGCGAGCTTTACGGCTCGCCGTCATTCCTTACCTTCATCCTGCCGATGTGGGTGATCGCAGTGGGCATCGTTTTCACCGTGTCTGTCACCGCAAACGGCGCTCTGGCTCAGTTCGATGAAATCGCTGGATCTGCAGTCGCCTTCTACTTCTGCATCCAAAGCCTGATCGTCAGCATTGTCGGTACGCTGGCGGTGACGCTGTTGGACGGAGACACAGCCTGGCCGCTCGTCTCCTACGCAACGGTGATGGCTCTGCTTGTAGCGGGCGGGTTGGGTATGCTTCGGTCCCGAAACCTTCAAGGCAAGAGTTCGCCGGTGACCTGAGCAACGCAGCGCATGTCGTTGGTGGCGGCTTCGCGAATGGTATCCCGAGAGCCGCCACCAATTGCAGAGGATCAATGAACAAAGGCCATGCGGCCGGTGGCGTCTCGGATTGCGCTTGATCGCCCTGCCGTTTTAAACGCAGTGACGTGGAAAATGTCACGGACACCTCTCCCAATCCGGCGACGCCGCCGCAAACCTGGGCATCTGGAGCCACAAAATACATCCCTGTGCATGACCCTGTTAAGATGATCTGGCCCTTCTTAAGGCCGGTCTGCCTGCCGCGGTTATGACTGGCGAGCCAAATAAAAGCCGCTCGAGATCCATTGCTGGATTGCCACACACTGTTGCGACGACTTCTTCTCCATTCACTTCGAGACGGGCTCTGATGGCTGCAAGGTCGATGCCGCCAGCTGGCATCGGCAAGCTGCGCAATGATTTCCCAGAAAGTGTCGAGTGCAAGGGTAGCCTGCGCCTGAGACTCATCGGCAGCAAGATGGTCGCGTCTGGCTTGGACCCGCTCTCGTTCGGCAACTAGAATGGAGTTGTAAGGATGTGCTGCCACAATAAACCTCTGGCTATTGCCGAGTTTGCGGGTTGACAAAGAATTCCGTCTCAGCAAGCATTTAGTGGACATAGTGTCCACTATGTGGATAGAACACTGCGTTGGCGGACTAGTCCACCTGATCAAGACGGGGAGGTGATGTGACTGCGATCTGGAATCGCTCAAGACCGCACAGGAACCACCTTGCTTTTTACGAAAAGATCGCTGCCGCGCCCATATCAGATGTCGCGGTCCCGAGCGCCAGCATTCTTCCAGGGAACAGCCATGAACATGATCAAATACCTTATAGCCAATCGGTTTGGCGCGGATGCTGTTTCGCCTTTTCGCCCGACCGTGAGCGAGCTTGGTCTGCAAGCCCCTCAACGGTGATTGGCGTACGGACTGCAGGCCTGCTGGAGGAGGCCATGCAGGTCCTTTCACCGGATCGGCCTTGTTGGATGTCCCTGACGAATGGCCTCACTCGACTGACACTGCACAATCAACCGCAACTTGGGAGGAATAACATGAAATTCGCAAAAGGTATTATTGCAGCTCTCCTGCTGTCGGCGACCGCAATGCCCGCATGGGCAGACTATCCCGAGCGGCCCATCACTCTCCTGGTTGCGTGGGGTGCCGGCGGCGGTACCGATGCCGTTGCGCGCGTCATCGCTGTCGGCCTGGAAAAGGAACTCGGACAGTCCGTCAACGTGGTAAACCGCACCGGTGGCTCAGGCGTTGTCGGCCATGCGGCCATGGCGGACGCTGCTCCCGATGGTTATACGCTTGGCCTTGCAACGACCGAGGTCAACCTGATGCACTGGCTCGGGCTGACGGAACTGGACTACAACGTCTACACACCTCTTGCCCTGATGAACCAGGACCCGGCAGGTGTGCAGGTCTCTGCCGATTCCGAGTATACCAACGTCAATGAACTGCTGGAGGCGATCAAGGCGTCGAAGCCCGGCACCTTCCGCGCAACGGGCAGCGGCCAGGGATCGAGCTGGCATGTGGCAATCGCCGGCCTGCTCAATGCTTCGGGCATCGATGCCTCCACCGTTACCTGGGTGCCAAGCGATGGTGCCGCGAGTGGCCTGCAGGAACTGCTCTCGGGTGGTACCGAAATCGTACCGACATCGCTGGTCGAGGCTCGAGCTCTCATCGAGGCGGGTCGCGTGAAGTCGCTTGCCTACATGAGCAAGGAGCGCTCCACACTCTTCCCAGACGTGCCCACTCTGAAGGAAGAAACGGGTTCCGACTGGGAATTTGGCGCCTGGCGCGGGATCGTAGCACCGAAGGGGTTGCCGGATGACATCCGTGACAAACTGATCGCTGCCCTGGAGAAGGTCTACAACAGCGACGACTACAACAAGTTCCTGAGCGCACAGGGTTTTGGCGCGAGCTTCCTCCCCGGTGAGGAATTCGGCAAATTCCTGGCCACCAATGACGTGAACTTCGGTGAAACGATGAAGGCCATCGGCCTGGCCAAATAGCCGAGCCGAGCGATCCGCAGGTCCGGCGAAAGCCGGGCCTGTCCGACAATCATCGATCAGGTGCTCTCATGCGATTCAGCGACACCACCATCGGAGCGGTATTCCTGCTCGCGGGCATCCTGCTTGCCTGGTATTCCTTCAACCTGCCGGCAATCCCGGGGCAAGCATATGGGGCTGCTACGTTTCCCCTTCTCATCGCTCTGGGTTTTGTTGGATGCTCGGTGCGCCTGCTTTTCTCCGGGGTCAGACAGGGCGAGCCTTGGCTTGTACTTTCCGACGAGATCAAGAACCCGAGGGCGCTTGCCGGCGTCGCAGTGACGGTGCTTCTCGTCCTGTTCTACATCTTCTTCGCCGATGTTCTCGGGTTCATCCCCACGGCCATCATCATAACTTTTGCAATGTTTCTGCTCCTGAAGGTTCATCCCGGGAAGGCCATCGTTCTGGCGGTCTTGGCAGCCTTGGTGTGCGACTTCGTCTTCAGGACGTTGCTGCTGGTTCCCTTGCCCTTTGGCATGATCCCAAGGCTTCCCTGGTAGGAGAGAGAAATGGACGTCATTCTTCAAGCCTTCGGCCTGGTAGCAAATCCCAATGTGATCATCACCATCATCGCCGCGTCCATCTTCGGGCTCTTCGTTGGCGCCGTACCGGGACTGACCGCAACGACAGCAACTGCACTGTTGGTTCCGCTCACCTTCTTCATGGACCCGGTTCCCGCTGTCGGTGCAATCGTTGCCTGTTCGGCAATGGCGATTTTCGCCGGCGACATCCCGGCCGCATTGTTGCGCATCCCGGGAACGCCGGCTTCCGCAGCCTATGTCGATGACACCTACAAGCTGACGCAGATGGGCAAGGCAGAACTTGCTCTGGGTGCCTGCGTCCTCTTTTCGGCCCTCGGCGGGCTTTTCGGCACCATCGTGCTGATCTTTGCTGCACCTTCGCTGGCCGAATTCGCGGTGAAGTTTTCATCGCCCGAGTATTTCTGGATCGCGCTCCTCGGCTTGACCTGCGCAGTCTTCATGGGCGCATCCAATCCGGCCAAGGGTCTCCTCAGCCTGTTCATCGGCCTCGTGATCGCATCCGTCGGTCTGAACAACCCCGCTGGTGTTCCGCGGCTGACATTCGGTTCGACCGAGATGCTGGCCGGCATCGACTTCATTCCGGTGATGATCGGCATCTTCGCCATCTCGGAAGTTTTCCGAACCGTCCTGAGCGGGGGCAGAAGCTGGGAAGAAGCGCCAGCTGCAGTCGGAAACATCTTCCGCGACTGGGGAAGCATGCTGAAGAGATATTGGCGGCAGCTTCTGCGGGGCAACGTCACGGGGACCGTGGTCGGCATTCTCCCCGGCGCCGGTTCGGACGTGGCGGCCTATGTCAGCTATGCGATCAGCCGGTGGTTCTCCAAGACACCGGAGAAATACGGAACGGGTCATATCGAGGGTGTCGCTGAGGCCGGATCGGCCAACAATGCCGCCCTTTCCAGCGCCTGGGTGCCTGCGCTCGTCTTCGGCATTCCCGGGGACACGATGACTGCAATCGTGATCGGCGTGCTCTACATCAAGGGCCTGAACCCCGGACCGACCCTGTTCATCTTCAATCCGCAGACGATCTATGCGGTCTTCCTTATCTTCATTCTCGCCAACCTGATCATGATCCCGCTTGGATGGGCGCTGATCAAGCTTTCCAAGAATATCCTTCGCGTCTCCAAGAAGGTTCTCATGCCGCTGATCCTGATCTTCTGCATCGTCGGTGCCTTTGCCTCCAACAATGCGGTCTATGGTGTCACGATCATGCTTGTCTTTGGTGTCGTCGGTTACCTGATGGAGGAGAACGGCATACCCATTGCACCCTGCGTGCTCGGCATCGTCATCGGCCCTCTCCTGGAGAAGAACCTGATCACCACACTAATCAAGTCGCAGGGAAATCTGATGGACTTCATCAACCGTCCAATTTCCTTCGGCATCTTTGTCCTCTTCTGCCTGATCTGGGTGACGATCATCATCTCTTGGATCAGAGCTGCCAGACGACCGGACGACGAGGTGGCGAGCGTGAATGCTGCGGATTGAGCAGGCGATGCAAAGAAGCAAACAGAGAGCGGCTGCAGGAGAAGTGGAAACCGGTTTTCCGTCCGCAGCCGCGAGAAACAATAGGTCTGGGAGCAAGATCCATGCATTCCGAAGGAACCTATGTGGGCCGCGTGTGGCGTGAGGACGTGGCCGGACCGGCACTGGTGAAGATCGAGGACGGGATCCTTTACGATATCACCTCCCGGTCGGCACCGACGATGCGCGATCTCCTCGAAATGGACGATCCTGCTGCTTTCGTGGCCAGTGCGACAGGCCAGCCTCTGGGGCCCGTGCCGGACGAAGGAGCCAGGGCGGACGGCTTGAGGTTGCTTGCACCTGTCGATCTGCAGGCGATCAAAGCCTGTGGCGTCACCTTCGCGCGATCGATGATCGAACGGGTGATCGAGGAGCATGCGTCCGGGGCGCCTGAGGCGGCAGCCAGCATACGCGCGAAGATTGGAGCCATTCTCGGAGAGAACCTGCGCAATCTGCGGGCTGGATCGCCTGAAGCGGCCCGCGTGAAGCAGTTGCTGATCCAGGAGGGTGTCTGGTCGCAGTATCTCGAGGTCGGCATCGGTCCGGACGCGGAAGTCTTCACGAAGGCGCAGGTCCTCTCGGCCGTGGGGCATGGCGCATTGGTGGGGATACACCCGGTGTCCACATGGAATAACCCGGAGCCGGAAATCGTTCTGCTTGCCGACAGCCTGGGCAGGGCAAAGGGTGCGACGCTCGGCAATGACGTCAATCTGCGTGACGTGGAAGGTCGCTCAGCCCTGCTTCTCGGCAAGGCAAAGGACAACAACGCATCCTGCGCGATTGGTCCGTTCATTCGTCTCTTCGATGGGGCCTATACGATCGAGAATGTCAGGACCGCCGAGATCAGTATCGAGGTGCGCGGCGAGGACGGTTTTACCCTGGCGGGGAAAAGCTCCATGTCGGAAATCAGCAGAGATCCGCTCGATCTGCTGGCCCAGACCATCGGCGAGCATCATCAGTATCCGGACGGACTGGCGCTGTTCATGGGCACGATGTTTGCGCCGACCGACGATCGTGGAAGGCCGGGCGAGGGTTTCACGCACAGAATCGGCGACATGGTCACGATCTCGAACCCGGAGCTAGGCGTTCTCATCAACCGGGTCGCTTATACCAACGACTGCCCGAAATGGGACTTCGGCATATCGCACCTGATGCGAAATCTTGCCGCCCGCAATCTGATCTGAGAATGGGGTGAAGCGGAGCGGCAACAGGTTCTTCAGCCGGCAGTTCAGTATGACGCCTGCGATAACCGCTATCTTCCCACTGTGCCGAGCCGAACAGCAGGTGCGTCCGGATTGATCGAAAAGCAGACGACCACGCTGTCTTCCAATGCAGTGAGCACAGTTGGATCGGGGCGGCGGATCAAGCCCGTTTCGGCCTCGGTAAATGGAGTACCACCCGCCAGAACACTCCCGGTGAAAACGTAAAAATAGCTGTCCCAGCCGTTCGGCGGCGCGGGCAGGGCTGTCTGCGATCCTTGCGACAAGCGGATATCGTGGAATTTTGCGTCGTTGCGAACGAAGAAGGGCGCATCCGAATTTTCAGGACCGAAGAGGTAACGCCATTCATTCAGTCGCGCTTCCGGCATTTCTCCGAACTGAATGCCGGGTTTGAGATCTGCAGCGCGTGGGCGGACGAAGATCTGCAGCATGCGCAGATAAGGATCAGAGGGTAAGACCCTTTCCTCATGCCAGAAACCTGCGCCGGCGTTCATGACCATCAGATGCCGGTCATCGACGACGAGTTCACCGACGGTCATATCGGTATGCCGCATCACACCGCCCGGGACCCATGAAATGATCTCATCATTCGTATGTTCGTGCAGACGTATGTGCGTGCCGGGTTCCAGGATCGATTCAACGATGAGAGCCAAGGGCCCGTAGCCATGATCGTCTGGCTCCGGCAGGTTGAACCCGGGCAGATTGAGGTGCATCGTGAACGATCCCTGGCTTCTGATGATCCGAGTTCTCGGCGCCTTGAAGATTTCGCTGGTGATGAGTTCTGCGGTCGACATCGTTTTACTATCCCTTTGTGAACGTTGATCTTCAGCTTGGCTCGAGTACCGGCATGCAACTTTGCGCATGAGGTTTCATCCGCTACTAGAAAGCTTTGCTGAATTGAGAAGAAGAGATAGAAGCAGAGCAGATCGCCGCGTAGTATCCTAAACCGGATCGTCACGTCCCACGGATGGAACGGGCAATGCAGGATCTGAATGACCTCTATTATTTTGCCAAAGTGATTGAAAATCGGGGCTTTGCACCCGCCAGCAGAGCACTCGGTGTGCCGAAATCCACCCTTAGCCGAAGGGTAGCGGCGCTGGAGGAACGGCTTGGCATGCGCCTGCTTCAGAGGAATGCGAGCAAGTTCTCGCTGACCCATATCGGCGAACTGTACTTCAAGCAGTGCCAGGCGATGATTGCTGAGGCGGAAGCGGCACAGGATGTGATCGATCGCACAAAGGCTGAGCCGCGCGGAGTAATCTCCGTCACCTGCCCGGTCTCTCTGCTGCAGGCGCTTGTCTCACAGATGGTCGCCCGTTTCCTGGCCGCTTATCCGCTGATCACAGTCAATCTTGCGGCGACGAACCGTCGTGTCGACGTTATCGAGGAGGGGGTGGACGTAGCTTTCCGTGTCCGTTTCCCGCCACTCGAAAACAGCAATCTGGTGATGAAGAACCTGGGCACGAGCGAGCAGTTGCTCGTCGCGCATCCGGCCTTCCTGGATGAACACGGCCGTCCTGATGATCCGCGGCAGGCTGCAAGCCTTCCGAGTATGGACCTTACGCGGGTCATGCCGCGCCACGCCTGGGAGCTGACCGGCGAGGATGGCAACGTCCTCGCTGTCCCGTTCCAGCCGCGCTATGTCACCGATGACATGGCGGCGCTCCGTGATGCCGCGCTCAACAGAATTGGTATCGTGCAACTGCCTGAATACATGGTTCGCAGCCATATCAGTAATGGTGAGCTGGAGGTGGTGCTTCCGAAATGGAAACCGAAGGCTGGCATCGTGCACGTCGTCTTCGCCTCGCGACGGGGTCTTGCTCCAGCCGTGAGACATTTCATCGACTTCATGGAAAAAGAATTCGCGCTGGTTTCGCGCGGCACGCCGGTCGGGATAGCATTCTAAACCTGTTCAGACTTTCACAGAAACTCTGAACTGCTCTCTCGCGGCTGCGGACGGAAAACCGGTTTCCACTTTCCTGCAGCCGCTCTAGAAAGCTGAATTGCCGACCCTGATTGGGGAAGACGGAGCGCATGCCTCTTCAACGGGGCGGCGCAACTGCAGACGGAGATGTGAGCTATCTTTTCCGCCTCCGGGGAGGCCGGTCAACGACATGATCACCGGCAACGGGCAGGCTCTGGCTGCCCGTCGACTGTGGCAGATGCCGCAGCGGCCTTGTCATGCCGCTGCCAGCGGCAGTTACCTGGTTCCTTCCTTGAGACCAAGAAGCTGCCATTCCCAACGAAGGCCTTGGCCGAAACCGCCACCGTGTTCCTCGAACAGCTTGGTGACCTCGCCAGCCGTCTCCTCGCGAGCCCAGTCGCGCTGCACCTCGCTGACATAGGACCAAGTGGTGGTCGGGATAGCGCCAGCCTGGATCATGCGCGCCACGGCCATGTCATGCGCTTCGCGGCTTGCGCCTCCGGAAGCATCGGTGATGAAATAGACCTCGTAGCCGTCGGCCAGAGCGGAAAGGACCGGCATCTGCAAGCAGACTTCGGTCCACAGGCCAGCCATCACCAGCTTGTGCTTTCCGGTCTGCTTCACCCAATCGACAACGCGGGAATCTTCCCAGCTGTTCAGCGTGGTGCGGTCGATCGGAACCTGCTCGGGGAAGACGTCCTGGATCTCCTTGAGAAGTTCCTGCCGTTCCGCAAATGCAGTGGTGAGATGGATCGGGATGTTGAAGATCTTTGCGGTTTTGCTGATAGCCTGAGCGTTGCTGATAACCTGCGAAGCCTCATGCGAGCGCAGCGTCAGAAGCTGGAGGTACTGGTGGTCAATCAGCAAAAGTGCGTGATTGTCCGGGGTCAAGAGGTTGTTCGATGCCATTTCTTTCTCCTTCGCTAATGGCAGAGGTTAGTCTGACGAGACGAAGGTAGAAGTGCATCTGCCTGCCGCGTAGACAGCGATAGCGGGTCGCCGCGTTCCACCGGTGGAACGCGCGGCTGGCCCTACACCGTGGCGATATCGTGAACGGTGTGTTCACCGGACCTTGGTTGCTGTGCTCTCTGCACCGCGTTATCCATTGCGGACAAGCGGGAGAGAGTCGGCCCCCCGACCGCCGAAGGAGCAACCGCCCCGGAAACTCTCAGGCACCCGGACCGCTTCGATAGACAACACTCTGAAAAGCGGAGCTGCAGCTCCCGCCCAAGGTGTAAGCTGACTCCAGCGTGATGCAGATCAGCGATACTCTCAGGCCAATGACAGAGGGGGCTCCGACGCCAGCGCATGGCGTAGCCTTTGTGGAGCCTGACTTTACCCTGCATCACCCCGCGCCCTGACGCGAAAGAATACGCCCTCCAACACATTCGGCAGTCTGCCCTTCCGCGATCAGGGCTGGCCACGATCGACGCGCCCTTGCAGAGGGCAGCGTGCGTCGCTGACTTACATTGGACATTTCATGACAACACCACGCACCATCGACCGACGACTGTTTCTCAGCGGAGCCGGAAGTTTCCTTGGACTGGCGGTGTCGGGCTGTGCCACCAGCTCCGTTCCCGGTTCAGTGGAGCCTGCCCAGGAATTGCCAGCGCCCGCATTTTCCGAGGACGTGCTCCTTATGTATCGGGCAATGCCGGAGGAGCGGTTTCCGATTCCGGCGGTGGACTTGACACGCCTCGATCCGGCTTTTCATCGGGCAGTCGTCGACTATTCGACATCAGAAGCGCCCGGCACAGTCATTGTGGATACCCCAAACTGCTACCTCTACCACGTCGGTGAAGGCGGAACCGCCACGCGCTACGGCGTAGGGATTGGCAGAGCGGGGTTTGAGTGGTCGGGACGCGCCCATATAGCTTATGGGCGCGAGTGGCCCGTCTGGACACCTCCAGCTGACATGATTGCGCGCCAACCTCCCCTTGAGAAATGGAGATACGGCCAGCCACCTGGCATCAACAACGCCCTTGGTGCGCGCGCCCTCTATATCCATCAAGGCAACCGTGACACGCTTTATCGCCTGCACGGAACTGGCGAGGCCCACACCATTGGCAAGGCAATCTCGTCAGGCTGCGTGCGGCTCCTGCATCAGGACATTGTTCACCTCTACGATAAGGTGAAGTGGGGCTCTCCGATTGTTGTTCTGGCCTAGGGGTTGCCGGCAAATGCCATGTCCACGACGGTACCCACGCAGTGAGTTGACGCAGTCGCGGATTCGCATTGCGGCACTGACCTTGATGCTCGCTTATTTTGCAATCGGTGCAAGACTTGTCCAGTTCGGCCTTGAAGGGCCTGCAGTTCCATGGGTCGCAGCTGGTCAAGTTGCCGCGCATAGGCCAGCCATCCTCGACCGCCATGGTGGGAAGCTCGCGGTCGACCTGAAGACCTACTCGCTGTTCGCAGAGCCGCGGCGGATTGTTGACGTGGACGATGCCATTGACAGTCTTCGCACCGTCTTTCCCGACCTGGATGTCCGAGACATGCACGCCAAGCTTTCGGGAGAGCGCGGCTTCATCTGGTTGAAGCGTCACCTCCCGCCCCAGATGCACAACCGGATCATGGCGCTTGGGATCCCCGGAATAGGGTTTCGGTCCGAGATCAGGCGCTTCTATCCTGCGGGACGCACCACAGCTCATGTCGTAGGATTAACGGACGTCGATAACCTTGGCGTGTCTGGTCTGGAGAGATGGATAGACACACAAGGGTATCGTGAGCTCAGGGAGTTGGGACTTGGCGGTAGTGAGAGCTTCTCCCCGTTGAAGACATCGATCGATCTGAGGATTCAGCATGCCTTTCACGATGAGCTTACCGAGGCCATGGGAAAGTACGACCCTGCAGGAGCTGGCGGGCTCCTCCTGAACATCAAGACGGGTGAGGTTCTGGCGCTTGTTTCTCTGCCGGATTTCGACCCCAACAAGCCGGTAGAGGCGCATCTTCATGATCGCCTTAACAGAGTGTCGGGAAGCGCGGCTGAAATGGGATCGATCGTCAAGACCTTCACAACGGCAATGGCGATCGAGAAGAGCAATGCCACCCTGAATACGCTCTATGATGCATCGAAACCCCTGATCGTGGGACGGCAGCTGGTCCGCGACTACTACGGCAAGAACCGGCCGCTTACTTTAGAGGAGGTGTTTCTTTACTCCTCCAATATTGGGTCCGCTCTGGAAGCCCGGGCCGTGGGTATTGAGAAGCATCGCAATTTTTTGAAAAGCGCAGGACTTCTCACCAGATTGCAGTTCGAGCTCCCAGAGGTGGCCACGCCCCGCGAGCCATCCCGCTGGAGCACTGCGACCTCAATCACTGCGTCGTTTGGGCATGGGTTTGCCACCACCCCATTACAGACTGCTTCAGGCATAGGCGGCATACTGAACAATGGAATTTTGGTGAACCCAACCTTGATCAAGCGAGGCAAGACGGATGCCGAGCTGGCCTCGAGACGGATCGTGAGCGATCGTACGAGTGCCATGATGCGCCACTTGTATCAGCTAAGTGGCGAAAAGGGATCGGGACGTCGCGCTGCAGTGGCCGGGCTCAATGTAGGCGGCAAGACAGGTACCGCAGAAAAAGTGATCGCGGGTCGCTATGCGAGGAACCGCAACTACAATGTCTTTGCCGCTGCTCTGCCGATGGACGATCCGGTTTACGTCTACCTCGTTATCATCGATGATCCGAAACCCAAGACTTCTACGCGAGGTCTCACCGCCGGCGTTACTGCAGCTCCGGTCACGGGCAGGATCATTCGGAGAACCTTCGGGTTTCTGGATGTGATTCCTAGCTTTGGCGCTTCCTCTCCGACTCCAGTCGACGAGAGTATTGGCTAGAGGCGGCGGCAAGCTGACGATATGAGACTATACTTTTAGCTGACTGGGATCTTCCCAGCCCGTGCAATATCTTGCCGCGCGCCAGATGGCCATGGCCTCGGTTGGTCAGCCTTCGCGCGTGGTGCATGTGGCGTCAATGGAGGCTGCAGATGTGACGAGGCGACCTGTCCGCAAGCAACGCACGCTTGAGATCGGCCAGCTTCGGTTCGCCAGCGGGCTGAGGTTGCTCAGCGGCGAGAGCGCCGCATCAGCGGACACCTCGATATTCATTGACCTCATCCGCCCGTGGGATCTCGTAAACCTCGCCATCGAGGTTCAGGGGTGCATCCTGATAACCGATAGGGAGCAGGGCCGACTGGCGCCCCTCGAAGGTGCGAATGCCCGCCTGATCGTCCGGTTTCCTTTTCAACATGTCGCGGAAGAGGCGATCTACGAGCGTCCATCCGGACGCCTGATGCCCGTCCCCGACGAGATTACGCATGAGCCTGTCGATGATACTTCGCCGGTGCTTAACAATCCTGTTGCGCGGCCGAACCCGCCGATCAGGGCGCGCGCAGCACACGGCAGCAGACTTGTATTTGAAATCCCGCCCGAAGATTCCATCAGCTTCACGACCGAGGGTCTGCTGGAGGCGATTGGTCGCCTCCAGCCTGTTGTCCACAAGCTTGCCCAACCGGGAACAGCCCTTCCCGCAGGTTCGGGCCTGACCGGTGCTCTCACCTCGCCATCCACCCGACCGGATCCGCTTATCCGTATTCCTGGAGGGTTGATCGCGGAATTCATCGGCAATGATGTCGTTCTGAGAAAGCCATCGGCGCGAGAGCGGGATCAGTTAACCGTAGAGACTTCCGGCCTCGCCATGTTCCAGCAGGACGCCCTCACCGCCCGCCGGGCGCGGGCGTTCCTTGCATCGCGTGCAGTGAACCTTGCGCGCGGCGTTGATCCGCCAGACACTGTTTTCAGCGACGTCAGGATCGGAGGCCGTCTGTTCGCGGCCCACTCGATCCTGGGTGCTTTGCCTGTTTCTCCAATCGTTGGAGGGTTACGGCGAAGGCAGCAACTCAGTTCGCCGCCGCTTGCCGAGGAGACGGCCATCGAGGCGCCCTACCGGCTGATCATCTCGCCCGACAACGAAGCTCGCTGGGGTCACGCAGTCGCGCCCGTGGGATCTGCCCGGGCGCCGGGTCATATCGAACTGTGGCATAGCAGATTGGGGCGCGTTGCTACTGGTCACGACGGGCGTGAGATCGTCGATGAAACACCCAGTGACCGGCGGATCGTCCGGGCGATCTGGACGCGCGATCGCGACTATCCCCATAACGCCGCCTGGAAGGATCCGCGATCCTCCATTCCGGCGCATGGGAATGACGATCCGTTCCGGATGTCTTTGGACCCGGCCGACCGGAACATGATCGTGCGGCAAACGTCAGAGACGCTTGCTGGTACGCGGGAGTCAATCACGCCGTCGCCGGTGGCGGCACACTCGCTATGGCTTTCCAGTCTCGGCGCCTGGCTCGACCTGCACGGCGCCTGGTCGGCAAAACCCTATAGCAGCGCGCATATCCCTTCGATCCTGTCCTGGGACCATGTCGCGCCGATGGGCCGCGATCAATATGTGCGGGTCGTCTACCCAGGTTATCTCTGCTCATTCGGGCACCAGGCGACCATCGTCAAGGTGACTGAGCGCAAGATGAAGGACGCCAGCCCGTCGGTCGCGTCACTCTATCAGCAACTGTTTCTCGTCATCGGCGAGCGCCGCCGTGTCTATCCGGATACCCGCAACTTTCCGTTCCGGGAGCTGATTGTCGGCCCTCAGGTGATAGCGATCGACGAGCCCAGCGGTGCGCCGGGCGACCGCCTCTCGGAATTCTTCTGGCCAAAGGTCGGCGGCCAGCCAGTCGCCTTTACCGTCGAGGCACTCGATCATGATGGCCAAAGGAGCAGGCTGCAGGTCCATCAGATGTGGGTTTCGGCCGCATTCGGGGATCATGCGGCTGTTGAAGCCGCCTACAATGGCAATCCGTGGCGCTCGGCGTCAGCGTATGGTCAGCGCATCGCCTTCGTCCCATCGCGGGCCAACAGCGACACCGCGTTCGAAACTGAAACGCTGCGGTTCACGGTAAAGGCTGGCACGGCCACCTCACAGCCGTCCATGAGCAGCGCCAACATTAAAATTGCGGCGCTCGAGCGGCTGTCTCGGATCGGCTCCGTTCCCATTGCCTATCATTCCTTGTACAAGGCGAAGGGTTTCGGCGCTGTTGCCAACAAGGGCGAGATCTGGGCGCGTGTCCTTGTCGCTGGCGAGCAAACGCCGGAAAACTCCAGCGATCCCTCGATTGCGTTGCCGCAGATACAGTTCGGAGCAGGCGCGCCGAGCGGAAGCGACAAGAGCGGCGGATTTCTCACACCTGATCTGCCCGTGCGCGGTCTGTCCCGGCTGACTGGCGTGGTCGGCGAATTGAACGAAATGGCCAAGCTGGAGTTCGCGCCACAGCCATTTTTCGAGAATGCTGCGCCAAAGCTGTTCGGGCTTATCCCGCTCGATGAGCTTTCCCTCAGCGTGGACAGCGACCTCGAAAAGATCCCGCAGCTCATCTCCGAAGTGCTGAGTCGGACGGAAGCGCTCATCGACAACATCTCCCGTGCCGGAAAGGCGCTTGGCGATGCGATCGAAGAGGCCGGAAGGATGGCAGCCCGTGCGGCCGGGCGGCCTGACGAATGGGCACAGCAGGCACAGGCGGCAATCGCAGCAGCCAATGATGCCAAGGGCATCTTTGACGAGGCGGCGGCGAAGCTCCCGGAGCTCATGTCGCAGATACAAAACAGCGGCAAGTCTGGCCCGCAGGTCGCGACAATCTACGAGGCGTTCAAGAGTGAGCTTGAGGATGCCATCGCCGAGTTCGACGCGCTGGCCGACAAGCTTCCCCCCTTCATCGGCCATGTGCTGCGGGCGACAGGGCAGCTGCTGCGCACCGCAATCCTCGAAACGGCAGACCTGGTGGAGGATATCTATCGCTACGTGAACGGCATGGCTGAAACCGGCACGCTCGCGCGCATCCGTTTCGAATGGACGCCAAAGATTGGGAACTGGCCGCCCATGCCGGCCCAACCGTTGATCGAGGTGAGGCCGGACAGCCTTTCCTTCGCCATCCAGGCACGTGCAGGCTTTGACGGCAAAGCAGGCATGGAAGTGCTGGCGGAACTCAGCGATTTCAAACTGCACCTGTTCCCCAACGCCGAGCTGATCATCATCGCCTTCGATCATTTTTCCTTTAAAAGCGGCGATACCGGCAAACCATTGGTCGACATCGTGATTGCCGACATCGAATTTCGCGGCGTCCTGTGTTTTGTTGAAGACATCAAGGAACTGATCCCGCTCGACGGGTTCTCCGATCCGCCAAACATCGCGGTCACGCCTGAGGGTCTGACCGCCGGCTTCAGCGTTGCTCTGCCTGACATCGCCATGGGCCTGTTCAGCATCACCAACATGTCGCTCGGTGCTGACGTCAGGGTCCCATTCCTTGGCGAGGTGGTCACGGTCGGCTTCAACTTCTGCACGCGTGAGCGTCCGTTCACGATTGCCGTCGCATTTCTGGGTGGCGGCGGCTGGTGCGGTATCCGCATCTCGGCCGAAGGGGTCGACGTGCTGGAAGTGGGCCTCGAGGCCGGAGCCTGTATTGCCGTGAACTTTGGTGTGGCGTCCGGGTCGGTCGGCGCATTGCTCGGCATCTACATCCGACTGGAGTCCGAAGCCGGCTCGATCGCAGGCTACTTTCGCCTGCGCGGCGAAGTTGACGTGCTGGGGCTCATCTCTACCGGGATCGAGCTTTACATGGAGCTCATGTACAACTTCGACAGCGGCAAGATGGTTGGGCGCGCCAGCATCACCGTCAATGTTTCCGTGATGGGAATCTCCAAGTCAGTTCATCTGGAGACCGAGCGCAGCTTCGCTGGCTCGAATGGCGACCCCTCCTTCCTGGAGGTGATGGATGCCGCAACCGGCACTTCCCTTCCATGGTCCCTCTATTGCAGCGCGTTTGCAGGGGAATGACGGATGGAACAGGAATATTTCATTCTTTGTGCGCTGCCCTACACCTTGCGTGCTTCAGCGTCGTTCCATGTTTCGCTGTTTGTGGCGCCGACCATCCAGGCAGGAGGAACCACCCTGCTTGGCGACTGGCCGCTATTTCGCGACTGGGCGCAGCATGTCCGAAGCGAGATCAGCATTACGCTCAGCGATCAGAACGGTCCCATAGCCTGCTCGCCACTCCTTGATCCTGTCGATCCCGATTTGTGGCGCGCTGTGTTTCCGGCCGATCTGGCGGTTCGCTCGCAGCAGGTTCCACGGTGGGAGGACCGGCATTGGCGCAGCTTCTCCGCCCGCACCGTCATGGACATCGCCCGCGGCATCCACATTGCAACCATGCTGGCAAGCCCGGCCGACCCGCCGGCACCTGCAGCCCACCCGCTGTCCGACCTGCTGATGCGCTATGCTGTGCAGCACGAATTCCTCACCGGCACGGGTCGCGGCGAGCGAAGCCGACGCAAGTTCGACGCTCGCCGGATGACGCAGCTTCTGGACGGCATCGTTGAATCGGGCGAATCTCTCGCCGTGATCGAGCGGATGGTGGCGGGCGAAGTCGACTGGATGCACAAGCTGGCGCTCGAACTCCATCGCTGCCGCCGCTTTTACGAGCGTCCGGAATCGCAGGAGCCCTACAGGGCGCGACCCGACCCGGAGGCGCAACCACCAAGGCCCGACCTGCCGGAGTCAGAATTTCACGAACGCTGTGCCTTTCTTGGCGACCATCCCGCAATGCTTCGCAGGCTGGGTCTTGTCATCGATCTCATCGTGGACGATCCGGCGCGCATGGCGGATTCACGCTGGCTCTCCGCGCGTCTGGATATCCAAGGCAATGCCGATGCATGCCGGACGACCCGTCTTGCTTGCTCACGCGCGGGGGATGACCTCGTCGCCGCTCCAACCGGTAGCGATTGGCAGGACGGCGCACTCACCCTGGGAGATGAAAAGCGTTTCTCGGTCCTGCCTATCGACGCTGATGGCAGCGCGCTCAAGGTAGAACGTTTCATCTGGACGCTTCCGAACCTCCTGTTCTCCGAAGCGAACCAGGATCCGGTGAACGCCGCTACGCCGTCCCTCCGGTCCCCGGGATTCACGATTGCGGCTGCAAGCCAGGGCGTCGCCATCCAGCACCGCCTTGCACGCCAGCAGCAACTGGAAGCCGGCCTTGCCGTCGGCAGCGTCCAGGTTCTCGCGGCAGAGGATGTGATGCGTGGATTCCGCGTCGAGGTGTGGGACGATCACAGTGGACGTTGGGCATCCCTGCACCAACGTTTAGCCAGCGCATCGGTCTCAGGCTCCGGCGACGTCTATTCCGCGATCGGCGAGCAGGGCTTCATCCAGGGAACGGCCGCTCATGAGACGCCGGGCGTAGCGAAAGCGCCAATACATATCCATGAGGCGCTGTTCGGCTGGGAGGGTTGGAGCCTGTCGGCGCGCCGGCCGGGCAATCGCATCAGGCATCTGAATGGTGAGGAGATTGTCGAGCCGGATGAGCCCGAAAGTCCGGAGCGTCTGGTCCATCCTGTACATTTTGCGTCGGAAGTTGCGCCGGGAACACTGCCAAGACTGCGCTACGGACGCTCCTACAGCTTCCGCGCATGGGGCGTGGACCTTGCAGGCAACAGCCGCCCGCACAGTATGGGCCACACCCCGTTGTTGCCAGTTCCCCCTGTGCTGATACCCGGTGCAGGACAGGGGACTTCAGCCCCCTTCAGTTTGTTGGACACTCCTGTACTGCGCACTGCGATCGCAGCGTCGATCGCCCGTCGCGATGAGATGCCTGCGGCTGCCTCGGAAGATCCGGAAAGCATTCTGGGGGAGGTCGGGGAGGCCGGTCACGAGATCCTCGACCAATTGCGCCAACGACGACTTGGAAGCAGGCAGGTGCGGCGGCCATCATTCTCGATCCGCGATGCGCTGAACGAGAAGGTCGCCACCATTGTCAGCGATCGTACGCAGCCGCTGTGGTCAGCGCCCGACAAAGAGGAGTCCGATGCTCTTGCCCGTGTTCTGGCCGCACATGCCGCGGATCTGACCGCCGGGGACGCAGAGGAGATCCAGATCCGTTTCAGTCGAACGGTGACCAGGCCAACGCCTTTCCTGCGCTGGGAGCCAGTCTCCAGCCCCGCGTTGGTTCCTCGTCGCAGATATATGGAAGGCGAGTCTCTCCGCGTCCTCGTCATACGTTCAGGCGTGACACAGGACCCGGCAACGCTCGACATCAAACTGGCCGATCCCGATCAATTTGCGGCTGCGGCGAATGAAAAGCTGACCGCAGCGGGTTACCATGGCACCTGTGAGCGCCATCTTGCGCCGCCCAAGATAAGCCAGATACAGGCTGAGTTGCACGGCAAGTTCGATGCCGCCATAGGTTCCTCCGACCCGGCCGACCACCGCAAGATGCTGGGTTGGGCTCTGCGTGAGAACGGCACTTTCCAGGACATCGACCGTGCCGATATCGACAACCCGCCTAACCGCATCGCGCAACCGGGTATAGCCATCGTGCATGTCGGACAACCGACCACCGAGCTCAAGGTGCTCCCGCTTGCGCCGGGCGAACCGCTCGCCCCTGGGCAGACGGTGATACACGACGTAGACGAGCTTGGGTTGCCGTATCTGCCTGATCCGCTCGCCCGGGGGATCTCGATTGCGTTCCACGATGCGGGCAAGCCCGGGATCATCCCGTTTCCCTTCGGCGCTGAAGTCTTCACGGCGGCTTATCCTGGCGACTGGCCGGAGATCGAGCCATTCCGGCTTGTTTTGAAGGGCGCCGACAGACTCGCCGCCGATCTTTCGGAACGAACGCTTTCAATTATGCTGCCGCCCGGGGACATCCAGCGGTTCCGCCTTGCCAGCAGCGTAACGAAGGAGGGGCTGAACCTGTTGGGCCCGTGGCGCAGCCTGCCCGAAGGAGTGCGTGCTGCGGACGGGGTTGCCGAGGCCGCGGCTGATGGGCTGCTATGGGGTCTGACGCCATTCGAGGAGGTGATGCTGGTCCATGCGGTCGATCGGCCTGTGGAAGCGCCGAGATGCATCAAGCTGACACCGATCAGAGCCGAAGGCTCTACCAGCGCCTGGCTGATCGGGGCCGTCGATGTTCATGGCGGTAGCACCGACAGCCTTAGCCTGGAGGCCGACTGGACGGATGTCGTAGACGACCTGTCGCTGCCTCACTGGCAGGAGCAGCCAGCCACCACGACCGCCTACCGGATGCCAATCCGGCCCTACGAAGATATCGCCCTGCTGTGGCTTCAAAACCAGCAGCACGATCTCGAGGGGGTGGGGCCGGTGGATTTTCATAGCTCCCTCCACGAATTTGGTGATACGCGCCACCGTCTCGTCCAGTATCGCTTTCGTGCCTCTACGCGCTTCCGGGAATATTTCCCGGACAGTTTGCTCACGCCGGCTGATCCACCTGCGCCTGATGTCCCAGACCAGCCCCTCGACGACGGGCAGAGCGTCGTGGGACCGGCAATCATGGTTTCGATTCCTTCCTCTGCCCGACCGGCCCCACCGCTCATCCATTCCGTCATTCCGCTCTTCCGATGGTCCGCTGCAAACGAAGCCGAGCAGCCCCTTGCCTGGCACCATGAGCGGCGCGCCGGCGTTCGCATCTATCTGCAGCGTCCGTGGTACTCGAGCGGCGAAGGTGAGATGCTGGCTGTATTGCTTGCACGCAGCGGAGACCGGGCTGCGTCCGGATCTGCGTTCGTCAGCCAATGGGGCAGCGATCCACTATGGGCGGGTGCGCCGATCAATCAGCGCGAGCTCTCCCTTTTACAGCTTGATGATCTGCTTCATATATCGGGGTTCGATGACCGTACAAAGGCAGCGCAGCCGTCGCAGCCGGTGAACCTGCCGCTGTCGGCGCTGCCTGGGTCGCCTGTCGTTACAGCCGTGGGATACCAACCCATCTATAACGAGGAGCGGGAACTCTGGTATGTTGATTGCGCGATCAATCCCGGAAATCACTTCTGGCCGTTCGTGCGGCTCGCGGTCGCGCGCTACCAACCCGAAAGCATTGCAGGGTGTCACCTGTCCGCTCCCGTGCGTTGCGATTTTGTGCAATTGCCGCCGGAACGCATAGCCAGCGTCAGCCGTACCGATGAATCCCACGTCCGTGTCCTCGTGCGTGGCCAAGTGGGTATGCGAGCTCAGACCACCTCGGGCGACGTCCCACTCGCACAGTTCGCCGAGGCGGTGCGTAAAGACCGGCGCCTGGTTGCCCGGCTCCAGAAGCGCGATCCCGCGATCCAGTCTGATCTGGGCTGGGAGACGAGGTCCGTTACAGAATTGACAATGCGCGGGCGATCGCACGACGCGCATGAGGTCGCCTGGGTGGGTGAACTCGATGCCGGTGAGACGATCACAGTGGTCCGGCCGGGCGGTGAGCCAGGCGAGTGGCGCGTTGCAATCGAGGAATGGGAATGGCTCGAAGCCGATCCGCCTCCAAGCGGTATTTACGACATGCTACTGAGACCTGCTTACGAAACGCGGCTGATCTACGCCGACGAGATCCATCTTTAGTTCTGTGGCTCGACTTCAGATTTGTGTCTTGAGCAGATTTGCTGCCCAGTCCTGGATCTTAATGGTCCAGGGCCGGTTCTTCCATGCTTCCAGCGTCACCTGGCGTGCACTGGACAGGTCCTGGTTGAAGTCCTGGATCTGACGTTGTGCAAATGCTTGATCGTAGACGTTCAGGTTGGCTTCGTCGTTCAACCGGAAGGATCTTTCATCGAAGTTCGCCGAGCCGATGGTGGTCCAGTGCTGGTCCACGATAACCAGTTTGGTATGATAGTTCGTCGGCAGGTACTCATGGATCCTTATGCCGGCCTCGAGCAGGCGCCCCCACTGGTAACGCGAGGCCCGTCGCACCATGGGCACGTCAATCTCCTCGCCCGGAATGAGAACGTCGATCTCCACACCCCGACTTCTTGCGTCGAGCAGTTGCGTGATCAAGACCTCATCGGGTGCGAAGTATCCCATGCCGATGCGGATATATTGCTCTGCTGCTGCAATGGCCATCAGCATCATCTGGTGCATGGACTGCGATCCGCCGGTCGGCGAGGATGAAACATGCTGCGCGTATATCTCGCCAGCCTGGTCTTGCACCGGATAGAAGCGGTCGCCTTGCAGCACCTCATTGGTTGCTTCGAGCCAGTTCTGGGCGAACGCAGCCTGCATCTTCGAGACGACCGGCCCCTTTACCCGGTAGTGGTTGTCACGCCACTCGTTGGGATTACGCGCATCGCCCAGCCATTCGTCACCGATCCCGACACCACCAGTAAAACCGAGTACCCCATCGACAATCAGCAGTTTGCGGTGCGTGCGGTTGTTGACGCGATCGATCGAGTACCATTTCAGCGGCCGAAAGCGTTCCACCCGCGCACCGCTCGCGACCATCTGGTCGACCAGTCTTTCGTCGAAAGGGATGGAGCCAGCCCAGTCCAGCAGAACCCGAACCTCAACGCCCTCCTGCGCCTTTTGCGCCAATGCGCCGGCAAATTGTTCGGCGATTTCGCCTGACCAGTAGATGTAGGTCAGAAAGTTGATGTTGTCTTTTGCGCCCGCAATCGCTTCCAACATCGCAGGGAAGATTTCGTCTCCGTTGAGAAGCGTATCGATGCTGTGACCTGAGGTCACCGAACCCTCGAAAATCGCATCCATGGTACTGAGGAATTGAGGATCCGAAACGCTGAATTCATGCGGGATCGGTTGGCGGACATCACGGCGGTGCGGAACCAGATTGAGTACAACGACAAACAGGACGGCGCACAGAAACAGAGCCAGCGCGCCTTTCACTACCAACTTCATCCGCATTGCGTTCCTGACCCCGATTCCAACCATGCATTCCGATCGGTAAACCCGCTATGGCAGGAATCGTTGCCAGTGCGGTGGCGGCCGTGCCTTAGCTGCGGCCGGCTTTCTCATGAACGAGTTTCCGGGCTCACAACTCCTGACACAAATGTTAGTATGTTAGATCATGAGGGGGGTGATCATGAAAATACCGGTGGTTATCGCCGGGGCCGGACCTGTTGGGCTGACCCTTGCACTTGATCTTGCGCGACGTGGCATCCGTTGCCTCGTCGTCGAGCGCAATCCGTCAACGACCAGGCATCCGAAGATGGACATCACCAATTCGCGCAGCATGGAGTTATTCCGCGCGATTGGCATCACCGAGAGTCTGCGGGCTGCCGCCGTGCCGCCATCGCACGCCTTTGATGTCTCGTGGATCACGAATTTCGTTGGCGATGAGCTTCACCGTTTCGCGTACCCGTCTGTCGATGAGATGAGGCGGCGTATCCTGGAGAAAAACGACGGCACCATGCCGCTCGAGCCACCGATGCGAGTTTCACAAGTGGTGATCGAGCCTGTCCTGAGAATGCACGCAGAACGCAGCCCACTGATTGACCTGCGCTTCTCGACCACCTTCGAGCGCTTTGAGGAGCGGGAAAACGGTGTGACGGTGGTGCTCCGTGACACTGGAACGGAGAATCGGACGACCGTCGAATGCCGCTATGTGGTCGGATGTGATGGCGGCGGAAGCGTGGTACGGCAGCAACTGGGCATTGACCTGGAAGGCTCGCCGCGCGTCATGGAACGCTTCATGACGCATTTCCGCTCTCCCGAAAAAGACCTCCTGATGCGCTGGGGTGTGGCCTGGCACTATCAATCCGTTTACGGCACCCTCATTGCCCAGAATGATGAGGACGTCTGGACCCTGCATTCGCGGTTTCCGGATACGAAGACGGTTGAAGAGGCTCCGCAGGAACTGCTTCGCCGGTTCATCGGGCGGGATATCGAAGCAGAGATCCTGGTGGCCAATCCGTGGACGCCGCATCTTCTTGTGGCGCGCAGCTACGCCAAGCGTCGTGTCTTCCTCGCAGGCGATGCTGCGCACCAATACATTCCAACCGGCGGCTATGGCATGAACACCGGAATTGGTGATGCAACCAATCTGAGCTGGAAACTTGCCGCTGTCCTTCATGGCTTTGCTGGAGAATCCATCTTGCAGAGCTATGATGCCGAGCGTCGACCGATCGGAAAGCGCAACCTGGAAGCCTCGGGCCGCAACAACGATGTTCGCAAGGAGATCGGCGCCCTTTACACAGCCGAACTGTTCGAAGACGGTCCATCGGGCGATGCAGCCCGCGGACGCGTGTCGGCTGAGATGAAGCGCATTGGAAACCTGGAAAATGAAGCCTGGGGCATAGAGCACGGCTACGTCTATGCGGAGTCGCCGGTGGTTTGCGCGGAAGCTGGCGCGTCCATCAATACCGATCCAGCCGTATACGAACCGACGACCGTGCCGGGGGCCCGCCTGCCAAGCATCTTCCTGAAGGATGGTGCTGCGCTCTATGACAGGTTGGGTCCGTGGCTGACGCTGATTTCCTTTGGCCCGTCAGATCATGCCGGCTATTTCGAGGAGGCAGCAAGGATCCGCGGCGTGCCGCTGCGGGTGCTCACGATCGACGAGCCCGAACTGGTTTCGATTTATCAGGCACCCCTACTTCTGGTTAGGCCCGACCACCACGTTGCCTGGCGGGGTTCCAGCATCGCCGACATGGCTGCCGCTGCGCGGGTCATTGGCCGTACCCTAGGGTGGTAAGGTCATATCTGGTCGAAGTAGACGGGGTATGACAGCCAGTCTACTTCGACAGCTCGAGCATTGCGTGCAGCAGGACGTTGGCGCCGGCGGCCAGATCTTCAGGCGAGGCGTATTCCCGCACGTTGTGGCTGATGCCATCCTTGCAGGGCACAAAAACCATTGCCGTTGGTACGACACGGGCCACATTTGCGGCGTCGTGCAGGGCGCCGCTGGCCATCTTGCGGTAGGAATATCCCTGCTGGATGGCCGCCTGTTCGAGCGCCGCAACGCAGGTTTCATCGAAGACGGTCGGCGGCACCGAAATCCGCTGGGAGCATTCGACTTCGCATCCGGAAGACGCGCCGACCGAGGCGCAGGCAGCCGCACACTCCTGCGTCAGCTTCTCCAGCGTTTCGGCGTCCGGGTGCCTGATATCGACCACGAAGGATGCCCGTCCGACGATGGTGCTCGGGCCGTCCGTCTCAGGCTTCAGGCGACCAACGCTGACGCGCGCCGCCGGGCCGTAGCTGCGGCCGATCTCGTTCAGCGCGACGAGCATACGGGCGCTTGCCAGCAACGCATCCTGCCGCTGGTCCAGCGGCGTGGTGCCGGCGTGGCCATCGGCCCCCGTCACCTCGACATCGAGCCAGCGCAGGCCCTGCACGGTGTTCACGACGCCGATCTGCAGCTGCTCCTGCTCAAGAATGGGTCCCTGCTCGATGTGCAGTTCCAGGAACGCGCCCAGCGGGAATTTCTCCGAGCCTTCGCCCAGCCAGCCGCGCGACTTCGCTTCGTCGCGGAAGAGGATGCCATTGGGCGTATGGGCCTTTGCCAGGCCCTCCTCGTCGATCAGGCCCGTGTACCAACCGGAACCCAGCAGCGCGGGGGCATAACGTACACCCTCCTCGTTGGTCCAGTTGATGACCGCGAGCGGCGCATTGGTCTGGATGCCTTCGTCGTTCAGGGTCTCGATCACCTCGAGCGCCGCCAGCACGCCGGAAATGCCGTCGAAACGTCCACCATGGGGCTGCGTGTCGAGGTGGCTGCCGGAACCGACCGGCAGGCGCTCCGGGTCAAGGCCCGGGCGGAAGCAGAACATGTTTCCGGCGCCATCCACGCGAACCTCAAGGCCAGCCTCACGGCACCAGCGGGCGAAGAGGGCGCGGGCTTCCGCATCCTCCGCCGACATGGCCAGGCGGCATGAACCCGTTTCCTCGATGGCGCCGATCCGCGCCAGCTCCATGTGACGGGCCCACAGCCGGTCTGCATTGACCGTCAGTGCCTTGTTTGCAGGATACGCCATTTACAGTGCCCTTTCCTTGCGCCCGTTGATCAGCTGGGACACCATGACGGCTACGACGAGGGCGCCACCGTAGAAGAGGTCGTGGACGAAGGTTCGGAAGCCAAGTACCGACAGGCCGTTGATGCCGGTCACCAGGAAGTAGACTGCGATCACCGAGCCCCAGGCATTGAAGCGGCCGGGCTTGATGCAGGTTGCGCCGAGGAAGGCGGCGGCGAAGGCTGGCAGCAGAAGGGTGGTGCCGGACGTCGGGTTCGCCGAACCGGTGGTTCCCGTATAGAGGATGCCGGCAAGGGCTCCCATCACGCCGGAAGCACAGAAGGCTGCCATGCGCACGCGGCCAACGGCGATGCCGGCAAGGCGTCCAACTTCACGGCCACGGCCGGTGAACAGCAGCTTCTGGCCAAAGGCCGTGTAGGAGAGGACGTACCAGATGATCGCTGCAAGCACGATTGCGTAATAGAAGCTCAGCGGAATGCCGAAGATGCGCTTGATGATGACATACTGCATCAGCGTGCGGGCCACGCCGCTGATCGTCTGGCTGTCGCTCATCCACAGCGTGATACCGTGGAGGAAGGTGCCGACACCCAGCGTGACGATGAGCGAGTGGATGCGGAAATAGAGTGTGATCGCACCATTGATGAGGCCGACGGCTGCACCCGCCAGCAGCACGATCGGGATGATGTAGCCGAGCGGTACGCCCATGCGGGCGCTCAGGATCGCGGTCAGCATCGACACGAACGTCAGCGTTTGGGCGATGGAGAGGTCGAAGTCGCCAGCCGTCAGCGGGATGATGAGGCCGAGCGTGACAATCACGAGCACGGCTTCGGAACCGAAGATGCTGGAGAAGTTCGACCAGGTGAGAAAGGTATCGGGCCGCAGGAAACCGAAGATCGCAATTACCGCGACCCACACGATCACAAGCCCGTATCGTTCCAATAAAGATCCCAAATTAGACATGGTTAAGCATCTGCCGGTTCGTGTGTTCTGGTTTCGCCGTAGCAGGACGCCTCGATAGAGGACTTCGTGACTTCGCTTCCGCGCAACTGTGCTTTGACACGGCCGCGCTCGAAGACGAGCACCCGGTGTGCGATCTGCTCAAGCTGCTCGAATTCGGACGTCGCGCAGATCACGGCCGCGCCGTTTCTGCAGGCTTCAAGCAGGCGCTCGTAGATTTCACGGCGGGCCCCGACGTCGATACCCTGTGTCGGTTCGTCGAGCAGGATCAGCTTCGGTCCGAGCTGCAGCCACTTCGCCAGCAGGAGCTTTTGCTGATTGCCGCCGGAGAGCTCCGACGCCGCCTGCTGCGGCGCGTTGGCCTTCACGACGAAACGCTCGATCAGGCCTGCCGTCGTCTGCTGCCGCTTGCCATGGTCGAGGCGGAAACGTCCCTCGCCGCGGACGGCGAGCGGGAGCATGGCGTTTTCGGTGAGGCTGATGTCGAGCGCGAGACCCTTGATGGGGCGGTCTGCCGGAATGAAGGAAATGCCGGCGCCAATGGCGTCGCTCGGGCGCAGCCTGGCAAGGTCGTAGACCTCGCCGTTGATCCTGAGCTGACCGGAAAGTGCCTTTTGTGCGCCGGCGAGCAGGCTGGGAACCTCGTCGTAGCCGGAGCCGATCAGGCCGGTAAGGCCGAGGATCTCGCCGGGACGTACGTCGAAGCTGAGGTCTCTGACGGTGCCGCCATTGGCACCCATCACCGTGAGGAGCGGGGCCGATGGGCCGCTGACGTCTCCCACAAGCCGTTCCTGGGTGAGCGCGCGCCCAACAATGGCGGCGACGATGTCGCGCCGATCCGTGTTGGCGCTCTCGAACGTACCGATGACATGCCCGTCGCGAAGCACGGTAGCCCGGTCGGTGATCTCCTTCACCTCATCGATGTCATGCGAGACGAAGATGATGCTGACGCCGCTGTCGCGCAGGCGGCGCATCATGGAAAACAGCTCGCGCACGTCCTCGATGGGCAGGAACGGGGTCGGTTCGTCCAGGATCAGCACGCCGGGGCTGGCCTGATCGGAGTGCGAGCTGACCCGGTCGGCGGCGCGGACGATGGCTAGCTGCGCACGCTTGACGGGCGACAGGTCGGCCACCTGGGCCATCGGGTCGAGCTTGATGTGGTACTGGTCAAACAGCCGCCGCGCGCGTTCTGCTTCGGCCGTCCAGTTGACGAACCAGCGCCCGCTGCGCGCATCGTCGCCAAGAATGAGGTTTTCGAGAACAGTCGCGTCAGGCAGCAGGCCAAGGTTCTGATGAACGAAGGCCAGGCCGATCTTCTCGCTGCGGCCGAGGGGGATGGGAAGCGCAACCGGCTTCCCATCGATGTGCAGGGTTCCCTCATCCGGCTTGTGAAAGCCGGAGAGGATCTTGATGAGCGTAGATTTGCCAGAGCCGTTCTTGCCCAGGAGTCCGTGGATTTCGCCGGGCATCACGACGAGATCCGCACGCGAAAGCGCGTGAACCCCGCCGAAAGTCTTGGTCAGCCCCCGGATTTCCAGGCGCGGAACAACCTGGCTTGTCATTCGGCGATCTTCCAGAGCTTGCGATAGCCTTCGACATAGGCGTCGCCGTAGCCCTTTGCGGGGTCGGCCGGGTTGCCGACTTCGTCAATGTTCTCGGCCGTGAAGATGCGCAAGGGTACCTTGGAGTCGCGGACAGCTTCCATGTCGCACAGCAGCCGCATCTCGGCGTCGAGCATTGCATGAGCGATCCAGTCCAGGTTCTCGCCGATGTCGATCTCAACATCGCCGGCACGGATCATGTCGAGGACGAAGGGTGTACCGTTGAAGGTCGCGACCTTCACCTGTTCGCTACGTCCGGCGATGGCGATCGCCGGCGTGACGAAGGTCGACATGCTGTCGTAGATCGGGATGACGTAGTTGAGGTCCGGATTGGACTGCAGTGCACCGGCCACGGTCGGCTGAACCTTGGTCGACCAATCGACGATTGGCACGTTCACGATCTCATACTTGCAGTCCGGGCAGTGCTCCTTGAAGGCATAGGTGATGCCGGCAACGAGTGAATCGGTGGAGAGCGCTTCCGTGGAAACGAGCACGAGAGCGTTCGTCTTGCCGTCGGTCTGCGCGATGGTCCAGTCGGCCATCAACTCACCGGCCTTGTGGTAGTCGATCGCGATAGCCGCATCGACACCGGCAGGTGCATCCTGCTCAAGACCGGTCAGGTGCGAGGTGACAACCTTCACGCCCTTGGCCTGGGTCTGCATGACCTGAGGCTCGAAGAAGCGCGGGTCGGCACCAGCAAGAAGGCTGACGAGGCCGAACCCGTTGTTGGCAGCATAATCCATGCCCTGGATCCACTGCGTCGGGTTGCCCTGGTTTTCCCACTCCATGTGCTCGAAACCAAGTTCCTGCGCCAGCTTGGTCTTGTGGTCGCTGATGGTCTTGATGAACGGAATGGCGCTCGAAGCGGGGATGGTGAAGATCTTCTTGCCGGCCATGCAGGCCTTGGCGTCGAAGGGTTCACCGGCCGGCACGAAGTCCGGAATCTTGGAGTAGTTGGCGAGGTTCTCCTTGGCCTTGTCCACGCCTTCGTCAGCGGTGGCGGGAAGGAACGCCACCAATGAGAGGGCCGATGCCAGACCCAAAATCTTTGCAACGCGTATCATGTCCAGTTCTCCTCAGGTTCTACGCGAAAGTTCCCAGTCGTTTTTTGTTATTCGCGCGGCTGACCCCTATGCTTCGCCGCGCAATCTCCGTGTTGCAGCCTCATCCACCGCACCGCATGCTATGACGACTGCGTAGTCTGACTGTGCCGTCTCAGGCGTGATCAGTTCGTCCAGGACATCGTCCAGCACCAGTTTCGGGTCACGCTTGGTGGGATCGCCATAACCGCCGCCGCAGGGGCCGTAGGCGGTGATGCAGTCGCCTTTCGCCAGCTGGCGGTAGGGGATTTTCGACGGCAGATTGACCACGTCGCCACTCGCACGGGCCAGTTCCACCTTGGCAGGCGAGCCGTCCTTACCGTCGAGGAAGCCCCATGGACGGAAGCGCTGGCCGTCGCCTTCAACCGATACCGCGCCATCTTCGAGCAGTTCGAACGAGCGGATGGAGCCGATACCGCCGCGCCAGGTGCCTGCGCCGGCCACGTCTTCGCGCAGTTCGTACTGCAGGACACGCAGGGGAAGATGGGACTCGATATCCTCGATCGGGTTATTGCGGGTGTTTGCATAGAGCGTGTCGACGGCGTCCATGCCATCCTTGCCGGCGCGGCCGCCGTAGGCGCCTTCCATGATCTCCATGTGAACCCAGGGCTTGCCGCCCGAAGCGCCACTGAAGGCCATGACGCGAAGGTTGCCGATACCGGCGCTGACCTGCTTCGGCACAGCCGGAGCAATCGCCTTCATTACCGTGTCGGCGACCGCATTGCCCGAACAGAAACGGGCGATGACCGGGGCCGGGAAGATCGGATTGGCGAGGCAGCCCTTCGGCGCGTGGATCGTGATCGGGCGGGTCAGGCCGCTGTTCTGCGGAATATTTCCGTAAACATCGCTGTCGAGCAGGATCGAACGGAGCGTCAGCCACACGGCGCAGTCAACGGTGCCGACGAGCGGCATGTTGATCGGCTTGTTGGTGGTCTGCGGGGCCGTTCCGGTCAGGTCGACGTGAATGTCGGAGCCCGACACGGTCAGCGTCACCTCGATCGGCAGTTCCTTGAGCGCCGGATCCGGATCATCGAGGTATCCGTCGATGAAGGTTCGGGCGTTGTAGCGGCCATCCGGAATGCGGGAGATGGCATCGCGCATCAGACGCTCGGAATAGTCGAGCAGGTCTTCGTAAGCGCCCGTGACGGTCTCGAGGCCATATTGCTCCAGCAGCGCCGAGTAGCGCTCTGCACCGATGCGGGCGGCCGCGATCTGCGCTTCCATGTCACCGACGACGAGATCGGCGATGCGGATGTTGCTGCGCAGGATCTGCCAGACCGGTTCAACCTTGCGGCCGGCGTCATAGACGCGGATCGCCTTAAACTGCAGGCCTTCGGCGTAGGTGTCCACGGCGTCCACGATACCGCAGCTGCCGGGGGTGAGTGCCCCGATGTCGAGATGGTGGGCGGTCGTCACCGAGAAGCCGGCGAGCTCGCCCTTGTGGAAGATCGGCACCGCGAAGCCTACGTCCGGACCATGGGAGGCGCCGCCATAGGGATCGTTGTGCATGAAGACGTCGCCCGGCTGGACCTTGTCTCCTCGCTTCTCCAGTTCGCCAAGGATACCGGCGATATAGCCCGGGATCGGGCCGGACTGCAGCGGAGTGCTCATGGTGCACTCGCAGAGCTGCCTGCCAGTGGCGTCCGTCAGGGCCGTGCCGAAGTCTTCACTTTCGCGAATGATGCTCGAGTAGCTCATTCGCATGAGCTTGTGGCCCATTTCGACTGCGATGTTCTCAAGCGCACCGTGAATAACGGCCGCAAGGATAGGATCGACGCGCGTCTGCATGATTTGCCTCCTGAACCTTAGTTGTCGCGCGTCATGCGCACGTTGCCGTACCGATCCGCCCAATAGGTCCAGCCTGGCGGAACGACGGTCGTCGTATCAGTCTGAAGCAGGATTGCCGGGCCGCTGTACTTGACGTCGACCGGGAGCGTCGTCCGCTCGATGTGCGGCGTCTCGAAGGCCTGCAGGTTTCCGTCCACGCGGAAGACGCACCGGCCGGAACCAACCTGGGTCGGTTCACCGGAAACCGCGTACACCGGCGGCTCCGAAAGCTTGTCGACGAGGCCAAGGCCGCGCACCTTTACGGTGACGATCTCGATCGGGCTGCTCTCGAACGCGTGGCCGTATTCGGCACGGTGACGGTCGTGGAACGCACGCCAGACGGTCTCCAGTGACTCCTCCGACAGAGGACCATCGGGGACGTCAATCTTTAGTTCGTAACCCTGGCCAACGTAGCGCAGGTCAGCCTGGCGCAGCATACGAACCCGGTCGGCAGGCACCTTGTCACGCTCGAAGATCGCGCCAAGCTCGGCTTCCATGTCGTCATAGAGCGCCTGCAGCCTGCTGATCTCGAGCTCGCCCTTCACTGCGAAGGCGGTGCGCAGGGCGTGATATTCGAGATCGGCCGTCAGAAGACCCACGGCGGAGGTGATGCCGGGATGGGGCGGGATCAGGACGCTCGTCATGCCGAGCATGGCAGCCGTTTCGGCAGCCTGCAGCGGACCACCGCCGCCAAAGCCGGACAGCGTGAATTCGCGCGGATCGATACCCTTCTGGACCGTCCTCGAGCGGATGGCATTGGCCATGTTGCTGTTGAGGACGGTGAGTACGCCTTCTGCGGTTTCTTCCGGCGTGCGGCCAAGCTTTTCGGCCAGTTCACCGATAACACGGGCCGAAGCCTCGGCATCAAGCGACATGCGTCCGCCAAGGAAGCGTTCCGGCACCAGGCGGCCGAGCACCACATTGGCGTCGGTCACGGTAGGCACGGTGCCGCCACGACGGTAGGCAGCGGGGCCAGGAACGGCGCCTGCAGACTGCGGCCCAACGCGGAAGGCCTTGCCCTGATCAAGATAGGCGATGGAGCCGCCGCCAGCGCCGATCGTATGGATGTCGATCATCGGCAGCATGACGGGGAAGCCTGCGATCTGGGCGCTGCGCGCATCCGATTCCGTCAGGCGACCATCACGGATGATGCCGATGTCGGCGCTGGTGCCGCCGATATCAAGCGTCACCAGCTTGTCGATGCCGGCATGCTGGCCGACCCATTCACCACCGCGGACACCCGCGACGAGGCCGGAAAGCAGCGTAGACGCCGGGCGTTCGGCAATCATCTCCGGTGTCGCAAGGCCACCCGAGGAGGTCATCACGCGCAGTTCGCCGGTGATGCCGAGCTTCGCAAGTTCCCCGCTGAGATTGCTGATGTAGCGGCGCACTTTCGGTCCGATGAAGGCCGACATGGCCGCCGTGGTGAAGCGCTCGAACTCGCGGAACTGCGGGGAAACGTCAGCCGAAGTCGTGACGAATACGTCTGGCAGGATTTCCCGAACGATCTCTGCCGCGCGGCGCTCGTGTGCCGGATTGACGTAGGAGAACAGGAAGCCGATCAGGACGGCCTCAACGCCGGCTTCGCCTAGTTCACGGGCAGCCTGTGCGACGGCTTCTTCGTCCAGCGGAACAAGCTCAGCGCCCTGCGCGTCCAGACGGCCCTCCACAGTCTTGCGGAAGCGGCGATGGATCAGCGGCCGGTTCTGCCAGGGCAGGTCCTGCATGATCGAATAATGCTGCGGGCGCTGATGTCGACCGATGTGAAGGACATCGCGGAAGCCCTTGTTGGTGATCATGCTGGTTATGGCGCCATCGTGAACCAGCATAGCATTGGTTCCGACGGTCGTGCCGTGGAACACGGCGGTAATTGCCTCGGGAACGATGCCTGCAATCTCGCAGATGCCCTGGATGCCGGCAATGACACCTTCAGCTGGATTGGCAGGAGTGGACGGAACCTTATGGATCGTTACGGCTCCCTTTGCCAAATCCGCAAGAATGAGGTCTGTGAACGTCCCGCCGACGTCAACTCCTAGTGCAATCATGATTACCTCTCCAACCAATATCGGAAGATTGATCCATCTGGATTGATCTGGCAAGTTGAATCTACATGGATCTAATTTGTTGGTCGCTCGCATGCTGGACGATCTGCGAGGAGCCTCGTAGGGGAGAGAGAATGAAGAGCATTGCTGAGGATGAAACGTTGAGTACAAACGACTACAGAGCGAGCATCTTTGCCGGAAAATTGAAGGAGCTGATGGTCATCAGCTATGTTGTTCTGGGAAACAACGTGGTGACCGGCCGCTTTATCGAGAAGCGCTACCGCATGCCTATCCAGGCGTGGTCGTCTCTTTATGTCGTCAGGGAATTTCCCGGCATACGCGCCAAGGAAATTCGCGAGGTCATTCCCCGTCCGCAGAACACGATCAGTCGGGCCGTCTCGCTGCTGGAAGCGCGGGGCTATCTCCGCCAGGAAGTGTCGGAGACGGATGGGCGTGAGAAATGCCTCTACGTGACCCCCGCAGGTGCGAAGCTGGTGGATGAACTCGTCGAGATCTCTCGGCTGAGACAAGAAGAATGGCTGGCGCCTCTGACGCCGGAGGAACGCAAGATGTTCTACCAGCTGTCCCGCAAGATTGCGGAAGGCCAGAAGCTGCTGACCACGGAGGTAATGAGCGTCGACTAGCTGCTGATGGCTGCCAGAAACCGGCAAAGCGTGTAGCAATGCCGGTTTCTCGCCGTCCCAAACGGAAAATCTACTCCGCCACCTTCAACAAAAGCTTTCCCGCAACCTGGCGGGAAAGAAGCCGGTCGTACATCTCATGCACCTTTTCGAGTGGGTAAACGCCTTCGACCGGCACTTTCAGGCAGCCGTCAGAGATCCTCGATACGACCGCCTCAACGGCGTTGCGCGAGAGGTCCGAACGAAAATCTATGTGGCCCAGATGGAAGCGGGTAAACGTCAGCGAGCGGCGAACAAGACGTTCCCACAGGTTTGGATAAGGTCTGCCTTCTGCTTCACCGAAGCTGACGACATGGCCGAGCGGGCGGATTGCATCGAAGGATTTGTCGAGAATACTGCCGCCAGTCGAATCGATGACCTTGTCGACACCGCGGCCTGCCGTCATCTCAAGAACGACCTGAACAAAGTCTTCCTCGTTGCGGTTCACGACGCGCGATGCACCATATTCAAGCGGGCGCTTCTCCTTGCCAGCCGTGCCGATGGTGCCGATCACCGTTGCCCCGGCCTGATGCGCGAGCTGGGTCAGGTAGAGGCCAACGCCGCCGCCAATCGCGTGGATCAGGACCACGTCATCCGGCTTGAGGGTGGAGACGGTGTGGAGCATATGCCAGGCGGTCAGCGCCTGTATGTAGAACGCAGCTCCGGTATCAGTGCCGACATTGTCGGGAAGATGGATCAGACGCTCGCTCGGAATGGTGCAAAATTCAGCAAACCCTCCCGCATCTTCCGAAAAGCCGGCAACGCGATCACCCACCGAAACGTCGCCAACACCTTCGCCGATCGCCGTCACCGTCCCGCCGATTTCCAGTCCGGCAACGAGGGGATAGCCTTTCGGATGCGGGTAGCTGCCGACACGCATCATCGTGTCCGCATAGTTGCACCCGCCATACTCAACCCTCACGAGCGCCTCGCCGGGACCGGGGTGGGGAACAGGTACATCGGTGACGACCATGTTCTCTTCCTCGCCGCCAGGCGGATTGATCAGAACTGCGCGCATAGTTTGCCCTTCCATTTATTGCATGACGCGAGAGCGCGCGGTTCCCCTTATGTTTATGTATGGAAATAGATATCCGGCCCTCTGCGCGCTCAGAGTTGCGCAAGGCAGAGGGTGAGTCAATATAAATCCAGATGGATCAATTTGCTTTTGACCAGCCTGAAGGCTCAGGCGCTGACCAACGCTCGATGCTGTTCACAGCCTCTGCCAAACCGCCGCTGGAAGCGATGGCGTCGCTTGCCGCCCTGGACCGCTCGGCGTAAGCAGGATCGGTCAGAAGTCTTTGGAGAGCCTCTTCAATGCGCTTCGGCGAGAGACGCCGAGGCGACAGCTTGATGCCAACACCATGGTGCACGATCCTCGCAGCCAGACCCGGCTGATCGAAGGCAATCGGAAGCACAAGCATCGGCTTGCCAGCCTCCAGAGCATCGAGCACCGTGTTCTGTCCGCCATGCGTCACGCAAACGTCTGCCTGCGCAAGGACATCCCGCTGGGGAACGAAATCTACCGTCCATGTCGCGCCAAGACGTTCCGCCTGACCGGGTGTCAGACCTCCGCAATGGGCGACCATCAATTGTGCATTCAGGCGGTGGCATGCCCGCGCGACAGCTTCGAAAATCGCATACCGATGCCCCTGCAACGTTCCGAGCGACATGAAGACAAAGGGACGAGCCGGATCTATATCCAGCGCGAAGGGCTGCGACGGTGGCGGATCTCGCAACGGACCAACCTGAAGGAGAGGCCGGGCCGACGGGGCGCGCGGGAAGTCAAGCGCGCCGGGTAATTGCGCGATTGTGCCAAGAGGAGAGAGGCAATCCTCCAGTGTCTGGAGCCCCGAGAGGCCGAACCGCGCTGCCCAACGCCCGATCGTGGCTCGCTGTGCACGCAAGAGCAGGCTCGCAACCATCTCGCCTCCACGATTGCGTTTAAGGCCGGCTTGGTCGTTCGCATAAGGCCAGTCGAGATAGGGCGGCGGTATCCGTTCATCCCGTTCCAACGGCACGGCACAAGCGAATGACACGAAGGGAATCCCAAGATGCCGGGCAATCAGCCCTGCCGCAGGCTCCATCTGGTCTGCCACAAGCGCATCGATGTTGAGTTGGCTTAAGATGCCGGGAACATGCCTGCAGGTGTTGTCCGTCAGAGCCGCTGAATCCGAAACGGTCCGCAGGACGCCCAAAGGTCCACGCGGATTGGCTGCGCGCCTGATCACTTCCGTTGTCGATCTGCCGGGGGACGACGGGAAAGTGACGACCGGAACGTTCTGCGAAAGAAATGCTTCTGCCCCCTCCTGAAGGAGCATCGTCGCCTCATGCCCTCGGGCAATCAAAGCCGCCGTCAATATCTGGAAAACCTGGACATGGCTGGGAAACGGAGGACAGCTCAGAGCGAGGCGCAAGATTTTCTCCAGTGGAGCCAAAATATTCCATTGAACTTGTTCAAGCGTAAATGGTTCTGCAGAAATGCTCTATCCGTCCGTCCGGCAACAATCCTCCGCTTCGACCGCATTTGTGGTGGTCACGATCATCGTGGTGAAGCTTCTGCTGCTTCATCTGATGGGGCGGCCGTTTAGCTGCGATTGCGGTGTGGTCACACTCTGGCAGGGCGGGCTTGATCCCGGCCAGAACTCCCAGCAATTCGCCGATCACTATTCACTGCTGCATGCAGGCTTCGGGATGATCCTAATCCAGTGGTTGGCATGGATGCGGCCCCACTGGCGTTTTCCCGACTTGCTCGTGGTGGTCGTCGCAAGCAGCGCGATATGGGAGATCATGGAAAACACCCCGCTCATCATCGAACGCTTCGGGATGCTGGGCAGCGATCTTCACTATAGCGGCGACAGTCTGCTGAACTCACTGGGCGACACGATCTTCGTGCTGGCCGGCGCCGTCCTGGCGATGAAACTGTCCCGACTGACGACACTCGTTCTGGTCACGACCATCGAGATCACCGTCTATCTGCTCATCGGTGACAGCATCCTGTTCGGTATGTTCCGCTTCTTCGCCGGCTCAACGATGGGACACGCTTGAGGGCCTGAAAGTGGAGCGGATCTGCCTCAGGGTCGCCCGACCAAATCGCGCCCGTACAAGAATGTTGATCATATCTGCGCGTTTGCGGCCGCCAGTCATGGAACTCCCAAGGGGGCGGGGCGCTTATCCGTTTTCTCGCGAACTGTGTGTCGAGCTTGATCTCGTCCATGTCAATTTCAGGAAGCGCCACGTGCTCGAAGATCAACTGCTCGAAACCAGCATTTACGGAAGAGGACGCGTCGCCGCGAATATCCGCCACAAGCTTCATGGTCTAAGAAGATCGGGAGGAGCCTGATGCCACCGGAGATCATGAGCGGGGCGGTTCTCGAGCCGGATCATCTGCGCCATGCGCTGGATGTCCGGGACAAGCTGGAAAGCAGGCTCGACCATTTGCTGGACGCCTCCAGCGCCATTCCCGAAAATCTGAGCGCGGCGATGGAGCACGCCTTGTTTGCGCCCGGCAAGCGGCTACGCCCGCTCCTTGTCTATCTCATCGCCGAACCGGATCTGGCGCAGGAAAATGTCGCGCTCGATCTGGGTTGCGCGGTGGAGATGGTGCATACGGCCTCGTTGGTGCTGGATGACCTGCCTTGCATGGATGATGCACGCATGCGCCGCGACAGGCCGACGACACACATTGCCTTCGGCCAGGCCACAGCCATTCTTAGCGCCATCGCCTTGTTGTCACGCGCTTTCGGCATCATTGCCGAACTCGACATCCCTACTGCCAAGCGAACGCGGCTGGCTACCATCCTTTCCACCGCCGTCGGCCACAAGGGGCTCGCTGCCGGGCAGGAGATCGATCTGAACGGTCGTTCCACCCTGAGCGGTACCGCTGAGGTCGAGAACCTGAACTGGCTGAAGACGGGAATGCTTTTCGAGGCGTCGGCCGAGATGGGCGCTGTGCTCCGCGGCCTGCGCCCGGAGCGCATGCGCGAGGTTCGTATCTTTGCGCGCCACCTGGGCCTTGCATTCCAGACAGCCGACGACCTGCTCGACGTGTTCGGGGATGCCGAGGGAGCAGGCAAGGACGTCAACAAGGACGCCGGGAAGCCGACCATTGTCACGCTTCATGGTGCCGGACACGCCCACATGACGTGCCGACAGCATGTGGAAGCTGCCGAGCGCGCCTTGCGCGCTTCGGGGGTATCTCCCGCTCCGATAGAAGCGTTGATTGCCAAATATCTGAAACTCGAGACGCGCTTCGATGGACAATAGATCCAGACCGCTCAGCGTCGAGGGTCTGACCGTAAGCTATGGCCAGCGCGAGGTGCTGTCGGGTCTCAGCGTCGAGCTCGAGGAAGGCGATATCTTCGGCCTGATGGGCCCCAATGGAGCCGGCAAGACCACATTGATCCGCGCCATCTGCGGCCGGGTTGAGCCCAGATCCGGCAGCCTGCGCGTCGGCGGCGACACTGGCAAGGCACGGCTCAAGCATATTGGGCTCGCACCGCAGGAGATCGCGCTCTACCCCTATCTGACCGTCCGGGAAAACCTGGAGGTCTTTGGACGCTTGTCGGGCCTGTCGCGACAGATCGTTCACGAAAGACTGCCTTGGGCGAGCAACGCGACCCGGGTCGCGGATCGGCTGGACGAACGTGTCGGTCTGCTCTCAAGCGGCTGGAAGCGCCGCGTCAACATCGCCGCCGCGATCCTGCATAGCCCGAAACTCCTGATCCTCGATGAGCCGACGGTTGGCGTCGACATCGAGGTTCGAAGCCACCTCAATGACGTGATCCTGGAGTTGAGCGGAAGCGGCATGGCAGTGCTGCTTGCCACCCATGACCTCGATCAGGCGGAGACGCTCTGCAACCGCGTCGGCTTTCTACGCTCCGGACGTCTGGCTGTGCAGGGTGCACCGGCTGACCTCGTGCGGGAGGCGTTTGGGGGAAAGAAAGAGATCATCATCGAACTTCGCCGACCTGCCGGTCCGCAGGACCTTATGCTATTGAAGCGCATCGGGTTCACGCCGGACCCTGCGTCCAGGACATGGACCCTGCTGCGCGGCGATGCCGATCATCAGGTGAACCATCTTGGGGCGGCGCTCCGCAAGGCCGGTATCGATCTGCGCGAGATCCGCCTGCGTGAGCCCGGCCTCGACAGCCTTTTCCGCAGGGTGCTGCACGAAGGGGAGACGGCCCTTTGATTGCAGCAATGTTTCGCGTCATGGCCCTCAGCGTCATTCGTGATCGAGGTGCATTAGCGCTCGCCTTCCTGCTGCCGCCGGTCATCTTCCTGATCTTCGCGGCTGTGTTCTCCGGTACCGGCGGGGGAGAAATCCGCCTGCAGATCGCGATTGGCACCGGATTGCAGTCGGCGTTCTCAAGCCGTCTTGAAGAAGCCCTGCGGAACGACGGGACGTTGCGGGTACTGCCGGGTGTGATCACGAACCGAGAGGAGATGGTGCGCCTGATCCAGAGCGGACGTGCGGACGCCGGCCTCTATATCGAGAGCGGGCCCGATGACATGACTTCAGCGCTCATCAGGGTTCTCGTCGACCCTGGAAAGATGCTGGCTGGCGCCATCCTCGCAGGCCAGGTACAGCGTGTCATCGCGAGGGATCTTCCCGACGTGTTGCTGGCGCGATCGGCAACAACCGTCGAGCAACTCACCGGTGGGTGGAGTGCGCAGCAGACACAACGCCTTGCCGCAGCCCTGGACGAAATCCAGCGGGAAGGAGGCGCTGATGACGGAGCAGCAGCCCTCGTTACAACCGAGCAGGTGGGATCGGGCGAAGGCGCCTCGGCCAGTATCAGCTACTATGCCGGCGCCATTGCGATGCTGTTCCTCCTCTTCTCGTCGATGCAGGGAGCGGCCACATTGATAGAAGAACGCCACGCGGGCATCCTCGATCGGGTCGCCGTCGGACCTGCCGGCACGGATGTGGTCGTCCTTGGCAAGTTCCTGTTCCTGACCGTGCAAGGGATGGTTCAGGTAGCGCTGATCTTCCTCGCCGCAGCCCTGTTCTACGATCTTGAAGTGACCGCCAGGCCTGGCGCGCTGATCGCCGTGACTGTGGTGGCCTCGGCCTCGGCGGCCGGGCTCGGCCTCGCCCTCGCCGCGTTCTGTACCAGCAAGCAGCAGGCCCAGACGGTTTCCACGTTTGTGGTGCTGGTCAGTTCCGCGCTGGGCGGATCGATGGTGCCGCGTTTCATGATGCCGCCGTGGTTGCAGGATATCGGTTGGTTCACACCGAACGCCTGGGCCGTGGAGGCCTATTACGGTATATTGTGGCGTAACGACGCGATGCAGGAACTGTTGCCGGAATTGTCGCTTCTGGCCTCTCTTGCCGCCGTGGGGCTGGTCGCAAGCCTCGCGGTTTCCCGCTGGCGGCTCAGCCTGTAATCGCGTGAGGAGAAGCTTATGGAGACTGTGCTGTACTACCTGGTTCCGCTCCTGCTGGTTGTGGGAACGGTGGCGTTCATGGAATGGTTCGCCACGTGGTCACACAAGCACATCATGCATGGCTGGGGATGGGGCTGGCACAAATCGCATCACGAACCGCATGATGACGCGTTCGAAAAGAACGACCTCTACGCGGTTGTATTTGCTGGCGTCGCCATTGCGCTGTTTGCTGCAGGGGAGTGGTGGCGACCGCTGACCTGGATCGCGCTTGGGATCACCATATATGGCTTCCTGTATTTCGTGCTGCACGATGGTCTGGTGCACCAGCGCTGGCCCTTCAAGTACATTCCGCGCAAGGGCTATCTCAAGCGCGTCTATCAGGCGCATCGGCTCCACCACGCGGTTGAGGACAAGGACGGATGCGTATCCTTCGGCTTCGTCTATGCGCCACCGGTGTCCAAGCTGGTCAAGCAACTGCATGAGAACCGCAAGGGCTTTGACGAAAGTGCACTGAAGAAAGACGAGCCTTCGACGCCTGCGATGCCCCGCTGATCACAAAGGGCGCTGCCATAGCTCATAGCGCGGCGGAGCCGGGCGGCTAAATCTTGTGGCCGCCACATCACCAAGCCCCGCCACAAGCAGCATGAGCTTTTCGTTGCGGCTCGTTGAAATGCGCTGCTCCCATGCGGCGGGGCCCTCCCGTCGCAACTTCTCTCCGATCGCAGCATAGACCCTGCGCGCAGCCGCGATCGCCCAGGCGGCGCGGGGTGGTAGCGCAGCGATACCGGCGTAGGCGGATGCGTAATACGCGTCAGCCAACTCGAGCAGGTCGAGCGCGGCTGCGTGAAGCCTTGGCCATTGCTCCCGATCGTCGGCGGCAATCTCTCTGAGCCCGTATTGCGCGAGAAGCTCTGCTGGAACGTAGACCCTGCCTGCCCGCGCATCATCAATGACGTCGCGGGCGATGTTTGTCAGCTGGAACGCGAGGCCGAGGTCGCAGGCGCGGTCGAGCACCTTTGGATCGCGGACGCCCATGATCATCGCCATCATCACCCCCACGACACCGGCAACATGGTAACAATAATCCAGCGTATCGCCGATGGTCTGATACGTCCGGTGTTCCACGTCCATCTGGAACCCCATGAGGAGTTCCTGCGGGTGGCGATGAGGAATGTCATGGCGCGCCACAACCCGGCGCAACGCCTCGAAGATGTACTCGTCGGTCGCTTCACCGGCGAGCGCTGCCGCTGTCTTCTGCCGCAACTCCATCAATCGTTGCTGCTGGCCGATCCGGAAATCTTCCGCCTGCCCATGACCAGCCTCCTGTCCGTCGATGACGTCGTCGCAATGCCGACACCATGCGTAGAGCATCACGGCGTCCTCGCGCGTGTCGCGGTCAAACAGACGTGCGGCTGCCGCGAAGCTCTGCGAACCTTTCGCGATCGACTCCTCGCTTCTGGCGACGACCGTGTCGCTCATCGCCGCGCATCTGCGATCATCAGCCCTGCGGTCGCCTTCGCCGAGCCGACCACGCCAGGGATACCAGCGCCCGGGTGCGTTCCTGCGCCGACGATATAGAGGTTTGATATCTTGTCGTCGCGGTTGTGCGGGCGGAACCACGCGCTTTGGGTCAAGATCGGCTCGATGGAAAAAGCTGAGCCCAGGTGGGCGTTGAGCTCGTCGCGGAAATCAAACGGGTTGAAGTGCCGGACGGTGACCAGATCATCGAGCAGCCCGGGAATGTAGCGATCGTTGAGATATTGCAGGATACGGTCGCGATAGCGCGGACCTTCCTCATCCCAGTCGATATTTGCGGTGCCCAGATGCGGCACCGGCGAGAGCACGTAATAGGCGCTCTGTCCGGGTGGGGCGAGGCTGTCGTCGGTCACCGATGGGGCGTGGAGGTAGAGCGAAAAGTCGTCGGCGAGCTGGCTCCCCTTGAATATCTCGTCGATGAGCTCGCGATAGCGCTGCCCGAACAGAACCATGTGGTGCTTCAGTTCCGGATGCTGCGTTTTCAGCCCGAAGTAGATCACGAACAAGGACATGGAATGGCGCTTGGCGCCCAGCTTCCGCCCCTGTGCTTCGCCATGCTTGGTGCTGCGGAGCATGTCCCGATAGGTATGCACCACGTCGGCATTCGACGCGATCTGGTCGAACGCGAAGGCTCTTCCATCCTTCAAGGTCAGGGCGGTCACGCGATCTCCATATGCGGCAATCCGATCGATCTCGGCGTTGAGGTGGATCGTTCCGCCAAGGTCTTCGAAGAGCCTCGCCATAGCGGCGATCAGCGCGCCGGTGCCGCCCTTGGCGAACCAGACGCCGCCCTTTCGCTCCAGAGCATGGATCAGGGCATAGATCGAGGACGTGTCGAACGGGTTTCCACCGACCAGAAGCGAATGGAAGCTGAAGGCTTGCCGCAGCTGCTCGTCCTGAATGAATTCACTTACTTTCGAATAGACACTTCGATAGCTCTCGAGGCGCAACAGCTGCGGCGCGACCTTCAGCATCGACCCGACGTTGAGGAAGGGGACTGTCCCGAGCTTCTCATAACCCTCGCGATAGAGGTCGTTGGAATAGGCCAGAAACCGGCGATATCCCTCCACATCCTGCGGAGATTTTGCTTCGATCTGGCGGTCCAGCGCCTCCTGATCGTCCGCATAGTCGAAACGGTAGCCGTCTTCCCAGCAGAGCTGATAAAAGGGCGTGACCGGCAGCAGCGTGACGTAATCCGCCATATCCCGACCGGAGAGCGCCCAAAGCTGCTTCAGGCAGTCCGGATCGGTAATGACTGTCGGGCCGGCATCGAAGGTAAATCCCTCGTCTTGATAGACATAGGCGCGGCCACCCGGCTTGTCCCGCTTTTCGAACAGCGTCGTCTGAATGCCGGCGCTCTGCAGGCGTATGGCAAGCGCCAATCCGCCAAAACCTGCTCCGATCACGGCTGCGGTCGTTGATACGTTCACGCTCGCTCCAGGGTGAGAAACGGGCCCTCGCGAAAACAGGCGAGCGCCTTGTGAATGGGGACCGGCGGCTTGCCGGTCAGGATGCGTGCCACATCGAAGCGCGTGCTTTCGCCGGCATAGAAGCGCTCGATCAAAGGCTGAGGCAGCCGATAGAACCTTTGCAGGACGAGATGGCGGCGCTGCGGTTCAGCGGCTCGAAACAGCATGCGGTTGAGAAGCCGATAGAAGCCGTGTCGGCGATGGCGAGACAGAGCCATGGCCTTGATCCGCCGGGTAAGCGTTGGGCTATCCACCGGCCACGCGTCGGCAACGAGATTTGCCAGCCGCACAGCGTCGGGAAGACTGTAGCCCGTCGTGGGGTGGAACAGTGCGGCACGCATGCCGGCCTGGGGCACGTCGTTCGGCGCTTCCGACCAGAAGCGCTCGGCATCGTGGGCAAGAGTGATGGGAAGCACACCGCTTTCGCGTCGAATGACTTCCCTGATCGTCCAGCTTCGGGCGCGGGCATAAGCATGAATTGCGCGCTCATAAGCACTTTGATCCTGCTCCACGCCATCGGCGTAGCGGGTGTCCTCGATCAGCAGGCGGGTCGGCGAGAAGGGCAGGAGATAGATGAAGCGGTAGCCGTCGAGCTGGTCGACCGAGGCATCCATGATGACGGGATCGCTGATGCCGTGCGGTGTTTCGGTTTCGACTTCGAGCCCTACAAATTTCTGGTAGCCTAACACCAGCGCATTGCTCTGGCGAAAACCGCGGGCATCGATCACGCAGTCGGCTTCGATCTTTTCACCGGTCTTCAGCACCACGCCCTGCGGCCCCACTTCCGCGACGGGCACATGCGGAATGATCGTCACGTTGGGCAATCGCGCGATGGCTTCACGAACGGACGCGCTGGTCAGCGACGCATAGCCCGACGACAGATGCCGCTCGTAGTCTCGAAAACGCACGGACTGGCCGGACCATCGATGGGCGATCAGCGGTTCCAGCCATTGAAGGTCGCCCTCTGATACATCGGCCAGATGAAACGACCAGGTGTGCTCGCCAAAGGGAGATCCCGACGCTTCCAGGATGACGATGTCGATGCCAGGGATGTTGGAGAGACGTTGCGCCAGCAGGACCGCGGCAAGGCCCGCGCCAGCTATCAACAATCGCTGACCAGCATTCCCGGTCCTGAACAAGCTACCTCCGCCGCCTTGCACTGCCGATCGTTGGCGCTTGCCTTGATCTGCCCACGGCTATGAACGCAAGACAGCCGTTTTCGTTGCGCGGATTTTGAGCATCGCCGTCCGGTTGTCGCAGCCGCCAGCCAAAGCGGGCATGGAAGCAGGAAGCGCGCGTTTCCGCGCGCTTCGTTTGTCGGTTAGCGGGAATTCACGAGCCAGAAGTCCTGCCAATCCTGCAGCTTTTCGAAGTCGTCTGCTGCTGTGGTCGAGTTGGGGACATGCATCTGGTCCATGTACTTGATGATGCCGGATGCTTCATTTTCCGGCATGACGGCGTTCTTGTTCGTCGCGATCTTGCCGTCGCCGAGCTGCGGGATCATGCCTTCGCCCGACATCATGAAGTGGACGAACAGCTTGGCGGCGTTCGGATGCTTGGTCCCCGTGGCGATGACAGCAACGCGAGGCGTCAGCTGGCCTATCCAGGGCTTCAGGCCGTCACAGACGCCCATGCCATATTCGTTCTTCTTGGCGTCGCGGAAAATGGCCGTGGACAGGAAGCCCATGAAGGGCTTCTCCTGGCCCTTTGCGCCGATGATCGGTCCGACGTCGGAATCCGAGCGCGTGACGCTTGGCTTGTTCTGAGCAAGACGCTTGACCCACTCCGCTGTAGCGCTCTCCTCTTCAGTGACGAGTTCTTCACCGAAGAACGCCTTGTAGGCCTCACGCATTTCATCGTCGTTGTGCGTGGCGATCTGGTTGAACCAGAACATCGTTTCGTTGCGCAGGAGCGGATCGGGAATGGCAACGCGGCCCTTCCACTCTTCTGTCGTCAGCGCCCACATATTGTCGATCGGGCAGCCGTCCGTGTGAACATCGCTGTTGTAAGCCCAGACCCAGGGGTTGAGGCTGGTGATCGCGGGATCCTGATACTCCGCCGGCACCTGGTCCTTGAGATCGGCGGGCATCCAGCTGGTGCCGGCGCCGAGAACCATGATCTGCGTCGTCACCGATGGCAGGTTGGACATGTTGAAAACGTCAGTCTGGACGTTCTTGGCCTGCGCTTCACGCAGGATGATCTGTTCCTGCTCCTGACCATTCATCTTAACGCCGGTGGCCTCGATACCGTATTTTTCGGTAAATGCTTTGGCCATGTCGACGATCTTGCCGGTCGCATCGACAACGGTGATCGGACCTTCTTTCTTGGCAGCTTCGATCAGCTTCTCAAGCGAATAGTCGGCGTCGGGAATGCCGATCTCCGCCGCCGAAACAGGAGCTGCAAGCACGCAGGCGGAAATTCCGGCTGCCAGGGCGAGGCGGGGGCGGGTGTTGATAGACATACGGGTCATGATTTTCCTCCAGTTGTTTGTTGTATAACTGCTTCAATGCGGCTGCCGGCCGCGTCGAAGATGTGCAGGCTCTCATGCGGGACAGAGAGTCCGACCTGTTCGCCCGGCGCCACGCCTGGTGGCTCGGGGGTGATGGCAAAGAACTTCTCACCGTCGGCTGAAAGTTCGACGATCCAGCTGCCGCCGGTTGGTACGATATCGATGACGGTTGCTGGCCTGGGGGAAGCCTCAACCGGCACGAGACGAACATGCTCCGGGCGGATACCCACCGAACCCGCAGTGGCGGTCAGGCGGATGTCAGCCAACATTCCATGGACCCAGGCGCTCAGCGGGTTTGTGGAATTGTCCTGCAGCTCCACGATATTGATCGGCAGGTTGCCTACGAACTCCGCAACGAAACGGTTGGCCGGACGCTCATAGATATCGTCGGGCGTGCCGAGTTGCTGCAACTCGCCCTCACTCATCACGGCGATTGTGGTCGCAAGGGTCATCGCTTCCCACTGATCATGGGTGACGAAGACGATGGTGGCGCCCATTTCTGCGTGGATGCGCTTCAGTTCCGCCCGCATTTCGAGACGCAGCTTGGCATCCAGATTGGACAGGGGCTCATCGAGCAGGATCACGTCCGGCTTCAGCGCGAGCATGCGGGCAAGGGCGACACGCTGCTGCTGGCCGCCAGACAGCTGCGAAGGAAGGCGATCCCGGTAGCGGGCGATCGCCAGTTTTTCGAGTGTGTCGTTGATGATGCGGTCGCGTTCCGGTTTGGGCACCTTGCGCAGCTTGAGACCAAACTCGACATTTTCCGCCACGGTCATGTGCGGCCACAGGGCATAGTTCTGGAACACCAGTCCCATGTCCCGATCTTCGGCGGGCACGTAGATGCCTTCATCGACCGAAACGACGGTGCGGTCACCGACCACGATCTTGCCTTCTGTCGGATGTTCGAGGCCGGCGATCATGCGCAGGGTCGTTGTCTTGCCGCAGCCGGATGGCCCAAGCAGGCAAAGGAAATCCGATTTCGGGATTTCGATGTTAAGCCGGTCGACAGCAGGTGCAGCGGATTTGGAGTAGGTCTTTCGCACGTCTCGGATGCTGATGCTTGACATTATTTGTTTCCCAGACCGTCGGAGAGGTTCGATTTGGTGAGCCGCTGAACAAGCATGGTCCCGCCAAAGGCGATGACGCAGATCATCAGGACAACCGCGTTGCTGGCCTGCGAGTAGCCGTAGTCGACGAGGCGCAGAGCATAGGTGGTGAGGACTTCCGTACCAGGGACGGCAAGAACGACGACAAGGCTGAGGCCTTTGATCCCCGATATGAAAGGCAACATCACGCCGGATACCAGCGCGCCCTTCTGGATCGGGACCACCACCGAGGTGAGGCGGCGGATGAAACCTGCGCCGACACTGCGCGCCGCATCTTCCGGATCACGCCCGAGCTGCATCATGCCAGAAATGCCTGCGCGTGATGCGAAGGGCATCTGGTCGGCCAGGATCGCCAGCACCAGAATGATGGGAGTTCCGTAGAGGGCGGGGAGAGGACCTCGCGGCATGGCGAACATCGACAGATAGGCTGCTGCAAACGCAATCCCCGGGACGAGATAGGGCAGGAACGTCACCTGGCGCAGGAAGGTCGCCACCGATTTTGCCTCGGTGCGGGCAACGACATAGCCAACGAGGAGGCCAAGGAAGCCTGCGCCGAGCGCGGCAGAGCCCACGATCCAAAGCGTATTCCAGGTCACTTCCCAGAATTCCGGCGTCAGAAGGATGCCCTGCTTCAATGCCGTGGTGCCAACATCTGTTCCGATCCAGTAGTCCAGGGTGAAGTTGCTCAGGGCAAACACGCCCGGAACCTTCATCACGGTCGTGAGCAACAGAGCCATCAGGGGGATGAACGCGCTGATCAGGAAGATAGACATGGCAAAGCCAAATGCCGGCAGACGCCAGCCACGCAATGCAGTGGTGCGGTTCATCGATCCCTTGGAGCCGATCACCACGAAGCGGCGTGCCTGCCTGAGGAGATACATGTCGATGAAGATCGAAACCGAACCGAGAATGACAATGGTGAGCGCCAGGAGTGCGCTCATACCCGTCTGGCTAGTTGAGATCGCGCGGAACAGCGACGTTGCCAGCACGTCGAAACCAACTGGAACGCCAAGGATATAGGCGACACCAAAGTCGCCAAGACATTTCGCGAAGATCAAGGTGGATGCTGACACAAGTGACGGCAGCATCAGCGGCAGGATGATCTTGCGTGCAATGGTGCCGCGCTTGGCGCCGATGCTGCGCGCTGCATCCTCAAGTGAGGAATCAAACTGGCGTAACGCATTGCCGAAAAGAAGGATGACAAAAGGCGTGTAGTGCAGCGCGAGGATCAGCGTAATCGGAAGGAAGCCATAGGCGAGCCAATCGGGCGGTGTGACGCCAAGGCTTTCCATCCAGCTGGCGGAACCGCCGGTGGTACGATTCTTGAACAAGGTCAACCAGGCCAGCGCGAACGTCCAGCTCGGCAGCATGTAGGGCACGATCAGCGCGGTTGAGAACCACTTCTTGGCAGGCAGGTCAGTGCGGCTCATCAGCCAGCCAAGCGGCACTCCGACTGTTAGGGCGATGGCGATGGCGCTGACGGAGATCAGCGCCGTGTGCATCAGCGGCCGCCAGAACACGTCCATGGAGATGCGCGAGAAAAACACGCGCTCGACATAATACCAGGTCAGTTCGCCCATTGGCTGACCTGCGCGACCCTGGTCTGCGAACTGGACGACGAAAGCGTCGGTGACCAGCAGGAATATCGGGGCAGCGATGAGGTAGCCAAACAACACGACGAGCACGATGCCGATCAGCGTTGTGGGGTCCTGGTTGCGGACCCGTAGATGATAAAGACTTCTTCCGAGACCTTGCATTGGTCGTCCTTGATAGGCGCTTCGGGTGAATGAAATCGACCCAATCGAAACGGATTTCATGAGGATTGCGACGGCTTAGAGAGGAGGCGCCCCGCTAACCTTCTCGATGACTTCGCGAACGGAGCGCCAATCCTGCTCGTAGCGTATCGGCAGAAAGCGCTCATCTCCGCCAAATTCGGCCTTCATCTCGTCCGTAAATTCGTAGTTGAAGAAGCAGGCCTTCATTTTCTCGACGAGTGACGGATCGAGGTCATGAGCATGCGCGAAGGATGAGGTCGGGAATTTTGCACTCTTGTAGAGGATACGGAACGCTTCGCGATCAACCATGCCTCGTTCGACCATACGGTCGAGTACGTCGGAGGCGATCGCCGCCATGTCGTAATCGCCCCTGGCCACACCGAGGATGGAGCGGTCGTGGCTTCCTGACATGATGGGTGCGTAGTCCTTGCCTGGCGCCAGGCCTTCATCCGGAAAGTAGGCCAATGGCGCCAGATGGCCGGAATTGGACAGGGGAGTGGCGTGGGCAACCCGCTTTCCCTTGAGATCCTGGAGTGAAGTATAGGGCGATGCTGCATTCACGATGGCCATGACGTGGTATCCACGTACGTCCGAGCCGATGCCCTTGGCCGCGAAGGGGACGGCACCGGCCCGGTTTACTGCTTCCACCGTGGAGCCGGTGGAGAACCCGGCAAAGTGCAGGCGGCCCGTCCGCATCGCCTGAATTTCCCCTTTGGTGCTTTGGATGGGGTAATAGACAATCTGTCGGCCCAGGCATTTCTCGAGGTGTCGGGTGAAAGGCTTGAAGAGGTTGGCATAAACGGCCGGATCCTCGATCGGCGCATAGGCCCAGATCAGAGTATGCGGGTCGCGCAGGGCCGAGGTCTCAGCGGGCATGTCAGCAACAAGGTCGCCATTCGCGTCGCAGAACGGTGCGTCGAGCTCTCCACGATGACTGCATGTCGCAGCATCGCTATGCGCCAATGACGTCAGCAGAAGGAGCCCGCCAATGCATCCAGCCCAACGCCTCACTTTCCCGATCTCCACAGGTGCAGCCAGTCGGCTGGCTAAAGGTTTGTTTCGCCTCGTCCGTCAATGATAGTGTTCATTGCTGTCATAATCCTGTTACTGGAGCAAAATGCGCATCCTGTTGATAGAAGACACACCTGACATCGCTTTCGCCATCTCCATGCGGCTGGAGGATGAAGGATACAGCGTGACCGTGGCGCGAGACGGCATTGAAGGAGAGGCCCTGGCCGCAGCGGCCGCTCACGACCTCATCATCCTCGACATCAACCTTCCCGGCATGGACGGTTTTACCGTTCTGCGGTCGTTGCGCGAGAGCGGCAACAACCTGCCGGTGGTGGTCATCACGGCGCGGAACCAGATTGCGGACAAGGTCGGTTTGCTCGACCTTGGTGCCGACGACTATCTCGTCAAGCCTTTCGATCTGTCCGAACTGGTTGCTCGCATAAGGGCTGTATCGCGGCGACATCTCGGTGCCTCGAAGCCCGTTTTGAAGTTGGGGAACGTCACCATCGACCTTGGTTCCAGAGCGGTCATGGTTTCCGGTGAGCCACTGGATCTTGGTCGCCGCGAGTTCGACGTCCTCGAACTGCTCGCAAGCCGGTCGGGCGAGACGGTGTCGAAGGAAAATCTGGTGCTCAAGCTATTTGGCTATGAGGACAGCGGTACGCCCAACGCCATAGAACTTCTCGTCTCGCGCGTTCGCCGGAAACTCGAGGGAAGCAGTATCGAGATCATCACCCATAGGGGCATCGGCTACTTCCTGCGCATACGCGAGGACGACAGCGCGTGAGCCCTGATTATTCGATCCAGCGACGGCTGCTCGTCAGCGGCGCTGCACTTCTGGTTCTGGTGAGCGGGATCGTTTTCCTGACGGTTCGGTGGTATGCCCACACCGCGGCAGAAGAGGCGTTCGACCGGGTTCTTGGTGCTGCCGCCCTGTCGATTGCGGACACTGTCTCGATTGAAGATGGTGAGGCGACCGTCGATCTGCCGCATGCTGCCTTTGCCATTCTTGGAACCTCGCGGCTGAACCGGATCTTCTACCGAATTGTTGCCCCAAACGGCTCGTTGATAACGGGCAGTCCGACCCTGGGGCTCGAGATTCCGCCCGGGAATGGGCCGGGCCTGCGCTTCTTCTCCAGCACCTATCGGGGTGATCCGGTCCGTATCGCAGCCGTCGCCCGCTACCATGCCGATGCTGGCGAGGGGGGCTGGATCGACATTCTCGTCGCCGAGACCCGGGAGGCACGCGACCAGCTCGGTCTTCGGTTGACCATGAGCGCAACTGTTCCGGCACTATCGCTTGCCGTGCTTGCATTCCTGCTGATCTGGCTCGCCATGCGCAAGGCGTTCGAACCGCTAAGAACCGTCGAGACGGAGTTGCGCTTGCGCGCCGTTTCCGATCTGCGGCCGATCGAAGGGCCTGTTCCGCGCGAGGTCACGGCCCTTGTTTCCGCACTCAATGATTTCATGTCGCGCTTGAATTCCGTACTGCTCGGCCTCAAGGACATGACCGCTGACGCGGCTCACCAGTTGCGCACCCCCCTGACTGCCATCCGTGCTCTTTCCGAGCTTGCCCTTGATGGAGCATCGCACGGACGCCAGAAGGAGATTATCCGCCGCATTCATTCCAATTCCGTGAGTGCCAGCGTGCTGGCAAACAAGATCCTTTCGGAGGCGACAACGCTCCATTCGCTGGAAACGCGGGTGCACGAGACAGTGGACATGCGGGATGTCATCGGCAATGCAATAAGGCGGGTGCAGGCTGAGGGTCCCCACCTGCAAGAGAACATCTCTTTCGTGCTCAACCTGCCAGAACATCCGGTCATCATTCATGCCGAACCCGTCGGTCTGGCCGAGATGGTCTTCAATCTGGTGGAGAATGCGGTCACCCATGCACCGGGCGAAATCGAGTTGGAACTGTCCGCTGGGGAAGAAAGCATCCTGTTCCATGTGCGCGACAAGGGGCCGGGAATTCCCGAGGAGAAGTTGGGGCTGGTCTTCGAGCGTTTCGAGCGAGCCAACGCCAGCAAGCCGGGTTCCGGTCTCGGCCTGTCGATCGCGCGTAATGTTGCCACGGCAATGGGCGGCAGTATTTCAATCCGTAACCGTGAGCATGGCGGGACGGAAGTGACACTCCAGCTTCCAAGACCGGTTGAGGGGAGGGGGATGAGCGCATGAACCGTCGCTCGCTGCTCCTCTCGCTCATTGGCAGCGTTTTACCTCCGTCTGCCTTTGCACAAAGGCGCAGGCCCTTGCGGCTGCTGGTTCATGAATCTCTTCCAAGGCTGGATCTGCTGGTGGACGCGATTTCAACCAGCCTTCCCTTCGGCGAGATCGCCCTTGCTGCCCAGGAAGCGCGGCCGGCGCAGATCGTCGCTCGCTTCTCTGCCCAGGGGATTGTCGCCGAGTTACCCGATCTGGCAATCCTGCCCACCCCTGACCTCGCGGTGCAGCTGGCAAATGAGGGCCGCACGTTCCCGCAGGTTCTTGAGAGCGGCTTTGACGTCCCCCATTGGCGCAGTGAGGTCTTTGTTCTGGGCTACGACCCGGCGGTCTTCGTAACGCGGAAAGGAAGCATTGCCGAACAGGACCTTCCCCGCACACGACTGGATCTTGCGCGGATGCTTGAGCAGGGTGGGAACCGTTTCCAGGGACGTGCAGGCATCGTCAATGTGGGAACCGACAGTGTCGCTTATGCCATTGCATCCCAGGATTCGCTTCGCTCGGCGATGTTCTGGCGCATTTCGGCTGCGTTCGGCGCGTCGCGGGCGCGGATTTTTGACACCGCGGATGAGCTCCTGAGCGCCCTTTCCGCTGGCACGATCGACTTCGGCTATAATATTCCCATTACCAGCGCGCGAAGTTTTCTCCGCCGCGATCCCGAGATCGAGATCATCGTGCCGCAGGACTATGTCCTGGGGCTGCCCTGGTGCGGCCTCGTCCCTCATGGGGTTACCTGGCCTGGTCCTGTGCCGCAGGCAGGGGGCCTTGTCTCGTTGCTTGCCTCTCAGCGGGTATTTAATGCGTTCAGCGAAATCGGCCTCATCACGCCACAGAAACCAAGCGTGATTGAGAACATCCAGATGATCGATCCTGGCCCCGAACTTCTGGTGTTCCTCGACCCGCTGAAGCGCAGCCGTTTCCTTGGTCTTTGGTTCGAACTCGTCGTGCAGAATTGACGAGTGGTTTCGCCCCTCGCACCGGAAGAACGGGAAGACGTCTACCGGACGCTCAAAATTGAGCCGTGTACCGATCAGACGATCGCTACGGTCGACAGGTTGGGCGCGGAAATCGAGGAAGGGATCAAACGCGGCTGGCAGCTCAATCGTGAGGAGAGCGTTCCCAGCGCCACCACGGTTTCGGCAACGTATATGTGGGATTGCGCGTCCTTCATCATCACCGTGGCAGGGACTAGCTTCCGCATGGGCTCCAGGTTGGACTAAGCCGTTGAGCGATGCTGTCTGTCTGCCGTCGCAACTTGACATCACTCGGCCTTATAGCTAACCATTCGTGGACAGTATGCCTACATTGTAGACATGCGGGTGTCCCTGAGAGGATGCTGGGGTTCCTAAATCCGGTCGTAACGGTCGGAGTTGTATGAATTGAGGATAAGACTATGCGGCTGATCCAGTTCGTCGGGCCAGACGGTTCGCGCGCCATTGGCGTTGTTGACGGAAATGCGGTGCGCGAGGTGCGTGGCGTCGATAGCATTCGCGAACTGGCCTTGAGGGCTGTAGCTGAAAACCGCTCGATCGATGATCAGGTCCTGCATTTGGGCGTGGACGCATCACACGACTACGACCAGTTGCTCTCGGACGGCAAGGTATTGCCACCGATTGACCACCCCGATGCAGCCCACGTGATGGTTGCCGGCACCGGCTTGACCCACATGGGCAGCGCCTCGTCGCGCTCGAAAATGCACCAGAAGGCGTCGACCGGCGATGAAGCCAGCATGACCGACACGGAGCGCATGTTCAAATGGGGCCTGGATGGCGGGAAGCCTGCCAGCGGCACTGCGGGTGTGCAGCCTGAGTGGTTCTATAAGGGAGACGGGTCTGCCATTGTTGCGCCGGGGGTGCCTCTGGATGTTCCCGACTTCAGCGACGATGTGGGCGAGGAGCCTGAAATCGTCGGACTCTATGTCATCGGTGAGGATAGTAATCCGTACAGGGTCGGTTATGCCATTGGCAACGAAGTGACCGATCACGTGATGGAAAAGAAGAACTACCTCTACCTTGCCCATTCAAAGCTGAGGCAGTGTGCCTTCGGTCCCGAACTGTTCGTTGGCCAGTTGCCGGACAACATTGAAGGGACAGCCCGGATCCTGCGGGATGGCAAGCCTATCTGGGAAAAACCTTTCCCGACAGGAGAGGCGAACATGTCCCACTCCATCGAAAATATCGAATTTCACCATTTCAAGTACAACCAGTTTCTACGTGCGGGAGACGTCCACGCGATATTCCTGGGTACGTCTGTAGCATCGTTTGGAGACGGGGTCAGGGTCGAGGTTGGAGACACCTTCGAGATCGACATTCCGCTTTTCGGCCGCCCGCTTGTCAATGGAACGCGGTCGAGCAGCACTCTCGTCAAGCCGGGCGCTGTGAAATCGCTTTGATCGCGCGCCGCGGCAGTCCGGGAGCAATGGTATCTGGCCGCGCCCCGAGGGCGTAGTAGATTGTTATGTGTCAGCTATCGGATAACGTTTATCGGGTAGCTGACAGAGCCATAACGGAGGAGAAGTCGTTCTCGCAACCAGTGTTGCGAGACGCGATAATGCTGGAGGCATAGTCATCTGACTTCAAGTGACCCGGGAGGGTTGGTGTTATGCACGCCAATGTTGGGTCACAGCAGGTTTCTTATCAGCTTGCCGGTCGATAAGAACCCTGCCTGTTCTGAATGTGGAGGACCGATGTACGTTGATCATAGCCTTTGTGTGGGAAGAAGATCCCGGTTGTCCGTCAGGACAACCAAGGAACTTCATTTGAAATCCTCACGGTCGATCTGCTCTCGGTATAGCATTTGTTCAATCCAGGCATGACCCCACCACTTCACTCGATCATTTCAAGGCTTCACCTGAAACAGTTGAGGCTTCTGGTGGCGCTGGGCGAGCACGGCACGCTCCTGAAGGCTTCGCAGCAGGTCGCGTTGACCCAACCCGGCGCAAGCAAGGCATTGCAGGAAATCGAGACGACCTTCGGTACGCCGTTGTTCGTTCGCACCAATCGCGGCCTTGAGCCCAACGTCGTCGGCCACTGCGTCATTCGCTATGCCCGCCGTATACAGACAGATCTTGCGCATCTTCGTGATGAGATCGTTGGTATCACCCGCGGCCATGGCGGTCGGGTGGCGGCTGGCGTCATCATGGGGGCAGTACCGCTGCTCACAGATGCAGTCTCCGCGCTTGTTGCTCGGCAGGCAGACTTGTCCGTCGAAATTGTCGAAGACACCAGCGCTGCCCTGTTGGCCGAGCTCGATGCCGGCCGACTCGACCTTGCGATTTGCCGCACGACGGTCAGCCAGACGCCGCAGGTCTATGACAGTGTGAAGCTCCAGGACGAGACGCTCGCGGTGATCGCCAACGTTGGCCATCCCCTGCGGCACGCGAAGAAGCTCACGCTGCATGAGCTGGCGCCATATAGATGGGTGGTTTATCGCGCGAACATGCCGATGCGGCTCTTGCTCGAACGGGAGTATCGCGAGAGCGGGATACGCTTTCCGCAGCACCTGCTCGAGACGACTTCCGCATTTGCGACGCTGACGCTGTTGCAGGCCAATCCGTCCTTTGTTGCCCTGGTTTCAATCGAAGTGGCACGGTTCTTCAAGATCCGGCAGATGGCGCGTATTCTGCCGCTGGCCCTGGCGTCACAAAGCGAGCCTTATGAGCTCGTGACCCGTAAAGGGGGACCGGTCCAACCGGCTTCGAAACTGCTGATCCAGGAATTGCTCCATCGACAGTCCTGAGCATCAGGTCGGCGCGCCTCGATCATTACAGTATTCCACCGATGCTCGGCGCTCATTGCTTGAAGCACGCACCTCTTTTTCAAAGTCCGGAACGAGGCAAGTGGTTTGAATCGGTAGCTTCGGGCTGGTCTGAGAAATGAAACAGCCCCGCCGGGCGAGAAGCCGGGCGGGACTGTGCTTGGGAGTACTGGTCTTTAAGCCGGACGAAGGGCTGCGTGCCTTGCGGCAATGATACCCTGAACGAGGGCGCGGGCATTGCCGTGCTGACTGAAGCCGCCGGCACATTCGCCAGCAGCGTAGAGGCCCGGAATGGGCTGACCGGCAACGTCGAGGACCTGGCTGTTGGCGTTGATGCGCAGGCCCGACCTTGCGTCGTGGATCACCGGTGTCGACCAGGCAGCATAGAAAGGTCCATTCTGGATCTTGTACTGCGGGCGCGGCTTGCCGAAATCGGTGTCAACGCCTGAGTCAACAAAGCTGTTGTAGCGCGCCACGGTCTGAACCAGGTTGCTTGGCGGCATGGGGACGCGCTGATGCGGCATGATGATCTTCTGCGCAAGTTCTTCCAGCGTGTTTGCCTGGAAGAAGAAGCCGCCATCCGGATCGATGTAGGGCGGAGCGATAGTCCAACGCTGGCGAGTTACGGCATCCGCATCGAAGATAGCCCAGATTGGGCCGCCGCCATTCTTGCCGTCACCGATTCCCGCCAAAGCGGCGTTGATCCAGTTTTGTGGGTTCCAGTTAACGTTCTTGGCGTTCAGGTAACTACCCTGAACGTAATTGCTGACCTGACCAGCGCTGTTGGTCGGGAATTGACCGGCGGTTTCATCAAAGAACCGGTTCCCGAGCATGTTTACATGGATAACGTTCTGGTTATTGACGTTGGCCAGACCGGAGGCCTTCGCTAGATGGAAGACGGGGCTCTGCGGTCCCCACTGCAGGAACGAGTAGTTGTACTGCGTTCCGATTGCAGTTGGCTTGGTGATGTTGGTGCCAAACTCTGCGGTCTGGTTGTAAGTGCCCGCAAGACCTGCACCGACATTCAGGCCGGCGATGATACCGCTGGCGTCCTGGAAGGAGTAAGGCTCGCCTGCAACGCCACAATACTCTGCAGTGAGTCGAGGATCGAACTGGCGACGGTATTCCACGTTTCCGTTGCCACCGCCGCTGGCGATGATCACGCCCTTGCGCGCCTGGATGTTAACCGTGCGGCCCTGATAGGAGGCCTCGACGCCCGTTACGCCCTGCTGCATGCGGCGCACTGCAACCAGACGGTGTTCAGTCAGGATGGTGACGCCTTTTGCCCGTGCTGAGGCCTCGAGCGGACGTATGAAGCCCGGCCCTTGCGACGTGGTCGCCTGCTGGTTTGCAGCGACAGGCAGGCCGGTGCGGACCGACACGTAGTTCATGATTGCGGTATGCATCATGCGGTTGACGGAATTGCCGACTTCATTGCCGCCGACGTTGTCGACCGTACTTCTCGTCCACCTGACGCCATTGCGGACCAGGAAATCGTAAAGGAAGAGGTTGTGGTCGGCAAATGCGCGGATGAGCTCGCGGTCGTTGAAGCGATAGCTCGTAGCACCATTGGGCAGGGTAACGGACCAATCGGTAAGATCGCGATACAGGAGGTCCGGGGAGTCCACAACGCCGGACGCGATCTGGGCAGGTGTTCCGCCTCCAATCGGAATATTGCCCGAGCTTACGATACCACGTCCGCCAATATGCGGCTGAGCCTCAAGGACAATTACAGATGCGCCCGCTTCGGCGGCGGCTACTGCGGCGCCAAGGCCCGCCGAGCCGCAACCTATAACAACAATATCGGCTACGCGCGGTGACGCAGCATGGCCAATATTGACCTGCATAACGCTAGTGGCAACCCCCGCGGCGGCAATGCCGGCACCGGCCTTCAACAATGAGCGTCGGCTGACAGTCATTACGTTCTCCTCCTGAAAAACTTTAGACCAGTATATGTGGTCTTTTGATACGGCCCCCAGCAGCTGAACTCATCTGACATGATAGCTGTAAACACTTGGCCGATTGCAGTATCGCAGCATTTGCTCGCGCGACAATTGAGAAGATGTGATCTCGGTATAGCCTTTACGCAACCCAAAGTGCGAGCAACCGCTCTACCCGGTCATGTCCAACGCCAGACTGGTGGCGCGGGGCGATCGGAGATATTGAGGAGGTAAACCTATGCTGCGCGGACGAAGGATTTCTTTGAATTTCCCTGCGGGAGTCAGAAGCTGCTGCCGTAGCGCTGCAGACAACGCGCAAGCGCTTCGCCGGCGCCGCAATGCGCGGGCATCTCGACGCGCAAACGGGCTATTGCCGATTGCTCCCACGGGCGCGGAGAACTGCCGGATAGTTCGATGCGGACCAGTGACGGCAGCCTTGTGGTGCTTGTCCATTCGGGATTGAATTCGCCATCCGGCCCGGCATAGCTGAACGATAGCTTCAGATCACCGCGCATCAACGGAAGCTCCTCCCCGCCCGACGTCGCCAGATGATCACGTCGAGCACGAATGAGGGCCCTGTCGCTTCCCGCCAGTCCTATTGAATAGGTCACGTCATCAAGCCCCGCGCGTGCCTGATAGCCAAGGGCGGGACGCACGAAGGTGACGCTTTCAGCACTTCCGTCGAAGCGGACTGCAATGATTGCGCTGTTCGGATCGGAATCGATGGGCTGCGCCGACTCCAGGTCTTCGACCATCCGGTCCAGAATGACAGCCACCATGTCTTCGCGACCGCCTCGGTCGATCATCCCCTGCCAGTGGCGCACCCAGGTTCCTGTGTACATCGACAGCCCGCCGAACAGGATCGTCGCCAGCAACAACGAAACCAGGGCTTCGATCAGCGTGAAACCACCTTGGGTGCTGCGTTTGCCTGTCATTTCAGCCTGCCAAGGCGAACGGTCTGCATCACATCCTTATCCCTATCCGCGGTGCTGCGCACCGTGACGGAGTAGAGCTGCCATCCGGCTTCAGCCAGGGCAGCGCTGCGCTCAAAATCGAAGGGTTCCACGAGCACCGTGAAATCTCCGATCTCACGCCGCCCCGGTTGCAGCGGATCAAGCGTCATGGCCACTGCCATGGCAGCCTGCATGTTGACACGGCGTTCCGTCGACCGGTCCAGACCCGCGAATGCGCCGGCGGCGCCCGTGATGATGCGCGCGATCGGAACGATCAGCAGCAAGGCAATTGCAAGCGAAGCCAGAACCTCGATCAGCGTGAAGCCGCGTCTGTGTCGCGCTGTCATTTCGAGCTCATCTCAACGCGGCCGGTAAACCAGTCGACACGCAGCTCTATGGCCCTGCCGCTGGCGGAAAGTTTCATGACCCCTCCGCAGGATCGCCCGTCTGCGAGGAACCGCAACGTTCTCGTTCCGCCCTGGATGGGGCACTGGTCCGACGTGGTCCAGTCGATCGCCACACCGTCGCGAACTGAAATCGGATGGGCGCCCTTCACCTGGATGCGCCGGCTAGCCGGATCAACCATGACATCCGCGACGTCCCCCGAGGTCATGGCCTTCACCCGGGCCTTGCGGAACTCGCCGCTGACACGAACCGCCTCGCCGGAAAGTTCGGCAGCCCCGATGCGGGCATAGGGCCGCGGCATCAGGACGAAGGCCGCCAGTGCGAAGATGGCGAGTGCCGCGATGACATCGATCAGCACGACACCGCGCTGTCCCTTCTTACGGGCGATGCTGCCCCTATGACCGGCCGCCGCCATTGATTCCGTCAGAGGTGATGGTGAATGTCTTTCCATCACTGGAATATTTGTATTCGTTACCCCAGGGATCGAGCGGAACGCCGTTGGTGCGAAGGTATGGTCCGTTCCAGACCTGAACGGATGAGGGCTTTTGCACCAGGGCTCCAAGGCCTTCTGCCTGCACCGGATACCGGCCGACATCGATGTAGAAGATATCGAGCGCACTGGAGAATGCCTCGATCTGAAGCTTGGCTGCGCGCTCGCGGGAATCGGACAACTGCGCCAGAACGCGAGGGCCGACGAGGGCCGAGATCAGTCCGATGATGGCCAGAACGACCAGCATCTCGATCAGCGTGAAGCCCGCCTTGCGGCGCTTCGCTCGCTGGCGCTGCGTGAGATGGGAATCAACTGCAAAATGTATGCTCATGCACTCCGGCTCCTAACGGACCATGTCATTGAAGGACATCAGGGTAGACATGATCGACACGATCATACCCCCGATCAAAATGCTGATTGTTGCCACCGCCGCAGGGCCGACAAGCCCGACGATACGGGACAGCGAACGTTCCAGCCGGACTTCATAGAAGTCGGCGACACGATAGGAGAGACTTGCGAGTTCGCCACTTTGCTCGCCAAGTCTCAGCATGCGCACCGCCAGCGGCGGAAGCTGGAGAATCTCAAGTGCGTGGCCAAGCCTGTTGCCCTGCCGCAGCGCGTCGGATGCCTGCTGCGCGCGTACCCGGGCCGCCTCACCATGATCGATGGTGTCGGAGATGAGCTTGAAAGCCACGGGAACCGCCACACCCGTTTCGACCATGATGCCGAGGAGACGGGCGAAGCGACCTGTCCGGTAGCTGCCCGGTATTTCCGAAACAAGCGGAAGTTTCTTGGCGCTGCCCCACAGCCATGCCCATAGAAGGCCCCGGCGCGCCGCCACGACCAGCAGAAGGACGATGACCGCAAGGGCAAGCAGGAGTTCCAGCCCGTAGGAGCTGAGGAAGTTCGAAACCCCGAACATCACCACCATCATGGTGTCCGTGTCGCCGCCCTGCACGATCATTGGTTCGAACTGAGGCACTACGCCAACCATGAAGAACACCAGGACGCAGATCGTGCCGGCGAACAGGACTGCCGGATACCGCAGTGCGGACTTGACCTTGGATTGCAGAGCCTCGAAATTCTGGCGCTCCTCCACGATGCGCGACAGGAGGGTGGGCAACTTGCCGGAGCTCTCCGCAACACGAACCATTGCGACCTGAAATGCCGGAAACAGGGCGGGCCACGCTTCCAGTGCACTGGAAAACGACTTGCCTGAAGCGAGGTCCGTTCGAATGCGTGTGACGACGGGTTCAAGTTTGCCGCTATCGAATTCCTTTTCCATGATCGCCAGCGCTTCGTCGATCCGGATGCCCGCATTGAGCATGATCGACAGATCGGAGAGCAGCTGCGTAACCGCGGCCGGCGGGATTCGCGTGGTGAATATCGGCGCCCGTGCGGCTGTCTGCTGTGCTTCTTCTTCGACACTCACCGGGATCAAGCCGCGCGCGCCGAGCTTCTGGATGGCGTCGTCGGAATCCGACGCATCGATCCGGCCGAGTTCGAGCCGTCCTGCGCCATTCAAGGCTTTATACGCGAATGCTGTCGAAGCCATCGCGCGCCTTCAGAGGAGATATTCGTTCAAAAACGTCGTTCTTGGAGACCTTCAATCGAGATCTCAGCTGGGTGTTGAACGGTGCAAACCCTCCCACCGGTTTACCCTCCCTGTTCGTATTGAGCGGATTCTCCCTGCGGGACAGGGTTCCAGGGTTGTTGCGACCATTCACCCTCCTCACCACCACCACCGCCCGCCTCATCGGAGAAACCCAGCGTGGCTCGGCCACCCGCTCCGTCGAGCTTGACCTCGAACTGACCAACCACCTTCAAAGTCCAACCTTCACGGCTCTCCCCCATCTTCAGGGTAAACGCGTTAGGATCTGTTGGTGCAATGAAGGTCGCGCTGTTGAGTCTTCCCGAACGCACAACACCGATCAGCTGCCAATCTGGTGCAGCGGCCGGAATGGGATCGGGTTCCGGCTCGGGCTCAGGTTCCACAACGACAGGTTCAGGCTCGGGGGCCACGAACTTTGTCGGAGCAGTCCGATCCGGCGAGAACAGCGGCCGATCCCGAAGGGCCGCGTAGTCGCTCAAGGGGCGCTCCCTGACCGAAAGACTTTCCTCCATGCCGAAGGAGAGGCTAGATGAAACCGCCAGAACGGCGACGATCAAAGGTACGCGCTGCAGCATCGTCATGACGCAGGCCCCTTCTCCCGGAAGGCGGACAGCGAGACGTTCAGTGACAACGGCCGATCGAGCGAGCCATAGGCCTGGTAGCCTCCCCCTGCCACATCGACCCTGCGGTTCAACCGGAGCCTGAAGCTGTCAACGATCATGACGGGCGACCCTGCCTCTATCGCATAGAGGAGATCTGGCAGCGATTGCTCGACAACCTCGATGTCGGCGGTCAACCGCACCCGTTCCAGATCCTCCAGCTGCGGATCGCCGATGCTCGAGACAAGGCCGTCCGTGGGAACATCGACGCGCCTGATAACGGCGCCCACGCGCTCGACACGCTCGGAAAGCAGGCGCTGGAATTCGGCCGAGACGAGCCCGCTGGTTTGGGAATCGAGAAGTATCTTGCTCTCGCCAAGGTCGAGGGCGGGCGTATCGGCCTGATTGACCGCAGAACTGGATGCCTTGCGTTCAAGCAGGACGGTCCGTTCTTCATAGAGCGCGAGCGCCTGCGCCTCCGCGCGCCAGGTCAGCAGCGTATCGGCGACAACGACCAACGCTCCGACGACCAGCAGCGCAATGACGATGAGGGATTGAAGCCGCTTGTCGCGCCACAGGGTCGTTCTCATCGCAGCGACCCTCCTGTGCGCAGGAGCGGTCGGGTGTCTACCTCGAACTCCGAGGTAACGCCGTCCTCACCGCGCAGAGCTGGTCCGACCAGCTTGCTGTCTTCGAAACGACCCGACGATTCCAGTGCGGTCAGCACTTCCGGTACGTCGAGCGTACGCCCGGAGAGGCGCATGCGGCCATCGGCGAAGGACACCTCCGTGGCATAGGAGTGCAGTGGCAATGCCTCGGCCAGGTCATTCAGTGCACCAAGCGCGCTTACGGCATCGTCCTTGATGTTCAGTGCGGTTTGCTCTGGCGCGGTCTGAGCCTTGACTGGCGTGGCTGCGAACGCAATCGCCTGCCGCGCCTTCTCGGCTCGGATCTCGACCGCGCCGCGCCGCTCGGCATAGCTGTCCTTGATCATTGGCCCCACCGCCAAGGCGACGATGGCTGCGACGATGCTGGTCCCCAGAATGCCGGCGAGAAGAAGCTTCATCCGGCCGCGGGTTCCAGTGCCCAATTGCCGGAACGTCGAGACGGTCACGTCGCCCCCTTCGGGCAACGGCGCGGAAATCAGAACCTGACGCGCTTCAGTTACATTCAGGCATGCCAGGGCAGCAGCAACGCGCGAGCGCGGAACAACCGCGACGGCAACCGTCACCTGCCGCGCCTCGCGGGCAATCTCAAGCACCTTGTGGCCGAAATAGATGTCAGAGACGGGCAGTGGCGAAAGCGCGCCCATACGCGACGCAACAATGCCGTCAAGATGGCTGACCGCCTCCATGGGCAGTTCGATCCGGCGCGCTATCACCCAACTCGCCGGTATGCCGAGGTGGACCGTCTTCCCGTTCACCGCGCTGCGAAACGCGGCGGATGGTTGAGCATCCTCGGATATTGGCATCGACAGGGGGGCTGACGGCTTGCGGCCCGACACCGGTCGGATTTCAAGCTCACTTCCGTCATCAGCAACCGACCCGATGACGCGGCTACCGGATTTGACGCGCGAAAGCTCATCCAGCAGAGAGGCTGGTCCCGCGATCCAGTCGTCCATGCCGCGGATCACCGCGGTGAAAGGAGAAGCCATCCCGGTCAAACCTTCAAGCGGAAGCGGGGACAGTGCCCGGATTTCCGTCGCGCGTGAGAACTAACCATAACGTATCTTCAGAACATTATTCCAGATCCATCAGAATTCCTCGTCCAGCGGGTACTGAGCCCTCCCGAGAGATGAGGCGAATGCCTGGCAAATTGCCCGCCATGGAAGTTGGCGGGCGATGTCTGCCAGGCCATTCGGCCCAGGCAGGTACTGCCCCTAATGGTTGTCGCGGGGCAGGCCGCTGGTGACGGCTATGTTCTGGTATTTCACCGCCGGCTTCAGCACCATCCCCTCTGAAAGCTGGTCAACCATCGACCGCTGGATCTCCTGCCATGGTGTCTGATGCTTTGGATAGGCATAGCCACCCTGGCTCTGCAGATCGGCGCGACGGCGCTCAATCTCCTCGTCCGACACCAGGATATCGGCAGTTCCCTTGCGCAGGTCGATGCGGACGCGGTCACCGGTACGAAGCAGCGCAAGTCCACCACCTACGGCCGCTTCGGGCGAAGCGTTGAGGATCGATGGTGAGCCGGACGTACCGGATTGACGGCCGTCACCGATGCAGGCCAGCGAATGTATGCCCTTCTTGATGAGGTACGCAGGCGGCTGCATGTTCACCACTTCGGCGCCGCCCGGATAACCAACGGGGCCGGCTCCGCGCATGAACAGGATGCTATGCTCGTCGAGGCCGAGTGACGGATCATCGATCCGCGCGTGGTAGTCTTCCGGTCCGTCGAAGACGACGGCGACGCCCTCGAAGGCATCGGGATCATCAGGGTTCGACAGATAGCGCTCGCGGAACTCCGGCGAGATCACGCTCGTCTTCATGATCGCGGAATCGAACAGATTGCCCTTCAGGTTGATGAAGCCGGCGTCCTTCTTAAGCGGCTCGGAAACCGGGCGAATGACCCTGGTGTCGAGGTTTTCTGCATTGGCGCAGTTGTCGCCGATCGTACGGCCGTTGGCGGTAACCGCTCCAGGGTGGGGCAGAAGGCCGGCCTTCAACAGCTCGGCCACAACGGCCGGCACGCCGCCCGCATGATAATAGTCCTCGCCGAGATATTCACCGGCTGGCTGGAGATTGACGAGCAGCGGAACGTGATGACCGACGTTCTGCCAGTCGTCGGTGGTAAGCGATACGCCGAGATGCCGCGCGACGGCATTGAGATGGATTGGCGCATTGGTCGAACCGCCGATGGCGGAATTGACGACGATCGCGTTTTCGAAAGCCTCGCGGGTCATGATGTCGGAGGGCTTGAGGTCCTCCCATACCATATCCACGATGCGCCGGCCGGTCTGGTAGGCCATCTGGCCGCGTTCGCGATAGGGAGCGGGGATCGCCGCCGAGCCCGGCAACTGCATGCCAAGCGCCTCGGCCAGTGAGTTCATCGTCGTCGCCGTGCCCATCGTGTTGCAGAAACCGACGGAAGGCGCCGATGAGGCGACTAGATCCATGAACTGGTTGTAGTCGATCTCTCCGGCAGCGTATCTCTCGCGTGACTTCCAGACGATCGTGCCGGAGCCGGTGCGTTCGCCCTTGTGCCAGCCGTTCAGCATCGGGCCGACAGACAAGGCAATGGCAGGAATGTTGACGGTGGCCGCGGCCATCAGCAACGCCGGAGTGGTCTTGTCGCAGCCGATGGTCAGCACGACGCCATCGAGCGGATAGCCGTAGAGCACCTCAACGAGCGCGAGATAGGCAAGATTGCGGTCAAGTGCTGCGGTCGGCCGCTTGCCTGTCTCCTGGATAGGATGGACCGGAAATTCCAGCGGAACACCACCGGCAGCCACGATGCCGTCGCGTACCCGCTTGGCAAGCTCGATATGATGCCGGTTGCAGGGCGACAGGTCAGAGCCCGTCTGGGCGATTCCGATAATCGGTTTTCCGGACTGCAGTTCTTCGCGTGTCAGCCCGTAATTCAGGTACCGCTCGAGATAAAGCGCCGTCATACCGGGATTATCGGGATTGTCGAACCATTCGCGCGAACGCAGACGCTTCGAACCGTTTACGTTGGACATTTAACACCTCCCAGAACCGTCCTCCGGGACATCGATATGGCATCGGGAATTAACCGACAAGCCCTTTTCAATCGAATGTGGACAAATTGTCCATTTTGTGGAATTTAAAATATAACGCTATGGCGGGTTCGTAAAGATGCACCGCGAGCTGGAGGAGGAGAACCAAGCGTGAGCCGGATCATATCCATTCCTGCCTAAGGATGCGCGGGCAAAAAACGTGTTTTGCGTCACTTGAAACGGTAAAGCGGGAAGCCCGTCTTGGTGAGGATTTGAAGGATGCGAGCACTTGACTCCAGTGCCGCATGGCCTTCTGGTCTGGCAAAGCCTTCCGGTAAACCGTAGGATCGGGAATTATATGCCGAACAGGTTACTCTGCGGACCAAGCCAATAGCCGGATCCGGTTTGCGCAAGCCGGCGTCCGTTGTGCTCAAGGGTCAAGTGCGAAGGTATGTTCAATGAACTCAATGCCTCCAGGCTTATATTCACACTCCCTCCTGGCGGCTTTGTCCGACGCCGGACTGGCGAGCCGTGAAGCGACGCGGGATCTTTTCGGTGAGAACGAGGCCTCACGAGCCTCGGACCTTCACCGCCTGATCGAAGCCCAGATCGTAGACGCCGACGCGCTTGCAGGCTTCCTGTCGTCCTATTATGGCGTGCGGCTTCTCGACCGCCAGCAGCTGGCAGACTACAAGCCTGCCGCGCAGAACCTCTCCAATCGATTTCTCGTGGAAAACTGGATCGCGCCGCTGACGGCGCCGGACGGACACCTTGTCATAGGGGTTCTTCACCCAGGCGACGATGACCCGATAACGGCGCTGCGGGCTGTTCTCGACGGGGAAGCAGAGGTGTGCGTCATACCCGCACCCGATCTGGAAACCTGCCTGGAACACCTTTCCGGCGCGCAGTATGTCGCCCAGGCCACCGGCGAAGGAGCGACCTCCGAAGCAGCGATCGATAGCCTGCGCGATCTTGCAAGCGGGGCGCCGGTTGTCGTTGTCGTCGATGACATCTTCAAGCGCGCGCTCGACCTGCGGGCGACGGACATTCACATCGAGCCGATGCGTGGAAGGCTCGTCATGCGTTTTCGCATCGACGGTGTATTGCGGATAATGCCTTCGCCGCCGCACGAAATGAGCGATGCGATCGTATCGCGTATCAAGGTGCTCGCCGGCCTCGACATTACCGAGCGCCGGAAGCCTCAGGACGGTGCGATGCGCCTTCCGGTCGGCGACCGCGAAATCGAACTGCGCGTAGCGACCCTTACCTCTATCCACGGTGAGACGGTCGTCATGCGTATCCTGCATCGCGACAGCGTTCTTCTGGATTTTGCGGGCGTGGGTCTCGACGAGGACGATCGGCGGATCATGCACCGGCTGCTCGAGCACACTCACGGCATGATCGCCGTTGCGGGTCCGACCGGTAGCGGCAAGACGACAACGCTCGCAGCGGCGCTTTCCAAGCTCAACGATCCGGGCCGAAAGATCGTGACGATCGAGGACCCCGTCGAGTACCAGATTCCGGGCATCGTCCAGTCGCAGATCAACACGGCGGCGGGCATGACCTTTGCCTCAGCGCTCCGCGCCTTTGTGCGTCAGGACCCCGATGTGATCCTGATCGGCGAGATGCGCGACGGCGAGACGGCACGTGCTGCGGTCCAGGCAGCGCTCACCGGTCACCTCGTGCTGTCTACCGTCCACGCGAACACTGCAGCAGCTGCCTTCACGCGTATGCGCGACCTTGGCGTGGAGACCTACCTTCTTGTCGGCGCTCTGCGGGGCATCATCTCCCAGCGCCTGTTGCGGCGGCTCTGTGACCACTGCAAGGAAGAGGGGGTTCTTTCGCCCGAACTCTTCTTCTCCGACACGCGCTATCAGGCAGTCGGGTTCTCTCCGGGTCAGAAGGTTTTCAACGCGGTTGGTTGCGGTCGCTGTAACTCGACGGGCTATCGCGGCCGCATCGCTGTGTTCGAGATCCTCGTTCTCGATGAAGCAATCACCGAACTTGCTTCGAAAGGGGCGGATCACGCCATGATCGAAGCACTGGCTCTGGAGCGTGGCATGCGCACGATGTCCCATGACGGCGCCAGAAAGGCAGGCCAGGGTCTGACCTCGCCTGCGGAAGTGCTCAGGGTCACCGGGTTCCGGTGACCGGTCTCTCTTATTCCTGATAGAGCTCGATCGTGTCGCCCTCGAGTATGTAGGCCGATGCGACTTCACTGGAACCATCCACGAAGGAGAGATCCTTCGTTGCGGGCTGAACGCGCATCGTGCCCGTCACCGTAACGCCTTCAAACAGAGCGGTAGGCGCGTACGGAGAGGAAGACTTGAGATAGACCACCTGGTTCGGCGGCGGCGGCGGCTCATGGATGCACGCCCCGAAATAGGGAACCAGCAGGAACTCGGTCGTCCCGTCGGGGTCGAAATCCAGCGGCAGCAAATAGCCGGAGATGGATATCCGCTCACCATCCAACTTCGGCTCGGTCAGGGTGCCGCGTCTCTCGACCTCCGCCGCCCATTTCTTGTACCGCTCGTAAAGGTCATCGATATCGACGCCCTGCTTTTCGAGATCCTCTCTGGCGAGGGCGACCCTGTTTCGGGCTTCCTCGCGCGCAGCGGCAACCTCTTCACTTACGTCACCCTTGGGGTAGGCCTCCAGATAGAGGAGATTTCGCAATGCCTGCTGCTGGTCGAACGGTACATCTTCAAAGAAATTTTCCAGCGGTTCGGTCTGCGGAATCAGCATCTCCCAATTCAGTTTGGTCGTGCTGACGCTGAATGCAGCGCTGCTGCCGAGGCAGAGTGCAGCCAGAATGAGACCAATGCGACAGAGCATCGATCTCGCGTTGACGAGTAATCCTGCGTATTTCATGTCCTCACCATCATGCCGTCTGCAAGGGACGTCCTGTAAGCGTTGTAGGCCGGCAGCAAACCGGCCAGTATTCCGCCGACCAATATTGCCAGCAGCAACATGGCATCGGTCGTGGATGGAAGCTGAATGACGATGTCGATCCCGAACTGGCGATCGATCAGCGGGCGAGCCACCATCAGAACCGCATAGAGCGCGGCGGTGCCGATAGCGATGCCGGCCAGAGTAAGTAGCGTCGCTTCTCCGACCAAGAGTGCAGCAATCGTCCTCGGTCTTGCCCCCAGCGAACGCAGTATAGCGATCTCACGCCGCCTCTCGTTCAAGGTCGACAGGATCATCGCTGATAAGCCCAGCATTGAAGTCACGACGACCATCACGGACACACCCAGCAATGCGGTCTCGGCGGTGCCGACCAGGGCCCACATTTCCTGCAGCGCGAGTCCCGGCAGCACGGCCGAAAGCGGCTCGGCCCTGTACTCGTTGACTGCCCGCTGGAAGCTGATGACCTGCAGTCGCGACTTCAGGCCGATGATGGCCGCGGTAATAGCACTCGGCGGAAGCGACATTTGCCGCAGACGATCCGCCGAGGTGACCTGACCGGGGATCCTTGAACCAGACCGCCAGTCCACATGAATGGCCTCGATCGCCTTGAGACTCACATGGAGGGATTTGTCTGCCGGCGTGCCGGTACGTGCCAAAATGCCGGATACCCGGAAGGGGAGGTCGTCATGCTGCGACCCGATAGAGCCGGCGCCATGCGCGAGGGTGATCTGATCACCGAGCGAATAGCCGAGCCGGCTTGCAACTTCTGAGCCGAGAACGACATCGAACAGGTCATCAAACGGTCCGCCTGCCGCGAACTTCAGGGTTTGGCCGCGACGATATTTCAGATGCTCGAAATAGTCCGTGGTCGTTCCGATGACGCGGTAGCCACGATGGCTGTCGCCAAGCGAGAGCGGAATGGCCCAGGCCACCTCTTTTCGCGAGACAATGTCTTCATAGCTGCGCCATGTGACGTTGTTGGTGGCATTGCCGATGCGGAAGACGGAGTAAAGAAGGAGCTGCATACCCCCCGACCGCGCTCCGATGATCACATCCGCGCCGGATACGGTTCCGGCAAAACTGTCTCTTGCTCCGCTGCGCACCTTTTCGACACCCAGAAGCAGCATGACGCTGACCGAGATCGCAAGGATCGTCAGCAGAACCGTGATCCAACGGTTGCGCAGGGACTGCAAGGCAAGGCGGGCAATGATCATCTGTTGCTGCCTTCAGTTTTTGAGACTGTCAGGATGTCAGCGAATTCGACGACCCTTGTGAAATGTTGCGCCAGGCGACGGTCGTGGCTGACCATGATCAGCGTTGCCCCGCTGGCGTCGACCTGATCGAACAGCAGGTCGAGGAAATCCTGTTGCCGGTTATCATCGAGAGCCGATGTGGGTTCGTCGGCGACAATGATCTCGGGCGAGCCTATGAGCGCCCGCGCAGCCGCAACGCGTTGCTGCTGACCAACGCTCAGCGTGGCGGCCTTCTGCCTGCCAATATCTCCAGGAAGGCCCAGGCTCGTCAGGAGCCGGCGGGCTTCACTCTCCAGGCCCCCGGCAGCCACGGTACGGGCGCGACGCGCCGGGGCGAAGTTGAGCGGCAGCAGAACGTTGTCGATGACGGCGCCATAGGGAAGAAGATTGAACATCTGGAAGATGATGCCGAAATGTTCGGCCCGGAACCGGTCACGACCGCTGCCATGCAATTCATTGAGCGGTTGCCCCAGGATCTCCACACTTCCGGCCTGGACCGAAGCGATGCCGGTCAGCAGGCTGAGCAGCGTTGACTTCCCGCTACCCGATGGGCCGAGCAGAAGCAGACGCTCGCCGCGCGGCACCTGAAAGGCGCCGATTGATAAGGTGAATGAATTTCGCGTATTCCACCGATATTCGACGCCGCGCAAATTCACGGCGTCGGCTAATGCGTGCGCTTCCACACTATCTTTCCATATATCGGAAATTGCGGGACACGGCCAAGGCGACCTCTCCGTTCTCATCAATGAACGTTACGTTGAGATCGTGGGCGTCGCGGAAGCGATCAAAATAGCGGAAGTTTATCGACTGGACCTGGGCAGCATCCGCACAGGTGAAAGCGTAGTTGGCTCTGAATTCGCTGTGGTGATTTTCGTAATCTTCGTCGGCCTCAGCGTCAGCCTCCTCATGCCCTTCCGTCTCGTTGCCTTCTGCGACAAGCTCCGCTTCAGCGGAGGTGACGGTGCAGTCTGCGGATGGGGGCAACTCAAAGAGCGTCAGAGGTTCCTTGAGGTCGGCGAGCGCAGCCTCGACGGCTCTCTTCTGCCGGGTGGTGTCAGCTTCATGTTCGAACCCGACGATATCCATGCCGGGGGCAACGAACTCCATCTGAATTTCGTTGCCCTCGATGGCGACAATCAGATTTCCGATCCCATGGACGTGTGGACCCAGCTCTCTCAGTTCGTCTTCTGTTTGTGCCAGTGCCGTCGAGGCAAGCATTACGAGGCCAGAAGTAAGTAAGGTCCTTGCGCATTGATGAAATCGCAACTTGGTATCTCCATACTGACATGATCAGAAGAGGCTATCCGCAGGGGCCGCCGCCCCTGCGCAGCGCTTTGGGTTAGACCATCCTGGACAATTCAGTGCTGATCTGTTGCGCCGTTTGGCGGACGAGCCGAGCGCAGAGTTCGTGGCTGCGCACGTCGTGGCGATAGACAGGCATGCTGACGCTCACCGCTCCAACGGGTTCCCTGAAGCGATTGAAGATCGGGCTGCCGAGACAGCGGATATCCGGCTCATTCTCCTCGTCGTCGAACGCGAACCCTTGCTCGCGTGTACGCTTCAATTCCTCCAGCAGGCTCTCGGGTGTTGTGAACGTCTTGTCGGTATGACGCCTCAGGTCCAGGGTCTTTATAACTTCCACGAGCCGCTGATCAGGAAGGCCGGACAGCCACGCCTTGCCTACGGATGTGGAGTGAAGTTCGACCTGCGCGCCGATGCTGGTTTTCATCTGCACCCGGTTGGAGCCGACGAGCTTGTCTATGTAGACCATCCGGTTGTTGCTCGGCACCGCCAGGTGCACGGTCTCATCCGTTGCATCGCGAAGCGACACCAGAAAATCCCGTGCTATCGAGCGCAGGTCCGAGTCTTCCCAGGCCTTTGCAGCAAGCTGGAGGAGGCGTGGCCCCAGGCGAAACGTTCCGCTCTCTCCTGACTGGATGACGAGGCCTTCAGCAATGAGCGCGGAGACGAGGCGATAGACCGTTCCCCGAGGGAATGGAGCACGCTTGGTCAGCTGGGCAATGTCCAATGTTCCTGGGGTGTCGGCAATGATCTGCAGCACCGTCATGAACTTCGAGAACGATGCCGCTCCTTGCACGTGAGTGGTCGATCTGAAATCGGCTTCGTCCTGGATATCACTACGGTCCATGGCGTCTCCTTGCGCTTGACAACGGAATATTTGAATAATACAGATTCATGGACAGTGTGTCCATATTGTAGTCACCTTGTTGAAAAGGTAATTCGTCGTACGGTCGAGGAGGATCAACGACACACTCGCGTCCACCAAATGTGACCGTGATGGCCGTCATATCACCCGCGCGATGCTGCGGGAAGTTCTACCGGGAGGAAGTAAATGACCAAAAAGGGATACTGGGTTGCAATGGTCGATATTGCAGACCAGGAAGGTTATAAAGAATACATTGCCTTGAACAAGGCAGCTTTCGACAAGTACGGGGCGACTTTTGTTGTTCGCGCAGGAAAGAGCCAGGTTATGGAAGGCCCGGCCGCGAACCGCCTGGCAGTAATCGAGTTCAAGGACTACGAGACGGCTCTCGCCTGCTATAATTCTCCGGAATATCAGACGGCTATCAAGGCCCGCGAGCCGCATGCCAAGGCACACCTGGCCGTGGTTGAAGGTGTTTAACACCAAAATCATCGCTTAAACTTCTTGTCGAACTTGTCCGAGGGGCCGTCATCTTACCCCCTCGCGTGCTGTTCGAACGGATGAGCACAGCAGTTTTTCAATGGGCGATCGGGTGCTTATGCCCGACCGGCATGCTGGAAGCGCCCGCTAACGGTCCCGGATGCTTCTTAAGTGCGAGAGGGACCGTTGCACATACCACAGAATTCATAGGAGCAGTCATGCCCACTCCGCTAAAGTGGCTTTTCAAGGTTTTTGACACCCTAATCGTCGTCGGCATGGCCGTCATCAGCATTCTCGTCTTTTCTAATGTCGTACTGCGGTATGGCTTCAGCTCAGGCATATCGGCTGCCGTTGAACTTTCCCGTGTGATCCTCGTCTGGGTCATTTTCCTGGGAGCAGTGGCGGGCCTGGCCAAAGGCGCACATCTCAGCGTTGACATATTGATTGCGCGGTTGTCTCCAAAGCCGCGCTTCGTCTGCTTTCTTGTTGCACAAGGCCTGATGCTTTGGTGCTGTTGGCTCCTTGCACAGGGCAGCTGGGCTCTTACCCGCATTGAATGGGGCAATGTTACCCCGCTGACGGGAATTCCGGTGGGCCTTAGCTACGCCGCCGGTCTCTTCGCTGCTGTCATGATGGCGATCGTTCTCCTTATTGAGCTGTGGCGCGCGCTACGCGGCACCCTGCCCAGCACATGGGCCGGACAAAAGTCCGACGAGGCCTCAATGGCTATAGATCCCGCGCTAACTCAGGAGAAAATGCAGTGAGCGGCTTGGTATTTCTCGGCTCCCTCCTTGGTACAATCAGCATCGGGGTACCCATAAGCTTCGCGCTAATGCTCTCAGCCGTCGCTCTGATGATGCTGATGGGCAATGTAGATGCGCAGATCCTGGCCCAGCGGCTGGTCAATGGTGCAGACAGTTATCCGCTGATGGCAATCCCGTTCTTTCTCATCGCCGGCGAGCTCATGAATGCAGGTGGCCTCTCCCGCCGCATCGTGACCATGGCAATGGCGCTGGTCGGCCACTTTCGTGGCGGTCTGGGTTTCGTCGTCATCGGCACGGGCTTGCTGATGGCCAGCCTCTCCGGATCCGCCATCGCTGACACAGCAACGCTGGCGGTCATGCTGATCCCTCTTCTGCGGAACGCAGGATATAATATTGACCGGTCCACGGGCCTGGTCGCAGCGACGGGCATCATAGCCCCTGTGATCCCGCCCTCCGTTGGCTTCATCATTCTGGGCGTCACAGCCAACATCTCGATCGTCGGACTGTTCATGGCGGGTATCGTGCCAGGCGTATTGATGGGTCTGAGCCTGGTGGTGGCTTGGTGGATCGTCTCGAAGAAGGAAACGGCAACGCTTCAGCCGAAACTGCCACGCAGGGAAATTCCGAAGGCTTTCATGACCGCCGGCTGGGCTTTGATGCTGCCGGTCATTATCCTGGTCGGTCTGCGTTTTGGCCTGTTCACCCCAACCGAAGCTGGCGTCGTTGCCGCCGCCTATGCTCTGTTCGTTGGATTGGTGGTGTACCGGGAGCTGACGCCGCAGAAGCTATACCAGGCGTTGCTCGACGCGGGTCGCATGACAGCCGTGATCATGCTGCTGGTTGCAGCCTCCATGGTAACCGCCTTCATGATGACGATCACCAATCTGCCCGGTCAGCTCATCAGCCTTCTTTCGCCATTCATCGATATGCCGATCGTGCTGATGTTTATGATAGTGCTGGCGATCTTCATCATCGGCATGGTGCTCGATTTTGCACCCTCGATCACCATCATGGTGCCGATCCTGTTGCCGCTCGTGAAGGCGGCGGGCATCGACCCGATTTATTTCGGTGTCATGTTCATCATGACGGCCGCTGTCGGTATGATCACACCTCCTGTCGGAACCGTTCTCAATACTGTGTGCGGCATCAGTCAGGTTTCGATGGCATCGGCTCTTAAGGGCGTCTGGCCATTCCTTATCGCCCAGATGATCCTGATCCTGCTGCTGGTCCTGTTCCCGGCATTGGTGATCGTGCCAGCGTCATGGTTCCTGTAAGCGCCAGAGGTCGGGTTGACCTTTGACGATGAAATACGGCCTGCCGAAGAAGGGTTCCGGCAGGCCCCTGGGGTCCCCCTCCACAAGGTGAGGGGGGTGCAGATGGAAGTTGAACCGCTGCGTCGGTTTGAGTGGCTGGGTTGGCCTATGCTTTAACCAAACCGACAATGTTTCCGACGCTCAAGCGGAAGGCAGTGCTTTATGGTTGTCATGTGTTTAGCAGGACTGTACGTTTACAGGCGAGTGAGGAGACGTGGGTTGGGTGGAGTGAGTAAGTGAGTGTTTTCCGGCAAGGCGGCGTCCGTAGTGCCTATGCCGTGTGGGTTCGCATGGGCTTGGCCTGCACTTTGGCGGTCATGACCGCGTGCACCTCCACTACCGGCTATCTTTCAGATGTTGCCGAGCAACCCAATCCCATGGACAAGGTCGTAAATGCAGATCTGAGTGCACGCAAGCCTTCCGGCGGCGGCTTCCTGTCGGCCCTGGGATTCGGCCGGAAACAGAATGACCGGCAGGGTCAAATATATAGCGGCTACGAACAGCGGCTTACTCCCAGCGAGGTACGGTCACTTGACCGGCTGAGCGGCGAACAGTTCGAAGTCAATCTCGAGGATGCCGAGATCAAGGTCGCCGCCCGCAATGTTCTGGGCGAGGTCCTTGGCATCAATTACTCTATCGATCCGAGAGTCGGGGGCAGGGTTACGATCACGACGTCGAAGCCTACGCCGGCCCGCGACATTCTCACAATGTTTGAGTCCGCTTTGCGCAGCAATGGCGTGGCCATGGTTCGAGATAGCGGCAGTCTACGGCTGATGCCCGCGACTGAGGCTGTCGGTGTCGCCTCGCTCGATCAAGGCACCAGGATTCAGCCGGGTTACGCCGCCACGGTGTTTCCCCTGAAGAATGTTTCCACCAGCACGATCCTGCCGTTGCTTGAAAACTTCCTCGCCCGTCCCGGCATGGTGCGCGAAGATCCCAGCCGCAATGCGCTGATCTTCCAGGGAACGGAGGCAGAGCGGATCTCGGCGATCGAAGCCGCGCGCTCGTTCGACCAGGATTGGCTGGCAGAGCAGTCGGTCGGAATATTCCCGGTCAACAACTCCAGCGCCGCAGCGATGATGCCTGAGCTCAACCGCGTGCTCGACATCGGCGAGGGCGGTCGCGGGCGCAACATGATCAGGGTCCAGGTGATCGAGCGCAGCAATGCGCTTCTGGTGGTGGCGAAAACGCGCGAACAGCTGCAGCGTGCGGCAAGCTGGATCCAGCGGCTCGACCGTCTCGACGCGTCATCCTCCAATTTGCGGGTGTACAAGGCGCAGCATCTGCAGGCGCGGCGTCTTGCTGCGATGGTCAACGAGATCTTCAACGGCGTGTCTGCGTCGTCATCGTCGGCAGCGGACGAACCGGCTTCACAGTTCCCGCCAGGTTCGTTGTCGGATGCTTCCAACTCGGATCCGAATGCTGCAAGTCAGCCGGCCGAAGAAGGTATGGAGGATACCCAGCAGGTCGCAGGTGGTGGCATCAGCCAGCCAGCCTCGGGTGGGGCAAGCGGTGTGCGTATCACCGCAAACCCGGAAAACAACACCATTCTCATCCTCGCAAGGCCCGACCAGCAACGATCGATCGAACAAGCGATCACGGCACTCGACCGACCGCAGGAACAGGTGGCCATCGAGGCGACGATCGCCGAGGTTACCCTGACCAACGAGTTGCGCTATGGCGTGCAATTCTTCCTGAATTCCAGAAATCTCGGCATGGGCCGGGACGAAGGCTCGGTGGGCCTGTTCAAGGAAGCAGGTCAGGCCGTGATTTCGCGGACGCTTCCCGGGTTCAACCTGCTGCTCGGTCCTGAAACCGAACCGCGTGTTGTCCTCGACGCTCTTCGCGGCGTGACCGAGGTCAAGGTGCTGTCGTCACCATCGGTTGTGGTTCAGGACAACAAGCCTGCCGTCCTGCAGGTGGGTGACGAGATCCCGATCGTGACGCGCACGGCGCAGTCGGTGCTCGATCCAGAGGCGCCGATCGTCAACAACGTCGAGTTCCGCAACACGGGCGTGATCTTGAAGGTCCACCCGCGCATCACCGGAAACGGCACCATCAACCTGATCGTGGAGCAGGAAATCAGCTCTGTCCAGCGAAGCCAGGCGCAATCCCTGACGCCAACCATTTCGCAACGCAAGGTCAGTTCGACCGTGTCGGTGACCAGTGGCCAGACGGTGATGCTCGGCGGCCTGATCAGCGAGCGCCAGCAGCGCGGCCGCGATGGAGTGCCGGTTCTGGGCGACCTTCCACTGATTGGCGACGCATTCAGGTCTAACCAGAACGCCTCATCGCGCACCGAACTCATCATCCTGATAAAGCCGCAGGTGATACGCGACAGCATGGATGCGCAGAACGTGGCTGAGCAGATGCGGTCTCAATTGCGGTTGATGAACGAACCGTCAAGGAACGTACCGCTGCGACGGCCGGCCAAAACGTTGATCGAATGAAGACATTCACGGCGCGGCCGCGTGCGATCGCGGTTGTGGCGTTCGTCACCGCCGCAGTGACAGCCCCGGCAATCGCCGGGGCAACCACATATACGTTGGTTGCCTGGGGCGTGCTGTGCCTGCTGGCAGCGGCAATAGCCGTTCATGACCTCGCGACGATGCTCATACCCGACCGCTATACGCTGGGTATTCTGTTCGTAGGATTTGCCGAGTGGCTGTACGCGTCGGGCGATCTCGAGGGTCTCGTCATACGTGCATGCGGGGCACTGATACTGGGAGGGGCGCTGTGGCTGTTCGATATGTTTTACGAGCGTCTGCGCGGGCAGACCGGGCTTGGGATGGGCGATATCAAGCTGCTAGGAGCGTCTGCATTTCTGGTAGGGATTCCCGGGACCGGGGTGCAGATCATGCTCGCGGCAGCGTCGGCACTGATCTTCATTGCGTTGCGGGCGATACGTCGGCGCAGACCCCTGCGTGCCGTGGCGAAGGTTCCGTTCGGCACCTTCCTTGCGCCAGCACTGGTAATCGTCTGGGCGTGGCTGCCCTCAGCATGGTGATCTTGCGGCAATGGGCGTGAAATCGTCAGCCAGCCGACGGGGTGCGATCCTCGTCAGCGTCCTGTGGATCATGATTTTCCTCGGCTTTCTTGCCGTCGTCCTTCGCGTGCAGATGACCGGGGTCGTGGCGGGCGTACGGCTCACGGAAGACAAGGCGTCTGCGCGCATTCTGGCAGAAGCGGGTCTCGCCATGGTCGCGGCCGAGATCCGGGCTGGCCCGCCCGATGGTGTGGAAAAGGTAGGTGACCGGATATCCTCAGAGATCACCCTGCCGGCCGGGGTCGCTTCCGTCTCTGCAACCAATGAAGCCTTGCGGATTGATCTCAACACCGCAGAACGCCCGCTGATTGTTGGCGCGTTGCGGGCGGCGGGCGCCGCCTCCGTCGCCGTTGAGGAACTGGCGACGAGGATCATCAACCGCCGTTCGCAACCGTCAGATGGACAGCCGCAACCTGGAAGCAACAAGCGGGTGTTTCAGACGGTCTCTGAACTCGCCGCCTTCCCGGGCATTACGCCGAACGTTGCCATTGCCCTTGAGCGTTATCTTACCGTTTCATCCGGCTTGATCGGCGTTCGCCTCGAAGCGCTCGATGAGCGATTGCTAAGCGCCATTCCAAACCTGCCGTCTTCGGCGCGCAGCGCGATCGCGCAGTATGACGCGGGCCGCATCTCCCGCGAGCAGCTCGAAGGCGTGCTTGCAGGGGTCAGTTTCAATACGTCCGGACAGGCTCAAACCTGGCGGTTCGAGCTCACAACGACGCTACAGTCGGGCTACAGCGAAAACTTTGAGGGTTTAATTCTCGTATCCGCCACTGACGAGAAACCTTACCGTGTGCTTGATTGGCACCGCGCGACAACCGAGTTCGAATAAAGACGGCTGCGGGCAATTCTGTTTTCCGTGCATGCGCAGAAAGCAAGATGGCGATGAGTTTCGAAGCTCATCGCCATCATTTCTCTGCGGCTAGCGCCAAGGGCCCTTGCGGAGCGTCAGAGTCCTCCGGCTACCGTGATTAGCGTGCCTGTCATGAACCCGGAGGCGGGAGAGGCCAGCATCAGCACAGCGCGCGCGATGTCGATTGGTTCTGCGATGCGGCCCATGGGGGTCACGGCCGCGATCTTGGCCGGTCGCTCCGGGTTTCCGCCCTGGGTGTGGATGCGCGTGTTGGTTGTCCCGACACGTATGGCATTCACGCGGATGCCCTCCGGCGCCAACTCCTTGCCGGCGCCGTAGGTGATGGATTCCACGGCTCCCTTGGTGGCGGCATAGTGGACATACTCATTGGGGCTGCCCAGGTAGGCAGCGAGTGACGACATGTTAATGATCGTCCCGCCCTGTCCACCCTTACGCGTGGACATGCGTTTCGCTGCCTCCTGAATACAGTACATCACACCGAAGACATTGATCCTGAAGGCAGTTTCCAGCACCTCAGGCTGCAAGTCTTCTATCTTGCCGGCTTTTCCGATGATCCCTGCGTTGTTGACGAGGCAGGTCACCCGACCGAGTTGATCGTCGCAGGCGTCGAACAGAGCCTGAATATCCTCCCTCTTGCCCACGTCTCCCTGCACCGCAATGGCGCGGGCGCCTGCTGCCTTGCATGCTTCGACAACTTCAGACGCTGCGGCGGTGTCCGAGAGGTAGTTTATGCAGACATCGTAGCCCTCGCTCGCAAACAGCCGAGCCGTTTCGGCGCCAATGCCGTGGCTCGCGCCTGTCACGATCACAATCGGTCTCATGCGGTGACCTCCTCACTCATTCACTATTCGCAGCCTAGAAGACGGTCTCAAGGATCGCGGCGTAGTCTTCCTTGGTCAGCGGGCGAGGATTTGTCGCGTGGCTGTGGTCTGCAAGTGCCCGCTCGCACACCCAATCGATCACGTTCCGGGGAACGCCCATTTCCGACAATTTGGCCGTGATGCCCAACTGGCGGTTCAACTCGTCCAGCCTGTCGGCAAGCGTTACCCCTTCAAGACCTGCGAGCTTCTCGAGGTGGCGAACCTTCTTGACGACGGTTTCATCTTCCAGGTTCCAACGAAGGACAGTCGGCATCAGGATGGCGTTGAGGGTGCCATGATGAAGCTTTGCCTCCTTGAGACCGCCCAGCGCATGGCTGAGGGCATGGACGGCTCCGAGACCCTTCTGGAACGTCATGCCGCCTTCGAGGGCGCCCATCATCAAGTCAGTTCGCGCCGCTGCGTTCTGGCCATCTGCGTAGGCGATCGGCAGGGCGTTCCAGATGCGCTGGAAGCCGTCGGTGGCAATCGCCTCGGCAGGCGGATTGTAGCGCGGGGACAGATACGTCTCGATGCAATGCGACAACGCGTCAAGTCCGGTCGCCGCCGTCAGTGCCGGAGGAAGACCCATCGTCAGCTCGGGGTCGCAAATAGCCCTGCGCGGGATCATGTATTGACTGATGAACCCGAGCTTCCGACCGTCGTTCAACGTGATAAGCGCCGCCCGTCCGACTTCGGATCCGGTACCTGCGGTCGTCGGGATCGCCACGAGCGGTGCCACTGCGCTGGTGATGCGTGCTAAGCCGCCAAGGATCGCCGCATACTGCTCGAGCTCTCCTTTATGGGTGGCCAGCAGCGCGACGCCCTTGGCCAGGTCGATCGGTGAGCCCCCGCCGATCGCCACGACTCCGTCGCAGTCGCCTTGCCTGTACAGCTCAAGACCAGCAGCCACAGCGCTTTCCGTCGGATTGGTAGGAACATCCAAGAATACCGGCGCTGTTTTCAGGAATGCGAAGCACGGGCGCTCGAGGAGACCCGCAGCTTTAATGCCGTGATCACTAATCACCAATGGGCGTGACACCCCGAGTTCTCGCAAAACGTCTGCGGTTGTCTCACTGGCGCCAAGGCCAAAACTGATATTTGTAAGATAGTTTATAGTATGCACGTCACTACGCTCCTCCGGCAATTTGTCCATTATATGGACGCTTTGTCCAAGTAAATCCTTAGTCCCGTACCTTTGTCAAGCGGTGCCATGCTGATCATGCGCCATCCGCGTTGACAAAAATGTCGAAGGTCCGTACGAAATGTGGACACTCTGACCATATTGTGATCAACTCTAATAGGTCTTGAAAGTTGGTTGGGAGACCGAATTCGCCAATGAAGTGGCCGAAGTCGAAAGTTGCGGAAGGATATTGCCCTTCCTGCAACACTGCGGCGGGGACTGGTGGCGGAATAGGTCAACTACCTCTTGGAATGAGTGGTTATCTCGCGGTCCCTCAGTGGAATCGCTTGGTCCGCTGGCTCCTCACGCCAACCACTGATCTGCCGCGACGAACTCGTCTGCAGCAACACCTTAAACTGGGAGAAAACCCTTGTCGGAACCCGCCACCGTGCTGATACCAGGTTGGATGCACGAGCATGCTCGGGACATGCTCAGAAGCCAATTCAATCTTATCGAAATTCCGGACTGTGACCTTGAAGCCCATCTGACTGCGCAGCAACGGGCTGCGATTCGTGGCGTGGCCTGTTACACAACAATTGACCAGAATTTCATCGATGCCCTCCCCAATCTCGAAATCGTCGCCAACTACGGCGTCGGATATGAGAGAGTAGACGCTGCTTATGCACGCACCAGGAATGTCGTCGTCACAAATACGCCAGATGTCCTGAACGAGGAGGTCGCCGACCTCACTCTAGGGCTGCTTATCAGCGTCGTGCGTGAAATTCCCAAGGCGGCAGCTTTTGTTCGCAACGGCGAGTGGAAGACCTCGAGTTTCCCGCACAGCCGCCTCACGCTGCGCAATCGCACCGTTGGCATCTATGGGATGGGCCGAATCGGCCGCTGCATTGCACGGCGCGTCGAAGCTTTCGGGCTTCCCGTTGCTTATCACAGCCGGCGCCCGGCCGAGGGGGTTGATTACGCATACTTCCCAACGCTGCTGGAGCTCGCCAGTGCGGTGGATGTGCTCATCTCCATCGTGCCGGGTGGTCCCGCGACCGAGAAGACCGTGAATGCCGAGGTGCTGTCCGCTCTCGGATCTGAAGGCGTATTCATCAACGTGGGCCGCGGAAGCGTCGTGGATGAGGATGCGCTGATCAGCGCCCTGCGCACAGGAACCATAGCGGCAGCGGGCATCGACGTCATCGTGGACGAACCCAATGTGCCAGAAGAGATGTTAGCGCTGGATAACCTGACAGTTCTGCCACACATCGGATCCGCGTCCGTCAGTACACGCACTGCGATGGCGGACCTCGTGGCGCGGAACATAATTTCGTGGTTCCAGGAAGGAGCTGCGATTACGCCTGTACCTTAGGCGTTTCCGGTCAATCGCGAGGACGTATTTGCCTATTTATGGGTAAACATCGTCGCGATTTTCCACCACCCATCAGGCATATGCGACAGAAAGCAGCAAAGTCTGTTGACATACAGCAATAACCTGAGCATCATCATATGTGGACATTGCGTCCACATTATGGTCAGGCGAGGGGCCTGGGAGGGTTTTCTTCAATTCAGGTCGGTATCGCGCTTTCTCTATAGGGAGGAGAGACTTCATGAAACTTATGAAAAGCACATTGGCCCTTGTCGGTGCGCTTGTGGTTGGGGCGGCGGGTATCACCGCAGCTAGCGCACAGGTCAGTTCCACTGTTAATGTCTGGGCTCCGAAGCCGGTAGCACCGGCGCCTTACAAGTCACCGCACAAGCCACGCACAACGCTGGACGACATCCGCTCCAAGATTGCGACGCCTAACAAGCTGAAGACCTGGAAAGTACCTGTCGTCGACGACAAGCATCTGAAGGCATCGTGGCAGCAGCTGGCGGTAGGCGATGCCACGCCGTCCATGCGCGTGCTGGATCACCAGACTGCTTTCATCGTCTGGGAAGGTGAGGTCGAAGTCTCGATCCAGGGTCAGGACCCATTTGTCGCGACAAAAGGCTATATGATTCGCGTCCCGTTCCGTCGTGCGTTCCAGCTGAAGAACGTGGGCTCGGTGCCGTCGCTGTTCTTTGAGATCTTCAACGCAAACGCCACGATCGCCTACCCGGCAGATTCGGCGACCCTGCCCAAGTCCCCCGCGGGCACTGATTGGTACCTGACCCAGCTCCGCGACATGGATAGCCTGACGCGTCAGCCCCAGCCGATTTTCGTCGACTTCCTTGCTGCACCTTCAGCTGGCGCGTTCGTGAGCGACGATCGCATGTTCGTCAACCGCATCCGCGGCCAGGCAGGTAACTGCAACATGCAGTCCCCCACGGCTCTCGGACACTACCACGCCGACTATGCTGAATTCTGGTTCATCATGGAAGGTCAGATCCAGTACAACATCGAAGGCCTTGACCCATTCGTCTCGGAAGCTGGCGATATCGTCTACGTTCCGGCCGGCCGCTGGCACTCGGCAGCTAACTACTGCCCGGGATTCGACACCCGTATTGCGATCAACGGCTATCCTTACGGTTCGCATAACTGGCCAAACACCAACCAGCCCGCGAAGCCGCCGGTTTCCGGCAAGGGATATCTGGACTAGTCTAGCTATAACCCGCCCTCATGACGAGGGCGGGCCTCTGGTCGAACCACCTACGGCGAGGCGGCGGGTATCGATCTGGTGTAGTTCAGGTTGCGTTTATCGCAATCGGGACAGGCACTCTAAACAGTAAGCAGCATACCCTTCGATCTGCTGATCAAGGACGCAATTTCAGTACCGCTGGTCCTGTTTACCTTTTGGAGACAGTTCCTGCATCCTGGTTCCAGCGAACCATTCTTTGGGAGGATAACCATGAAACCATTTCTTCTGACTGCTGCCATTGTTGGAGGGCTGCTTGCCGCCGCTCCTGCCATGGCTCAGAACGCACGCCTGGGTTACGTACCCACCGAAGACCATCCGGTTGGTGAGGCATCGCGTTTCTTTGCCAAGACAGTTGCTGAAAAAACCAATGGCCGCATCAATATCGACACGTTCGGTAACGGCGTTCTCGGCAGCGAACCTGAAATGCAGGCTTCGGTTCAGGCCGGCTTCATCGACATCATGGTTGGCCCTACGCCGAACCTGGTCGGCGTTGTACCGGAATTCATGATCTATGACCTGCCGTTCTTCTATAAGGACTTCGACGCGGCGGATGCCGTCATGGACGGCGAAGTCGGCGAGCACCTTTTCGCACAATTGAAGGAAAAGACCGGAATCGTTGGCCTGGCCTGGTGGGACAATGGTTTCCGCCACATGACCAACGGCGTTCGTGAAGTGAACACGGTCGAGGATATGAAGGGTCTGAATATCCGGGTCATCCCGAACCCGCTGTTCCTGGCCACCTGGTCGGCTCTGGGTACCAATCCGACGCCGCTTCCATGGCCTGAGCTTTACAGCGCACTGGAAAACCGCGCAGTCGATGGTCAGGAAACGCCATACGCTCTTATCCACACCGCAAGGTTCTATGAAGTGCAGAAGCATCTGGCCAAGACAGGACATGTCTATACGCCATTCGTTCTGCTCGCCAGCCAGAAGTGGTTCGAGAGCCTTTCTGATGAAGACAAGGCTGCTGTAATGGAAGCCGGTAAGGAATCTGCGGCATTCCAGCGTGAGATTTCCCGCAAAGCTGCAGAAGATCTCGAGAAGGACCTGATCGCCAAGGGATTCAACATCACCTATCCTACTCCTGAAGCGCTTGCAGAAATGAGCGAACGCGTTGCGCCCGTCGTGGAGCAGTTCAGCGCAGAGATCGGCACCGAGCTGGTCGAGAAGGCACGAGCAGCCATGGCTGCGGTGGCCGAATAGTAGAAGGCTGTGGCGCCAGAGCAAGGTTCGCCTGCTCCGGCGTCCATCAGCAGAAACGGCCCGTAATTGCTGTAGAGCAGTCCTGGAGAAGTCGGAACGAGTTTCCGTTCGGAACTGCGAAGAAACAAAGACCTGGATCATTTCCGCATATCCACGAGAGGCGGGAATGATCTGGTCGATGCCGCTGGCGGCACGCGCGAACTACGGCTCGACTCGGGCGTAAAGCTTAACAAGCTGACTTTTCCCGCACTCTATTTGCCTGTCGGCAGTCGAGTGCCCGGGATAGTCACGTCTGGAAACTCCAGTTGGGGATATCAACATCATGAGCAAGAACACACTCTTCTCGTCGACACGTTTTACTTCAACACTTCTGGCCGCGTCCGCCTTGGCGCTCGTGTCTGCTTCGGCCTGGGCCGATGACAACTCCGCAAATCTCACCCAGTTGGGTGGCGAGAACACGATGCTCGTCAGCCAGGACGGGGACGGCAACACGGCCGCTGGGTCGCAGATCGGCGAGGGCAACTTCCTGCAGCTCGATGCTGCCGGTGATGACAACGTAGCCGACGCCACTCAGAACGGCGACTATAATGAGGCGTTTACGCGGACAACCGGCAACGCCAACGACCTCACGCTGAGCCAGATCGGCGACGAGAATTCCGCCGAGATCGCGATTGGAGATAACGCTTCCAGCGACGACAACGTGGTGGCGCTGAGCCAGGACTCCAGCGCTTCGTATGGCAACGAAGCCACCATCTACGTCGATGGCAACTCCAACAGCGTTTCTCTCGATCAGATCGGCCAGAGCACCTACAATGAGGCGCTCATCGAAGTCCTCGGCGACCAGAACGGCGTAGCCGTTGGCCAGGTTGGCGAGAATTCGGCCAATGTCTATGTGGCCGGCGACGGCAACGGCCTGACGCTGAATCAGGATGGCTCCATCAACGATGCGCTGGTCAATGTTATCGGCGATTACAACCAACTCGCTATCGTCCAATCCGGTTTTGCGAACTCGGCACAGGCAGACGCTTACGGCGATAGCAATGAAGTAGCGCTGAGCCAGACGGGAACCGGCAATATTGGCCAGGTCGGCGCCTATGGAGACGGCAACCTGCTTTCTCTTAATCAGGATGGCGACGCAAACGACGGCGAGTTGGTGATCTCTGGAAATATCAACAACTTTGCGCTCAACCAGATCGGCGATGATAACAGCGCACAGGTGGGTGTGACCGGCGATGGTAACAGTGCGTTGATCGACCAGATCGGCAACCTCAACCAGGTTGCTCTGAACTTGACCGGTAACGGTAACGGTTCTGGTAGCCTTACAGGTGCGGCAGGAGCCCTGGAAAGCTCGTCCGGCGGTCTGCTCGTAGCTGGCGCGGTGCTGCAGGATTCCTCCTCGGCACTGACGGGTAACAGCCTGAGCTATGACGTTGTTGGCAACCAGAACCAGTTCGCCTTCGCCCAGATCGGTGGCGGCAACGCCATCGTCGGTGAGGTCGGCAATGCCGGCGCGTCCAACGCAAACCAGGCAGCCGTGTTGCAGAACGGATCGAACAACGTGACGTCGTTCACTCAGAACGGCGCCGGTGGGAATAACCTCTCTGTCTCGCAGTAAGACCAAGCGACCGGGCGGTTAAACCGCCCGGTCCAATTCTTCGCACAGTAAACAGCTTCAGGGAGGAGAGGAAAATGGGAGTCAAGCTAACACTTGCGACCACCACGGCAGTAGGCCTGCTGATGGGCGCGGCCTTCGCGGGCAGCAACAACGAAGTCTATATCGATCAATTCGGTAGCGGTAACTCCGCTTCCATCGCCCAGGGCCAGACGAACGGTTCAACCGTCGGCAACAGAGCCGGTGATGAGACGATGCGGATCCGCCAGGATGGCGCTGACAACCAGCTGATCATCAACCAGACGCATAACTCGAGCGTCAACAGTCCGCCGCGCAACCAGGGCAACAGGGTAGGAACGCCGGGCGACCAGGCGGGCCTTGGCATCGACCAGACCGGAAACGCCAACTATCTGCGCATTGACCAGACGGGCTCGAACCAGGCTGTCTTCGAAGTGCAGCAACATGGCGGCACGTCTGCGACCAGTTCTTCAAACAACGCAACGATCGTTCAGGACGGCGGCTGGTCGGCGCGCGTGTCCAACCTGCGCCAGACGTTCACCGGCGGCGCGGCGGATGCATCGAACGACGTAACCATTACACAGACCGGACAGTCCTCGCGCGTTGGCAACACCAGCAGCGGCCCTCGCAGCGACGGCAGCGGCGCGCAACAGACCGGGTTTGGCAACCAGCTTAACATTACGCAGACTGGCAACTCGCAAGTTGTCCACACCGCGACGCAGACGAACGATCAGTCCGCTGGTGGGGCAAATGTTGCCGAAATCAGCCAGGGCGGCGGCAACTCCAACCAGCTTCGCGAACTGCGCCAGGTCAACACGGGCGGAGCAGATAACACCGCCACGCTGACTTTCACAGGCATGGGCAACGGCTCGATCAATGCCGCCTTCTCGGGTCCGGCCAGCGATGTTGGGGTATCCCAGTCGCGCGTTCATCAGACTGGGGAAGGGAACGACATCAGCTTTGACGTTACCGGCAACAGCAATCTGTTCGGCTTCGTGCAGGACGGCGCCGGCAACTGGATGGCTGGAACGGTAGAGGGAAGCGCCAACCAGGTTGCGACGTCACAGATAGGTGACGGTCACTTCGCAACGCTGGATATCCTCGGAGACAGTAACCGGTTCGGTATCGAACAGACCGGCGACTATAATGAGGCGTATGCGCGGGCAAATGGCAACACCAACGACCTTGCGCTGAGCCAGTCGGGTGTTGGCAATTTCGGCGAAGTTGCGATCGGCGATTGGACTGCCAGCAACAGCAACTCCGTGGTCCTCAACCAGGAAGCCAGTTTAACTGCCGCCAATGATGGCCAGATCTTTGTTGATGGGAACACCAATACCGTTTCCCTTAATCAGATCGCCGGATGGGGCTCCAATTTCGGAGAGGTCGTGATCGAAGGCAGCCAAAACGAGGTGGCCGTCAACCAGAACGGTAGCAACGAAGGCTTCGTCAACGTCTACGGCAATGGCAACGGCGTGACGCTCGGTCAAGACGGGGATGTCAACTACGCGGTCGTCGACGTCGGTGGCAACAATAACGGGCTCGACATTGATCAGTCCGGCGACTGGAACTACGCGTGGGTGCAGGCGTATGGCAATGCCAATAACCTGACACTCAGCCAGACCGGTGATCTGAATACCGGCGAGGTTTACCTTGTTGGAGACTCCAATACGGTTTCGGCAGACCAGAACAGCAGCGGTGGCGAGAACAGCCTCATTGCGGCGGTCACTGGAGACAGCAACGTCCTCAATGTGTCCCAGACCAACTCGTCATTCTACGGCGACATGAACTCGATTGAGGTCGACATTTACGGCAACAGCAACAACACCGGTGGAGCCTTCGCGCTGGCGGCGTCATCAGCGGTAGCTGGTGGCCTGGCGCCGGGCGATCTGGTCCAGTCGGGATCGGGCAACTCCATCTCGCTGCAGGTCGGGTCATCGTTGGCGCCTGCTTCCGATCTCAACCAGTTCGCTTTCGCGCAGCAGGGTAACGGCAACACGATCGACGGGTCGATCATGGGTTCCGGAAACGAGGTTGCGATCGTCCAGGCTGGGAACGGCAACTATGCCACGTTCAGCCAGGTCGGCAGCGGCAACAGCATCGGCATCTCGCAGTAGGGTTGCCGATTGGCGGCCCGTCGTCACTGCCCAACCCAGTGAAGACGGGCCCCAGTACATGAATGACCCCGGCGGGATGTCGGGGAAGAACGGCAGTAGATGAACAGGTTCCCGGAAGAGTTTGCAAGACGCAGGATAATGGTGTCTTGTATATGTAGTATAACGGGGGAGGTAAGATGATGAAGATTGTTTGCGTAGGGCTTATGGCCGCCAGCGTTGCTCTGGCCGGCGCAGGCGGTTCGGCCGCCCAGGATATGGTCTACACTCCGGTCAATCCCTCCTTCGGCGGTAACGCACTGAACTCGTCTCACCTGATGGGTCTGGCCAATGCCCAGCGTACGGCTACCGGGGGAAAGCCCGCCGGTTCGGATCCTAACAATCCATCAGGCTCCAGCGACGCTGACCTTTTCGTTCGCCAGCTCCAGAGCCGCCTGCTTTCAGCACTCGCCGCCCAGGTTACCCAGGCAATCTTTGGTGACGATCCGCAGGAGTCGGGCACAGTCACGTTTGGCGACACGACCGTCACCTTCGAGCGGACGGGCGATTCCATACGGTTGGTCATTACCGATCCGACCGGCGTCACTGAAATCGTCGTGCCCGTCCTAGTCTCGTCCGTCGGGGGACTGAGTGCCACGATGGAGAGCGGCCTCGCCACCAGCAATGGTCTGTCCAGCGGTTTGAACACTGGTGCCCTTTACGGCGACCTCACGACGAGCACCTCGCTCAGCCCGGGGCTCAATTGATTTCCATGAAGGGCGGATCAGTGCATACAGCGGTATCAGGAACAGGCACCATGGCTAAACGGCGGAGCCTTCGGAAAACAGTTGCCAAGATCGCTGTAGCCGGCGCTGTCGTCGCTTTGCTGAGCGGGTGCCAGGCGGTCCCGATGGCAGGCCTGCTCCAGCCCGTCTACACGCCTGTGACGAAGCAGAGCCACAGCCTGCGTACGCTTCCGGCACCGGCGAAACGCATCACGGTTGCCGTTTACGATTTTCCTGACCTGACTGGCCAGTACAAGGAACGTGAGAACGTTCAGTCGCTGTCGCGGGCTGTCACCCAGGGCGGCGCGCCCATGCTGATCAAGGCTCTGCAGGATGCTGGCGAAAAGCGGTGGTTTACTGTGCTCGACCGCGCACGCCTTGATGACCTGCTCAAGGAACGGCAGATCGTCACCGAGATGCGGCGGCTCTACCGTAACGAGCAGCGCATCGACCCGAACGTTCTGCCGCCGCTCGATCACGCGGGCATCATCCTTCAGGGTGGGATCACCGGATACGACACCAACACCATGACGGGGGGCATCGGCGCCCGCTATCTGGGCATCGGCGGCGACACGAAATGGCAGCAGGACACCGTGACCGTCACGCTGCGGGCCGTATCGACGAACACCGGCGAGGTTCTGTCCAGCGTCGCGGTCCACAAGATGATCGCCTCCTATGCGATTCAGGGAGGTGCGTTCCGTTACATTGCCCTCGACAAGATCCTCGAGGCTGAAGCTGGTCTCACCCATAACGAACCCAAGCAGATCGCCGTGCAACAGGCGATTGAAAAGGCGGTTATGGGCATGATCATCGAGGGCGCCGAACTCGGCGTCTGGTCGTTTGCAGACGCGGAGGCGGGGCGTCAGGTGATTGCCGACTATCGCGACGAGAAGTACGGCACCAAGCTCACCGCAGCTGCCGAGATCGTTCCGCCGCCCAAGACAAGCAATGCCGCGGATGTCGTGGAGACGACTCCGGCCTGGCCCCGCGCGGCCGTTGCGCCGCGTCGCCCGGCAACGGCTCCGTCTCCGGCAGCAAAGCCCGCAGCACCCGTAGCCCCGCCGCCGGCGTCGCCCGGCGAGACCGTCGGCTCTGTTGAGCCCGGGGTGGATGGCGCGGATCCTGAGACTTCGCCTGCTGTCGCCGGTGTCGCCCCATCACCGATCCGGGCTTCGACATCCGCGGTCCGGCAAGGTGAGCAAGTGGCCTCGGTAGCGAGGGTGCGTTGATGAGTTTTTACAGAAGAAGGGACGTTCGGATGGATGGAAAATCTAGGGCTATACTGGCAGGAGTTTTCTTCATCACTGTGTTTCCGGCCTTTGCTGAAGACAACGTCCTGAAGATCGACCAGACCAGTCCGCTCGGCGCGCTGCAGGGCAATATGCTGTCGTCGGACCAATCGCTGGCCGACAACTCGCTTGTCGCCGGCCCAACACAGCAGATGATCGACAACGCGCTCGGCGGTACTCTCCAGGTTGACGACCTGTATCGGATGAACCAGGCGACCGCACCATCCGCGCTTCAGACAGGACAGGGCAATACCGCGATGCTGACAATCGTGGGTGACGGCGGTCAGTTGATGCTCCTTCAGGACAATTCCGCTGGCGGCACGGTGGGCAATGCGGCTCAGCTGAGCGCATTCGGAGCCGACGCCCTGGGCGCCATCCTGCAGATCGGTGATGGCAACGAAGCATCGCTGATGGTCGGAGATGCCGCGACCGGCCTGATCGTGCAGAACGGCAGCAGCAATACGAGTTCGCTGACGGTGGAGTCTGGCGGCAAGGGCGAGATCATCCAGAATGGCAACGGCAACTCGTTCTCAACGACGGTGGCAGCCAACAGCTCAGTCTCCATCGTTCAGAACGGCAACAATCTGACCCAGGCCGGGGTCACTGGCATGCAGGTGTTCTCGACGGCGCCGGGAACGGTCGCGATCACGCAGACAGGGTTCTAGCCATGCGTCACGCAGCTGCACTCATTGTGGGCCTTGCCGCCGCCTGTGGTGCAGGTGACGCCACGGCACAGGATGGAGGCGCCGCCGTTGCGGTGCCCTCCATCGCCATCGAACCTACGGAGACCGGTCTGCAGATCGTCGCATCGGCCGTCGGCTTCGACGTGGCCGAGATCGAGGGTTCGGTTGAGATCGACCGTACCGGCGGCTCGGGCACAGTTACAACGCGCCAGAACCGCAAACTCAACCTCTCGGCCGGCCAATCCCAGGACATTGCCAAGACCGCGCTCTCTCTTGCCAAGGGCGACCGCATTTCGGTCAGGGTAGTCCTCCGGCAGAACGGCAGGATCGTCGGCAAGGCAGAGGTCTCGTCGGGTGGGTAACGGAGTCATGAAATTCACGAGATTTCTGATGGCCATGTTGGCCGCAGCTGGCGCCTTCTCGTTCACCCCTGAGGTGCGCGCACAGTCTGTCGACCAATATGTCGAGGCATTCAGCGGCACATGGCAGCTTGTCGATGCCCGCTATTCCAACCCTCCTTCCACCTGCAACATGGTGCTTGGCTCGACGGCTGACTCGGATGGTCGCTTCGCCATAGAGGGCACGGGTTGCCGCGGCGAGGCCGCGCTGATCAGTTCCTGGGGCGTCGCCCAAGGGCAGATGACCCTCTTCGATGCGGACGGCGCGGTGATCGCGCGATTGGGCGGCAGCCAACGGCGGATCAGCGGTACCAGCGCATCGGGGTCTCCGTTGATCTTCGAGAGGGTAGGTGCCGGCGGCACTGCGGCCATGCTTGAAGCTGCCAAGAAGGCCGGCGGCTGCTTCTATTCGGGCTTCACGAGCAAGTGCGTGGATGCGGCTGAGGCCGCGCCTCCCGCTCCGGAAGGCGCCAGCGTGCAGGTGCTCGTCAACCTGAATGTACGTGCCGAGGCGCGCGACGATGCCGAGGTGGTCGGCGTGGTGCCGCAGCAAACCTGCGTCAAAACCGACCTTTGCATGATGGCTACCGACGGCGCCTGGTGCCGCGCCAAGTTCGGCGAGAAGAACGGCTGGATGCGAAAGCAGGCCCTGCGCCAGAACCGCTGGGCCATCGTCACCTTCGAAAACACCTGTCCCAAGCAGGGCAACTAGATTTTCGGTTCACGAGAACACTGTTCCCATCAGTCGGAGCAGCGACAACAGGAAGATATCAAATGACTGTGCATCAGAACTTTATCGGCGGCCAATGGACCAACGCGACTGAGACCGCAGACAACATCAATCCTTCAAACACCCGGGAGATCGTCGGGGTCTATGCCCGTGGCTCCCGGCAGGATGCAGAAGCTGCGATCGCTGCGGCCAAGGAGGCGTTCAAGTCCTGGTCACGATCGAGCGTCCAGCTTCGGCACGACATCCTGCTCAAGGTTTCGACGGAGATATTGGCCCGCAGGGAAGAACTGGGCCGGTTGCTGGCGCGAGAAGAAGGCAAGACGCTGCCTGAATCCATCGGTGAGGTCGTCCGCGCGGGCCAGATATTCGACTTTTTCGCTGGCGAAACCCTGCGCCTGTCCGGCGAGAAGCTGCCTTCCGTACGTCCCGGCGTCGAGGTGGACATTACGCGCGAACCGGTAGGCGTCGTGGGCCTCATCACGCCCTGGAACTTCCCGATCGCGATCCCTGCCTGGAAGATCGCTCCGGCACTCGCTTACGGAAACTGCGTCGTCTTCAAGCCTGCCGACCTGGTGCCCGGGTCAGCTTGGGCACTTGCCGATATCATCATCCGGGCCGGGGTGCCGGAAGGCGTCTTCAACCTGGTCATGGGCCGCGGTTCGGTCGTGGGCGATGTGCTGCTCAACAGCCGCGATGTCCATGCGATCAGCTTCACGGGCTCGGTCGCAACGGGCAAGAAGGTCGCTGCCAGCAGCATCGAACACATGCGCAAGTTTCAGCTGGAAATGGGCGGCAAGAATCCGCTCGTCATCCTGGATGATGCTGATCTTGATGTGGCGGTCGAGTGTGCCGCAAACGGTGCATTCTTCTCCACCGGCCAGCGTTGCACAGCTTCGTCGCGCCTGATCGTGACAGACAAGATCCACGACGCCTTCGTGGAAGCGCTGAAAGTCCGGATGAGCAAGCTTGTCGTCGATGATGCGGTGAAGGATGGAACGCATATCGGGCCGGTGGTGGATCAGAACCAGCTCGATCAGGACCTCTCCTACATCGCGATCGGCAAGGATGAGGGCGCCACCCTCGCCTCGGGCGGTTCTCTGGTCCAACGCGAGACGCCAGGCTTCTATCTTGAGCCAACGCTGTTTACGGACACAACGCCTGAGATGCGTATCAACCGTGAAGAGATCTTTGGGCCGGTCGCCTCGGTCATCCGGGTCAAGGACTATGATGAGGCATTGGCGCTCGCAAACGACACCGAGTTCGGGCTTGCGACAGGTATCTGCACGACGAGCCTCAAGCACGCAACCCATTTCAAGCGGAATGCCGAAGCCGGGATGGTGATGGTCAACCTGCCGACGGCCGGTGTGGACTACCACGTGCCGTTTGGTGGCCGGAAAGGCTCATCTTACGGACCGCGCGAACAGGGTCGTTACGCTGCGGAGTTCTACACCACGGTGAAGACCGCCTACACGTTGCCGTAAGACGGATTGCCAGGAAGAAGCGTCGGGATGCTCAAATCCATCCCGGCGCTGATTGAGACTGGCTGACAGCCGAAGATTGGCAGGATGTCGAAAACCATCTGCCAATCTTTGGATTCTGGCGCACGGTCGTCAGCCTTTTTTTGACCTTGCTCGGTCGCGTCCTGTAAACTCATGATCTGGCCGCGTCTTGGAAAGGGAACAGGGTACGACATGAATACTGAACGTGTAGCAATGGTCACAGGCGCGGGAACCGGGATCGGAAGGGCCGCTGCCACCGCTCTTGTCGAGGCTGGATGGAACGTTGTTTTCGTCGGCCGTCGAGCAAAGAAACTTGCGGAATCCATAAGCCTCACGGGGTCACCAGAACGCGGCTTTGCCATCCCGGCAGATGTTTCGGATCCAAACGACGTTGATCGGCTTTTTGCCAGCGTTGAAGAACGGTTCGGCAGGCTGGACCTGCTGTTCAACAATGCTGGGCTTGGAGCTCCAGCGAAGCCGATCGATGAGATACCAGTCGAAAACTGGTTGCAGGTTCTGGGCGTAAACCTATCAGGAACATTCCTTTGCTCGCGAGCCGCCTTCGGTTTGATGCGGCGTCAAAACCCGCGCGGCGGGCGCATCATAAACAATGGTTCCATTTCCGCGCACGCGCCCCGGCCGGGTACGGCTCCGTATACCGCAACGAAACACGCGATTACCGGATTGACCAAGTCGATAGCGCTGGATGGCCGTCCCTTCGATATTGCATGCGGGCAGATTGATATCGGCAACGCATTGACGGAAATGGCATTGCCAATGAGCAAGGGCATTCAGCAGCCCAACGGAGAAATTGCCGTGGAAGCGACCATGGATGTCAACGAAGTGGGCTCGGCAATCGTTTATATGGCTGGTCTTCCGCTTGATGCAAACGTGCTGTTCATGACGCTGATGGCAACGAAAATGCCCTTCGTGGGTCGCGGTTAGTATCTTGTAACCAGATTACTTGACGTATTCTCATCATGGATAGCTGAATATCATGCGCAAGAAGTTTTCTGCGAATACTGGTTTTCTTTGGCCCGATCTAAGCTTCATCGATCGCATATTTCGAGCGGCAGATACTGGCTTCGACGGGCTCGAATTTCACGATGAAGCGCAGCGTCACGATCTTGCCTCCGTACGGAGTGCACTTGCGCAATCAGGTTTGCCCGTCATCGGGATGAATATAAGGATGGGAGAAACTCTGGGTTGTGCCGGAATTCCGGGTGCGGAAGAACAGGCTTTGCTGGACTTCAAAGATGCTCTTCGGATTGCAGATGCGCTCGACGTGCCGAACATCCATGTATTGGCGGGTAGGGTGGAAACGCCCGCTAGCTTGGACGTGCTGGAGCGAAATCTCACCCGCTTTTCTGAAATGACGCACCGGAATATTCTTCTTGAGCCGCTTTGCCGTAGGGCCTGCGAAAACTACCCCTATTCACGCCTGTCAGAGGCTGCGGCAATCATCAAGAAGACGGGAATTCCAAATCTGCGTCTGATGTTTGATACATTCCATGTTCGGAGTGAAGAAGACGATCTTCTGGGATCTTACCTTTCCCATTCCGAACAGATCGGGCATATGCAGATCTCTTCCTGGCCGGATCGGGTAATGCCGGGGCCGGATGATCTTTCGCTCACTTCTTTCCTGAGCGAAGTCAAAACAGAATGGGTGGGATGCGAATTCAAGGATCCTGCATCATCGGCGAGACCTCCCCGAGCTTTGATCCAATCCATATCGACCTGAGAACACCATTTATCGTCTCGAGTGGTTAGAGGCGTCCTCTCAGGAACATATCCGCGACGGAACTCTTTTCTGAGGAGAAGAGCCCGGAGTGTGACATGAATGATAGAGCCCGCTACAAACCTTACGATCAACCTACCGGAGGCTGGGGCTCAGTCAAATCGCTGGTGAAACACTCGACCCGACAGGGTGCCGTAACCAGCGCTGCCGGTTTGATGCGCGATCACAACAAGCCCGGCGGCTATATGTGCACCAGTTGTGCATGGGCGAAGCCAGCCAAGCCTCATACGGCCGAGTTCTGCGAAAACGGCGCAAAGGCCACCTTCTGGGACCTCACCTCCAAGCGAACGACACCGGAATTCTTCTCCAGGCACACCGTAACGGAATTGCTCACCTGGTCGGACTACGACCTTGAGAACGAAGGCCGGCTCACGCATCCGATGCGCTACGACCCGGCGACCGACAAATATGTGACGGTCACCTGGGAAGATGCTTTCGCCGATACTGGCGCAAAGCTTCAGTTTTATGAGCCAAAAAGTGTGGTGTTCTACACGTCCGGTCGCGCATCTCTCGAAGCCTCCTACATGTACCAGCTGATGGCGCGTCTCTACGGCAACAACAATCTGCCGGACAGTTCGAACATGTGCCACGAGACCACATCCGTTGCGCTGCCCGAAAGCATCGGCACCCCGGTGGGAACCGTTCTGCTTGATGATTTCGACCATACGGACTGCATCCTGTCATTTGGACAGAATGTCGGGACCAATGCACCTCGGCTGCTGCATCCGCTGCAGCAGGCCCGCAAGCGCAATGTGTCGATCATCGTCTTCAATCCACTGCGGGAAAGGGGCTGGGAAGAGTTCGTCAACCCGCAGGATCCGGTGCAGATGTTGTCAAACTCGCCGACCAGAATAGCAACCCAATACCATCAGGTAAGAGCAGGGGGTGACATCGCAGCGATGGTAGGCATAGCCAAGGTCCTTTTCGCTCTGGACGAGGAGGCGAGGGGGGCCGGACAGCCACCGGTGCTCGATCACGCGTTTATTGCCGAGCACACCCATGGCTTCGATGCATTCAGGGAAATGGTGCTGGGCACTGACTGGACCGAAATAACCAGGGCATCGGGTTTGCCACGCAAGGCGCTGGAGGCAGCCGCACGGACCTACGCAAAGGCTCAGTCCGTGATCGCCATCTATGGCATGGGGCTCACCCAGCACAAGCTCGGCATCGACAATGTGCAGATGTTGGTCAATCTGCTCTTGATGCGCGGCCAGATTGGCAAGCCTGGTGCTGGCATTTGCCCGATCCGCGGTCACTCCAATGTTCAAGGCCAGCGCACCGTGGGGATCTCGGAGAAAACCAGCCTGGTGCCGCTCGACCGGATGGCAGAGCAATATGGTTTCGAACCACCGCGCGAAGATGGCATGAACACGGTGGAGGCTTGCGAAGCCATCATCGCGGAAAACGTGAGCGCCTTTATCGGACTGGGCGGCAATTTCCTGCGCGCCATCCCGGAGCGGGAGCTGATGGAACGCAAATGGAGGCGCCTCGACCTTGGTGTTCATATCGCCACCAAGCTGAACCGGACGCATCTGGTGACGGCGAGATCCACATATCTTCTGCCGACGCTCGTTCGTAGCGAGATTGATGAGCAGGCGACAGGGCCGCAGATCGTCACCATGGAAGATTCCACCACATGCATCCATGCGTCGCGCGGCAAGTTCAGGCCCGCCAGTGCCCACCTGCTGTCCGAGCCCTGTATCGTCGCCGAAATCGCCAAGGCGGCCCTGGCGCCCAATCCCAAGGTCCCGTGGGATGAGTGGGTTGGAAACTACGCCCTCATCCGCGTTGCCATAGAGGCAACTTTCCCGGATGACTTCCACGACTTCAACAAGCGCATGGATGTGCCGGGCGGCTTCCCGCGACACGTGGCGGCAAGAGATTGCAAGTGGGAAACCGAGACTGGCAAGGCCAATTTCAAGCTGCCGAAAGGGCTCTCCGCAAGCTTCGACGACGATTCGGACGAGACCGTGATGCGGCTCATCACGCTGCGCTCCAACGACCAGTTCAACACAACGGTGTATGGGTATGACGACCGTCTGCGCGGCATTCACGGCTCACGCATGATCGTGATGATGAACAAGGACGACCGCGAACGTCTGGGCATTCGGAAGGACGGGATGGTGCGTATGACGACGGCGGTCAATGATGGCATTACGCGCAGCATGGAAGGCTTCCAGGTGATCGACTACAATCTGCCAACTGGCACCTGCGCCGCCTATTTTCCCGAATGCAACGCGCTTATCCCGCTCTGGCATCATGCCGAGGAGAGCAAGACGCCGGCGGCGAAATCCGTTCCTGTGCGCATCCAGCCGCAGGCAGGTCAGGGCCTATAGCCCGTCACTGCTGCAATCCGTTCGTGGCAAGTGCTCACCGTATGGATAGTTGACACTTCGGATGTTTCCAATACATTATGCCTATGCGTTGGGCAGGTGAGCCCGGGTGGCGCAAAAATTTGCATGACATATTGATGGCAAGAATGCCCACAGTGCCAACACTGTAGGGCACTTTTTTTGCCTGCGAGGGGAGTCATGGCAAAAGCGCTGTACAAAATTGGAGTCCTGTTTTCCCATAGCGGCCCATATGGTGTCGTCTCGCGCTCCATGTTCAACGGAGCGATGCTGGCTTTCGATGAGATAGCCGAAGCCTGTCCATTTCAGCTTACTCCCGTCATCGCCGATCCTGCCGGTTCATTCGAGCGCTATGCCAGCCTGAGCCTGGAATTGCTCGGCAAGCACGGCGTCAGGCATGTCGTCGGCTGCTACACGTCATCCAGCCGCAAAGACGTCATTCCGCTTTTCGAGAAAAGCGACGCGCTGCTCTGGTATCCCTCCCACTACGAGGGTTTCGAAACCTCTTCCAACGTCGTCTATACGGGAGCAGCGCCTAATCAGCATATCATTCCGCTGATCGAGTTCCTGCTCGCCAACCTTGGAAAGCGCGCCTTCTGCGTCGGCTCGAACTATATCTGGGCTTGGGAGAACAATCGCATCCTGCGGGAAGCGCTGTCCGCGGCCGGCGGCAGGGTCCTTTCGGAGCGCTATACGGCCGTTGGCGACACCGATTTCTCCAAGACCATCGCCGCGATCCTGGAGGAAAAGCCGGATTTCGTCTTCAACACGCTGATCGGCACCAGCGCCTACCGCTTCTTCCAGGCGTTCCGCGCCGCCTGCCAGGAGCGCGGCATTGACCAGCCGTCGGAAATCCCGGTGGTGAGTTGCAGTCTCTCCGAGCCCGAACTGGCAGAAATCGGGCGGCACGCGATGGACGGGCATATCAGCTCGAGCGTCTATTTCTCCTCCATCAAGTCACCTGCCAATTCCCGCTTTGCCGCAGCCTATCGCGCGCGATGGCCGAACAGCGCGGCCGCCTCGGCAGACGCGGAAGCCTCCTATGTGGCGGTAAAGCTGCTGGCCGCTGCGATCGCTGCCGCAGGCTCCGATGACGTCGATACAATCCGCAAGGCGTTGCCTGCCCTGGCCGTCGATGCACCGCAGGGAAAGGTGAGCATCGATGGAGCAACCAACCACGCATATCTCACGCCGCGGATCGGCAGATCCACGGCCTCGGGCCAATTCGATATCCTGTGGGAGGCTGACGATCCGGTCCAGCCTGATCCATACCTCGTGAAGACCACGCCCCGCTATGCCATCCGCAACAGCATGCCGAAGCTGAGGGTGATCAAATGAACGAGCCGCGCATCATCCAGAATTTCGTAGGCTACCGCGCGACCATCGCGACGGAGCAGCCCGGAGCCGTCGAGCAGCTTGAGGACATGCTGAGCAAACTCGGCATTGCCGTCCTCATGGCCGAGATCCGCGATGCCAAGCTGCAGATCGAACCCGGCGAGAAGAACGTCCTGTTCATCGATTCAGACCTCAACGTCGCGGTGGATACAGGTGCATCGGAACCCAGCCGTTGTCTTCCAGTCATTGGCATCATCGGTGTCGAAGCACCAAGCCGGTTGCGCTCGCTGATGCAGCTTGGCGCCACCTCCACCCTGCGCAAGCCAGTCCACCGGGCCGCAGTCTACTCGGCGCTCTACGTGGGCATCAACGAGTTCCGCCGCCGTCGTCACCTGGCCGATCTGGTCGATGAATATGAGCGGCGGAGGCTGATGCGCAAGACGCTCGTCCAGGCTGTCCTGATCGTCATGCACCGCACCGGCGCGGACTATGCCGGAGCCTACGACCAGTTGCGCCGCGAAAGCATGCGTTCGCGCCAAAGCCTCGAGGATTTCTGCGAGGCGTTCATCCATGCCCACGGCCCCGGACCGGATGAACTCGAAACGCAAATCGGGCCGAAGACCAACTACGCCTAAAAATAATAAACCAGAGGAGAACAACATGACATCAAGATGGCTACAGGCTGGCACGCTGGCGTGCGCCTTTGCTGTGTCCGGGACCGCCTTTGCCGCCGATCCCATCAAGATCGGCGTGCTGGAAGATCAATCGGGCGACTTTGCCGCCGCGACAATCGGCAAGGTCCACGCGATCGAACTGGCGGCAGAAGAGATCAACAAGGCCGGCGGCATCGCAGGCCGCCCGATCGAACTGGTCGTCTATGACACCCAGTCCGACAACAACCGCTACCAGGAATTCATGCGCCGCGTGCTGCAGCGTGACAAGGTGGACGTTGTATTCGCCGGCTTCTCATCCGCTTCGCGCGAAGCCTATCGCCCGATCGTGAACCAGTTCGACGGCTTGGCCTTCTACAACAACCAGTATGAAGGCGGTGTCTGCGACGCAAACATGATCGTCACCGGCGCGGTGCCGGAGCAGCAGTTCTCGACGCTCATCCCGTGGATGATGGAGAAATACGGCAACAAGGTCTACACGATCGCCGCCGACTATAATTTTGGGCAGATCTCGGCCGAATGGGTGCGCAACATCGTCAAGGAAAACGGCGGTGAGATGGTGGGCGAGGAGTTCATTCCGCTCGGCGTCTCGCAGTTCTCGCAGACGATCCAGAACATTCAGAACGCCAAGCCCGCGTTCGTCGTGACCCTGCTCGTGGGCGCCGCCCAGGCTTCCTATTATGAGCAGGCCGCCTCGGCCAATCTCGGCCTGCCGATGGCATCATCGGTCAACGTCGGACAGGGCTACGAGCACAAGCGCTTCACCCCGCCTTCGCTCGGCGACATGTATGTCACCACCAACTACATCGAAGAAGTCGACACGCCGGCCAGCAAGGCGTTCCTGGAGAAGTTCCACGCCAAGTATCCGAACGAGCCTTACGTCAACCAGGAAGCGGCTAATTCCTACATTGCCATGAACCTCTACAAGCAGATGGTCGAGCGCGCCAACTCCACCAAGCGCGACGACCTGCGCAAGGTGATCGCGGAAGGTGACGTCTGCTTCGATGGTCCATCTGGCAATGTCTGCCTCGATCCAAAGAGCCAGCACATGTCGCACACGATCTTCCTTGCACATGTCAACAAGGACCATTCCATCGATTTCCCGAAGGTATGGGACAACATCAAGCCTTATTGGCTTGGCGATGAGGGCTGCGACCTGACCCAGTCCGATCCGGACGCGCAGTACACGCCGTCCAATCCTCCAACCAAGCAGTAGATGCCTACGTGAATAATGGGCGCGATCCCTCGCGCCCATCCCACGCCGTCTGTTGCCCCATTGGAGTTCCTAATGGATTTCGTGACAACGTTGGTGTCGTCAGCCTACCAATTTGGCGACGCGTTCGCGTTTCTTGTCCTTTCCGCCTGCGGCCTCGCCGTCATTTTCGGCATGATGGGCGTCATCAATCTTGCGCATGGCGAGTTCATCATGTGCGGCGCCTACATGACCGTCTTCGCGGTCAACTGGGGCCTTCCGTTGCCGCTCGCCATCTTCGTGGGCAGTCTTTTTACCGGGCTTGTCGGAATGGTCATCGAGCGTCTGGTGGTGCGCAGGCTCTATTCGCGCCCTCTCGACTCTATCCTCGCCACCTGGGGCGTAAGCCTTATCGCCTCGCAGGGCACGCTGATCCTTTTCGGCCCTACCATGCGTGGCGTAGGCACTCCGCTCGGCAGTTTCATGGTCGGCTCCCTGTCGTTTTCGTACTATCGCCTCGTGCTGATGGCGACGGCGATCGCTGTGCTCCTGCTGCTCTATCTCGTCTTCAACAAGACGCGGTTCGGCGTGCTGGCGCGCGCCACCATCCAGGCGCCGCATATGGCGAGTGCGCTGGGGGTTGATACCAACCGCATCTACACGCTTACCTTCGGCATTGGCGCAGCCCTTGCTGGCCTTACCGGCGGCATCTACGCGCCGACCATGACGATGATCCCGACGATGGGCACAACCTTCATCATGGAAGCATTCGTCACGGTCGTGGTCGGCGGCGCAGACGTGTTCATCGGGACCGCACCCGCAGCTGTCTTGCTCGCGGTAGTCAAAGCCTCGCTGACCTCCTGGCAGGGACAACTGGCGGGCCAGATCGGACTCCTCCTTGCCGTCATCATCACCATCCGCCTGCTGCCGAAAGGCGTGACGGGCTTCATTCTGAAGGGGCGGGTCTGAGCAGCAATGACATTGTCACGGATCTTCAAGCGGCTGGAAGGGCCGCAAACCATGGGAAAGGGGCCCTTGTTCTGGACCGCCTTCGCGGTAGTCCTGGCCATTGCCCTGGCCTATCCGTTGTTTGCCGACGGATATGATGTCGGCAACAACATCTACTTCCTGAACTGGACCTTCATGGCCCTCGGCCTCAGCATCATCTGGGGCTATGGCGGCTCGCTGTCATTCGGCCAGACTGCCTTCTTCGGCGTTGCCGGCTACAGCTACGGCATCCTCACCATCAATTTCGGCACCGCCTACGGTCTCGGCGTAGTCGCGGTGCTTATGGCCATCGCCATTGCCGCGCTGTTCGCCGCCATTCTGGGCTATTTCCTGTTCTTCGGTCGCATCAGTGGCATCTTCCTTGGCATCGTCACGCTTTCGGTGACGCTGGCGCTGGAGCGTTTCATGGCCCAGACCGCCGGCCCTCAGTGGACAGTCGGATCGGCGCGCCTCAATGGCTTCAACGGGATGAGCGGCATGCCGCCGCTTACCCTGCCGTGGTTCGGCGGCGATATCGTTCTCTACCCCGATATCGGCCTTTACTACCTTGTTCTCGGCCTCCTCGTGATTATCTACCTCGGGCTGCGCATCCTGGTGAATTCCAAGTTCGGCAATGTGCTCGTAGCGGTGCGCGAGAATCCGGAACGCGCAGAAATGCTGGGCTACGACATTCGCAAATACCAGCTGGGCGGCTTTGTCATAGGAGCGGCGCTCGCCGGGCTCAGCGGTGCGCTATACACAAGCTGGGGCCAGTACATCACCCCGTCCTCAATGGGCATCACCTCGGCCGCGCTTCCCATCATCTGGGTTGCTGTGGGTGGCCGTTCCGACATCACAGCCACGCTGATAGGGACGCTCATCGTGCTCTCCGGCTTCCAGGCGCTTACCATCTACGGCAGTCAGTATGCGCTGGTGGTGATGGGGCTGCTTCTGGTCTGCACGGTCCTCCTGGCTCCGAAGGGCCTGGTCGCCAACGCCGGTATCCTGCTCGGTTCCCTCTTTAACCGCAAGAATGGGAGCGCGTAGCCATGGCCATGCTGGAGACCCACAATCTCAACAAGCACTTCGGCGGCCTGCACGTCACCGCCGATGTCAGCTTCACCCTCGAAGCAGGGAAGATCCATTGTCTCATTGGGCCGAATGGTGCCGGCAAGAGCACCTTCTTCCGCCTGCTGCTGGGAGAGCACCAACCGTCTAGCGGAAAGATCATGTTCGACGGAGTAGACATAACCCGGCTCAAGCCGTTCCAGCGCATCAATCAGGGTATGAGCGTCAAATTCCAGGTGCCCGGCATCTTCAGTGCATTGAGTGTGCGCCAGAACCTTGAAATCGCTCTGCAGCGCCGGCTGGAGGGTGCCGAGCTCGATGCAGAGGTGGAAAGGCTGCTGGACTTCCTGCAGCTTAAAGACGTGGCCAGCCAGCTTGCCGGAAATCTCAGCCACGGCCTTAAACAGTGGCTGGAGATCGGCATGGCGATATCGCTGAAACCGAAGCTTCTGCTGCTGGACGAGCCAACAGCCGGGATGTCACCCGAAGAAACACACATGACCGGGGAGATCGTCAAGCAGCTCAACGCTGAAGGCATGACCGTGCTCGCTGTCGAGCATGACATGGCCTTCGTCCGGCAGGTAGCGCACCGTGTCTCCGTCCTCCACTTCGGGCGCATATTCGCTGAAGGCACCTTCGCCGAGATCGTCGCCGACGAGCGGGTTGCCGCAATCTATCTGGGACAAAGCCATGACTGAGACCATGCTCGACATCAAGGGACTTCGGGCGGGCTATGGCGGCAAGCCGGTTCTGCAAGGCGTCGACCTTACCGTCTCGAAGGGCGAGATTGTTGCCGTGATCGGGCGTAACGGGGTTGGCAAGTCCACCCTGATGAAGACGTTGATCGGGCTGGTCGAAAGCATGGCGGGCACCATCACCTTCGGCTCGACCGAGTTGACCGGACTGACGCCATTCCGCCGCGCGCGGCTCGGCATCGGCTATGTTCCGCAGGGCCGCGACGTCTTTCCGCGCATGTCGGTCAAAGAGAACCTGCAGGTTGGCGAGTCCATGCGCGAACGCGTCTCGCCGGACGTCTACGAGCGGATCTACGAACTGTTCCCGATCCTGAGGGAACGCGCCGGGCAGCAGGCCGGAACGATGTCGGGCGGCCAGCAGCAGCAGCTTGCCATCGGCCGCGTGCTGGTCGGCTCGCCGCAGCTTCTGCTGCTCGACGAACCATCCGAAGGCATCCAGCCGTCCATCGTTCAGGATATCGGCCGCATCATCAGGAAGCTCAATCAGGATAGCGGCATGACGATCATGTTCGTGGAGCAGAACCTCGACATGATCCGGGCGCTCGCCCAGCGCTGCTACGTCATGGACAAGGGCCGCATCGTCGCCCACGTGACGCCGCACGAGCTGGACGACCGCGACACCATCAGAAAGTACCTGGCCGTATAGGCCGCCAAAAAATGAGGAGATAACCAGATGTCTTGGCTTCAAAATTCGATCATGGCCCAACGTGCCGTGGCAAAGGGAAATGTCAACAGCGTCCACAGCATCACCGAGGCCGATCAGGGCAAGTACCACTACGTGTACGGCCCCTATGTCGAGCCGGTGCTGCGGGTCAATCCCGGCGCGGAGGTCTCGGTGGAAACCCATGACGCCTTCGAGGGCGCCATCAAGAGCGAAAGCGACGTCCCAAGCCAGATCCTCAACTTCCCCTATCTGAACCCGCAGAACGGTCCGATCTACGTAAACGGCGCTGAAAAGGGCGATTGCCTTGCCGTCTATATCAAGGAGATCCGCCCACGCGGCCCGCAACCCGCAGGCACCACGTGTCTTCTTACCGAATTCGGCGGTCTCGTCGGCACCGGTGACACGGCTATTCTCAACGCTCCGTTGCCGGAACGCGTCAAGAAGGTCCATGTGGATGCCGTCAAGGGCGTGACCTGGAACGACAAGATCACCATCCCCTACGAGCCATTCATCGGAACCATCGGCACTTCCCCGGAAATCGAAGCGATTTCGGCGCTGCAGCCGGATTATTACGGCGGCAACATGGATCTGCCCGACGTCGCGCCGGGCGCCGTCGTTTACCTGCCGGTGAATGCGCCTGGCGGACTTCTCTACCTTGGCGACTGCCACGCAAACCAGGGTGACGGCGAGCTTTGCGGTGTGGCGATCGAGCATCCTACGGTCACGACCGTGCAGATCGACCTGATCAAGAACTGGAACTTCAAATGGGTGCGGCTGGAGAACGAAAAGGTCATCATGACCATCGGCTCAGGCCGGCCAATGGAAGATGCCGCCCGCATCGCATACCGTGAGCTGGTGCGCTGGATGGCAGCCGACTACGATTTCACGGAACTCGACGCCTACATGCTTCTGACGCAGGTCGGTCGCGCCAGGCTGGGCAACATGGTCGACCCAAAGTATACGATCGGTGCGTCGATCCTGAAGTCATATCTGGTGTAATGAACCTGCCTTGCAATCGAACGGCTCGTGCCATCCATGCACCTGACGCTGCTATCCGGGCAGAAGGGCACGAACGTCGGTTCGTCAAGGACGCGCCCGCGTTCCTGCTGGCGCGTCGATCCGCGGCGAGCGGCTGACCTGCAACGCGCTTTACTACGATCGCCTAACCCCGATACTGCCAACCGGCGAAACTTCCTTCAGATCATTTCAGTGTTTCATAGGAACACTGAAATGATCCAGGGTATTGTCTTGGCGCAGGTTTCAGACGGAAAGCCGCTTCCCACTTTTCCTGGAACCGCTCTAGAATGTCATACCGATGCGTAGAAACGGTCCATGCAGAAGAATGTCACTGTCCACGCTGACTGATGGGTTAGAACTCGCGGGAAACGCCGTATTGTTGCGCAGCCCCCACCACTTCTGAGCCCGATAGCCGGCAGTGATCGTCAGGCTTTCGGTTGCATGCCAGGAGAGGCCGGCCAGCGCCTCAAGATTATAGACCGCGCGGGTGTCGCTGTAGGATTCAGTATAGGCTTCGTCCTGCCCGTCATACTGATAGCCGTATTCAGTCTTAAACCTGCCAAGGAGGATAGATCCCGACGCTTCAGCGACGAAACCGAACTTTGAGTCTCCAAGCATGGTCTCGGACTGGAAGCCAATCCTCGGGCCGATAGCCCAGCCTTCGGTATCGACCCATTCCCTCCAGTAGTCATAGGGAGACCAATAGGTGAGCTTGTCTGAGGAATGAAGGGCCCGGATGCCAATGTGCAGGCGTGTCAACGGGTTTGCGCCGGGATGATACCCAGCATCAAAGTCAGCAGTCTGGAACGTCAGGTTTGATTTTACCCTACCCAGTTCCCAGGGCTGATAATCTTCTGGGAACTCTCTATATTCTGAGACTTGCCGGCCTTTCAGCCACGTGCCGGTCGCCGTCATTTGCCAATCCCATTCCGGGTTGACGAGCCGACGATAGGTTGCAGCGAGGTAGAAGCCACGATCGTCGCGTATGTTGCCAAACTTGTCGCTGTCATTGGCGTCGACAATGCCTTGATCAGCCCAGAGAATCCCACCCTCAAGCGCCACGTAGTTTGCCGCAACGGACTGAGGCTCAGGAGCCGCTTCGTTGTAGACCATATCGGCCGCCTGAGTTGCGGATGCAGTGACTGCCAATACTGGCAATACAAAAAGCGGACTAGCTTTGAGCGACATCAATCCCCCCATTTGGGTGTGTGCATGAAACTTAAGATATCAAAACGGTTGTTATGGATATACTGATTTCCTCACGAACGGTATCCCACCGCACAAAAATTATCTGGCTAAGGGATTTTCGCGTTTTCGGCCTCGCCTTGCAGGTGATCCATAGATAATTGTCTTGCCAAATGGTGGCGATATTCATTCGAGATGCATACGATGAAAAGAAATGCCAAGTTCAAAACCATGCCGGCTACACTTGAATCATTTGGCGCCGCGCTCGACTTTTTGTCGCGTTTTGAACCGTTCTCGACCACAAATCTCGATACAATTGCCCGAGCAGTCCGCCGTCAGATACTCAACGGCGAACATGTCGTTACTTATGATGGTGATCGGATCATCGGTTATGCGGGGTGGCTCCCGACGACGCAACAATCGGGTGATGCCTGGGCGGACGACCGCGGCGAACTGGAGCCAGCAGATACTGACGCAGATGCCGCCGCGCTGACCACCGTTGCGGTTGAAGACCCCACGATAACGCTGGGGCTCATGCGCGCCTGCCGGGATCTCAACCCGGGCATCAGGGTCTTTTTCAAACGCGCATATGGCAATAGGGGCAGGGGCGCACGGAAAGCTTCCGTTCTCAACACAACCGGCATTGCACCTGCCGAGCGCCTTGAAAAGCGTAAACCGACATCCACTGCGCCACGACCGGCAATCGCGGATGACCCTTGCCTGTTTCTCTATGCGCTGGCTGAACAGCATCCCGGCGAGACTATGCGTATACCCGTCGGTGAAACCAGCGTGGTCATCGTCCAGGATCCGGCTTTGGCCGCCCGGGTGCTTGTCGGTAACCTTGGCAACTACACCAAGAATTTCGCATCCTTTACCCCCTTTTTCGGGCGCAGCCGCCTGACCCTTGACGGCGAAGCCTGGCGGCATTCGCAGCGCATAAGCCAAAGTTTCATCGCCCCCCATGATACGGCACGCGCGCTTGCGCTCGTTGCCCGGATCTATGACGATTTCGCGGATGCTCTGCTTGCAACTGGCGGAGCCCCAACGGTCATCGATGGCTTGATAGACCGTGCGGCCGTGGCTGCGCTGACCGAGGTTGCATTTTCAACGCCGCTTGATGTGCTTGGCAGCAGTTTTGCGGAGGATCTGCGGCCCATCATTCGCTATGCAGCGGCTCGTGCCTGGGATCTTCCGGGCGTACCCTCGGGGGCAGACAGCGCGATGCTCGCCCACGCGCAATCCGCCACCGACGGAATTCGCGCGGCAATGGCAGCTCTCGTCGAGCATCGCCGCACCAGCGGGCCTGAGAATGATGCGTTGAGCGCATTGATCGCGGCTGCCGACGAAACCCAATCGGGACCGGAGGATACGCGCATCGATCTCGCAGGCGAGTTGTTGACGCTTGTTGTGGCAGGCTCTGACACGACTTCGGCCGCACTTGGCTGGGCCTTGTCCGTATTGGCATCCGCGCCTGATTTCCAGGATCAGCTGCGTGAGGAAATCAGGACAACCCTCGGCGATCGCGATCCATCAATGGCTGACTTTGACCGGATCCCGAGCCTGCGACCGTTTATCGAGGAAATCTTGCGGGTGTTTCCTCCCGTCGCCATTCTTTCGCGGTTTGCCCAAGCTTCGGACATGATCGGCAATGAAGCAATCGTGCCGGGTGACAGGGTGCTCGTCTCTGTCATTGGACTACACCAGAACCCGTCCGCATGGGATGCACCGCGGGAATTCCGGATTGACCGTCACGGCTCCAATGGTGAGGGATGGGCTGATCGTAAGTCCAACTTCATGGCCTTTTCAGCCGGTCCGCGAATTTGTGGCGGCGCCCGCTTTGCGCAGATCGAGATGGCCACAGCCTTGATAAAGGTATTGCGAAAGAGCCGGCTTGAACTTGCCGAGCCACTGCCATTCGCCTTCGAATGGGGCGCTTCGATGCGCAGGCGTGGTGGTCAGAAGATGAAGATAATCGCACTTTGATGGTAACAAGAACAGGACCTTGCCCGCGCCGCTGGCGTGCGTGATCGTACCTATCAAGTCTATCTGCTACCTGCCATTGCGAACTCATCCTCGAGCGGCCGGCCCCGCGTGATCTTCAGCAGGAAATCAATGACGGTGCGGACCTTGGCAGGTGTACGGCGGTTTGCCGGCAGAATGATCGAGATCGGGTCGGCCTCAACTTCGTAATCCGCGAGGATCGTCACGAGACGTTCCTCCCGCAGGTCCTCGCGAAAGAGCCACCAGGTGGCCTGGGCGATGCCTATGCCGTGAACGGCTGCTTCCCGCATGATATCGCCGCTGTCCGTCACCAGTTTGCCCGATACGCGGATTGTATCGTCGTGACCATCACAATCACGGAAATGCCAGTCCGCCCCAAAGCTGCCGACGATGCAGCTGTGATGAATGAGATCCGCCGGCTTCTCGGGGGTGCCGTACCTTTCCAGATAGGCGGGAGAGGCGACTGTCTTTTGCGGTCCGCGCACCAGTATGCGGCTCAGCAGCAGAGAATCCGGCAAACGTCCGGAGTGGACGACGAGATCGAAGCCGCCGTCGATGGGATTGAGCGTCGGCTTCTTGAGGCAGAGATCGAGCAGAATGTTTGGATGCTGCTCATAAAAAGAGGGCAGGGCGGGAATGACGGTCATCCGCCCGAACGATGGTGGCACTGCCAGCCTGACCGTTCCGCTGGCCAGATGATTGGCATCCCGGACCGCAGTCTCGGCTTCCTCAAGGTCTGCCAAGATCTGCTGGCAACGCTCGAAAAACTCACTGCCGTAAGCTGTCAGATGCGTCCGCCGGGTCGTGCGGTGGAGCAATTGCACACCCATGCCTTCCTCGAGACGGACGACGCGCTTCGTAATGCTTGAAGGAGACGTTCCCAACATCTTTGCGGCTGCGGCAAATCCACCGAGCTCGGCAACTTTGACAAAAGCAAGGATGTCCTGAAACTTACTCACCCGTGTGACCTACGCCATCTTCTTCATCACGCTGCCCAAACCATGGGCAAAATCTGCCCAATTGAAGCAAATATCCTTCGCGAGATCGCCCTCGAGGCATAAAGCCACCGCGTAGGTAGCGAGTTTTACGTCAATTTGGAAAATGTTTATTTCTTTTTTCGGTGGTTCTCGTTCGTCGCCATCCTGTGCAGTTTGCCCGCCAGAAACTTCTATGCGCCAAGGCGGACGTGACGATAACCTGGTTCCAAAATGCCCTGTGTCTGGTTGAGGAAGGTGGCGAGCTTAGCGCGCGCCGGCTATCGATCGAGATCGACGGGCAGACGATCCGGGCACTGCACGATCCTGAAGCGGCCCCGACGCCCGGTTGTGACGTCATCGATGCTGCCGGCCTTCTCGCCGTGCCGGGGCTTGTCAACTGCCACACCCATTCGCCTGACAACCTTGCACGTGGCACTTCGCCAGATCTGCCGCTTGAGCTCTGGTCACTCACCTCGTCTGCTGCGCGCGAAGGGCGCACGTCGCGCGAGATCTACGTTTCGACTATGTTGGGCGCCATCGAGATGATGCGCAGCGGCACCACTTCCGTGCTCGATCATGTCAAGATTTCTCCTGACATTGACCTAGAAGCACTGGACGCCGTGGCCTCCGCCTGGGCAGACAGTGGCCTGCGCGTCACCATAGCGCCCATCGTGGCAGACCGGCCGATCATCGAAACGATGCCCTTCGATGTGGACGACCTGAAGGATCTCGATCTTTCCGGATATGGCGCACGCATGCCAATGCCGGCCGCCGAGCAGATCGCGGTTGTCGAGGCGTTCCATCAGAAGTGGCATGGCACGGGCGAGGGGCGCCTCAAGGTCGCGATCGGCCCGTCCGGGCCGCAGCGCTGCTCTGACGATCTTCTTGTGCGCGCCGGCGATTTCAGCGAGCGACACGCGACCGTGCTGCACACCCATGTTCTGGAAACGCGGCTGCAGCGCGAGATGGGCTTCAGGCTCAATCCGCGAGGGATGATTTCGCATCTGGGCAGTCTTGGGCTCCTCAACAGCCGCATCAATCTCGTGCACGCGATCTGGCTCGAAGAAGACGATATCGAACGCATCGCTGAGGCTGGTGCGACCGTCGTCCATAACCCGGTTTCAAACGCGCGCCTTGGCAGCGGCTTCTGTCCGCTGCCGCGTCTTCTGGCACACGGCGTCCGCATTGGTCTCGGCACCGACAGTGCGGCCTGCAACGACGGCGTCAACCTGCTCGAAACCGTCAAGTGGGCGGCCATACTCCACAACCTGATCGATGAGAACGAGGCGAACTGGGTGGGACCGCAGCGGGCGCTGAAGCTTGCCACCTCGGGCGGTGCCAATGTTCTGGGCCTCCACAACGCGGGACGTCTCGCGGCAGGCATGGCAGCCGACATGGTCTTCTTCAGGCTCGCTTCACCCGCCTTCTCGCCGCTCAACGATCCTGTCCGCCAGCTCGTGCTCTCGGAGACCGGCAGCGCCATCGAGCGTGTTCTGGTTAACGGCCGCGAAGTAGTGCGCAATGACCGTTCGATGCTTGTTGAAGAGGCGGGCATCTGGGCCGAGGCAGCGGAATTCGCCGAACGGAATCGTCGCGACAACCAATCCGCGCTCGCCGCCACACACCTGCTCGAGGCACCGATCCGTAAGATGCGGACGCGCTATGGCATCAACATGCATGGAGGATGTTCATGCCACTAGGATGGACGAAGCAGCCGCTGCGCTTCCTGCAGCACCTCCTGCGCGAGACGGATGCGCGTGGTCTGACGGCAGAAAAGCTTGTCAACGAAATGAAGAGCGTTGGCGCGAATGCCTGCATCGCGATGGGCGGCGGCTTTTCCGCCTGGTACCCGACCAAGCTCTCCTGCCAGACAATAAATCCGCATCTTGAAGGCGACTTCCTGGGCGATTTCCTGAAGGCTGCCAAGGCCGAGAACTTCCGTGTTCTTGTTCGCATGGATATTTCTAAGGGCCGCGCAGGCACGGAGCTTGAGAACCCGGACTGGTTCGTACGCAAGGCGGATGGCTCCATTTCCACGGTCTGGGCCCTGCCGCAGATGTGCGCAACCGGCGATTTCTGGCAGCGCGAAGTCTTTTCCATCCTCGGCGAGATCATGGAGAACTACCCGTCCGCAGACGGCTTCTTCTTCAACTACCTTCACGTTCCGCGCTGCCGTTGCGCGCGCTGCCAGGCGACCGTGCGGGAAGCAACCGGCGCACCGGTACCCCCCGCCGGAACACGCGACCCTGCCTATGAGGATTGGCGCGCTGACTTCCTCGTCAACTACATGAGCCGCGTCCGCGCCTTCATCCACGAGCGCAACCCTGCGGCAGCGCTTGTGCCCTATCATCACGTGCACGATGGCTGGGATGTGCGCCGGATGGCCGAGATCAGCGACATCATCGGCTCGCAGGTCTCCAATCCGGTAATGCCGAACCCCATCGATCCCCAGCCCATCTGGAACCTGTGGGCGGCCGAGGAGGCTCTGCTCGCCCGGTCACTGAAGCCTGAGAGTTCGCCACTCCTGATCCAGACCACATCGGCGGTTTTCGCGAGCCGCCAGGCCGCCATGCCGGCACCGCGCATGATCAACAACCTGATCCAGGCCGCAGCCCACGGAGGAAGTACCGCGCCGGCGGTCAATGGCCTCCTCGATCAGGAAGACGCACGCTTCGTGCCCGCGACCGCCTTCGTCGGCGACTATCTCGCCAGCAGAGCTGACTGGTACCGCGACCTGACGAGCCTTGCCCGTGTCGCTGTCGTGCGCTCCGAGCCCTCGCGTTTGTGGGGCAGCGACGGTGGCCGCATGGATGGTGCTGCCGACCAATCGGGCCACATCGCCGAGTATCGGGGGCTCTGCGAGCTACTGAGCGATCTCCGCCATCCCTATGACCTGATCCTCTCGCCGGGCTTCTCGCTCGAAGAGCTGCAGCGCTATGAACTGGTGATCCTGCCCGGCGTTACCTGCCTTTCCGATGACGAAGCAGCCGTAATCGACGCTTATGTCGAAGGCGGAGGCCGCATTCTGGTCACGGGCGAATTTGCTTCTTCCGATGGTCATGGAAAGCGCCGCGACCGGCCTGCAACATGCGCTCTCCCGGCCTTGCCGGGTGAGGGGCGGTCCGCCGTCGGGGCTTATTTCTCCCTTGCGGAGGATGACTTGCGGGCAGCCCTTCAGGACGCGCCCCGCATCGCCGCGGCCGGAACCTTCTGGGCTCCCTTCGGCGAGGCTGAAGGCGACCTGCGCATCATCGGCCCCTTCGTCAACAATGCACCTGAATTCACGACTGTTGAGGGCGATGGCGTTGAGCCGGGGTTGATCAAGCGCGCATTTGGCGCGGGCCATGCCACCTGGCTGCCATGGCAGATTGGAGCGCTCTACCACCGCTTCATGATGCCGGACTATCGCGCCGTGGCCGCGTATCTCATCAACCAGGAAATCGGCCAGCCGCCAGTGGAAACAACGGCGCGGCTGGCGGTGGAGACGATCCTCTACAGGCATCCAGACGGAATGGTGCTGCATTTCCTGAACCGCGCCGCTACCCAGACGAAGGGCCTGACAGAATTGACGCCGCTCGCCGGCTTCGAGTTCTCCGTTTCCGGCAATGTAGAAGCGGCCCTTTCGCTTACTGACAACAAGAGGCTGCCCATCAGACGGGCTGGCCAGAAAGTGATCTTCAGCCTCGATCGGCTGGATCATTTCGCAGCGATCGCACTGGTCTCATGACCGGTGCCGGGGAGGGGAAACCGAACTTAACCGCAACCGTCAGGCACAGCGCCTTTCCATAACAATGAGGGTGAATAGATGACTTCAACATTCAAGCGCTGCCTGCTGGCAGCCACACTCGGGGTTAGCATCCCGGCCCTGATGGCCACTGCCGGCATCGCGCAGGAAGGTTCCACCATCATCGTCGCGCAGGGTGTCGACGCCTATTCGATGGACCCGGCGAAGCACTCGAACTTCCCGACCGCCAACATCCTGTTCCAGCTCTATGACGGACTGGTCACACAGGACGAGAACGGCGAGATCGTGCCGGCGCTGGCGACGGAATGGAGCAACCCGGACGAGCTCACCTGGCGCTTCAAGCTGCGTCAGGGCGTGAAGTTCCACAATGGTGAGGACTTCAACGCGGAAGCCGTCAAGGCCAGCTTCGACCGCGCCCTGAACCCGGACTTCAAGGCTCCCTATTTCTCGCGCATCTCGCACATCAAGGCCGTCGAAGTCGTTGATGAATACACCGTCGACTTCAAGACCGAGAAGCCGTTCCCGACGATGCTTCTCTCCCTCTACGAGGCCTCCTTTCCGGCGCTCATCGTTCCGCCGAAATATGCTGCCGAGAACGACGGCGCATCGATCGCCGCCAAGCCAATCGGCACCGGACCATACAAGTTTGTCGAGTGGCTGAAGGACGAACATGTCGTTCTTGAAGCCAATCCGGATTACTGGGGTGGCAAGCCGGCCATCGAGAAGGTTGTCTTCCGTCCGATCGCTGAAACCCGCACCCGCATCGCCGAGCTGACCAGCGGAGGCGTGGACATCGTCGTTGACGTTCCGCCGGAAGACATGGCTTCGCTCGACGGCGGCGACACCAAGATCGTCACCGTTTCCAGCGACTCCCTCTACTTCCTGTCGTTCGACACCACGCGCGACACTCCGCTGAAGGACAAGCGCGTCCGTCAGGCGATCAACCACGCGATCGACGTGGACGCTATCCAGCAGGCGCTGCTGAATGGCATGGGCACCCGCACCGCGCTGACGCTTCCTACCAACGGCTTCGCTTATGACAGCTCCTGGCAGCCCTACGAGTACAGCCCGGAAAAGGCCAAGGCGCTTCTGGCCGAGGCAGGCTATCCGGATGGTTTCGAGATCCCCTTCATCTCGCGCAAGGGCCGCTACATGAAGGATGCCGAGATCGTTGAGGCGACCGCAGGCTTCCTCTCCAAGGTAGGCATCAAGGCGAACATCCAGTACCTGGAAGCAGGCGTCTGGGGCCAGATCTCCGAGCAGAAGGGTCGCGAAGGCATTGCCTTCCCGGGCTGGAGCGGACGTGATCCGCAGTTGGTCTGGGCGCCGTTGCTGACGACCGGCCAGTACCAGAGCTACTACTCGAACCCGGAGCTCGACGAGCTGCTGCAGGCCGGCGCTTCGACTATCGATACGGAAGCCCGCAAGGAGATCTACGCCAAGGCCGCCGCGATCATCAAGGAAGAGGCTCCGCACGTGCCAATGATCCAGCCGCCGCTGATCTATGGTCTTAACGCGAACCTGACCTGGACCCCGCGCAGCGATGGCATGATCGACCTGCGCAAGGCTCACTTCTAAGCACGGTTCACCCGGCCGGAGACAATCCGGCCGGGTTTTCTGCCCGTTCCACGGAGAGGTTAAGCACCATTGGCCAATTTCCTGATTTCACGTTTGCTCTACACCGTGCTGGTCCTGTTCGGTGTGTCAGTGGCGGTGTTCTTCCTCATCCGGATCGGCGGTGATCCGTCGGCATTGTTCCTGCCGCCCGAAGCTTCCCTTGAAGAGATCGAGCGGTTCCGCGCCCTGATGGGCTTCGACCGGCCGCTGGTCGTCCAGTACTTCGATTTTCTTGGTCGCGCGGTTCAGGGTGATTTCGGCATGTCGCTGCGCTACAACCAGCCTGCGATGCAGCTGGTGCTTGATCGCATGCCGGCAACGCTTCAGCTGGGCGGCGCTGCACTTCTCCTTTCTCTGATCATTTCCCTGCCGCTGGCGATCATCGCTGCCGCCAAGCGCGACTCCATCTTCGATCGGGCCAGCCTGCTGATCTCGATCATCGGCCAGAGCTTTCCCGCCTTCTGGCTGGCGATCATGCTGATCCTGCTGTTCTCCGAGAACCTCCGTCTGCTGCCACCCTCCGGGCGCGGAACGTGGGCGCATCTTGTCATGCCGGCGATTGTCCTTGCCACCTATTCGACCGCGATCATCACCCGCCTCCTGCGTTCCTCGATGATCGAGGCGCTGAGTTCGGATTACGTGCGCACGGCGCGCGGCAAGGGTGTGCGCGAAAGCACTATCATTCTTTCGCACGCGCTCCGCAATGCAGCGATCCCGACGCTGACCGTGATTGGCCTTCAGGTCGGCGCGCTTCTCGGCGGCGCGGTGATCACGGAAGAGGTTTTCGCCTATCCGGGGGTTGGCCGCCTTGCAATCCAGGCCATTGCCAACCGCGATTTCACGGTGGTGCAGGCCTTCGTGCTGCTGATGGCGGCCCTGATCGTGATGATCAACCTGCTGGTTGATCTCTCCTACGGCTTTCTCGATCCCCGCCTGAGGAAAAGAAAATGATTCAGTTCTTCAAGCGTTTCACCACCAGTTCCCTGGCAACGATCGGCCTGATCGTTGTGCTCGTGATGGTTTTCGCCGCGATCTTCGGTCCCTTCATCGTGCCGTTCGACCCCAACGCGCAGGACATCATGCAGCGGCTCAAGCCTCCCATGTGGCAGGGCTCCGAAGGCATTCACCTGCTTGGAACCGATGCGCTCGGGCGCGACATCTTCAGCCGCGTCGTGATTGGCGCAAGGGTGTCGATCCTCGTCGGCGTCAGCGCAGTGGTGATCTCCAGCATCGTCGGCGTCGCCTTCGGCCTCATCGCAGGCTACGAGGACAAGTATGCCGGCCGCGTCCTGATGATGCTTACCGACATCCAGCTCGCAATCCCATTCATGGTGCTTGCGCTTGCGGTTGCCGCTGTGGTCGGTGCGAGCCTCTGGAACATCATCGCCATTCTCGGCCTCACCAACTGGGTGCAGTATTCCCGCGTGGTGCGCGCCGAATGCCTTGTGCTGCGTGAGCGCGAGTTCATCCAGGCCGCGCATATGATGGGCATCTCGACCCTGCACATCCTGACGCGTCACCTGCTGCCGAACGTGCTGTCCTCGGTCATCGTCATCTCAAGCCTGCTGGTCGCAAAGATGATCATCTTTGAATCATCCCTGAGCTTCCTTGGCCTCGGCGTCCCGCCGATCACGCCGACCTGGGGCACGATGATCGCGGAAGGCCGCAACTACATCGGCAACGCCTGGTGGGTCGCCACCATCCCCGGCATTGCAATCTTCGTGACGGTCGTGGGCGTCAATCTCGTCGGCGACAGGCTGCGTGATCTTCTCGACCCGCGCCTGCGGCAGGTGGAATCATGATCATCGCGCAGGCTTCCTACGACATTCTCATGAACGGCTTTCCGGCTCGGGGTGAGCGCGGGTTCCTTGGCTGGAGCACCATCGTTCTGCTGGACACTGCCAAAGGCTACGCGCTGTTCGATACCGGCGGCATCGGAGACAGGCCTGGCCTGATGGCAGCGCTGGAAAAGCGCGGCATCGCGAAAGAGGACATCTCGACGGTAGTCCTCTCCCATCTCCACTTCGATCACATGGCCAATGTCGAGTGCTTTCCGAAGGCGGAGATCATCCTGCATGAGGACGAGTATGCCTATGTGCAGGAGCATGGGGCAGCGGACCCCGCCATCTCCACCTGGCAGGTCGAAGGCTTGCTGCGGGCCCCGCAGCTGAGCCTCGTGTCGGGTGAGCTCGACGTCTTCCCCGGCATCCGGATGATCCGCACGCCCGGCCACAGCGGCGGCCATGTCTCGCTGGTGATGACGGTCGATGGCAAGCGCGTCGTCCTTGCGCAGGATGCGGTCAAGCATCGTGGCGAACTAGCTTCATGCCAGTCGGCTGGAGCGTTCGACGAAATGGCGGCTGCCGCCAGCATCAGGCGCATCGCCGAGATGGCGGACATCGTCATTCCGGGCCATGACGGACCGATCAGCATCGACAACGGCACCCTCAACCCGAGTGAGCTGGCCACCGAAATCTCGCTGACGTCCAGGCCGCAGACATACCTGCTGGAGACCTGAGATGCTGACGCTTCTTCATAATGCCTTTGTCTGCACCGGCCTTCCCGGCGGCTTCTATTCCGACGGAGCGATCCTCATCCGCGGCAGCAAGATCGTCTGGATCGGCAACCGGGCCGACATGCCCCCGCAACCGGAACCGGTCACCTATGAGGACCTTGGTGGCCGCGTCGTCATTCCGGGTCTCATCAATACCCACGCCCACGGCGGGCTTTCGACGCACCGGTGTTCCTGCGACGATGGCGATCTGTTCCAGTGGGCGGCAGGACTTGCCCCCCACACCTCGCACCTGACCGTCGAGGACAACCGGCGCGGCTGCTATCTCGCCATCATGGACATGGTGCGCAACGGCATCACTACGGCCTGCGACTGCACGCGCTATGGCGCTGGAGTCTTCGCCGATGTTGCCACGGAGATCGGCATGCGGTCGCTCAGCGGCGCACTCGCCAACTCCCCGGAATTGCGCAAGACCGGACGGCCCAACTGGCCGCTCGCGCTCGATGAGACGACGGAAGCGATGGAGCTGCACAAAGGCAATGGGCTGGCCCGCTTCTATCTCGGCGGCCATTCGCCTTACAGCTGCACTGGCGACCTGTTGAAGGAAGTCAGGCGCGAGGCCGATCGCCTTGATCTCCCCTTCGTCATTCACCTCGCCGAAAACCGGCGCGAAAACCAGCAGACGCTCGAGCAATATGGTGCAACGCCGACAGGCTGGCTCGAGCAGCTCGGCATTCTGGACGAGCGCTCGGTGCTCGCGCACTGCGTTTGGATGGATGAGGCCGATATGGACATCCTGGCGCGCCGCGGTTCAGGCGTCGCCCACAATCCGGCCAGCAACGCCAAGCTGGCGAGCGGCGTCGCTCCCGTGCCGGCCATGCGCAAGCGCGGTATTCCGGTTGGACTTGGCACCGACAGCACGCTTTCCAACAATTGCCTCGATCTCTTTCAGGAAATGAAGCTCTCCGTGCTGCTTCAGCGGGTCACCTCGCTCGACGGCTTCATCATGAACGCCGAGGACGCTTTCACCATGGCGACGATCGAGGGTGCGCGCGTTCTCAACTGGGACAGCGAGATCGGCAGCCTCGAAGCCGGAAAGGAAGCCGACCTCGTCATCCTGAACCTTTCCCATCCGCTCGGTCTAACCGCAGAGCGCGTCCTCTCCGACGTCGTCTACCACGCCGGGCCGCAGCATGTTCAGGCGGTCATGGTCGCTGGCCGGATGATCTTCCGCGACGGTCAGCTGCTGCTGGTCGATGAACCCGCCATCCGCACGGCAATCCACGAGTACTACGCAACTCACTGATACAGGAACTGGAACACCATGAGCAAAGCACCCATCGGCCTCATCACGAGTGCGGCGTCGGAAAACCTCCTCAAGGATCGCCGTGTGGAGGTTGTTTCGACCCCTTGGGGCGAGGCGTCGATCCTGCTGGGCACGATTGGCGGACGCGAGGCTGCGGTTCAGCTGCGCTACGGCGCGGGCCTCACCACCCCGAGCCACAAGATCAACTACCACGCCAATCTCTTCGCGCTGCATGAATTGGGCGTCGAGTCGATCATCTCGCAGAACGCCATCGGTTCGGTAAACCCGGCAATCCGTCCCGGCGATATCGTCATCTCCAATGACTTCCTGGACAAGACCAAGTCACGTGCACAGTCGCTCTTCGACAAAAGCGAATGCTGGGTTCGCGTCGACTTTACCGAGCCGTTCTGCCCGCGCCTGCGTCAGGATCTGATCACATCCGCCACCAGGTTCTCCAACCGCATCATCGAGCGCGGCACTTTCGTCTGCACCGAAGGCCCGCGCTTCGAGACGCCGGCTGAAATCCGCGCCTATGCCAAGGAAGGCGGCGACATCGTCGGAACGCCGCTGGTGCCGGAAGTGATCTTCGCGCGCGAGCTCGAAATGTGCTTCGCTTCGATCGCCCCTGTGATCAATTTCGGTGCCGGCATGGCGCCCGCCGTCATTCACTTCGGCCCCGGCTCGATGAATGACATCTACTACAAGGAAGGCCTGCACGACCTGATCGAGAAGATCCTGATCGACGCCATCGCAGGCATCTCTTCCGACCGCTCCACCTGCACCTGCGGCACGGCGCTTGAAGGCGGCTTCCATGGCCAGCCTCCGGCGTGGCTGAAGCGCAAGATCGCCTAAACAACCAGTGCAATTCCAGGAAAAGTGGAAACCGGTTTTCCGTCCGAATTGCACAAGACCCCAGTTCCGCCTTCTGAGGATTGAACCTTGCACATGTCGCCAAACCAGACATCAGCCGAACCGGTGCTTTCCGTCCGCGATCTGACGACGTCGTTCCTTGTCGACCGCGCATGGAAGCCGGTCGTCAATGGCATCTCGTTTGACGTCCTGCCGGGCGAGACACTTGCCATCGTCGGCGAAAGCGGCTCCGGCAAGAGCGTTACCTCGCTGTCGATCATGCGGCTACTTGCCAAGGGCACGAGTCGCATTGAAGGCGAGGTCTTCCTCAACGGGCGGAATCTTCTGGCGCTGTCGGACCCGGAGATGCGTCAGGTTCGCGGCCGCGACATGGCGATGATCTTCCAGGAGCCGATGACATCGCTCAACCCGATCTTCACGGTCGGCAAACAGCTGGTCGAGGCATTGACCTGCCACGGCCAGATGTCGGCGTCGCAGGCGCGCGACGAAGCGGTGCGCCTGATGACCAAGGTGCGCATTCCCAATCCGACGGCGCGGCTTGAAGAATATCCGCATCAGTTCTCCGGTGGTATGCGCCAGCGCGTGATGATCGCGATGGCGCTCGCCTCGAGACCAAAGCTGCTGATTGCCGATGAGCCGACCACCGCACTCGACGTTACCATCCAGGGCCAGATTCTGGATCTCATCAAGACGCTGCAGGAAGAGGAGGGCATGTCGGTCCTCTTCATCACGCATGACATGGGCGTCGTCGCCGAAATCGCCGACCGCGTGATCGTGATGTACCGCGGCGCGGCGGTGGAGAGCGGCTCGACCGAGGCCATTTTCCACCACGGCAAACACCCCTATACGCGGGCGCTGCTGTCCGCCGTTCCGCGTTTGGGATCAATGACCGGGCAGGAACTGCCGCAACGCTTCCCGCTGGTGGACATCAGGACCGGGGAAGCCGAGCAGGCCCGGCCGGTTACTGTCGACGTTGATCGTGCGGCGCCTCCAATCCTCTCGGTAAAGAACCTCGTGACGCGTTTCCCGATCCGCAACGGCTTTCTCGGCCGCCCGACAGGCGCCGTGCATGCGGTGGAAGATGTCACCTTCGACCTTTATCAGGGCGAAACCCTGGCCCTGGTGGGCGAATCCGGCTGCGGCAAGTCAACAACGGGGCGGTCGATCACCCGACTGGTCGAACCCAATCGCGGCAACATCACCATCAACGGCGTGGACATGAGGGCACTTGGCAAGAGCGCGCTGCGCCGCCAGCGCCGCGATATTCAGATGATCTTTCAGGATCCGTTCGCCAGCCTCAATCCGCGCATGACCGTGGGTGCGGCAATTGCCGAGCCCTATCTTGAGCACAAGCTTGGAACGCAGGCACAGGCAAAGGAAAAGGTCGCCGATCTCCTCGACCGCGTCGGGCTGTCGCCTGACATGATGAGCCGCTTTCCGCACGAATTTTCCGGCGGCCAGCGCCAGCGCATCTGCATTGCCCGCGCCCTGGCGCTCGACCCGAAGATCATCGTGGCCGACGAAAGTGTTTCCGCGCTCGACGTCTCCATCAAGGCGCAGGTCTGCAATCTCCTGATGGATCTGCAGGAAAGCCTCAAGCTCTCCTACCTGTTCATCTCGCATGACATGGCCGTGGTCGAACGCATCAGCCACCGCGTGGCGGTGATGCATCTTGGTGAAATCGTCGAGATCGGGCCGCGCGCCTCCGTATTTGACAATCCGCAGCATCCCTACACGCGCAGGCTGATGAACGCCGTACCGGTGCCTGATCCCTCGCGCCGCGGCGTCCGCCGCAACCTGGACGCGGACGAATTGAAGAGCCCCGTCAGGCCCGTCGGTTATGAGCCTCAGAGACGCAGCTACCGTGAGGTGTCAACGGGCCATTGGGTACGGCAGGATTGATAGGATAAATTGCTGCGGGAAAAAGTGGGTAAATGCGGGTGCGTGACGTCGTTGTTGGCGCACACCGCCGCGGGACATTCACTAAGTCCCGCGTTCGGTTAAACCTGGTGGCAGGACTGTGCTCGTTAATCTTACCTAGCCGGCCACAGTTGTTCCAAGGGCAGGGCCGTCTTGTACTTGACCTGCTTCAAGGAAAAGCTGGAGCGAATGTTTGCCACTCCCGGCGTTTTGGTGAGCTTTTCAAGGATGAAGTCCTTGAGCGCCACTGCATCGCGCACGACCACGCGCAGCAGGTAGTCGGCGTCGCCGGTCATGAGGTAACACTCCATCACTTCCGGTAGCTCGGCGACCGTCGATTCAAAGATTTCCAAGGTCTTCTCTGACTGGCGGTCCAGCGTGATCTGGATGAATACGCTGAGTGTCGGTCCAAGCTTCTCAGCGTCCAGCAGTCCGTAATAGCCTCGGATGACGCCAGCCTCTTCCAACTGGCGCACACGTGCCAGACACGGCGATGGCGAGAGCCCGACGCGGCCCGCCAATTCCACGTTCGGTAATCGCCCTTCGCCCTGCAATTCATGCAAAATCTTGCGATTGAAGCTGTCGAGCACTGTCTTTCCGTTCATGCCGATATATCCCCTTTTATCAGCAGATTATGCTGCAGATCATTTTCTGAGAAGCGTATGCGGCAGGAAATTTTCCCCGGGGACGGTTATCCTGAATACATGCAGGAGGACACCGTGAACTCGATACCCAACATCAAGAACATGATCGCCAGCGGAGATATAGACCCGGCAGAAACTGCCGACTGGGTAAACGCGCTCGATTCAGTCGCCAAGGTAGATGGAGAGCGGCGGGCGCAATTCCTGCTCGCCGCCCTGGAGCGGCACGCCAGGGAAATGGGGCTCTTTGAAGAGACGCCACCATATTCCCCCTACCGTAATACGATCGAACTAGACAAGCAGCCACCATTCCCCGGCGACCTGGCCATGGAGGAGCGCATCACCTCCATCATTCGCTGGAATGCGCTTGCCATGGTTGTCCGTGCCAACAGGGCCTATGGTGAGTTGGGCGGCCACATTGCGAGCTACGCATCTGCAGCCGAAATCTTCGAGATCGGGTTCAACCACTTCTTCCTTGCGGATGAAGGTCAGGGTGGCGATCTGGTGTTCTTCCAGCCGCATTCAGCACCCGGTGTTTATGCCCGCGCCTTCCTTGAAGGTCGGCTCACCGAAGACCATCTCGCAAAGTATCGTCAGGAAATTTCAGGCGGCGGCCTCTGCTCCTATCCGCACCCGTGGCTGATGCCTGACTTCTGGCAGTTCCCCACCGGATCCATGGGTCTCGGGCCGATCAGCGCCATCTATCAGGCGCGTTTCATGCGCTACATGCGAGATCGCGGCATTGCCCAGACAGACCACCAGCACGTATGGGGTGTGTTCGGCGATGGCGAGATGGATGAGCCGGAATCCGTTGCAGCACTTTCGCTGGCGGCCCGCGAGCAGCTCGACAACCTGACCTTCATCATCAACTGCAACCTGCAGCGCCTGGATGGCCCGGTTCGCGGCAATGGCCAGATCATTCAGGAGCTGGAGCGGACATTCCGTGGCGCGGGATGGAACGTCATCAAGGTTCTGTGGGGTTCCGAATGGGATCCTATCTTCGCACGTGATGCCGATCACCGCCTCTTGCAGCGCTTCGCTGAAACCCCCGACGGCGAATATCAGACGCTTGGCGCGAAGGATGGCGCCTACAATCTCGCCCACTTCTTCGACAGCGACCCGGAAATCCGCAAGCTGGTCGCGCACATGTCAGACCATGACATCGATCAGCTGAAGCGTGGCGGTCACGACTTCCGCAAGCTTTACGCGGCCTTTCATGCCGCCAAGAACACGAACGGCCGTCCGACCGTCATCCTGGCCAAGACCAAGAAGGGATACGGAATGGGCGGTGCAGGCGAGTCCCGCATGACCGCACATCAGGCCAAGAAGCTTGATGTGGGCGCGCTCATTGCCTTTCGTGACAAATTCAACCTGCCGCTGACGGATCAGCAGGTGGAGAACCTGGAGTTCTATCGCCCTGCGGAGAGCTCGGCGGAGCTGACCTACCTGCATGAACGCCGTCGTTCCTTGGGCGGGTATCTGCCACGCCGCCGGCAGGCATCGGAGCCTGTGACGATACCTGCATTCTCCACCTATGCGGATTTCGCACTGAAGGCTGACGGCAAGGAGATGTCCACCACCGTGGTAGCAGTCCGTCTCTTGAGCAACCTGCTCAAGAGCAAGGATTTTGGTCCGTTCATGGTGCCGATCGTTGCCGATGAGGCGCGCACCTTCGGCATGGACAATCTGTTCCGCCAGATCGGCATCTATTCGCCCGTCGGCCAGACTTACGAGCCGGAAGATGCGGGCTCGATGCTCTATTACAAGGAGGCCGTCGACGGACAGCTTCTCGAGGAAGGGATCACCGAGGCTGGCGCAATCTCTTCGTGGGTTGCCGCCGCTACAGCCTACAGCGTGCACGGCAAGCCTCTGCTACCTGTCTACATCTACTACTCCATGTTCGGCTTCCAGCGGATAGGCGACCTGATCTGGGCTGCGGCCGACCAGCGGGCGCGAGGCTTCCTGATCGGCGCTACCGCGGGACGGACGACACTTGGCGGTGAGGGCCTGCAGCATCAGGATGGCAGCAGCCACCTTGTTGCTTCCACCGTTCCCAATTGTCGTGCCTATGATCCCGCCTATGGTTACGAACTTGCGACCATCATGGATCACGGTGCGCGCCGCATGATGGAAGAGGGCGCGGACGAGTTCTACTACATCACCGCCATGAACGAGAACTACGCACAGCCCTCCGTGCCGGAAGGCGTTGCTGAAGGTATCATCAAGGGTATCTATTCTCTGTCTGGCCCGGCCGATGGCCGTGCTCAGGTTCGCCTTCTTGGTTCGGGTGCGATCCTGCCGGAGGTCGTGGCCGCGGCAGAGCTGCTGAAGTCGGACTGGAACGTCGAGGCCGAGGTGCTCTCGGTGACGAGCTATACCGAGCTTGCCCGCGAGGCGCGTGAGATCGAGCGAGCGCGCATCTTCCTCGGCGAGACGGGAGCGACATCTCACCTGGAAAAGACACTGCCGGGACGCGCGCCTGTGGTGGCGGCAAGCGACTATGTTCGTGCACTGCCTCAGCTTATCGCTTCGTATGTTGCAGCCCCCATGACTGTTCTAGGCACTGACGGCTTTGGCCGCAGCGACACGCGGTCTGCCCTGCGCGCCTTCTTCGAGGTGGACCGCTACCACGTCGTGGTTGCAGCACTGCATTCCCTCGTCCGTGAGGGCACACTGCGGCTCGAGACCGTGCAGCAGGCGATCGAGAAATACGGCATTGCGTCCAACGCAACAGCCCCCTGGGCTCGCTGAGGAGAAGCGTGGTGGAGACTGTTGCATTGGTTGAGCGTCAAACCATCTATCTTCCGACGATTGGCGATTACAAGGATGTTCCTGTCGTCGAAATCCTGGTCAAGCCAGGGGACACGGTCAGCTTTGAAGACACCATCATCGTGCTTGAATCCGACAAGGCAACCATCGAGGTGCCGTCCCCGGTTTCCGGCACTCTGGTGGAACTTCTGGTCGAGATCGGGAGCAGGGTGTCAGAAGGTGCGCCGATCGCCATTTTCGAGATCAGCGAAAAGGCGCCAGCCGCGCCGCAGCCTGAAGCTGCGGCATCTGAAACCAGGCCCGTTGCCGCTGCGCCTGCCGCGGTGGAGGCTGCTGCGCCAGTAACAGGTTCAGCGGCCAGCAAGGCGCACGCATCGCCTTCGGTCCGTGCCTATGCGCGTGAACTTGGCGTGTCCCTCGATGAGGTGCAGCCCACCGGCCGCAAAGGCCGCATCATGCGCGAGGATGTCCAGGCCTACGTGAAGGGCCGGATCGCGGCGCCCGCATCCAGCGGTGGCATAGCCGTAGCGCCAGCGCCTGCTTACGACTTTGCGCGCTATGGCGAGATCGAGCGTGTTCCTTTGACGAGGATCCAGCAGATTTCCGGTTCGAGCCTGCACCGCAACTGGGTCACCGTTCCGCACGTCACCAATTTTGACGAGGCAGATGTGACAGACATCGAATCCTTCCGCGTTGCCATGAATGGCGAAGCAAAGGGGGCGAGGGCCAAGCTCACCATGGTTGCTTTCCTGGCCAAGGCGTCTGCGCTGGCGTTGAAGGAACACCCCCGGTTTAACGCCTCGCTGGAAGGCGACACGCTGGTATTGAAGAAATACGTCCACGTGGGGGTTGCAGTCGACACGCCAAAGGGCCTGCTGGTGCCTGTTGTTCGCGACTGCGATCGCAAGGGGCTGAACGAGATCGCCGAAGAGATTGCGGGGCTCGCAGAAAGAGCGCGTAACGGCAAGCTCGCTCCCTCGGACATGGAGGGGGGCTGCTTCTCGGTCTCATCTCTCGGCGGTGTCGGCGGTACTGGCTTCACGCCGATCATCAATGCCCCCGAAGTGGCGATCCTCGGCGCGGCTCGCGCACAGATGCAGCCCCGCTGGGATGGCACGGCATTCCAGCCGCGGCTGATCCTGCCGGTCAGTCTGTCGTGGGATCACAGGGTCTTGGATGGGGTTGCCGCCGCGCGTTTCCTGGGAACGGTGGTCAAAATCCTGGGCGATTTCCGTCGCGCAGCGCTCTGAGGTTGCTCATGAACACTGAAATCATGGAACTTGTGGTGATCGGCGGCGGGCCGGGCGGTTACTCGGCTGCCTTCAGGGCCGCCGATCTCGGCATGCAGGTTGCCCTCATCGAGCGCGAGGAAACGCTGGGCGGTGTCTGTCTCAATGTGGGCTGCATCCCGTCAAAGGCTCTGCTCCACGTGGCCGCCGCCAAGGAAGAAGCAGAGCGCCTGTCAAAGCACGGCATACGTTTCGGTGCGGCTGAGCTGGATCTCGATGCATTGCGCGCTTTCAGGCACGACACCGTCTCGCGCCTGACGGGCGGTCTTGCGCAGATGGCCAGGCAGCGCAAGGTGCAAAGGATTATTGGCAATGCCCGCTTCGCCGGACCGAACGTACTCCATGTGGAAGACAGGGCAGGCAATGTCAGCGCCGTAAGCTTCCAGATGTGCATCATTGCGGCGGGCTCTTCACCGATCCACCTGCCGTTTCTGCCGGATGATCCGCGCATCGTCGATTCAACCGGAGCGCTGGAGCTGCCATTCATTCCGAAGCGCATGCTTGTCATCGGCGGCGGCATCATTGGGCTCGAAATGGCGACCGTCTATAGCGGGCTGGGGGCTCGCATTGATGTGGTCGAACAGACGGGCGGCCTCCTTGCCGGCGTGGACCGTGATATGGTTGGCATCTGGATAAAGCGCAACAGCCACCGGTTTGATCGCATCATGCTCTCCACCTGGCTGGAGTCAGTCGAGGCCACGCCTGAGGGTCTCGTCGCCCGGTTCAACAACGGCTACGAGCCGGCCACCCATGACCTGATCCTGCAGGCAGCAGGCAGACGTCCGAACGGCGATCGGCTTTCACTGGAAGCTGCAGGGCTTCAATCCAATGGCGGCTTCATTGCGGTCGACAGCCAGATGCGGACCGCACAACCGAACATCTTCGCAATCGGCGACGTGGTCGGTCAGCCCATGCTGGCGCACAAGGCGGTTCACCAGGGTCATGTCGCAGCTGAAGTGGCCGCTGGACACAGGGCGGTCTTCGAGCCGCTGGTCATTCCGTCTGTCGCCTATGTGGATCCGGAGATTGCCTGGGTAGGTCTCACCGAGGACGCTGCTCGCCAAGACGGGATCGAGGTTGACGTCGGCAAGTTCCCCTGGGCGGCATCCGGCCGCGCCATCGCCAACGGAGCGGACTACGGCATGACCAAGCTCTTGTTCTCGCGCGAGACGGGCCGCCTGCTGGGCGGCGCAATGATCGGGCCTGGTGCCGGTGATATGCTGGGTGAGATCTGCCTTGCGATCGAACTGGGAGCAGACGCAACCGATATCGGTCGCACCATCCACCCGCATCCAACGTTGGGCGAGACAATCGGGTTGGCAGCGGAAGCGGCCATGGGAAGTTGTACTGACTTGCCGCCAATACCTTTCTTATGCCCTCGGCAATAATCTCCTTCGACGGCAAGGCAAAACACAAGCGCATCCACGAGCGGGCAGCCTCGCCGTTTATTCCAACCAGGCCTGGATCTGTTCCGCTGTATAAGGTTTTGGGAGAAAAGGGATGTCACTCGCCAGTCTGGCGGTAGCAGGAAGCATGTGTCCCGAAGTAATCAGTATCGAGATGTGCGGCCAGTGCGCCTGAACTGCGGCAGCCAGCTCAATCCCATCGATGTCACAGCGCAAATTCACATCGGTAAAAAGGTGTGTGATATCCGGACGTCGCTTCAGGAGCTCAAGTGCCCGGCGCGCATCGATCGCAGGCACTGCTACGTGCCCCAGATGTTCAATACAGTCGACCGTGTCCAGAAGAATAAGGGTTTCGTCTTCAACCACCAGAACGACAGCGGGAGGGCGGGTCATACATATCCTTCAAGAACGGAGTAGGGCTGCGACCGGAGCTCTCATCTCAACTCTGAGGCCGGACGGATCGTAACTCTGCAGCACTTCTCCTGTTCCATCCAATCCCATGTTGACAAGTTTGGAACCGAACCCGCCTCCTCCTTCGGGTCGCACTACCTCCGGCCCACCCTCTTCGAGCCATTGCAGCACCAGTTCATCACCCGCACTCTTGCCTTCAATCTCCCAGCAAAGCGTGATCCATCCCGTCTCAGCAGATAGAGCTCCATATTTGATCGCGTTGGTGAATAGCTCATGCAGGATCATGGCCAGAGACAATGTGGCGTTGGGACCAAGCTCAAGTGACGGCCCGGTGACTGTGAAGCGCTCCCGCATTCCGAAATTGTCGATCGCCGACTCGACAATCCTTACAATGTCCGCCGAAGTCCAATTGTGCTGGATCAGCGCATCATGCGCACGGCTGAGCGCAACGATCCGCTGCGTCAGCGTTTTCATCACCTCGTCGTCGGCTACAGACCGCAGCGTTTGCGTCGCAATGGCCTGGACCGTGGCCAGGGTGTTCTTGACCCGGTGCTGCAGTTCCCGGTTTACGAGTTCAAGCCGCTGCTCGGCGAGCACATGTTCCGTGACGTCCTGGCCTTCAACGAATATGCCGGAGATGGTGCCGTTGGGCTCGTGTACCGCCTGGTAGATAAAGTCGAGATAATGGTCTTCTGGCGGAGAGTCATGATCAGGTTGCAGCCTGATCAAGGTGCGTCTTCCCACGAAGGGCTGCCCGGTCGTGTAAACCTTGTCCAGCAGTTCGACAAAGCCCTGGTCTACAGCTTCAGGCACGGCCTCCCGCACTGACTTGCCAACGACGTCCCTCAGGCCGACAAGTTGGCGATACGCCGCATTTGCGGACTGGAAAATGTGGTCAGGTCCAGACAGCATGGCAATGAAGCCTGGTGCTTCTTCGAATTGCCGGGCAATCCTGAGTGTTTCGTTCTTATAGGCTTCGGTTCGCAGGTGCTGTTCGGTCACATCATTGCAAACCACCAGCACACCGCCAATTTCGCCATCCAGATCAATGGGCGAGTACCCATAGGTCCACCAGACGTTTTCCGGTTCGCCATCTCGATTGATCGGGACGAGCTGCTCCACATTCCAGGTTGCACCTCCTCCAGACATCACGAGTTCGATCTGCGGTCCGATGATCGGCCAGATGTCTTCCCAGGTTTCGCGACCACGCGCTCCCAGGGCCTTGGGGTGCATGGCAGGACCCATGGTTTGGCGGTACGCATCGTTGTAGAATTGGATAAGCTCAGGACCCCACCAGATGAACATCGGGTGCTGGCTGTTCAGCATCAATCGAATGGTCACCCTCAGGCTTTGTGGCCATGTGTCGGGGGAGCCTAAAGGTGTTGCCGACCAGTCGTGGGAACGCATCAACGCGCCCATTTCACCGCCGCCCTCAAGGAACAGTACTCTGGTATCCGCCATTTTCTTTACCGCCTTGGGTCGACACTCATACAACGCAGTAGCAGATAACATTCCTGACGTGGGGCAATTCGGCAATCGGGTCTGCAATATTTCGCCGACCGCACCGTTAGGGCTGCAGTTTTCCGCCCAGACAGAGGATTGGTGCTGCCGAGCGGCTAGGGGCCGCTTGGTTACGAGGAGAGGCCAAGTTCGGAAAGTATTTCCTCGGTATGCTCACCCGGTAGCGGCGGTGGTGCGGATACACCGGGGCCATCATGGGCAAAGCGGAAGCCCGCATTGAGGATCGAGGTGCGCTGTACCGCCTGGTTCGGTACATCGACCTCAAGCATGAGGTTACGCCCTTCAAGTTGCGGCAGCTTCAGCACGTCGCGCACGGGGCGCACCGCGCCGGCGGGAACGCCTGCTTGCGAAAGGATGACTTCCCACTCCAGCGCCGTCTTGGTCTTGAAGGCTGCGGTGAGTTCCGCCTGAAGCTCCCTGTCGTGCGCCATGCGGGAATCCGGGTCAGCGAACCTTGGATCGGAGAGCAGATCAGGCCGACCCAGCGCTGCGCACAGCCGCTCATACTGATTTTGCTGCACGGCGCCGATGGTGATCGCGTTCTCCGCCGTCTCGAATGTGTCGGCCGTAGGGGCCAGCGAGAAGCCGCGATTGCCGGTGCGCTTCGGCTCGATGTTGGAGATGACCAGCGGGTTGACCACGGACGACATCATCACCAGCGAAGCATCGAGCATCGACATGTCGATGTACTGGCCGCGCCGTTCTGGGTCCCGCTCGCGCTGGATGTAGGCTGCCTGAATGGCGAAAGCGGCGAGGAGGGCGCTGTAGGTATCGACGATGGGAAAGCCGACGCGCATGGGGCCGCTATCCGGTTCTCCGGAAAGGCCCATCAACCCCGAAACGCTCTGAATGATCTGGTCGATGGCCGGGTAATCCCGCATCGGGCCATCCTGCCCGTAGCCGGAGATGGAGCAGAAGATCAGGCCGGGATTGATCTCGCGGACCGCTTCGTATCCGAGTCCGAGACGATCGATCACGCCCGGACGGAAGTTCTCGACCATGATATCGCAGGTGGCAATGAGCTTCCGCGCCGCTTCGCGTCCGAAGTCGGACTTGAGATCAAGGATGATCGATTTTTTGCCGGCGTTGGCGCCGATAAAGGGTTCCGCCATCCCGCGCAATTCCTTGCGCTGGGTGTAGTTCCGCAGCACATCCCCGGTGGGCGGCTCTACCTTGATGACCTCTGCCCCGAGAAGGCACAGGAACTGGGTGGCCAGGGGGCCTGCGATAACATGACTGAAATCGGCGACGCGGACGCCTGCGAGTGGTTGTGCCAATGCTGCTCCTCCCTTAGTTCATTAATTGAACTAATACGGCGAAGCCTGTCAAGCGGGGTCAGTCGTCACCATCGACGGCGATGGCTGCCGACAATCCGGTACGCCGGGCCTGTCGCTCGCCAAGATGCGCATAAAGCTTGTTGAGGAGGTCGAAGAATTGACTTCGTTCTTCCTTGGTGAAGGTTTCAAAGATCGCGGCGTGCTGGGTGGTCACCCGTTCCGAGATCTTCTGGTAGCGCAGCTGTCCCGCCGCGGTTAGCTGCAAGGCATTGAAGCGCTTGTCAGCTGCCGACTTCGCCCGCTCGATCAGGCCTCGTGCTTCGAGCTCCTTGACCAGCTTCGTGATGGCCGATTTCTTGAAGACCAGTATTGCGGCAAGGTCGTTCTGGGAAATCCCCGGGTTGAGTGCAATGACACTCAGGATCGCAATCTCACCGTGCTCAGTGGCGAGGTCATTGAAGAATTCTGCATTCTCGGCGCGAATATAGGCACGCAGGGCGCGTGTCAGAAACGGGAGGTTCTCCCGCAGGGAGCCAAGGACCACCCGATCCTGTTGCCCCTCATCCATTGTGCCCGCCATGTGCGTCGCCCTCCATTGGCCGGTCGATGCCTGTGCCCGACGTCAGACAATCCGGTAGCTGACTAGCCGCCGTGCCGAAACCTGTCAAACGTGGCAGCTTGACGTTCCTCAAATTAGTTCTAAAAATGAACTAAAAGAAGGGGAGGAGTCCTTGGCGCACGCATCATCGCTCCAGTCAACAGGAGCAGCCGGAACACTGCTCGATCGTGCCTTCGAAGCGCGCGATCGGTATGAGCCAGTCGCTCCCCTGCCGCGCGTGGGTATTTTCGGCAATGGCTTCCCCGAAATACTGGTCGCTGCTGCGGGCGGCCTTCCGGTGCATCTCTCGATGGGAAGGCTTTCGAGCACTGCGGATATCGACGAGGTCGTCGAGCCTTTCGTTGACGAGGAAGGCCGCATCTTTCTCAACCGCCTGATGAACGGCGAGTTTGACGACCTCGCAGGGATCATCTTTGCCCGCGATGATGCGCCGGCGCTCATTGCCTACCAATACGCCACCGAGTGGGTGCGGCAGGGCAGGGCGCCGAAAACCGTGCCGCCGCTGTTTCTTTGGAATCTGGTTCATACGCAGACCCCAGCCGTTGAACGCTTCAATGCTGTTCAGGCCGAAAAGCTCTTCGATTTCCTGGAGCGAATTGGACTGCGGAGGCCTGACGACGAGACGATTGCAGAAGCTTCCGCTGCCGAGAGCCGTCGCCGCGAGGCACTGAAACGTCTGGAAGCCGCAGGCGTGTCCGGCGCTACCGCGATGCGCTGGCGCAATGCCGGCCGCTTCATGTCGGCAGCAGAGCACGCGGACCTTCTCAATGCCGCTCTTGCCGATGCGGAGAAGGTCGAGAACAAGAGCCTGCGGATCGGCCTGATCGGATCGCCGCTCGCCTCACCCGCCTCCTATGACGTCTTTGAGCGTTACGGAACCATTGTCTGTGACTGGCAGCCCTGGGGTGCCGTATGGCCGGGGCCCGGGAACGACAAGACCACTCTGGCTGATATCCTGCGCGCAGCGGCGGCTGACCCATCCTGTCCGCGCGTCAGTCCGACAACGGCTTTCCGGCAGGCGCTGATCGAAGCAGTCGTGAATGCGCAATGCGAGCTCGTGCTCTGCCAGCTTGCGCCGACGGACGACACGTTTGGCTGGGAGATTCCGGCCCTTGCATCGGAGCTCGAGAGCAGGGGCATTGCCTTCGTCAATCTCGGCTTCCGCGAGCCGGATCCTGAAACGTGGCACGCACGTGCTGCAGCGCTCATTTCCGCAAAGCTTGGGGCCTGAACATGACAAGCACCTACGTGCCGCTTGAATCCACCAAGATTGCCACGAGCCACCAGCGCGCCTGGGCCAAGAGCCTGCAGCAGCAGATCACCTCGGGCGCGAAGTATGCCTTCGTCAACGCCGATACACCGCATGAGCTCTTTCATCACATGGGCTTGCCCATCGTGACCAACCAGTGGTGGTCGGCGATCATCGCGGCAAAGCAGCTATCCGAATATTACTTCGATTACATGGAGACTCTTGGTTTCCATGACCGGCTTGCCCGCTATTCCAGCCTGCCCCTCATCGCGGAACTCGAAGGTGATCGCGAGCGGCAGCCGTGGGGAGGCCTGCCAAAACCGTCCATCCTGTGTGCGCGGCAAAGCGCCGACGACCACCAGAAGATCTTTTCGCTCTGGGCGGAGAAAACGGGCGCGCCGCTGTTTCTCTTTTCCACGCCAGCTGTGCCTGATCCGCATCCTGACTGGTGGCGCATGGGGCGGAGCGACTGGGAAACGCTCTATGGGAGAGACAGGCTTGATCTCATGGTCGAGGAATTCAAGGAGCTGATCGCGCAGCTTGAAGAGCTCACGGGCCGTCCGTTCGACCATGAGGGCTTTGCGAGCTACATGGAGGCGATCAACGAGCAGGAACGCATCTACGAGGACGTTTCGGAAATCCTCGCAACTGCGCCGCGCAGCCCGATCCGCATTTCCGAGCAGATCCCCAATGCGATGATCCCGCAATGGCACCGAGGATCGGAATGGGCGCTCTCCCACGCAAGGCATTTCCGCGATGAACTTCATGAGCGCGTGAAGGCTGGCACAGCGGTGGTTGAGGAGGAACGCATCCGCATGATGTGGATCGGCGCTGGCCTCTGGTTCGACACGAGCTTCTACTCGGCCTTCGAGGAAAGCCACGGGGCGGTCTTCGCCTGGTCCATGTACCTTCCCTTTGCGGCCGATGGGTACATCCGTGAGATGAAGGGGGACCCTTTGCGTGCGCTTGCGGCGCGCGTTTCCGCCATGAACGAGCAGCTCCACCAGCCGCCCTGGATCAACGCCTGGATGGTCGAGCAGGCCAAAAAATACCGGATTGACGTGGCGCTTCTGCTCATTCCCGAGCATGACCGTTTTTCGGGCCACGGCTCCCTGTTTGCGAAGAAGGCGCTGGAAGAGGCAGGCGTTCGCGTCATCGAGGTGTGGTCCGACATGGTCGACCAGCGCCAGTGGAACCGGGAGGAGATGACCGCCCGCGTCAGCACCGTTCTGGATGCCGTTCTGGCGGAGAAAGGCGTTTGACTTAGTTCATTCGCTTAACTATTATCCCGGAACAGCACAGGTCATTGGCGAGCTATGGGAGGAGCGCCGTGGGTGCATTGGATGGACTGAAGATCGCCGACTTTTCCTGGGTTGGCGCAGGCCCGCGGGCGACCAAGGACCTCGCCGACAATGGCGCGACAGTCATCAAGATCGAATCCCGCAAGCGCCTCGACCTGGGGCGCATGTCACCTCCCTTTGCCGGCAATCCGAAGGATGTCGACGGGTCGGCATTCTTTGCGCAGACGAACACCTCCAAGCAGAGCGTCACGATCAACTTGTCCGATCCGCGCGGTATCGAGATCGCGAAGAAGCTCGTGGCATGGGCAGACGTCGTGGTTGAGAATTTCGGTGCGGGCTTCATGGAGCGCATCGGGCTTGGCCATCAGGCGCTGAAGGAAATCAAGCCGAACATCATCCTCGCGAGCGTGTCGGTGGCCGGAAGGACCGGGCCCATGGCCGGCTTCCGCGGATACGGCAATTCCGCTGCCGCCCATTCGGGCCATGCCTGGCTGACGGGTGAGGCGGGGAGCCCGCCGCAGATGCCTCCGCTCGCTTATGGCGACGTGGTAGCGCCAATGTTCCTCACGGTTGCCATTCTGGCTGCTCTCGAACATCGTGCGCGAACAGGCGAAGGCCAGCACATCGACGTATCGCAGATTGAGCCGATGGTGCATGTCATCGCCGATCTTTACGCGCAGGACGAAGTGGAAAAGACCGGCAACGATGACGGCGATTTCATCGTCCACGGCGTTTTCCCAGCGCTGGGCGAGGACCAGTGGATCGCGATCGCCGTCGAGAATGATGTTCAGGCTCAGGCACTGAAGCGCGAGCTTGGTATTGCGAACCTCGACCGCGAGGCCATCAGCACTGCCACAAGCGCACATGACAAGTTTTCGCTGTTCGATCGCCTTGCGGCCGCCGGTGTTCCGGCGGGTCCGGTACTCGATGGCAAGAACGTGCTGGAAAATCCTGAACTCGCGGCTGCGGGCCATTTCGTGAAGCTGGACCATCCTGTGATGGGGGCATCCAATATGCCCGCTCCGCCCTATGTTCTGCATGGGACGCCGGGCAAGGTGGAGCGCGCGCCGTGCCTTGGCGAGCATAACCGCGAAGTCTTGATCGACATGCTGGGCCTTGATGCGAACCATATCGAGACCCTGATTTCCGAAGGGAGTCTTGCATGAGCATGCTCGCCGGACTCGGCGTTCTGGAAATCGCTGACGGGATGACCGACGTGGGCGGCCGCATGCTGGCCGAGCTGGGCGCTGACGTCGCCGTTGTGCTTCCCGAGACGCAGGCCAACCGTACCCGCAGGCTTGCCTGGCACCATGGCAAGACGATCATTTCGCCGGATGACCCCGATGCGATCCGTGCGCTCGCGGCGAAGGCCGATGTCGTCCTCGATGGCCAGAGGGAAGGGGACCGCTTCGGCCTCGGTGAGGTGGTTTCAGACGACACGATCTACATTCGTGTTTCACCCTTCAGTACAAATGGACCCTATGCGGGGCGTCCGGCAACGGACCTGACCCTATTTGCGCTTTCGGGCCTCATGCACGTTACCGGGGATCCGAAACGCCCGCCGCTCAAGTTCCCCGGTCAGCAGGCCTATGCCCTGTCGGGAATACAGGCGGCTACCGCTGCGCTGCTTGGACTTCAGGCCCGCAGACGCACCGGAAAGGGGCAAAGGGCGGACCTTTCCGCCTTCCAGAGTGCAGTGCTGTCGAATTACCGCGAAGCCCTCATGTATGAGTGGACCGGCCGCATCGGTCGCCGCCATGGCAACCTTCTGGTGCGTGGCAAGTCTGGTGTCCGTCAGGTCTGGCCGTGCAAGGACGGGTATGTCACCTGGTCCATGATCGACAATCCGTCGATGATGCGCGCGGTGGTGTCGGTGCTGGAGGAAAAGGGCGCTGCTGGCGAGCTCAGCCAGATCGACTGGGACAATACGCTTGTCGCGGATACCCCTCAGGAAACCATCGAGCGATGGCAGGCGATCATCGCCGACTTCTTTGCCAGCCATACCCGTGAGGAACTGGGGGCCTGGTCGCTCAAGACAGGCTGGGGCCTGTCTGTAATTTACAGTCCGCAGGACGTTCGCGACAGCGAGCACCTCAAGGCGCGCGGTCTGTTTGTCGAGGTGGTGGACGAAGAAACGGGCGCAACTGCGTCGGTGCCGGGTCCGCTCTTCCATTCGGCTGTGATGGACGCTCCGAGGCGCACACTGTCCAGACCGGTGCCCGCATCCGGCTTTACGGGATGGGAGGGATAATGGGCGCACTTGAAGGGGTCAGGGTCGTCGACTTTTCCAAGTTCCTGCCGGGGCCTTACTGCACCTGGCTGCTTGCGGACATGGGGGCGGATGTCATCCGCATCGAGAACCCGCGCGAGATCGCCAAACAGGCCAAGGCCTTCGGGTGGGACAAGCTTTCGGACGCCGAGCGAAAGGTGCTGCGCGAGACCGACATTCTTGCGCGCAACAAGCGGTCGGTGATGCTCGACATCGGTGACGAGAAGGCGCAGGAAGCCATCAAGGCGCTGGTCGCGACCGCTGATATCGTGGTCGAGGATTATCGGCCGGGTGTCCTCGAAGGCATCGGGCTCGGCTACGAGGCGCTCAAGGCCGTGAAGCCCGATATCATTTATGTGAGCCTCACCCTGTGCGGGCAGACCGGCCCTTACCGGGACAAACCCGGACACGATCCGATCGCGCTTGCCATAACGGGCGTTCTGTCGCGTATTGGCGAGAACCCGGACGCGCCGAGCTTCTCCGGAATACCCGCCGCCGATGTCGTGACGGGTACTCACGCAGCCTTCGCGACACTCGCGGCCTTCATTGAACGCCAGCGCACGGGCCAGGGACGGCATGTGGATGTGGCGATGAGCGACTGCTCGATGTCGCTCCTCGTCAATGTACTGTCGCGCCATGCAGACCTTTCGACCATTCCGCCGCGCGGTAGCCGCAGGGCCGACTCCGGGCTGTGGCGCACGAAGGACGGGAGCTACATCTGCACCACTGACATGGAACCCCGCTTCTGGCGCACCTTTTGTGAAACCGTTGGACGCCCGGATTTCATCGAGAGCCAGCATGACGTGTCGCGTCGTGGCGAAATCCGAGCCGAGCTCGACAAGGTGTTTGCGTCGCGCGCCCGTGACGAATGGCTCCAGATCCTCGAAGCGGCAGGGACGCAGTATGCTCCGGTCAATGAGATACCGGAGGCACTGGCCGACCCACACCTGCGCGCACGCGGCATGGTGATGGAAATACCGGGGACATCCGGCCGTACCGTCCGACAGATCGGGCAGCCGGTCCGGCTGGACGAGGAGACTAGCATACGTAATCTCGGCCACGCGCCAGGCACTGACACGGAGGAGGTCCTGTCGGAACTGGGGCTCGCCAGGGAGATGATTGATCAGCTCATGTACAAGGGAGCATGAGCTGAGGGAAAATGGAACAGAGGGAGGAGAGATTATGAAAATGAGATCATTGGCAATTGCGCTGTTGACCGCAGTGAGCCTGGGCGCGGCATCGGGCGTCGCGGCAGCGGCGGATTTCGAACTGACTTACTCGACCACCTATTCGCCAACACATCCGTACGGTCAGGCGGATGCGTTGTGGATTGAGCGCATCGAGGAGCAGACCAACGGCCGCGTGAAGATTACCCCGTTCTGGGGTGGTGCGCTCATCAACAGCCGTGAAGGTGTCGACGAACTCAATGCCGGCGTTGCGGACATGGCCTACATCGCGCCGATCTACGCGACGTCCGGCTATGACCTCAGCCGGCTTACCCCGCAGTTCTTCTACGGCTACGGCGATGCGCTAAAGGTTCTTGAAGTTTACATGGAGCTCTGGAAAGACTATCCCCAGTATGCTCAGGAACTCGATGGCGCGCAGGTGCTCGGCTACAACGTAGGCACTCCGATGCATTTGATGCTGCGTGAGAAGCCCTTCAACCAGCTTTCGGACCTCAAGGGTCTGCGTCTCCGTTCCGCCGTGGATTACGTCGGCGCACTTACCGCGGCTGGTGCCGAGGGCGTGACCATGCCCATGACGGAAACCTATCCGTCGCTGCAGCGCGGCGTGCTCGATGGCGTCATCGCCCCGTATGAGGCGCTGAAATCACTGAGCTTTGCCGAGGTCATCAAGTATTATTCCGAACTGCCGCACAGCCGCGGGGCCTATCCGTCGCGCGCAATCAACGCTGCGGCCTGGGCTCGCCTGCCGGACGACATCAAGCAGGTGTTCCTCGACAATATCGATTTCCTGACCCAGAAGACCTACGAGCTGTCGCAAGCTGCCGAGGATGAAGGCCGCGCCTATGGCGAGAAGCTGGGTGTCCAGTTCAACGCGGTAGCACCCGAGGTCATTGCCGAATATTCGGCTGCCTTCGAGCCCGCCGCGCGGGAAACGGCCAAGCAGCTTGATGCAAAGGGTCTGCCCGGCACGGAAATCCACGACAAGATTCGCGCCGCCCTCAACAATTAAGGCCGGATGAGCACTTGCTGCCTTGGGCATGTCCCATGGCAGCAAAGCTGCGCCGGACGGCTCCGGATAGATCCATGCACTTCATAGATTCGAACCTGCGACGTATCTGCGCCGTGGCTGGCGTCATCGGCATCGCTGCAATTGTCAGCCTCATGGGGCTGACGGTCGTTACCGTGGTGCTGCGTGCTCTGCGGATTTCCTTCCCGGGAACGTACTCGTTGTCAGAGCTTCTGCTGATCCCGGCCGTGAGCATCTCGGTCGCGTATGCCGCATTCTATAACGAGCATACGCGGGCGGAAATCTTCGTGAACATGATTTCCAATGAGAGGCTGCGCAACTTCATCCATGGGCTCATGCTGCTCCTGGGCTCGCTGTTCTGGGTCGTGGTGGCGTGGGCCACCATAAAGGAGGCGATCCGCCGGATGGCGCAGAACGAACTCTCGCCCATCATCAATGTGCCGGTGGCGCCATTTCGCTGGGCAATGGCTGCAGCCGTCATCCTTTGCGTGATCGTGCTGGTCTGGCAGGGGCTCAAGCTCCTGAGAGGTATTCCGGTCCAAGAAGAAACCCACGAGTTCCCGGAGCCGAAAGAATGACCGCACCGACCGTTGGCATGATCGGAATTGTCATCCTGTTCACCTTCATTGGCCTGGGCATGCCGATCGGCTTTGCGATGGGCCTTGTCGGCTTTGCAGGGTTCGCATTTCTGGTGAACTTTGATGCCGCCATCGTGCGCACCGGCGTCACCACCTACCATCTGGCGACAAACTACGCGATTGGTACGGTGCCGCTGTTTCTCTTCATGGCGCACATCCTGTTCTCTGCGGGTATCGGCAAGGACCTTTTCGACTTTGCCGCCAAGTGGATCGGTCGCAGGCGTGGCGGACTGGCCATGGCGACCATCGGCGCTTCGGCCGGATTTGCCTCGGTGAACGCTTCCAGCCTTGCCGCGACGGCTACCATGGGGCTCATCGCCCTGCCGGAAATGCGCAAGCACAACTACAGCCTGCCGCTTGCGTCGGGCAGCGTCGTCGCCGGCGGCACTATCGGCTCGCTCATCCCGCCGAGCGGCATGTTCATCATCTACGGCATTCTCACCGAAACCTCGATCGGCAGGCTGTTCTCCGCCGGCATCATCCCCGGCATCCTTCTTGCCCTCTTCTACATGATCGCGATCGGCATCTGGTGCCGCGTCGATCCTGCGGCCGGGCCGCGCGGCCCGAAATATTCCTGGCGGGAAAAGCTTCTCAGCTTCACCCAGATCGGCGAAGTTATCGTGCTTTTCATTCTCGTGATGGGCGGCATCATCGGCGGCTGGTTTACGGCCACTGAAGCTGGCGCAATTGGTGCAGCGGGCGCGATCCTCATCGCTCTCGTGCGGCGGCGTCTGTCATTCGAGAGCCTGAAGACAGCCGTTTATGCCACGCTCAAGACAACAGGCATGATCTTCGGCATCCTTTTTGGCGCCATGGTGTTCAACAGCTTCGTGACCGCGACGACCATTCCCATGAAGGTTGTTGATCTGGTGGCCAGTGGCGATTTCTCGCCAATGGTGGTGCTGCTGCTGATCCTGCTCATCTATTTCTTCCTGGGCATGATCCTTGATGCCTCGGCGATGATGACGCTGACGGTGCCGCTGTTCTTCCCGATTGTCACGTCGCTGGGTTTCGACGCCATCCTGTTCGGTGTTCTGGTCGTCCGCATGACGGAGATCGCACTCATTACCCCTCCGGTGGGGATGAACGTCTATGTCCTGTCGGGCATTGCCAAGGACATTCCGCTGACCACCATGTTCCGGGGTGCAGCGCCATTCGTCGTGGCTGACGTTCTGCACGTGACGGCCCTTATTCTCTTCCCGTCGCTGGTCCTCTGGTTGGCTTACCTATGAGCGACAGCGACCGGAAGCGCTGGGCGCTGGTGACCACCACCGGCGTCCTCACCGGCGTCGGGCATGGATTTGCAGCCTTTGCGGTATCTGCGCTTCTGAAGCCTCTTGCACTCGACCTCGACACGGGTAGAGGGGCTGTATCGATCGCCATTGGGTTGGGGAGGCTCGTCAGCGGACTTTCCTCCCCTGTCGTGGGGCGTATCACCGACCTCCATGGGCCGCGCCTCATCGTAATGGGAGGGATGATACTCTCGGCGGTCGGCCTTTTCGTCCTTTCTTTCGTGCAGTCGGAACTCCAACTTTATTTCGCCTGGTCGCTTCTATTGGCGGCAGGCACGGCTGCGGGTTTTACCGTAGCGCTCGACAAGCTTGTGGTCGCTACGTTCGTGCGCAGGCGCGGCATGGCGCTTGCGGTGCGGTTCTCGATATCGGCAGTCGTCGCGACGCTGATCGTGCCCGTTGTCAGCTTCATGGTCGAACATGTCGGATGGCGTCAGACATGCATCGTCTGGGGCGTCATCATCCTCTTCCTGATCCCGGTTCCGGCAATCTGGTTTCGCCAGCCGCCGGCAGCGGAGCGCAGAACATTGGAGCCAAAGGGCCTCAATGCGCCAGAGGTCCAGTCCTTCTGGAGGAACAAGAACTTCTGGCTTATCGCCGTGGCGCTTTGCACGCAGGCGTCCGTCACCACCGGCCTTACGGTGCACCTCTTGCCCATGATGACAGACTACGGTCTCGATCCCGTGTTCGCAGGCACGCTGTTTGGTGTCATGATCCTTTTGACCATCCCGTTTCGACTGCTTGCCGGCTACATCGCAGATCGGCTGGATCCGCGGCATCTGCCCAGCATTCTTGGCGGCCTCATTGCTCTTGAGGGCCTGGCCATTTGCAGCTTTCCGCTGACGCCCGGCCTACCGTCCGTGCTCGTTGTCGTGTGTGCTCTCGGGATTGCCGCCGGGGCCCCCATGGTCCTGGTGCTTGTCATCTGCAACGAACTGTTTGGCCAGTCGAGTTTCGGTACGGTCCAGGGCAGCCTGATGATGGTCCAGGTGCCCGGAACCATGCTGGCGCCAGCACTGGCCGGCTACGCCTACGATTTCACCGGGTCGTATGTCGCGGTTATCGCCGGCTTTGGCGTCCTGCTCATTGCGGGCGGTTCGATGCTCGGCTTCGTACGGATGCCCGCTCAGGTCCGTTAGCCGTCTGCTTTACACCCACATTCAGAGCCCCTGACCGCCACATTTTTCCCGCTCGCACCCGATGGTGGAATGCGGGTGGTTTTGCCGCGACCTCACGGATCAAGACTTTCAACCCCGCGTCTTCCTGAGCGGCGAATCCGGCGTTGTGTTCGAACTCTGCCTCGTCGCGATTGACTCATTTCTAAAAAGCTAGTTTTATATACATTAGCAAGGGAGGAGACGCTGATGAACTACATGAGATGCTACACGTGCCTGACCGCCGCGGCTTTCTTGGTCCTGCCGCAGCTCGCTGAGGCCGCGGAATGCCCGGCGGGCTATCCGAGTGGGCCGATCACCGTACTTGCTGGAAATGCGCCCGGCGGCGGCACAGATACGGTGACACGCAAGCTCGTCTCCACGATTTCCAAGGAGAAGGGCTGGACGTTTGTCGTAGAAAACGTACCCGGCGCTGCCGGAGCTGTAATGGCTACCAGGATGCTGACGGTCCCGGCCGATGGCATGACTATCGGAGGAGCAACGACAACGACCATGTCGATCCTCCCATATGAATCAAACGACATTACCTATACCCACGATGACTTCCGTTATCTCGGTTCGGCAATGGTGCTCAACTACGCACTGGTTGCGCTGGCTGATGCCCCCTATGACACTCTTGAAGAGTTTGTTGCCTACGCCAAGGAGAAGGGCAGGGCGACGGTATCGCTCGCCTCCGTGAGCTATGAGATTGCCTTGAAGAAGATCGCCGAGCACTTCGGCGTGAATCTGGTTCCCATTCCCGGTGCGGGTTCGGCTGAGGCGTTGAAGGACGCGCTTGGCGGCCATGTGGACGCAACCGTTCAAGGCACGGCACACGTCGGCCATATCAGGGCGGGCAAGATGGTGCAGCTGTCAACGCTCACCTCTAAACGCGCACCTTACGCGCCGGACACGATGACAGTCGCCGAAAGTGGGGTTGATCTGGTCCTGGATGGGCATGTCGTGTTCTTCCTGCCAAAGGATGTCCCGGACGATATCGCCTCCTGCCTCACCGACGCTTTTGCCAGCGCCACGGAAGACAAGGAGTTCGTCGAATTCCTGGTCACGCTGGATACGGAGCCCGGCAACCTCGGTCCTGAAGGTACCTTTGAGCATCTCTCCGAGGCCGCTACCTTCTATAAGGCCGAGCTTAAGAAATGATCCGCTCGGATGTCATCCTAGGGGGCGCCGTCACAATCGGCGGCGTCGCTCTCCTGCTTTGGGTGATCCCGAACCAGGTTGCCATGCGGCCGGGTGAGCTTCGCGACCCTGCACTGTTTCCCACCGTCTGTGCCTGGTTGTTGATCGGTCTCGGGCTGGCTCATTTCGTATCCAGAGACAGAGCATTTTCCTGGCCACCCCTTAGAGACCTTGGCCGGCTGATCATCATCCTGGGCGCGATGCTGGTTGCGGTCTGGGCGCAGAGATACGTCGGCTACATCCTCAGTTCCGTTGCCATGGCTGCGCTCCTCGTCACGATGATGGGTGAGAGGCGAATCCATTGGCTCGTCCTCAGCATCCTCGGCCTTCCCATCGGCGTCTGGGCCTTGTTCGAATTCATCTTTCAGCACCAGCTTCCTTAAAGGAGAACAAGGTGGTTGATGTTTCCGTGATCACAGGCGCCATAGCCGATGTCCTGACAGTAACAAACCTGCTCTACATCCTGGCCGGCGTTACCATCGGCCAGCTGATCGGTGCGACGCCCGGGCTGAGCATCGTCATGGCATTGGCAATCGCCATTCCCCTTACGTATGTTCTTGATACGCTAACCGCTTTGGCCTTTCTGATCAGCGTGAACAAAGGGGGCACCGTTGGCGGTGCAGTTCCTGCAATCCTTCTGCGTGTTCCAGGCACACCTGAATCTGCTGCGACGACGTTGGACGGCTACCCCATGGCCCAGAAGGGACAGCCGATAAAGGCGATGAAATATGGCCTTTATTATTCCGTCTTCGGTGACCTTTCGAGCGACTTGATCCTCATCCTCGTTTCCGCGCCTTTGGCTATCATCGCGTTGCGCATGGGCCCCATCGAAATCCTCGCCCTCATGACGCTGGCGCTGACGGTAATCTCTGCCCTCGTGGGGTCCTCCATGGTAAAGGGCCTGACCGCTGCGGCTCTCGGATTCCTGCTCGCGTCGGTCGGGTCTGATCCAGGCACGGGGACACCCCGCTTTACCTTCGGTATTATCGAGCTCTACGATGGCATAAGCCTCACAGCGCTGAGCATCGGCATGCTCGCCATGAGCGAAGTGATGTTTTCAATCATTGCGGCAAGGCGCGATGCGGCACCCATGGCAGCACTGGATATTCGTGCCGGTTCGCGCGAGGACCGGACCGTTACCTTTCGCGAATTGATGGCGAACAAATACGTCGCCATACGTGCCATGCTGATCGGAACGGCCATTGGCGCAATTCCGGGGCTGGGGTCCACGACAGCTGGGTTTCTCAGTTACTCCATCACCAAACAGATGGCGCGCGACCCCGGCGCATTCGGCACGGGCGACCCGCGCGGGATCGCGGCGTCGGAGACCGCAAACAGCGCCGTGGTGGGGGCCAACCTCATTCCCCTCCTGACACTTGGCATCCCCGGCAATATCGCGGCGGCACTCATTGTCTCGGCCTTCCTCGTGCATGGTCTGCAGCCGGGACCGCTGCTCTTCGAAAACCAGGCGCAGCTCGTGTATGGCATGTTTTTCGCAATGCTCATTGCCAACTTCTTCAATCTTGCAGTTGGCCAGGTCGGAATGCGGTTCTGGGCCTATATCGTGTCAGCGCCTGCCTCGATCATCTATCCCGGTGCGGTGCTGTTCTGCATGACAGGCTCCTATGCAGCAGCGGGCGGGTTCTTCGGCATCTATGTCATGATCGCGACGGCTCTTCTGGGCTACCTCATGCGCTCTCTGGGCTACTCGATCGTTGCCTTCATCGTTGCCTTCTTTCTTGAGCCGATGCTGGAGCGCTCCTTTGTACAGACACAACTTCTCATCGGTTCCGACTACTGGTTGCTCCTGCATCATCCGATCGCCATTGCCCTGTGGGGCATGACGCTCGTCACGATCTTCTATCTTTGTTTCGTGAAACGCCCCTCCGCGGAAGGAGCCACCTATGTCTGAAGAAGGCTCGTTCCGGCAGTCGATTGCCCGACGAACATCACCCCTTAATGAAGAAATACTGCTGTCGTACAGAATGGCCGGGTCCGGCGGACATGTGTTCTGCCTCATCCCTTCAGTCGGCAGGGACTCGAGCGATCTGGAAGATCTGGCGCTGGCGCTCGTCAAGGCGGGCAATACGGTGCTACTTCCGGAACCGCGGGGGCTCGCGGGCAGCACCGGCCCCTTGAGCGACCTCATTCTCGAAGACCTCGCTCTCGACGTCGCAGCCGTCATCGATGTGGTTGCGTTGGGTCCTGTCATACTGGCCGGCCATGCGTTTGGCGGGATGGTTGCAGGCCTGCTTGCAGAATTGCGGCCGGATCTCATCGTTGGGCTGGTTCTGCTGGCCTATGGTGGACCGGATTATCCCAAGATCCTGGGAAAAATGATCGACCGGGTTTCCTCCGGCATTGCCGAGGAAGATGAGGCACGGGCCATCCTGAAGCAGACCTTCTTCTGGGGAGACAACGGTCTTGATGAGTGGCTCAGTGGGTGGAATGTCGGCGTGATTGCGAGCCAGCGAAGTGCACGGCTGCGGACCGGCATTACCGAAGGTTGGGGCGGACAAGAGATTCCGGTCTTGGATCTGATGGCAGATGCCGATCCGTTCAGGCCTATCGAAACCGCCGGCCATATCAGAGTGCGACTGGGCAATCGGGTGACGATGAGGAGGATCAAAGAAGCCCGTCACGGCTTGCCCGCCGAGAAACCACAGGATACTGCGGTCGAGATTCTGGACTGGCTCAACGGCCTCCATAGTGCGCCGCCGCAGACACCGACCAGCGACGAGCCTGTGCTGTGATCTGTGGCGATGCGGCTGATTTTGTGTGGTAAAGTATCGATATGAGCAAGACGTCTGAAGCCGTTTCCAACCACTCTTCCAGTTCAGTCCAGCCCGACTTTGCAAGCGATACAGCCGCGGCACTGCAAAAGAGCCCGGTGCCCCGCTATCTGCAGCTGGCCTCCATGTTCAGAAGCCGCATCGAGACCGGGGAGTGGGCGATCGGAAGCATGATCCCGCCTGCCAAGCAGCTGGCGGCCGAGTGCGGCGTGGCATTGATGACGCTCCGTCAGGCGATGGACATTCTCGAAGATGAAGGTCTCATCACCAGGCAGCGCGCCAAGGGCACCTTCATTCGAGCTGCTCCCAAGCGTGACCTGTGGTGCAAGGTGAACACCGACTGGTCCGGATTGCTGACGCCCAGAGACAATGCGGTCATCGATATCCTCAAGATGGTGCCGAATGTTCAGCTGCCGCCGCACGAATCCACGGGCCTCGTGGAGGCGCAGGCCTATCGCCATGTTCAGCGGCGCCACAGCCGGGAGACCACAACGTATCTTCTTGCAGACATCTTCATTGCTGAAGACCTGGCTGATCAGATCACGATTGAGGATTACAAGAGCAAGACGGCCATTCAGCTTGTCGCGGAGCTACCCAATGTTACGGTAGCGAACGCCTGGCAGATCATCACAATCGAAGTTGCAGACCTGAACGCCTCGACCGAGTTGAACCTTCCGCTGGGGGCTCCGATCGGCCGCGTCGTGCGTATTGTCGCTGACGAGAATGGTCGCCTCATACTGATGGCGCGACAGGCTTACCGCGGAGACCTGTTCCGTATCGAGATCTCCTTGCTGGGCGGGTCCCCTGTAGCAGAAGTCCTGCGCTAGACTACTCATCCGACGCGCAAAGACTTGTCGATGGACAAAACTTCACATGAGAAGTACCATCCGCGCCGATGTCGGGTGGTTGTCTGCGACTGGACCCCACCATTTTGATGAAGATGCGGAAATCTCTATCCGCAAAGCCTGTAGGACCGCATACACCTCGATCGTTTCGGCGTTCTTCAGAAATGCCGAAGGGACCAAGGTCAGTTTGGCAGTTTCCAGAGGGAATCCGTTTCCAATAATCAGGGACTGCTTTGGTCGCGGAGCCCTTTGCCGTCCACTGCACCGGACGCAGTGGCAGAATGCCGACAGCTTCGACTCTTGGACGTTTGAACGACAGGAGAAGCGAGATGTCCGTAGGGACTGCCGGTCAGGCGGCCGATGTCGCCACTGATCAGGGGACGGCAGACAAGCTGGGGCTTCCGGCGCTGACGGCGATGGTCGTGGGGTCAATGGTGGGTGCCGGCGTCTTCCAGCTCCCTGCCCGTTTTGCCACCCAGACCGGCGTCTATGGCGCGCTGATCGCCTGGGCGATTGCAGGAACAGGCATGCTCTGCCTTGCCTTCGTGTTCCAGGCGCTGGCGGTCCGCAAGCCAAATCTCGACAATGGCGTCTATGTCTATGCCCGCGCGGGCTTCGGGCTTTACCCCGGCTTTCTTTCGGCGGTGGGTTTCTGGGCCTCCGCCTGTGCCGGAAACGCCTTCTACTGGGTGCTGATCATGACGACCATCTCGCAGCTCTTTCCGGAGCTTGGCGGGGTATTCGGCACCGGCGACACCTGGCCCGCCTTCATCGTCTCCGTGGCGGCAGTGTGGAGTTTCTTCATGCTCATCCGGAGGGGCGTCAAGGAAGCCGCCTGGATCAACTTCATCGTTACCATCGCCAAGCTCGTTCCGCTCGGGCTGTTCCTGGTGCTGGTCATCTTCTTCTTTGACGGCTCGGTCTTCATGGGCAATCTGACTGGCGGCTATGACCTCCCGGGCGGCGACTCCCTCCTGCAGCAGGTGCGCGGCACGATGCTGATCACGGTCTTCGTATTCCTCGGCATCGAGGGGGCTAGCGTCTATTCCCGCTATGCCAAGCGACGTGAGGATGTGGGCATCGCCACGGTGCTGGGGTTTCTCTCTGTGCTCGCCCTTTTTGCAAGCATTTCAATCCTTTCCTACGGGATCCTGCCCAAGGAGGAGATCGCGGGGCTGCTGCAGCCATCGGTCGGTGGCGTTCTTGAAGCAGCGGTCGGCACGTGGGGCGGCACCTTCATCCGCCTCGGGCTCATCGTCTCGGTGCTGGGCGCCTATCTTGCCTGGCAGCTGCTGGCAGCCGACGTGGTCTATGCGGCGGCCAAGGACAATGACATGCCCCGCTATTTCGCCAAGCTCAACAACCAGCAGGTGCCGGAACACGCGGTGCTGTGGACCTCGATCTTCGTGTCCACCATCCTGTTCCTCGTCCAGTTCGTGCAGAACGCGCTCGACTTCACCCTCGATCTGACGGCAGCGCTATCGCTTGCCCCGTTCGCGCTGGCGAGCGCCTACGCCGTGAAGATCGCCTGGCGGGGCGAGGGCTACGAGCGGGCAGCGAACATGCGCAATCGCGAGCTGGTGATTGCGGCGGCCTCAACAGCCTACACGCTGTTTCTCATCTGGGCGGCGGGCTACGTCTTCATCTTCCTTGCCTGCATCCTGCTCGCGCCGGCGACCATCCTCTATTTCATGGCGCGGCGGCAGCAGAAGGAACAGGTTTTCACCCCGGCGGGGCTCATCATCTTCCTGGTCGTGCTCGCCTTCGCCGCGGTGGGAATTGCATTGCTGGCCACCGGCGTCGTGCAGGTCTGAAATCTGCATATCGCATCTATCGAGGGAGGAACGGTCATGGCAGCAGAGGCCTTCGGAGTTCATTCGGAAGTCGGACGGTTGCGCAAGGTCATGGTCTGCGCGCCGGGGCGCGCGCACCAGCGGCTGACGCCCAGCAATTGCGATGCGCTGCTGTTTGACGATGTGCTCTGGGTTGAGAACGCCAAGCGCGACCATTTCGATTTCGTCACCAAGATGCGCGATCGGGGCATCGAGGTGGTGGAGATGCACAACCTGCTTGCCGAAACGGTGGCCGTTCCCGAAGCGAAGAAGTGGATCCTCGACAATCAGGTGGTGCCGAACCAGGTGGGTCTTGAACTCCTGGACGAGATCCGCAGTTATCTGGAAGAACTAAAGCCGCGCGATCTGGCGGAAACCCTGATCGGCGGGCTTTCAACGGTCGAGTTTCCCGAGCACGTCGGTGGCGAGACGCTGACGCTGATCCGCGACGCGGTCGGCGTCACCGAATACCTCCTGCCGCCGCTTCCCAACACGCTCTATACGCGCGACACCACCTGCTGGATCTATAGCGGCGTCACCCTCAACGCGCTGTTCTGGCCTGCGCGGCATGAGGAGACGATCCTTGCCGCCGCGATCTACAAATTCCACCCGGACTTCGCAGGAAGGGTGAATGTCTGGTGGGGTGACCCGCTGGCTGACCATGGACTTGCGACCTTCGAGGGTGGCGACGTGATGCCGATTGGCAAGGGCAATGTGCTCATCGGCATGAGCGAGCGGACGTCGCGGCAGGCGATCAGCCAGGTGGCGCTGTCGCTTTTTGAAAATGGCGCGGCGGAACGCGTCATCGTCGCCGCCATGCCCAAGCTGCGCGCCGCGATGCATCTCGATACGGTCTTCACCTTTGCTGACTGCGATTGCGTGCTGCTCTATCCGGATATCGTCGACAAGATCCACGCCTATTCCTATCGGCCGGGCGACAAGCCGGGAACGGTCGACCTGCATCGGGACGAAGGTTCGTTCGTCGATACCGTTCGCGATGCACTGGGATTGAAGCAGATGAGCGTGATCGAGACCGGCGGCAACGACTACATGCGCGAGCGCACCCAATGGGACAGCGGCGCCAATCTCGTCTGCGCCTCGCCCGGCGTGGTCTTCGCCTACGACCGTAATGTCTACACCAACACGCTGCTGCGCAAGGCCGGGATCGAGGTGGTCACCATCACGGGTGCGGAGCTTGGCCGGGGTCGTGGCGGTGGCCATTGCATGACCTGCCCGATCATCCGAGACCCGGCGGATTATTGAGGTGGCCTAGAATTTACATGCGTGAACAGGAGAGTGAGAACATGTCTGATCTCATTGCGATCGTCTATCCGACCGAGGAGACGGCCGAAGAAGTGCGCAAACGCATTCTGGAGTTGCAGAAGGAGTACCTGATCCAGGTCGGCGATGCCGTGGTGGCGACGAAGACCGAAAAGGGCGACGTCAAGCTCAACCAGCTGTTCAGCATGACCGCGGCAGGGGCTGCATCTGGTGGGCTTTGGGGAATGCTCGTTGGCCTCCTGTTCCTCAATCCGCTGGTGGGTGCTGCGGTTGGTGCGGCGAGCGGCGCACTCGGCGGCAAGTGGACAGACATTGGCATCAACGACACCTTCATGAAGGATCTGTCGGCAAGCCTGCAGCCGGGAAATGCCGCACTCTTCGTGCTGGTCCAGCATATGACTGCGGACAAGGTGCTGAAGGACATCGCCCATTATGGCGGTACGGTGCTGAAGACCTCGCTTAACGAGGAGAAGGAACGGGAGCTCAGGGACGCGCTGGCTGGCGCCGTCGCGGGTTGAGGACAGGGAAGCTTCCGGTCCGAGTTCAGGGCTTCCATTGGCCATGATGTTGCGTCAGACCATTCGCCTCAGCAAATCCCGGGATGGCACGGCAATCGCCGTCGCCTCCTGCGGGGCGGGGCCTGTAATTCTCAAGGCCGCTCATTGGCTGAGCCACGTGGATCACGATCTCGAAAGTCCCGTGTGGCGACCGTGGGTGGAGGCGCTTTCCGCCAATCATCGCTACGTACGGTATGATCCCCGCGGCTGCGGCCTGTCCGAAAGATACGTCGAGGATCTCTCCGTCGCGCGCTGGTACGAAGACCTGGAGGCCGTTGCGGACACGATCGATACGCCGCAGTTCATCCTCCTCGGCCTCTCGCAGGGCGGCGCACTCGCGATCAATTATGCACTCCATTATCCAGAGCGCGTGTCGCACCTCATCCTCATGAACGCCTACAGCCAGGGCGCCTGGACCCGGGCGAAAACCGATGCCGAGCGGCTCGAATGCGAGACACTGGTGAACTTCGTGCGCATCGGATGGGGGCGCGAAAATCCGGCCTTCTGCGAATTTTTCACGAACCTCTTCATTCCCGGCGGCACAGCGGAGCAGCACCGCTGGTGGGGCGAGCTTGAACGGCTGACCGCGAGCCCGGAGGTCGCCTCCCAGCTTCTCTACGAGATGCACAGGATCGATGTGCTGGACCTGGTAGGGCAACTGACGGTGCCTACTCTCATCCTGCATTGCCGGGGCGATGTCCGGGTTCCCTTCGGGGAAGGGCTGAAGCTTGCGGCTGCCATCCCGCATGCGGAGTTCGTGGCGCTCGACAGCCGCAACCACGTGCTCCTTCCATCGGAGCCAGCCTGGCGGGTATTTTTCGACCATCTGGCTCGATTTACGGGGCAGGCGCCAGCAAGGTCTTTGAACGGTCTTCGGCAGGCGACGCTGACGCCTGCCGAAGAAGCGGTACTGCGGCTGATGGCCGAAGGGCTCGACAATCGCGCCATTGCGGAACGTCTCAACAAGAGCGCAAAGACCGTCCGCAATCAGCTCTCGACAATCTTCGACAAGCTTGGTGTACGCAGCCGGGCAGAGGCTATCGTCTCGGTGCTGGGCAATCCCGGCCAGCATTAGGCTCGCGGGACAGCTGTCCCAAGGATCCTGCGTCTTTCTTCTCTCCTGCGGGACGCGTGACCCATGAAAGGCGCTTCCTCCTCAGCCAGTATCCCGGCCGCCCATGGGACAGAGCATGCCCATGGGAATTCAGGAGGAGATCATGAGAAATCTAGATGAAGCGAAGCTCAATGACTTTGTCGGCCGTCTGTTGGGCGATTTGGGAGGAGCCGTCAGCGTGCCGCTCGTGCGTATCGGTGACGAGCTCGGTCTCTACCGGACGCTGGACGAGATCGGGCCCTCGACGCCGAACCAGCTCGCCCAGGCCACGGGTTGCGCCGAGCGCTATGTTCGCGAGTGGCTGAACGCGCAGGCGGCCTCAGGCTATATCACCTATGAGGGTGGGCTGTTTTCGCTCTCGCCGGAGCAGGCGGCGGTTTTCGTGGACCCGAACAGTCCGGTGAACCTGATCGGTGGCTTCGACACAGCGGCCGCCATGGTGGAGAACCAGCCGAAGGTGCAACTCGCCTTCAAGACCGGCAAGGGTGTGGCCTGGGGCGATCAGGCGGGGTGCCTGTTCTGTGCGGTGGCGCGGATGTTCCGGCCGGGCTACGTGAATGCCCTCGTGCAGGAATGGCTGCCGGCGCTCGATGGCGTCGTTGACCGGCTGAAGAGCGGCGCAAAGGTTGCCGATGTGGGCTGCGGGCACGGTGTCTCCACCATCGTCATGGCCGAGGCTTTCCCGAACTCGACCTTTGTCGGCTACGACTTCCATCCGGGATCGATCGCGGAAGCGACGGCTCATGCCCGGTCCCATGGGGTCAGCAATGTCCATTTCGAGGTTGGTACGGCACAAAGCTTCCCGGGCTCCGACTATGACCTCGTGGCCTGCTTCGACTGCCTGCATGACATGGGCGATCCGGAAGCGGCGGCGCGTCACATCCGCTCCGTTCTCAAGACGGATGGTACGTGGATGGTGGTGGAACCCGCTGCAGGTGATAGCCTGACCGAGAACATCAACCCGGTTGGACGGCTCTACTATTCGGCGTCGACGATGATCTGCGTTCCCACCTCACTGGCGCAGGAGACGGGCCTCGCGCTCGGTGCGCAGGCTGGCGAACGGCGCCTGAGCGAAGTGATCAAGACCGGAGGGTTCAGGAACGTCCGGAAGGCGGCCGCCACACCGCTGAACATGGTTCTGGAGGCAACCTGACATCCGTTGCCAGGAAGTGACGTGGGCGGATTGCCAGCCGCCCGCGTCCCGTGTCGATGTCTCAGGCACTGAGAACCGCTGAGGTTCCCTGTACGAAGTAGGCGAACCCGATGCAGGTGACGATCATTCGGGTCCAGCTGCGGAACTGCAGGTCTGACATCCGATCGAGGACGAATTTTCCAAGCCAGGCACCGAGAAATGCCGCGGGGATGCAGAGAGCAACGGTGGTCCAGCCCATGGCGTCGAGCATCAGCGCCGCATTGATGTAGAAAACCACCTTGGTGAAGTGCGCGACAACCTGAATGGTCGCCTTCGTGGCGATGACTACCCGGCGGTCAAGCTTGGTTCTGATGAAGAACAGATCGATGAGCGGGCCTGCGCTTCCGACCATGACAGTCAATGCGCCACTGATCAGCCCGCACGCGAAGGCATGGGAGGGCCGAGAAGCATCAAAGGTCAGCCAGGATGCGGGGATCCATAGCAGAAGCGGCAGCAAGCCGATCACCATTAGGGCAATGGCCTTGTTGGGAGAGTACTGAACGGCAAAGAGACAGCCCATCGCCAGCAGCAGCCCCAGGCTCACGATCGCGAGGATCTTCAGGTCCAGATAGCGGCGGGATAGCCAGGCGCGGGACCCGTTTGAAACCATCTGGATAATGCCGTGGACGGCTATCGCGGTGCTGGCCGGCGCGACGAGGAAAAGAAACCACAGAAGGAGAAGCCCACCTGCCATGCCGAAGATGCCGGACAGGAAGGACGTCACCAGAACGACGGGTACCAGCATGATCAGGCTAGCGAGGGCCATCAGGAACTCCGGAGGATCTCAGGTATCCAGCCGGGATACCGAGGCAGGTCAAACTCAGATGCAGAAGGTACGCCGTCAATAACGCGTGGGCGGATCAGCTGTCTTCCTCAGTGTTGTTGCCTATAAAGGTGAGGATCCGGTTGACGGCTTCGGCACGCCCCGCACTGTCTCTGTCGACGATGACAAAATGGGTCATGTTCTCGGGCTCCCAGGTCTCGACGCGCGGTGAATTGACCAGATCTGCGACAAGCGCCTTCACATCGCCCGGACGCGAGAAATAGTCGAGCTGCGGTCGCATGATCAGCACATCGCAATAGACCTGGCTGGCGTGAATGAGCTTGTCGCCGCGCCCCATGTAGAAGCTGTCCTCCAGCATGCCGTTCGGACTTCTGTAGCGCGGTGGCTCATGGTTCGTGGAGGCTGGATCACCATCGATGAGCGCCTGGCGGAACGCTTCCGCCACCTTCGGGTCACGCCAGGAGTCCTTGTCCTCGACCGGGATGGACTGGGCCCATTTGGTCATGAGCATGTCCGGATCATTGAGGCTGTAGCCGCCATAATGCGCCTGATTGAAGTGGCCCGGTCTTGCTGGATCTTCCAGGGGATGATCACGATAGCGCGCATGCCCCTCAACGCCGCCATAAAGGACATTGTAAAGGACGAGATGGCTGACCTTTTCAGGCCAGAAGGCAGCGTACATCAAGACAACCGTCGCGCCGACGCCCCAGCCCATGAGGCCGACACGCTCGGAGCCGGTCGTGCGACGCAGTTCGTCCACGGCAGCATCGATATCCCGGACGATCTCGATGGAGCGAACCAGCGGGCGCGACTGGGAGGGATCTTCGTCCATCTCGCTCGACCGATCAGAGCCGCCAAACCCCCTTGCATCGGGGATGAAGCACGTGTGGCCCGCCAGGGCCAGGGTCTCGGCAAGCGAGCCACCCGGTGCGGGAAGGTCATATTCGCTGATGCCGGGAATGCGCGTTCCATGCATGAGCACCATCGGCGTCTTGCCCGGGACATGGGGTTCCGGGCGAACCTCCCTGACCGCGATGTTCACGCCGTCAACTGTGCGGACTTTGAAATCCCTGCGAGCTATCTTGGACACGCCAATATCTCCCCTGCTGTAACTTGAATAATGAGGTTTTCGCGGACGCGCTTCAGGAGAAGTAGAAACGCAAGGCTGTCTGGTCGATGGCTCGTCGCGTTTCCGCATCGGGAACAAACCGGCGGTAAAGCTCGATTGCCCCTTCATACGTCATGCTGTCTTCGAATGCAGCAAATGGCCAGTCACTGCCCCAGAGCAAGCGTTCGGTTCCCGCATGCTTCAGCAGGGTATTCGCTACTTGGCCGACGAATTCCGGATCACCCAGCCTGAACCCGCCTGAAAGCTTGACCCACGCGTTGCCCTTGTCGACTGCCCGTAAAACTTCGCGGAAGCCTTCGGCCTCAAGGCCGTCCGGTGCCGGCGGCCTGCCCATATGATCGATGACCAGTCTCGGCCCAGCATCCACGAGATGCTTGATGTAGTCCTGAAGCCTCCATCCCTCGTCATGCAGCTGAACGTGCCATCCGATGTCGGCGATGCGGCGGAAAAGACGCTGGTAGCTGTAGCTCGAAATATCCGGCGGGGTATCGACGTTGCGAAACTGCAGACGCACACCGACAACGCCTGCCTGATCCAAGGCTCGTAAGGCCGATGGATCAATATCAGGGTCAACGATGACGGTCGCCCGCAGACGCTTGGACGCCTTGAGCGCCTCGAGCATGTAATCATTGTAGTCGCCATACATGCTGGCAGCGGCCAGCACACCGAAATGCACACCCGCCTGATCAAGGGCTTTCAGATAGGCCTCGATCGGAGCATCGGCCGGCGGTTTGTGCCAGGCTGAATCCAGCATGGGCATGTCCAGCGTGTAGACATGCGCATGGGCATCCACCAAGGGAACCTCGGTGAGCGGTAACTGGCGCACAGGAATCGAACTGGAAGTCATCTGTGATTTCAATGCCTTGCTGCTATGGGCTAAAAACTTCGCACACTCGTTGCGATCAGGCCTAGCATTCGTTCTGTTTACTGGCAAGATAGTTTCTGCTATCAGAACAGCCAAAGGCTTCTTGCTGTCTCCACTTGCAGGTGGCTCAGCCTTTCGTGTTCTGATAGATGATCCGCGACCCGTGTCTTCATTTCTCAAGGTTGGTCAACCCAATATGCCTCCAGTCTCCAAGTCCCTGGGCCAGGGAACTCAGTCCGTCCTTCTTACGGTTGAAATTCTTGAGCAGCTTGCATCCAGCGCGGGACCTGTCGGCATCAGCGATCTTGCTCGCCAGATCGGCACGTCGAAGAGCCGGATCTTCCGGCACCTGCAGACGCTCGTCGAATGCGGTTTCATTTCCAGGAATGCGGATGGAGAGTATGAGGCTGGCAGTCGGCTGCTTACCTTCTGCCGTGCGATCAACGAGCGCTACGATCCTGTCAGCATCGCCGAGCCGATCCTCTACGGGTTGAAAGTGAAGCTTGGGCACACGGTCATCATCTCGCGCATCGTCTCCACGGGGATCTATGTGATCAAATCGATTTCCGGCGACTCCTCCATCGTGCTCGCGATGCGTCCGGGCTCCGTTCTCCCATTCGACCGCTCCGCACAGGGCCTTGTGGCATTGGCCTTTATGCCCGTCAGTGCCCGCAAGGACGACACGGAGTTTGCACGCGCCTACGAGCGCTTTGCACAGACTTCGCCTGAACAACTGGAGGTCATCCGGAAGCAGGGATGGGCCGCAGCGCAGATGCGCGAAGGACTGGTGGGGGTTGCCGCACCGGTTTTCGGGCGGTCAGGCAGACTGATCGCCACCCTCGGCATGCTCGATACTGCGGCGGCAATGAAGCCTGATTCAGTACAGGCGAAGGGAGAAGCCCTGGTCGAAGCGGCCGAGGCCGTTTCTCAGGGCCTGACGGCCGCAGGCGTAACCTCGATCTAGCATCCGGCGAACAACGACAGATCACCGTAATTTACCCGGTTAGGCAACGCTTGCGGCGTGAAATTAGCGTCGCTTGACGACTTTCCGTGCCCCTGTTACTGTTTCGATAGATGAATATATAGTTCCATCTACTAGAACATTCACGCATGGCCGTCTGGATCTGGCTCGCACCCATCGGGCGAGTACCTGAACCAACATGGTCGGCACCGTCTGGGGAGAAGACGAGATGATCAGCAGAAGACATTTTCTGGAAGGAGCGGTTGCAGCGGGGGCGTTGGCTGCATTGCCATCGGTTGCCGGAGCGCAGGAGGGCTTCTCCCTTGCAGGCAAGACCGTGGAGTGGACCATCCCCTTCGGTGAGGGTGGCGGCAATGATGCCTGGGCACGCTTCTTTGCTCACTATCTGGGCAAGTACCTGCCTGGCAATCCGAACGTGATTGTCCGCAATGTCCCCGGTGGCGGCTCCATCACGGGCACCAACTCATTCGCACAGCGTGCGCCCAACGACGGCCTGTCGCTGCTTGGCGTTTCTGGCTCCACGCAGTTTCCCTACCTTCTGGGCGACAAGCGTGTTCAGTATGACTATCGCGATTTCACGCCCGTTCTCGTTTCGCCCACGGGCGGAGTGGTCTACATCCCCGCAAGTTTTGGCGTGAAGGACGTGACCGAGCTTCCGAAGCTCTTCGACCGCGAACTGGTCCTTGCCAATACAGGTCCAACATCGCTCGACCTGGTGCTGATGCTGGGCTTCGAGATGATTGGCCTCAAGGTGCGCCACGTCTTCGGCATGTCCAGTCGTGGCGAAACCCGTCTGGCATTTGAGCGCGGCGAGGCGACGGTGGACTACCAGACCTCATCGAGCTACCTCGCCAATATCGTGCCTCTTGTCGAGGCGGGGACTGCGGTGCCTCTCTTCACGCTCGGCGCGCTGGATGAAAACGCGAACATCGTCCGGGATCCGACCTTCCCCGATCTGCCCCATTTCCTCGAAGCCTACGAGATGGTTCATGGCAAGGCTCCCGAGGACGGACCGGAACTGAAGGCGTTCGTCGCGTTCTTCAGCGCGGGCTTCCCCGCCCAGAAGATGGCGATGCTGCACAACACCAATCCGCCCGAAGTCATCGAAGCCTACCGCACGGCCTTTGCGAAAGCAGTCGCAGACCCTGAGCTGCAGGAACGCAAGGGCGACATTCTTGGCGACTACACGCAGGCAACGGGAGAGGCGGCGGACGCGCTCTTCGAGGTTGCCACGACGATTGACGAGGAAGCCAAGACCTGGGTGCAGAACTACCTGCGCGAGCGTCACAGCGTCCAGCTTTGATTGGCCCTGACTGACAACTGACAACGCTATGTCCGGGGAAGCCTCAGGGTTGCCCTGGGCATGGCGTTTTTCCCATACATCTGCAGAACATTCCGGAGCGGTCTTCATGCTAGAGGCCCTGACACATTCGCTGGTGACGCTGTTTGCTTTCGAGCACATGCTGTACCTGCTTCTCGGTACCACCCTCGGCTTCTTCATCGGCCTTCTTCCGGGACTGGGAGGGATCGTCGGCCTGTCGCTGATGCTGCCCTTCATCTACGGGATGGATCCGATCTCGGCCTTCGCCTTGCTCGTAGGGCTCCTCGCTGTTCTGCCGACATCTGACACGTTTGCTTCCGTCCTGATGGGAATTCCGGGGTCCGCCGCATCGCAGGCCACGGTTCTCGACGGGTTCGCCTTGTCAAAGCGGGGCGAAGCTGCCCGGGCACTATCTGCAGCCTTTAGCGCATCGCTGGTCGGCGGACTTTTCGGCGCAGCAATCCTGACGGTACTGGTGATCGCCGCAAGACCGCTCATCCTGAGTTTTGGTTCGTCTGAGCTCTTCGCCATGACCCTATTCGGCCTGTCCATGGTCGGCGTTCTTTCCGGTTCCAGTCTGGCAAAAGGTATTGGCGCCTGTGCACTCGGCCTCGTCTTCGGATCGATTGGTGCGGCGCCCGCGACCGGCGAATACAGAATGGACTTCGGCTCCATCTATCTCGGCGACGGCATTCCCCTCATCGTCGTGGCGCTGGCAGTCTTTGCGTTGCCGGAGATTGTGGATCTCATCCGCAAGAACCAGGCGATTTCCGGCTCTGGCCATATGGGCACGGGCTTCATGCGTGGGGTTCGTGATACCATTGCCAACTGGTGGCTGGTCCTGCGCTGTTCGGGCATCGGCGCCATCGTCGGCGTCATTCCCGGGCTTGGCAATTCAGTCGTCGACTGGATTTCCTATGGTCATGCCGTCCAGACCAGCCGCGACAAGAGCGAATTCGGCAAAGGCGATATCCGTGGCGTCATCGCGCCTGAATCCGCCAACAACTCAACGACGGGTGGCGGCCTGTTTCCGACGCTTCTGTTTGGCATTCCCGGATCCGGCGCGATGGCGATCTTCCTTGCAGGCATGGTGCTGCTCGGCGTGCAGCCCGGCCCCAGCATGGCCGATCCGAACAAGAACCTGCACCTGACCTATACAGCCGTTTGGTCGCTGGCGCTCGCCAATGTGTTCGGCACGATCATGTGCATCATCTTCGCGCCGCTGATCTCCCGGATCACGACGATCCGCTACACGATCATTGCCCCGTTCATGATTTTGATCATCACCTTCGCGGCCTTCCAGTCGACTCGCAGCCTCTATGATCTTGTCGCCCTGGTGGGCGTTGGCCTGATCGGCATCATGCTTCGCCGCTTTGGCTGGCCACGCCCTGCCTTCCTTGTGGGATTCGTGCTGGCGACCCAGCTGGAGACTTACTTCTACCACGCCGTCCAGTTTCACGGCACAGGCTTCCTGCTGAAGCCGATGCCACTTCTGATCATCGGGCTTTCCGTCATTTCAGTCTGGGTGGCCATTCGCAAGCGTCCGGAAGGCGCGACGGGCAGGATCGAGACCGAGGGTTCTGGAGCGGGAAGCGCAGCAGCGGGGTCCATGCTGCCGCAGTTGCTGTTCACAAGCCTCATCGCGATAGCACTGGCGTTCGCCATCTATGAAGGTGCACAACGCTCTTTCCTTGGCGGCATTTTCCCCATTCTGGCTGGTGCGGCAGGCTTGCTGGCCGTCGTCTGGGTGCTGATCCCGCAGGCAAGGAACAGCTTGGGCAGCAACGTCAACTATGACACCGAGGCAAACAGCGGCGAAGTCAGCATGTGGCCGATCCTGACATGGTTCGCCGCACTCATAATTGGCGTAGCGCTCGTCGGCTTCGTGATCTCCATCACGCTCTTCTTCATCTTCTTCTGCAGAAAGATCAGCAAACTGAGCTGGCCAATGAGCCTCGTGCTGACAGCCGCCGCCATTGCCGGGATGCTGGTTCTGGCCAACGCCTTGAACCTCGTCTTCCCAGGTGGAGTTCTGCAGAACATGTACAATCTGCCCTGGCCTTTGCGATAGGACGAGTGGAGACGGATAATCCGGTGGCGTTGGTAGATTTCATAGCGCACACCATCAATGTTACCGATCGGGACGTCCCGATCGGGAAGTCATATTTCGATGTACGGTTCGGTTGACATGGATGCGAGCCGGGTGATTACCTAGCGACAGTGAGCAATGGACCTCACTGCAGCCTTCCTCGTCCCAAGAACGATAGGAACCCTGCCGATCGTCAGTATTGATGTCGTAGCGCACCTCGTCGCCAGAACGACAAATGTCACCAGAGTTTCTCTCAAGTTTCCGCGGGACATTTGTCTTCCAGTACGCAATGAACCTGGATCACCAAATGGCCATTCGTAAGCTTCTCGTCGCCAATCGTTCAGAAATTGCCATCCGCGTCTTTCGCGCGGCCAATGAGCTTGGGATCCAGACCGTCGCCATCTGGGCGGAGGAAGACAAATACGCGCTGCATCGCTTCAAGGCGGACGAGAGCTATCTGATCGGGCGCGGCCCGCATCTGAAGAAGGATCTTGGCCCGATCGAGAGTTATCTGTCGATCGATGAGGTGATCCGGGTGGCCAGGCTCTCCGGCGCGGATGCGATCCATCCGGGCTACGGGCTGCTGTCTGAAAGCCCGGAATTCGCCGAGGCCTGTGCCGAGAACGGCATCATCTTCATTGGCCCGAAGCCGGAGACGATGCGAAGGCTCGGCAACAAGGTAGCCGCGCGCAATTTGGCGGTCGAGATCGGCGTGCCAGTCGTGCCGGCCACCGAACCGCTTCCCGATGACATGGACGAGGTGGCAAGGCTCGCTGCCGGTGTCGGCTATCCCCTGATGCTGAAGGCTTCCTGGGGCGGAGGCGGACGCGGGATGCGCGTCATCCGCTCCGAAGCCGATCTTGCCCGCGAGGTGATGGAGGCAAAGCGCGAAGCCAAGGCAGCCTTCGGCAAGGACGAGGTCTATCTGGAAAAGCTGGTCGAGCGCGCCCGGCACGTCGAGGTTCAGGTGCTAGGTGACACCCACGGGAATGCCGTCCATCTCTACGAGCGCGACTGCTCCATCCAGCGCCGCAACCAGAAGGTGGTTGAGCGCGCGCCGGCGCCGTATCTCAATGACGCCGCGCGCCAGGAACTCTGCGGCTACGCCCTGAAGATTGCCGAGGCGACCGACTATGTCGGAGCGGGAACGGTCGAGTTCCTCATGGATGCCGACACCGGCAAGGTCTATTTTATCGAGGTCAACCCGCGCATTCAGGTCGAGCATACGGTCACCGAGGCGGTGACGGGCATCGACATCGTCAAGGCCCAGATACGCATCCTGGAGGGGGCTGCGATCGGATCGCCTGCGTCAGGCGTGCCGGCGCAGGAGAAAATCAGCCTGCACGGCCATGCCCTTCAATGCCGGATCACAACCGAGGATCCGGAGCAGAATTTTATCCCGGACTATGGCCGCATCACCGCCTATCGCTCGGCGGCGGGCTTCGGCATCCGCCTCGATGGGGGCACCGCCTATACCGGCGCGATCATCACCCGCTATTACGATCCGCTGCTGGTCAAGGTGACGGCGTCGGGCGGCACGCCCGAAGAAGCAATCGCCCGCATGGACCGCGCGCTGCGCGAGTTCCGCATCCGTGGCGTGGCGACGAACCTCACCTTCCTCGAAGCGATCATCGGCCATCCGAAGTTCTGCGACAATTCCTATACGACGCGGTTCATTGACGAGACACCGGAGCTATTCAGCCAGGTTAGGCGGCAGGACCGTGCCACCAAGCTCTTGACCTATCTAGCCGACGTAACCGTCAACGGCCATCCGGAAACCCGCGGCCGTCCGAAGCCGAAGAAGGACGCAGCGCGGCCACGCGTGCCCTATATCGAAGCGCCCGTGCCTGAAGGCACGAAGCAGCTGCTCGACCAGCTGGGACCGAAGAAGTTCGCCGAGTGGATGCGCAATGAACGGCGCGTGCTCGTCACCGACACAACAATGCGCGATGGCCACCAGTCGCTGCTGGCGACACGTATGCGCACTTTTGACATCGCCGGTATCGCCAGCGTCTATGCCCGAGCGCTGCCACAGCTGCTCTCGCTTGAATGCTGGGGTGGGGCGACTTTCGATGTCGCCATGCGTTTCCTTACCGAAGACCCTTGGGAGCGTCTGTCCAAGGTGCGGGAGGCGGCGCCGAATGTTCTGTTGCAGATGCTGCTGCGCGGCGCGAATGGCGTCGGCTATACCAACTATCCCGACAATGTCGTCCGCTTCTTTGTCAGGCAGGCCGCACAGGGCGGGGTCGATCTCTTTCGCGTCTTCGACTGCCTGAACTGGGTCGAGAATATGCGCGTCGCGATGGACGCGGTGATCGAGGAAGGCAAGCTCTGCGAGGCGGCGATCTGCTACACGGGCGACATCCTCGATCCGAACCGGGCCAAGTACGACCTCACCTATTACGTCAATCTGGCGAAGGAACTGGAGGGGGCAGGGGCGCATATCATCGCGCTGAAGGACATGGCGGGGTTGCTGAAGCCTGCTGCCGCCAAGGTTTTGTTCAGGGCATTGCGGGAAGCGACGAATCTGCCGATCCATTTCCACACGCATGATACGTCAGGCATCTCGGCTGCCACCGTTTTGGCCGCCGTCGATGCCGGGGTTGATGCAATCGATGCGGCGATGGACGCCTTCTCGGGCGGCACGTCGCAGCCCTGCCTCGGCTCCATCGTCGAAGCGCTGAAGGGTGATGCCCGCGAGACCGGTCTCGACAGGGAATGGATCCGCCGCATCTCCTTCTACTGGGAAGCGGTCCGCAATCAATACGCAGCCTTCGAGAGCGATTTGAAGGGACCCGCCTCGGAAGTCTATCTGCACGAGATGCCGGGCGGCCAGTTCACCAATCTCAAGGAGCAGGCGCGGTCGCTGGGGCTGGAAACCCGCTGGCACGAGGTTGCCCGCGCCTACCACGACGCAAACCTGATGTTCGGCGATATCGTCAAGGTGACGCCCTCGTCGAAGGTGGTCGGCGACATGGCGCTGATGATGGTCTCGCAGGAGCTGACGGTTGAAGACGTGCTCAACCCGGCTCGCGACATCGCCTTCCCGGATTCTGTTGTCTCGATGCTGCGCGGCGACCTTGGTCAGTCGCCGGGCGGCTGGCCGGAGGCGCTGCAGAAGAAGGCGCTGAAGGGTGAGAAGCCGATCACCGCGAGACCGGGCTCTCTGCTTGCCGATGCGGATCTTGTGGCCGAGCGCAAGGAGATCGAGGAGAAGCTTGAACGGCAGCTCAGCGACGCCGAGTTTGCCTCGCACCTCATGTACCCGAAAGTCTTTGCGGATTTCGTTACAGCTCAAGCCGAGTACGGGCCGGTCAGCGTCCTGCCGACGCCGTCCTATTTCTACGGCATGGCGCCGGAAGACGAGATCTTTGTCGAACTGGAGCGGGGCAAGACCCTGGTGATCCGCTGTCTTGCCGTGGGCGAGACCGACGACCAGGGCATGGTCCCCGTGTTCTTTGAACTCAACGGCCAGCCCCGCCGAGTCAAGGTGCCGAACCGTACCAGCGGTGGCGCTGCCGCCCGCGTCCGCCGCAAGGCAGAGGCAGGCAACGCCGCCCATGTCGGTGCGCCCATGCCGGGGGTGATCTCCGCTGTGGCCGTCGCGGCAGGACAAAGCGTCAAAGCGGGTGACGTCCTGCTTTCCATTGAGGCGATGAAGATGGAGACTGTGCTCCACGCCGAACGCGACGGTGAAATCGCCGAAGTGCTGGTCAGGGTGGGCGAGCAGATCGACGCCAAGGATCTGCTGCTGGTCTTTCAGACCAAGTAATCCACCAAGGCAAACGGCCGCCGAGATGGCGGCCGTGGGTGATGATTTGCCGGTTGGGCCTGGTGTTAGCTCAGGGGATGGTGGATGCAGATATTCTTGATTTGCTGATAGGCGGCGATTGCCTCCAGTCCCTTCTCACGCCCGAAGCCGGAGAGCTTGTAGCCGCCGAAGGGAAATTCAACGTCGAGGCCGACACCGAAGGAATTAATCCATACCTGGCCGACGCGGAGCTTCTCGCCCAGCCCCAGCGCCTTGTTGATGTTGGTGGTGTGCACGCCTGCCACCAGGCCAAAGGGTGAGTCATTGGCGATGCGAATAGCTTCGTCGGGCGTGTCGAACGGGATCACCGTCAGTATGGGTCCAAAGACTTCCTCGCGGGCAATCCGCGTTTCGTTGCTGGCGCCGATCACCAGGCCCGGGCGGACGAACGCGCCCTCAGCGAGTGCCGTATCGGACGGAACATCCGCACCGAGGAGAAGTTCGCCGTCGCCACGGGCAACCTCGTAGTACCGTTCGACGTCGTCGCGATGAGACGTGTTGATCAACGGTCCCATATCCGGGTCGTCAACGCCGGCACCCAGACGCATGGATTGGATATGCTGATGCAGCCGCTCCACCACGTCATCGTGAATGGAACGCTCGACGAGCAAACGCGTACCCGCATTGCACACCTGTCCGGCATGCGTAAGGAAGCCGCCTGCAATGATCGGAAGCGCCTTTTCCATCTCCGCGTCGGCAAACAGGACTTGAGGCGACTTGCCGCCCAGCTCCATGTTGGTCGGGATTGCATGGCTGGCGGCGGCTTCCATCACGCGCTGGCCGGTTGCCACGGAACCTGTGAAGGTGATCTGATCGACACCTGGATGACGGGCCAGCAGGTCGCCTACCAGCGAGCCCCTGCCATTGATCAGGTTGACCTGCCCCTCCGGCAGCCCTGCTTCCCGGCAGATCTTCAGGAATTCATACGCCGTGACTGGGGTCTCCGTCGCTGGCTTGATAATGACGGAGCAGCCTGCAGCAAGGGCAGGCGCCACACCGCGTGCAATCAACTGGAATGGGTAGTTCCATGGAATGATGTGCAGGCTGACGCCGATTCCCTCGCGCACCGTCCAGTCGCTGTAGTTTGGTCCAAGCGGAATTGACCGTCCCTGCAGCTTGTCAGCCGCACCTCCATAAAACTCGAAGAAGCGCGCAGAACAATCCACTTCCCAATAGGCGTCACGGAGCGGCTTGCCGCTATCCTCACTTTCAAGACGCGCGATCTCATCACGTCGTTCGAGCATCAGCTCGCCAATCCGGTGCATGATCCGTGCACGTTCGAAAGGCCGCATCCTGTTCCAGGGGCCTTCGTCAAACGCGCGCCGTGCGGCGGACACGGCCAGATTGACTTCCTTTTCTCCAGCTCTTGCAAAGCTGGCAACCAATGCACCGGTAGCCGGATTGCGGCTTTCACCAAAACCGTCCGAAGCTTCCGAATATTTCTTATCGCCAATTACGAGTGGGATGACAGGTGCGCTCATACGTTCGTCTCCTCGACAATATGCACGAAGTGTATACAGACAAAAAAAGATTGTCGACACAAATTGACAGGCTGTGCGCATGTTGCTAGCAATTTGATATTCAAGGAGGGCATCATGGAGCTAGGTCTGAAGGGCAAGAGAGCCCTCATCACAGCGGCGTCGCGAGGCTTGGGTCGCGCTTCAGCGCTGGCGCTCGCAGAAGAAGGAGCGCGTCTGGCCGTTGCCGTGCGCAACGTGGACAAGGCTCAGGAATTTCTCGACGCGCTGCGCGCAGCTGGAGCCGAGCAGGCCGAGGCCGTCCATATCGACCTTTGCGAGCGGAGCACGCTTGCGGCAGGTGTCGAGGATGCTGCTGCCAAGCTGGGCGGCCTTGATATCTTCGTCGGCAACACCGGCGGGCCTGCGGCCGCTCCGTTTCTTGGCGTTTCGCGCGAAGGGTGGGAGGCTGCGCTTGGTGAAAGCCTGTTGCCGTTGGTCGAGCTCACCCATGCGGTTCTTCCGCATATGCGCCGCAACCAATGGGGCCGCATCATCTACGTGACGACCGTCGGCGTGAAGATCGTTCAGCCGAACATGGTGCTTTCCGACTCCATCCGCCTCGCGGTCGTGGGTATGGCCAAGTCGCTCTCCATCGAATTCGCCCACGAAGGCATCATGGTGAATTGTCTATGTCCGGGTCCGTTTGCGACCGACCGGATGGAATATCTCGTCAATGCAAGTGTCGAGCAGCATGGATTGTCGCGTGTGGACGCAGAGAAGCTGTGGCTGAACGAGGTGCCTGTCGGCAAGTTTGGTGATCCGGCAGACTTTGGCGCTTTCGTTGCCTTGCTTGCTTCAGAGCGGGCAGGGTTTGTGACCGGAACAGCCATTGCACTCGACGGCGGTAAGTCCCGCGCTTATTGATCAAGGATTGGAAGCCTAATGGATAATCAAGCTAACGGCGGGACTGCCATTGTCAGGTGGCTGAAGAACGCTGGCATCAAGAATGTTTTCTCGGTTTCGGGTGGCCCCATCAACCCCATCTATCAAGCCTGTGCCCATGATGGAGTGCAGCTGGTTCATGCACGCCACGAGGCAGCTGCAGGATATATGGCTGAGGCGGCGGCCAGAGTCTCAGGTAACCCCGCAGCGCTCGTCGTGACGCTAGGGCCTGGCGTGGCCAATACGCTGACACCGGCAGTTGTCTCCAATCTCGGCGGAACGCCGCTGCTCATCATCGGCGCGCAGTCGGCAACAACGTCGGCCGAGCGTGGCGCCGGCATGTCTTTCGAATTGCTGCCGGCAATGCGCAGCGTTACAAAATGGGCGGCGCGCTGCACCGACCCCAACCGGCTTGCAGAATATCTGGACATTGCATGGCGCAAGATGTGGGCAGGGCGCCCCGGACCGGTATTTCTTGAAGTACCGACCGATGTTCTGCACCAGCCGATCAGCATCGGTCTAGAAAATATTCTGCCATCCGGACCAACGAAACCAGTGAAGCCTGGTCTTAGTCCGGCAGATGCCGACGAATTCCTGCGAAAGTTTTCTGCAGCGAAGCGTCCGATACTCTTGCTTGGCGATGATACGTTCTATGATCCCAGCGAAAAGCTTCAGAGCGCCATCGAAAAGCACGGCATTCCCTTCTTCACCCTGAGGCTTGCCCGCGGCATCGTTGATGAGCGCCATCCATTGTGTGCTGGGCCGGGATATACGCCCTGCAACTCGAGCCTTAGGTCCGCGCTTCAGGAAGCAGATCTCATCATTCTTCTTGGACATCATTTTGAGTTCGACCTCGATTTCGGATCGGCCATCCCCGTGACGACCGAAATCGTGCAGGTCGCGATGGACCAGGAACTACTGCACCGAAACCGGCGCGCAAGCCTTGCCATTGCGGCGAGCCCGTCTGCGTTTGTCGAGCTCCTTGCACAGTCCGAAATGCCATCGTTTGACGAAGCCTGGACGCGTGGCGTGGTCGAGAGCTGGAATGCCGAATTCGCAGCCCAGAAGGGTGAGGATGACCAGACCGGCCTGCATCCTATCACTGCGGTGGACGCTGTCCGGGAAGCCATGCCGGACAATACGATCTTCGTGACGTCTCACGGCAATATCGATTTCTGGGCCGATGCGCGGCTGAAGATCCCCGCACGCGGACGATACCTGCGTGCCGGACAGTCGGGAACGCTCGGCGCCGAAGTGCCTTACGGAGCAGGCGCGAACTTCGAGGATCCCGACGCACCAGTGGTCGTATTCGTGGGTGATGGCGGCGTTGGCTATCACGTGACGGAGCTCGATACGGCGGAACGCTATGGCCGCGCCTTCACGATCGTCGTGCTTGATGACCAGCTTTGGGGCGCCATCGCGCTGCCACAGGACATGAAGTACGGCGAGACCTATGCAATGAACCTGCCCCGGCGTGATTGGGCCAAGGTTGCCGAGGGGCTGGGCGGCAAGGGCTTCATCGCCACCACGCCTGAAGAGATCGCATCGGCGGTGCGCGAGGCGCATGCCTCTGGCAAGCCGGCAATTGTCCAGGTTCCGGTACGCTCGGTGCTCAGCCCGTACATGGCCTACATTTCTTAGACAGAAACGTCCGATCAGCAAGGAACAAGCCGATGAAGATCTTCAAGGATGGGCACAAGACCGGCATCACGCCGCCCAACCATTTTGGTGGCCTGAACGTACTGGACATCGTTCCGCTCGCGGGCAGTGACTTTTCGGTTCAGGTGTCCAAGGCTCCCAAGGGCGGTGGTGGCGAGTTGCACCATCACGACGACCTGATCCAGGTGTTCTACATCGTCGACGGCGCTCTTACCTTCGATACGGGCAAGGAGCGTTTCACCCTGCAGAAGGGCGAGGCTGTTGTGTTTGAGCAATACGATCCCCACTACACACTGAATGAGCAGGAACAGGAGTGCACAAGTCTGGTTATTTCTTGTCGCATCCCTAAGAATTGACGCGCGCCTGACGCGGCAATAGAAGTCAACGCCGCGGTTTCTAGGAGCACTACATGGCCTCGACTGAAGCACTTGAAAGTCAAAATACGGAAACGTCTTCAACCAATCTCATCAGGGCGTTGGAGGATGACATCCTGAACGGCGCTCTTCGCCCCGGTGACAGGTTGGATGAGCAGGCCATTGCAAGGCGGTTCAATGTCTCGCGAACGCCGGTGAGAGAGGCATTGCGTCACCTGGCTTCAAGCGGGCTGGTCGAGATCCGTCGCAATCAGGGGGCACTGGTTCGCAACCTCACCACCGCTGAACTTCTGGAGATGTTTCAGGTGATGGCTGAGCTGCAGGGTCTTGCTGCGCGGCTCTGCGCACGCCGGATGTCGCGCAGCGAAGTTGCGACCTTGAGGCAGCTCAACGAGGCCTGTGAAAAATACGCTGACGAAGACAAGCACGAAGACTTCTTTCAGGCCAATGTCGATTTTCATCAGTGCATCGAGAATGGGGCGCGAAACAGCTTCCTCATGGAAGAGAATGCAAAGCTTGCCAAGCGGTTGCGGGCCTATCGCTGGCACATGACGTTTCAGCCCAGGCGGATGGTCAACTCTGTCGCCGAGCACTATCGCATCGTCGAAGCGATCGAGCAGGGTGATGAGGAAGCTGCCCACAAGCTGATGCGCACACACGTCGATCTGTTGGCAGGATCAGCAACGGACGTATTGATCGCGCTGGAAACGAAGACCCGCAGCTAGCGGAGTTCTGGACCTGCTCCAGGGCTTCGGTTGCGGCATGCTTCGGCCACGCACTATTGTTTTGGAGACAGGAATGCAGACTCTGGATGTTGTACCGAACACCTCCGTTCACAGGAATGAAAAGCTGGATGCTGCCCAAAGTCTGGCTGTAGGCAACGGCGCACCGGCTGAGGTCCACCGCTTTCTCGGTGCGTTTCCGGATTATGCAGCGACACCCCTTGTCGACCTTCCTGGCCTTGCCGGAGCCCTGGTGCTCGAGAAGGTATCGATCAAGGATGAAAGCACCCGCTACGGCCTTTCCAGCTTCAAGGCGCTGGGCGGAGCATACGCTGTCGCCCGTCTGGTCCACCGCTTCCTTGAGGAACGGCTGGGGCGCAAGGTAGATCCTGCCGAAATGCTCGGTGAGGAGTGCCGCAAGATTGCATCCGAGTTGACCGTTTGCTGTGCGACAGATGGAAATCATGGCCGCTCGGTCGCTTCCGGGGCCCAGAAGTTCGGCTGCCGTTGCGTCATCTTCCTGCACAGCGGCGTCAGCGAAGGGCGCGAGAAGGCTATCGCCTACTACGGCGCTGAGATCCGTCGTACTGACGGCAATTACGATGACTCCGTCGAAGAGGCGGATGTGACCTCGAAGCGGGAAGGATGGGTCACCGTTTCCGACTTCGCCCGTCCGGGACAGGAGGAAGTGCCCTCCCTGGTCATGCAGGGCTATACCCTCATGCTGGAAGAGATCCACGAGCAGGCGAAGGAACCCTTCACGCACGTGTTCGTGCAGGGCGGCGTAGGTGGTCTGGCAGCCGTTGTGGCGGGAAATTTCCTAGATCGTCTGGGTGATCAGCGTCCCACACTCGTCGTCGTGGAACCGGACAGGGCCAATTGCCTTCAGCTGAGCGCGAAGGCCGGCAAGCGCCTCGCGATGGAGGCAGGCGAGCCTACAGTCATGGCCATGCTCGAGTGCTATGAGCCCTCGTCGTTCGCCTGGGATATTCTCGAAAAGTCTGCGGATTACTTTATCGCTGTCGAAGACAGCTGGGCGGTGAAAGCTTTGCGTGATCTTGCGCGGCCAGCTCACGGCGATCCTGCACTGACGATCGGTGAATCCGGTGGGGCGGGATTGGCAGGATTGCTGGCAGTTCTTGACGATGAAGAGGCCACCCGTAAGCTCGGGCTAAACGCGCAGTCGCGCGTATTGCTGATTGGCACTGAAGGCGCCACGGACCCGGAGCTCTATCAGCAACTTCTGGCCGGATAGTCTGGACACCTGACCCGGTCAGAACAGGCCGTCCGGCGCAAAGGCTTTGGGTAGGAAATCTGCAAAGGCCTTCACCGCCGGCCGCATGGGATGATTGCGCTCAAGGCGTAGGCTGGTCACCCGCACCGACGGCAATTTCTCTACGATCGGCCGTGCGGTGACCCGACTGCCATCATAGGTCACCGAGGTGCCGGGAAGCGCATTGTGGATCGTATAGCCGCGGTTGTGCCCAACAAGGCCGCGGATCAGTTCATACGACTTGGACCTGTAGACGATGAGGGGATCAATCTCCGCGATGCGGAAGAGGTTGAGGAAGTAGTCACGGGAGTGGGGAAGGTCGAGCAGGATGAACGGCTCGTCCTGAACCTGCTTCAGGCTGATGCGCCTGTGCTGTGCCAGCGGATGACCCGCAGCAATGAGCAGGTAGGGCGGCAGCTCGACCAAAGTTTCTCCGGTGATCTCTGGTGGGAGCGCATATGCATAAGCAATGGCTATCTCCATGCGGCCAGACAGGAGGCCATCGATGATCTCCTGCTGGTTACCCTCTTCCAGTTTGATGGTGACGCTCGGATGCCGCTGCGAGAAGGCTGCGAGCAAAGCCGGCATGTAGCGAGTGGCGAGCGTGCCGAAGCAGCCGACGGTAATTTCGCCAGCCACGCTCTTGCCCATGGTCGAGACGGATTTCTCGAAATCGTCAGAATGTTTGAGAAGCAGCCGGGCTTCGTGGACGAAGCGGGAGCCGGCGGCCGTGAGAGAGACACCGCGGGCATGGTGGCGAACGAAGATCTGCGTCCCAAGTTCCCGCTCCATTTCTGTGATAGCGCCGGATATGGCCGGTTGGGAAATGCCAAGCTGCTTCGATGCAGCTGTAAGACTGCCGAGGTCTGCCGTGACGACGACGTAGCGCAGGGACCGTAAAGAAATGTGCATAACTTTTCCCGATCCAAAAACTCCAATAATGCGATTTTACAACTGTAGCAGAATGGGGGCACTCTGCTAGCTGTAGTTCGGTGATAAAGTCTAACAATAAGGGGATGACGCCGAAAAATCGGCGCACCGGACAGAAAATGGGAGCGGCAGAGGTGTAAAGGATGGTCAGCTGAAGACCATCAAATAACGCGCTAAGTGTTTAACCTTTCGATTCCTCCCTTTTTCAGAGCTCGTTCACACGCATCTTCGAAAGGGATCACGATGAGCAAAATGGGAGTTCTTAGACTTACTTGCGTAGCAGCCGTAGCGTTAAGCATTGCGACTGGTGTCGCAGCTGCGCAGGAGCGGCTGAGAATGGCGGTGGAAACCACGCCGGGAGATCCAACAAACGTCATGCTCGCCACGTTCCGTGATGAGCTGGCCGCCACAAAGGCCGATGCGTTCAAACTGGAATTCTTTGACGGTGGAAGCCTGGGAGACGAGGGCGCGCTCATGGAGATGCTGCGCGTCAATCAGGTTCAGGTGATCCCCATTGGATCGGATATAGTTGAACTGGACCAGATGTTCGCAGTGTTTGATGCGCCCTTCCTTTTCGACAGCAAGGAAAAGGCAAGAAAAGCGCTGGCAGGCGAACTGGGCGAAATGCTGAAGCAGTCGCTGCGCGACACCGCCGGCCTCGAGGCCCTTGCTTTCGGCGAACTTGGCTTCCGGGTCATTTCCAACAACGTACGTCCGATCGACAAGCCGGCCGATCTCGCGGGCCTCAAGCTTCGCACGCCGGGAAGTGCCATGAGAATTGCCGCCTTTACCACCTTGGGCGCTTCTCCAACCCCCATGTCGCTTGGCGATGTCTACGTTGCGCTGCGTCAGGGAGCCCTGGATGGACAGGAAAATCCGATGTCCGTCATCGAGGAATTCTCCTTCCACGAAGTGCAGAAGTATATCTCGCTCACCAACCACGTTTACACGCCTATTACTTTGGCGATGAATGGCCGTGCATTCGACGCACTTTCGGATGACCTGAAGGCCGCTGTAATTGCAGCCGCTGAGGCCGCAGCCGAGGCAACCCACAAGCTTTCCGACGAACAGGACGCTCGCCTCGTCGAGTTCTTCGAGAAGGCAGGCGTAGCCGTCAACAAGCCCGATCTCGCAGCTTTCCGTGAAGCTGCCGTGCCTGTGCATGAGCAGGTTGCCCAAACCGTGACTCCGGAATTCATGGACAAGGTCAAGAGCATTATCAATGAATAACCTCAATGAACTGCAGCCGCATGCGCCAACCGAGGCAGTCAAGTTCCGCTATGACGGAAATGGCACCAAGGCGCGCATTGGATTGATCTTCATTGCTTCATCCATCGTTATGGAGTCGGAGATGTGGGCGATGGCAGCTGAAGGCGTTGCCACGCACACGGCGCGCATAAAGCTCCCCAAGGTGACCGTTCAGGGCATCGAGGAAATGATGAATGCCCCGGAGCTGGAGCAGGCCTGCAGGCACATCGCGTCAGCGCCCGTCGACATCATCTGCTTCGGAGGAACGAGCGCATCGTTCCTTCACGGCACCGCCTATGACAAGGCTCTGATAAAGAAGCTTGAAGGATGGGCTCCGGGCAAGAAGGTGACGACTGCTTCCACTGCAACATTGGCCGCCTTGAAGACGGTCAATGCCGGGCCGGTCGCACTCGCCACCCCTTATGTTGACGAGATTCACCAGCGCGCGATCCACTTCCTCGAAAGCAACGGCCATCCGGTCGTTGCCTCGGACAATCTGAGGATCGATTCCGACCTGGCGCTGGCAGAGGTACCGCTGCAGAAAGTCTATGATCTGGTTTGTTCCGTGGATCGGCCGGAGGCTACTGCGATCTTCATCTCGTGCACCAACTTCTGGTCTGTTGGTGCCATTGAAGCCCTCGAACAGAAACTGGGCAAGCCGGTGATTTCCGCGATCCAGGCATCGTTCTGGCATTGCCTTGAACTGCTGGACGTAGACGGAGCCAAGCCCGGCTACGGCAGTCTCTTCAATCACCGGCTAGCGACGTGAAAGAGGACAAGATGTCTGTCAGAGAAGTTATGGGTGGAGACGCATCGATTGATGCGTCTGACACCGAGGCGCGCCCGGCGTGGGTTTCATCTGCCGTCAACTGGATCTTCGAGAGCGCAGCGATGATCCTCATGGCCCTGATGGCGGCACTTGTGTTCGCCAATGCGATCAGCCGGTACGCTTTTGCCAAGCCACTTCCCTGGACGGAAGAAGTGGTCATGAACCTGATGGTGTGGCTGGTTGCGGTGGGGATTGTTCTCGCGGGGCTTCGTCAGACGCTCATTTGTTGCGACATCCTGACGAGCCGACTGAACCAGAATACGATAAGGGTGCTTTTCGTCTGTTGCAGCATCGTTGGCGCTGCTGCAATGGCCTATACCGCCTGGCTGACCTGGGAGTATCTCCAGTTCTTTGGCCGAGACCGCTCACCCATCCTCAGAATTCCAAAGGGCATCATGATCGGCGCTGTGTTTACAGCACTGGTGGGCCTGTCCCTGACGATCCTCGCCAACCTTTTCAGGAAGAGGTAGGGCCATGCTCTGGATAGCTCTCCTGATGATCGTCATTCTGTGTGCGCTCGTCGTCCTCGGGATGCCGATCATCGTGGCCCTTGGCGCCTCGATTATCGCATTCCTGTTCATCAGCGGCGGTTGGTCACTCGCACTGCCTCAGCAGATACTGAACGGCGTAAACGACTATGTCCTGATCACGCTTCCTTTGTTCATTCTCGCCGGCGGCATCATGAATGCCAGCGGCATCGCAGACCGGTTGTTCCAGTTTGCAGGCGCGGCCGTAGGCTGGATGAGGGGCGGCCTGGCCCATGTGAACATCGCCGTCAGCGTGCTGTTCGGCGGGATGATCGGCACGTCTGTGGCAGATCTGGCCGGAACCGGCTCGGTCCTCATCCCGAAGATGAAGGAAAACGGCTATCCGGGGCCGGTTTCTGCCGCCCTTACGGCAACGTCTTCCGGTATCGGTGTGTTGCTGCCGCCGAGTTCTCCGATGATCCTCTATTCCGCTGTGACCGGAACGTCTCTGGGGGCGCTGTTCCTCGCGGGCATCGTGCCGGGATTGTTGATGGCGGTGACCCTGATGGTTACCGTGGCTATCCTGGCGCGCAAGCACGGATGGAAGCCCATGCAGGGTTTCGCCTGGGAAGAGCTCATTCGGACCGGCCGCCGCGCCATTCTGCCCATGGGTTCACCGGCACTTATCCTGGGCGGACTGGTCGTAGGCCTGTTTACTCCCACGGAGGCAGGCGCATTCGCGGTTGCCTATGCCTTGTTCCTGGCGATGGGTGTATACCGCACCCTGACCTTCAGCCAGTTGCGCACAGTGCTGGTCGACGCCACCATCCTGACCGGCGAGGTCATGATCGTCGTCGGCTTCTCGGTGGCACTTGGCTGGGCGCTCTCGGAAGCGCGGGTCCCGATCATGCTGGCTGACGCGCTTCAGGCGATGTTCCCGTTCGAGTCGACGGTACCGCAGATCCTGCTTCTGCTGATGATCGCCCTGTTGGCGGGTATGATCCTGGATCCATTGATCCCCATGATCATGCCCGTCCTCCTGCCGACGCTGTTAACGCTGGATGTGGATCTGGTGCATTTCGGAATGCTGATGATCGTGACCGTCGTGATTGGTCAGATCACGCCACCTGTCGCACTGGCGCTCATTGTCGCCGCTCGCATTGGACAGGAAGATCTGCTTGCGACGGTCAAGGCCAATACACCATTCCTCATCAGCCTGATCGTTCTGCTGCTGATCATGGTGCTCTTCCCGTCGCTGTCCACATGGCTTCCGAGCGTACTGATGTAACCCGATTGAACGCGCCAGCGCGCGCGAGAACCCCAACCTGTCCTGGATTGGCGTGTCGGTTCTTCACGCTGGCCGGACCCTGTGCGCCCTGAGGTGCGTTGAAAGGTAGACTTATGACTTCCATTCTGAAGACAATGGACAGAAATCCAGCTTCTTCTGCCAAGGCTTTGGTTTTTTACTCTGAATTTGATGATCCTGAGGAATGGCGCGAGGCTCTGCAGGCAGAGCTTCCGGATCTCGATTTTCGCGTTGCTCCCGATATCGGCGATCCTCAGACCGTCGGCTATGTCCTTGCCTGGCGACCGCCTCAAGGCTTCTTTGCACCGTTCGAAAATATCAAGCTCGTCGTTAATCTGGGCGCTGGCGTGGATTCGCTGACGGGGCGCGATGACTTGCCGGAGGTGCCGATCTGCCGGCTTTCCGATCCGGGGATGGTGAACCTGATGCGCAGCTATGTGCTCTTTGCCGTCACCCGTTACGCCCGCGATATGCCTGATTTCGAGGCTGCGAAGCGGCGAGGGGAATGGCACTACATCCATCCCACACCGCTCGACAAGATCAAGGTTGGCGTGCTGGGACTTGGTGCACTGGGCTCAGCCGTTGCACGGTCGCTTGCCGACCTCGGGTTTGACGTGCATGGCTGGGACATATTGGACAAGGATGTCCCAGGCGTCAGGGTAGAAAGCGATCCCGCACGCTGGAAGCCTTTCCTGTCAGAGCTCGACATTGTGGTAAACATGATGCCTCTGACTGCGGGAACGCGCGGCCTGCTGGACAAGGAGGCATTCGCTGCAATGAAGAAGGGCGCCAAGTTCGTCAACGCCTCGCGCGGGCAGGTTGTCGATGAAGAGGCCTTGCTGGACGCCCTGCGAACAGGGCAGGTGGGTGGAGCAACCCTCGACGTGTTCTGGGAAGAGCCGCTGCCCAAGGATCATCCCTTCTGGGAAATGGAGAACGTCTACATAACCCCGCATCTGGCCAGCATCACGGTCCCGCAGGCAGCCGCCCGCGATGTTGCCGAAAGCATCCGCCGTATCGAAGAGGGTGAGAGCCCGCTCCATCAGATCAACCCCAAGGCTGGCTTCTGACAGCTGCTTTTGCCTTGCTGGATTGAAGTAACCGCCCGCTTCGCAGCGGGCGATTTACCTTTGTAGTGAGAACTAGCTTGCTTCGCCCCTGATGTGAGCGCTGAGGCGCCAGATCGCGTTCAGGGTGAGGGGCGTTTCGTTGACTTCAACGCCCAGCGCATCTGAAACGGCATTGGCGATGGCCGGAGCGGGACCGATGGCGCCCCCCTCACCAAGCCCCTTCGCGCCGATGGGATTGAGGGGCGTGGGGGTTTCGATGTGGTGCACCTCGATGTTCGGCAGCTCCGGCGCCAGCGGCATCAGATAGTCTGCAAAACTCGTCGTCAGTGGCTGGCACTGTTCGTCATAGATCATGTGCTCGAAGAGAGCCGAACCGATGCCCTGCACCACGCCTCCACGAACCTGACCATCTACCACAAGCGGATTGATGATCGTTCCGCAGTCCTCGACCACGACAAACCGCTTCAGCTTGAGCTTGCCCGTCGGGACGTCGATCTCGACCACCGCCGCATGGACCGCATTCGAATAGGTCCCGTCCCTTGGTCCATCGAGGCTGTATTCCGCCTCAAGGCCAGGGATCATGCCTTCGGGGAGGTTTTCGACATTGCGCAGCGCCTGCCGGGCAAGTGTCCTGATCGGGATGTATCGGGAAGGATCGTCCGTGATGTAAGCCTTCCCGCCGCCGAGACTTATCTGGTCCTTGTTCGACTGCAGCTGGTGGGCCGCGATGGCCTTCAGCTTGTCTGCGATCTTGAGCGATGCGAGGTGGACGGCGCCGCCGCCAAGCGGACCGCCGCGGCTGCCCCAGGTGCCGACCGAATAGGGCGAAGTCAGCGTGTCACCGTGACGGACGAAGACGTCCTTCGGATCAATCCCCAGCGCGTCAGCTGCCACCTGAGCCATGGTGGTCTCCAGCCCCTGGCCGTGACTTTGCAGCCCGAGGCCAATGACCACTGTCCCGTCGGGCTGCATCTCCACGCGCGCCGCGATATAGCCGGTCTCGATGGGAACCCGCCTACGGGTGAAGTCAGGTGTGCCGTGTGCGGTCTGCTCGATGAAGCAGGCGAGACCTACGCCGATGCGCTTCTCCTTCGAGTGCCTGGTTTCCCGCGCGGCAGCGATGTCATCTGCCAGGATTTCCCGTATCTTCTCGAGCGATTCAGCGTAGGAGCCGGGATCATAGGTGAAGCCCAGAACGTTCTTGTACGGGAACTCCCGGATGATGTTCTTCAGACGAAATTCGATCGGATCCATGCCGATCTCTTTCGCAATCTCGTCCATGAGGCGCTCCTGGGAAAATACGGCAGAGGGGCGCGCGACGCCTCTATAGGTTCCCAGCGGACACTTGTTGCTGGCAAGGGCACGGAAGGTGGCTTCGTAAGCCTGGAAATCATAGGGCCCAGGCATCACCTTGGCCGCCATGCCGGGATCGCCTGCGGCGGTGAACGGGAAGGTTGAATAGGCGCCGACGTCGACGCTGATGTCTGCCCAGAGGCCGAGCAGTCTGCCTTCCTTGGAGACATAGGCTTCCAGCGTATGGGCGTGATCGCGGGCATGAATGCTGGCGATCAGGTTCTCCCGGCGGTCTTCGATCCATTTGACCGGACGCTGGGTCTTCATTGCGAGCCAGGCAACAAGGACCTCCTCGCCAAAAACCTGACCCTTCACGCCGAAGCCTCCGCCAACTTCCGGCGCAATGACGCGGATGCGGGATTCCGGAAGATCAAGCTCTTCAGAGATGTAGGTGCGCACGAGATGCGGCATCTGGGTGGAAGACCAGACCGTCAGCATCCGATCACCGGGCGAATACTGTGCGACCACACCCCGACATTCCATCGGAACACCGGTCTGGCGCTGGTTGCGGAACGTGCGGCGCACGACATAAGCCGCGTTGGCGCGCGCCGCTTCCAGATCGCCACCCTTCATCTGTCGCTCGATGAAGACGTTGCTCTTCCATCCGTCGTGTATCGGAGGGATCGAGGGGTCACGCGCCTGGTCCATCGTGCCGACGACTGGCAGCGGGTCGCAATCGATGAAAACCATCTCGGCGGCGTCTTCGGAAAGATAAGGATCTTCCGCCAGCACTGCGGCCACCGGCTCGCCGACGAAGCGAACAACGTCGCGTGCAAGGAGTGGCTGCTCCGAGTACTGCATCTCGGGAACATCCTGGTGCGCCTTCATGGAAAGATCGCCAATGTCTTTCCCGGTGAAGACCCACGTCGGATATCCAATGTCCTCGAGGGCGGACGTGTCGACGTCCAGGATCCTGCCGTGAGCCATCTGCGAGCGTGCAAACGTCAGATGCAGGCAATTTGGCAGCCGGATATCATCGATGTACCTGGCAACTCCCGAGAGAAGCCGGACATCTTCAAAGCGTTGAACGCGTGCCCCGATCTGGCGTGGATTCTCGGCCTTCATGCCTGCTGCCCCTCCAACTGGTTGCTGATGGCCTTGCGTACGGCGGCGACAATTCCATGATAGCCTGTGCAACGGCAGATATTGCCGCTGATCGCTTCGCGGATCTCCTCATCCGAAGGCATCTCGCCGTTTGCCACCTTCTTTTCCACGTAAGGGGCCAACGTCATCAGGAAACCGGGTGTGCAATACCCGCACTGCAGGCCGTGCTCGCTCTTGAATGCCTGTTGCAGAACATGTGTCGCGTCAAAGCCGCCAAGACTTTCGACAGTATTGATTTCCTTGCCGTCACACTGGACGGCAAATGTGAGGCAGGAGAGGCGGGGAATGCCATCGATATGAACAGTACAGCAGCCACAGACACCATGTGCGCAACCGATGTGTACTCCGGAGACATCGAATTCGGTGCGAATGATATCAGCCAGAAGCCGTCGAGGCTCGACTTCAAGTGTCCTGGTTTGACCGTTTACGGTAAGCGTAGTCTGGGTCATCGTTATGCCTTGGATTTCATGGCGCGCATAAGGGTGCGGCTGGTAAGCTGAACGATCAGGTGGCGGCGATATTCAGCGCTCGACCTGTAGTCGTTCACCGGATCGACGGACTGGGCGAAGAGCTGGCCGGCTTCCTGAGCAACCTCCTCGGTCAGCTGCCGACCCTTCAGGAATTGTTCTGCCGAGGCAGCGCGAACCGGCGTCAACTCCGCACCTGCACAGGCGATCCTGGCGTCAAGAACTGTGTCACCGTCGAGTTCCAGCACCGCTCCGATGCCGATGACAGCGAAGTCGCCCATGCGTTCGGCAATTTCGATGAACGCGCCATGCTGTTTCCGCTGCGGGATCGGCAATTCGACCGCAACCACCATCTCGCCCGGTTCGAGCGCAGTCACATAGGCGCTGATGAAGAACTCGGATGCGGGTATGCGCCGCTCGCCATTCACCGAGCGAGCGACGATGGTTGCATCATGGAGAACGCAGACGCAGGGAAGCTCGGCACTTGGGTCCGCATGCGAAATACTGCCGCCCAGCGAACCGTGGCGCCGGATGGTGGGGTGACCGATCCAGTGCGCAGCATCAAGGAACGCTGGAAAATGTTCGGCGATCAAGGGTTCGTTGAAATAACGTTCGTGGCGGACCAATGCACCCAGGCTGAGCGTGTCGCCGGTGCGTTCAATCTTGTCGAGTTCGAGCGAATTGATGTCAACCAGATGCTCAGGCCGGGCGAGACGCAGATTCATCATCGGCACGAGACTTTGCCCTCCGGCAATGGGCCGCCCGTCTTCGCCAAACTCCGCAAGCAAGCTGAGGGCTTCCTCAATACTTGCTGCCCTGTGATATTCGAAAGCGGCCGGGCGCATTCCGTTCTCCTTATTTGTTGCGGAGATCTAACTTCCGGGTAAAGTCTGCAGAAGTTGCACGCGCCGCAGAGGCTGCGTGATTTATCTCCGTGCTACGCGCTGAGTTCCCTTGATTATTTCGTCAGTTTGTATTCGATTTAATCGATATCGTCAACAATTCGGCCAAAATCGTATGCAAGAAATGCATATTTGGAGCTTAAGGTGGTTGAAACTCCGGGCTGCGTAGGGCGGAACGCGCCCTTTCGCGCGTTTGTATGCAATTAAAAAATATTTGTAGACACACGGCGCAAATGCGTATTTCATTCTTGCCGGCCGGTGGACGCGGGCTCGAAGTGTCCCGGACGCAAAATAAAAATCAGGGAACACCTCTGGAGGTATAAGATGATTTCGAGAGCAGGACGATCCATGCTTGCTGGTGTGCTGGCAGCCGGCATTCTTGGCATGACGCAAATGACTGTGGCGAACGCCGCAGAAGTGACGCTGCGGATGGTGGGTGCGTGGGCCCATGGTTTCTCGCCAACGGGCGAGATCGGCAAGAACTTCATGGACAATGTGAACCGCCTCGGCGAGGGCGTCGTCCGCATCCAGTATATCGGCGCCGATGACGTTCTTCCGCCGTTCGACCAGCCGGAAGCACTGGTCAATGGCGTCTTCGATGTGTGGTACGGTGCTCCCAACTATTGGGCGGGTGTCGTGCCGGGCGGCGATATTACAGAACTGTCGCCGCATCTCGTGCCGGACGGTGGACCGGGCAGCAAGCTCTATGACTTTGTTGTCGGTCTTTACGAAGCCAAGGGCGTTCGCCACCTCGGCCATGCTGCGGGCGATCTCGGTGTCGGCGTCCACTACCTGAGCACCAATTTCCCGGTAAAGTCCCTGGATGATCTGCGCGGCAAGCAGCTGCGCGTGACGCCGCTGACGCGCCACTTCGTGCAGGCGGCGGGCGGTGAATCCGTCACATTGCCGCCTTCGGAAATCTATCTCGCGATGGACCGTGGTACTGTCGAGGGCTTTTCCTGGCCGGTCGCCGATGCGTTCACGCGTTATGGCTGGCAGGAAGTCACCCGCTACATGATTGACCAGCCGATGTACCGCAGCGGTGGCAGTGTGGCGATGAACCTCGACAAGTGGAACGCGCTTTCTCCGGAAGCCCAGGACATTCTGCTGAAGGCAATGGCCGAGACGCAGGAATGGACGCGCCGCTGGTTCGCCCAGAACCTGGAAGAGCAGGTTCGTCTCATGAAAGAAGGCGGCATGGAAGTTCTGAAGCTCTCGGACGAGGAAGCAGAACGCTGGAACAAGCTCGCCATCGAGTCTCTGTGGGCCTACTACGAGACAATCTTGCCTGCCGACAAGATCACGGAAGTAAAGGCACTGTTCGACGCCGCTGAATAAAGTCCAACTCTCCGCCTGGCGGGTGCAAAGCAAGGCAACCTGCCGGGCGGACGCTAGATAGAGGTGGTCGAATGAAGGCGCTGGGCCGAATATTCGATATCATTACCGACGCGCTTGCGGTGGTCTCCAGCACGATACTTGTGGCCATGATGCTGCTGACTGTCGTGAAGGTCGCGATGCGATCCGTGCTGAATTACGGCATTCTTGGCATCGACCAGATCAGCGGCATCATGATGGTGTACATGACCTTCCTGGGCGCCGCATGGGTCTTGCGCCGGGACTCGCATGTGGTGGTGGACCTTGTTGTTGCGTCTGTCCCGCAAGGGGCACGCAGGGTCATGCTGATCCTGTCTTCGTTGGTTGGAGCTGCGGTCTGCTTCACGCTCACCTGGTTCGGCACAAAGGCAGTGTCTCTCTCTCTTAGCCGCGGGGTCATGGTGGCAGCCGAACTGGAGATCCCCCGCGCCGTCAATCTCGTCGTAATTCCGCTTGGTTGCTTCCTGCTCGGCCTCGAGTTCGTTCGACGTGCTGTACGCCTTTATCGCAACAATGATGCGACTTCTGAGAAATTCGTGGAGGCCTGACCGTGGAATGGTGGCAATTCCTCATCTTCTTCTTTTGCGGCCTCACCCTGTTCATGTTCATGGGCTTGCCGGTTGCGATCGCGTTCCTGCTGATGAACATGATCGGAGTTTACATGCTTTGGGGAGGGGTATCTGGGTTCAACCAGCTCATCCTCAGCATCGATAGTTCGATCTCGACATTCTACCTCGTACCCATTCCGATGTTCATCCTGATGGGAACCCTGATGTTCCATTCCGGCATCGCCCCCCGGATGATCAAGGTCATCGATCAGTGGCTCGGCTTCATTTCGGGGCGCTTGGCCGTGTTGACCGTCGGTGCTGGCGCAGCACTGGCCACGCTCACCGGTGTTGCAATGGGCAGCGTCGCCATGCTTGGTTCAACGCTGACCTCCGAGATGCAGAAGCATGGCTATTCTAAATCGCTGTCGATCGGCCCGGTCCTGGGCAGTGGTGCACTGGCCACTCTGATCCCACCCAGCACTCTGGCTATCGTTCTGGCAAGCGTTGGCGGCTTTTCCGTCGCCAAGACTCTTGTTGCCATTGTCGTGCCTGGAGTGCTGCTGGCGCTCATGTATGTGGCCTACATCCTGATCCGCGTGAAGCTCAGGCCGCACGAAGCTCCGGTCTATGATGTCCCGGTCGTCCCATTGGGTCGCAAGGTCAAGGACACTTTCCTGTACCTGCTGCCCCCGGTATCGATCGTTTTCCTGATCATTGCCTGCATCTTCTTTGGTTGGGCCACGCCCACCGAGTCCGCGGCCATCGGAACGTTTCTTACCTTCATTCTGATGGCGTGCTCCGGTTCGTTGACGGTTGCAAACCTCAAGAATGCAATCGGCTCGGCCACGCAACTGTCCATCATGATCCTGATCATCCTGACCGGCTCGGCCGGGTTCAGTCAGTTGCTGAGCTTCTCGGGAGCAACCAGCGCCATCACCTCCTGGGCAACATCGCTTCCCGTTGATCCGGTCGTGTTGATGATCATGATGATGCTGATCGTTCTCGTGATCGGCATGTTCATCGAGCAGACCTCGATCGTGCTGGTGACGATCCCGATCTTCCTGCCGATCATTCGCGCAATGGGTTGGGATCCGATCTGGTTTGCCGTGATCATGATGGTCAATCTGGAACTCGCAACCATCACACCGCCCGCCGGCCTCTCACTCTTCGTCATGAAGGGCGTCGCACCGCCCGGAACGACAATGAAGGATATCTACTGGGCGGCGTTTCCGTTCATCATGCTCAACATCCTGCTGATGCTGATCATGATCGTCTTTCCACCCATCGCGCTCTGGCTGCCGAGCTTCATGTAAGCGTCGGCCACGAGCCTCACCTGCCCAAGCAATTTCTACCGGAGTTCACATTCAATGAGCCAAGAAGTCCGCAAAGCAATCCTTGATACCGTCGACGCCAATCGCGATGCCGCCGTCGCGTTTCTCCAGAAGATGATCTCGATACCAAGCGTCACTGGCGACGAGGCTGCCATCCAGGAGTTTGTTGCAGGGTACATGAAGAACATCGGCCTCGATGTGGACATGTGGGAGACGGACTGGGAGGAGCTCAAGAAACACCCCGGCTACCGTTCTGTAAGCCGTGGCTATGAGAACCGCCCCAATATCGTCGCCATCCACAAGGGTACTGGCGGCGGCCGCTCCCTCCTGCTGAATGGCCATACGGATGTGATCCCGGTTGGGAACGGGGAAGGGTGGTCGGATAACCCCTGGTCCGCTTCGATCAAGGATGGAAAGATCTACGGCCGCGGCTCAGCCGATATGAAGAGCGGCGTCGCAAGCCACATCCTCGCCGTGGAATACCTGAAGGCAGCCGGCATCAAGCTGAAGGGCGACGTGCTGATCAATGTCGTGATCGATGAAGAGGTCAGTGGGCACGGCACGCTGGACACGGTCATCCGGGGCTACAAGGCCGATGCAGGTATTTCCGGCGAAACAAGCGATCTGGCGGTGCAGCCAGCGTGTATCGGGCGCATCTGGTTTGAAATCGCGGTCCAGGGCAAGCCGGCGGGCATCCAGAAGCGCTATGAAGGCATCAGCGCAATCGACCTCGGCAACAAGGTCGTGGCTGCGGTCAAGGAGCTTGAGGACCACCGCGTCGCAACCGTCAAGCATCCGCTCTACCCGAATGCGCTCGACTCTCTCCCCTGCATCATCGGCAGCTTCCAGGCTGGCAACTATCCGAGTGCCTTCCCGGATACCGCGCTGCTTAAGGGCAGTATCGGGACGGTTCCGGGTGAGGACCATGAGGGCGTGAAGCAAAGCTTGGTGGACAAGATTGCCGAGATGGCCGCCCAGGATCCATGGATGAAGGACCATCCGCCTGTGGTCCGCTTCGTTGGCTACGATGCGGAAGCGTCCGAGATCCCGGTCGAGCATCCGATCGTGAACCTCGTATCCCAGGTCTACACCGAGGTTACAGGCAAGCAGCCCGTCATCACCGGTCGCCAGGGGGCTGCGGATACGCGTTTCCTCAACAGCTACGGCAACACCCCGACCGTGATCTTCGGGCCAGGGTCGACCGCTGTCATGCATTCCAATGACGAGTATGTATCGATCGATGATTACATCACGGCAATCAAGGTGATGGCGCTTTCGATTTATGACTGGTGTGGCGCTTGAAGAATAAACAAGAACAACCGGCAAGGCTGTGAGTAAAATTCCCGGCGCCACTTCGGTGGCGCCGGTCAAGTGCGACAAGGCTGGATGCCTGTTCACCGTCAAGACGTACAGAAAATTGCGGCAGTTTCCCTTCGGATGAAATTTGCGCTGCAACCCTGACAGCTTATCCTCAAACAGTTCATCAAGTTTACTTTGAATGCAGCGTCTCGGATGCGCGGATTTTCGTTGCGTGATCCCCTCCAGGGGGATAGGATATAATATTAATAAACTGCAGGTGGAACGCAATGGAACATCCACACGTGCATGAAACACATCCCGAAATCGTCAAACGTCTCAAGCGAGCGTCCGGGCACCTGCAAAAGGTGATCGAGATGATTGAGAGCGGCAGGCCGTGCCTCGATGTGGCCCAGCAGCTTCACGCGGTCGAAAAGGCGATTACCCAGGCCAAGCGCACCCTCATCCAGGATCATCTCGATCATTGTCTGGAAGAGACAGTCGGTTCGCTTCCGAAGGAACGTCGCAGCGCCATAGACGAATTCAAAGATATCACAAAGTATCTATAAGATGACCCCATTCGCTGATCTGCTTTCGCAAGGTGCTGCACACGCCTGGCTGTTCATTCCAAGCGCCATCTTTCTCGGAGCACTGCACGGCCTGGAGCCCGGCCATTCTAAAACCATGATGGCGGCCTTCATCGTCGCCATCCGCGGCACCGTCAAACAGGCGATACTGCTTGGCGTGGCGGCAACGATCTCGCACACGGCCATCGTATGGGGCATCGCGCTGACCGGCATGTATCTGTGGCGGGGTGTTCAGGCTGAAACGCTGGAGCCCTATTTCCAGCTTCTATCGGGCCTGATCATCATCGGCGTTGCCCTCTGGATGGTCTGGCGCACCTATACTGACAGGCAGAGTTTCAATGATGTGGCCAAGCACGCCCATGGCGATGATCATGATCATGATCACGGGCACCATCATTGCCATGGCAGCGCGCATCACGTGAACACCGGCCACGGCCAGGTCGAGCTTTCGATTTTTGAGGATGGTGTGCCGCCCCGCTGGCAGCTGAAGACGATCAGCGGCCATCATTGGCATGACCACGATGTGACCGTGACCACGACCCGCGCAGATGGTTCGGTCGAGACCTTCACCTTTGTCGATCGAGGCGGCTATCTGGAGTCAATCGACGAAATTCCCGAACCCCATGAGTTCGTCGCTCGCTTGAGCCTCGGCCACGGCGGCCATAGCCATGATTATGATCTTCCATTCAGCGAGCACCATCACGCGCATGAGGGTATGGAGACTTTCGCCATGGGAGGGGATGCGTATGAAGATGCGCATCAAAGGGCGCACGGGCTTGATATCGAGCGGCGCTTCAAGAGCCAGAACGTGACGAACTGGCAGATCGCACTTTTCGGTCTCACGGGCGGGCTCATTCCTTGTCCTGCCGCGATTACCGTCCTGCTCCTTTGTCTGCAGCTGCGCGAAATATCGCTCGGAGCAGTGCTTGTTTTCTGCTTCTCGATCGGCCTTGCGATCACGCTAGTCAGTGTCGGCGTCGTTGCGGCTCTGAGCGTACGTCATGCGGGCACCCGGTTCCCGTGGCTGTCAAAGATCGCCTCGCGTGCGCCTTATATCTCCGGAGTGCTCATCCTGCTGGTTGGATTCTATGTATGCTGGCACGGTCTGGCAGGCCTTCAGGCCAACGGGGTGGTGTAGAGGATCTGCGATACGTTGATTGGCCAAGGCAGCGCCAGTGCGGCGCTGCCTATCTCTTCTTACTCGAAAATCCCGGCTTAGATCAGCGAGCCTGTCTGGACCTCGATGGCTACTGGCGTGCCGCGATTGGCCAGGAACGCCGGCCGCGCGGTCTTGGCGCCAAACGGTTCCTGCAACTGGTTGGACATGGCATTGAAGACGAAGAACGCGTTCGACCGGG